>OFQC01000001.1_pt1 | contig 65837 bp, 66 predicted proteins | sample 1542751 | NCBI WGS metagenome assembly OFQC01 (sample SAMN05442523, study PRJEB24371) | freshwater metagenome | isolation source: Freshwater Lake | place: Canada: Niagara | collected 2012-08-09
CGTAGATCCCATACTCTCTAACTTTAACCTTGCCACATCTTTATCGATTGAAACTGGGACTTCATGTAATCCAGCAGATAATCCAATACCAGCTTTTAATAACCACTCAGCGGTAAGTGCTTGATCAGAAAATGACATATCCATAACTGATGCTGGATGTCCCTCTGCTGCGCCTAGATTTGCAAGTCTGCCCTCGGCAATTAGAAGAATTCGGCGGCCATCTGCCATTACATACTCATCAGTTTGGTGTCTCATTTTTAAATTCTTTTCTTTTGCATTCTTCTCAAGCCAAGCCACATCAATTTCAATATCAAAGTGGCCAGAGTTAGCCAAAATAGCGCCATCCTTCATCTGCTTAAAATGCTCATCACGTAAGACATCTCGGTTACCGGTGACCGTAATAAATAAATCACCAATTGCTGCAGCCTTTGTCATTGGCATAACTCTAAAACCTTGCATCAATGCATCTAATGCTTTAGTTGGATCAATCTCTGTAACGATTACCTCTGCGCCTAGCCCTTTTGCCCGTTCAGCAACACCTTTACCGCAGTAACCGAATCCAGCAACAACTACGATCTTTCCAGCGATTAATGTATTTGTAGCGCGGAAAATTGCATCAAAAGTAGATTGTCCTGTTCCATATCGATTATCAAACATGTGTTTCGTGTCAGTGTCATTAACTGCAATCATTGGAAACTTTAAGGCACCATCTTTAGCCATTTGGCTAAGTCGAATTACACCAGTTGTGGTCTCTTCACAGCCAGCCATTACTCCTTCAATTAATTCTGTGCGTGATGTGTGAAGAACATTTACTAGATCACATCCATCATCAAATACCAATTGTGGTTTTATATCTAAGGCAGAGTTTAAATGCTTGTAGTAACCATCGCGATCAATAGCATTTTTAGCAAAAACTGAAATTCCGTATTCATAAACTAAAGCTGCTGCTGTGTCATCTTGTGTTGAAAGTGGATTTGAAGCGCAAAGCGCGATATCAGCACCGCCTGCTTTTAACGCTAACATCAAGTTTGCTGTTTCAGTTGTTACATGCATACACGCAGCAATTCTCATTCCTGTGAATGGCTTTTCTTTTGCAAAGCGATCTTTAATTTGAGCAAGTACTGGCATATTTCTCGCTGCCCACTCAATTTTCTTCTTTCCTTCACTTGCTAGTGCAGGATTAGCAACATCACTTTTAATCACAGTCGTTGTACTCATTACTCTCCTATAAATTTGATTACTTAATCAATGGTTTTAATCAGTGGTTAGGGGATAAAGATACCCTGCCTGAAAGGTTTTTATCACCTTTAGATCAAGGCTAATACGGCATCCCTAATCTTAATCATCTCTTTTTCAGTATCGGCCTCGACATTTAATCGAAGTAATGGCTCTGTATTTGATGGTCTTAGGTTAAACCACCAGGTGGAAGCTGTAATAGTTAAACCATCTAACTCATCAACTTGATATTTACCATGATATTTATCACGGATGCGTGAAATAGACTTTGTCACATCTTTTACTTTGGTATTTATTTCACCACTAGATATATATCTGTTGTATGGCTTCAGTAACTCAGAGAGTGAGGAGTTACTACCCATTAATTCAGCTAGTGAATAGAGTGCGGCAAGCATGCCCGAGTCTGCTCGCCAAAAATCATTGAAATAGAAATGGCCAGAATGTTCACCACCAAAGACAGCGCCAGTTTGAGCCATCATGCTTTTAATATAGGAATGCCCAACCCGACTTCTGATACCAACTCCACCATTTTCAGCAATAACCTCGGGAACAGCTTTAGATGAGATTAGATTGTAGATAATGCTAGCTCCCGGGTTGGCCTTTAACTCGCGAACGGCAATTAGCGCTGTTAGCGCGGATGGATTAACTAATCCACCTGCTTCATCAATTAGAAAGCAGCGGTCGGCATCTCCATCAAAGGCTAAGCCGATATCGGCTTTCTCTTTTTTAACTCGCTTTTGTAAATCTTTTAAATTCTTCGCTTCAATTGGGTTGGCTTCATGATTTGGAAAATTACCATCTAGCTCAAAGTACATCGGTATAAGGTCAATATCTAACTTTGCCATTACAGCTGGCGCAGTAAAACCAGCCATTCCGTTTCCGGCATCAATTACCACCTTTAGTTTTCGCTTTTTAAATGTATTTTTAGGAAATTGTGCAAATAAATAATTAGCATAATCTTTTAATAGGTTTTCTTTTCTAGAGGAGCCAACTGGCCTGTTTGAAATTGGAACACCTTTTTCAATTAATTCACGAATATTTAGTAAGCCGGTATCTTGTCCAATCGGGCGAGCACCACTTTTACATAGTTTCATTCCGTTGTATTTTGCTGGGTTGTGACTAGCTGTAAACATAATGCCAGGTAAATTTAATTTTCCAGATGCAAAATACAACATATCTGTTGAGGCAAGTCCTATTCTGATTACATCCATTCCTTGGCTAGTCGCACCATCGGTAAATGCATCAGCTAATAGTGGTGAGGATTCACGCATATCTTCACCAACCACAATTGTTGCTGGCTCTCGTTCATACTCTAGAAATTTAGCAAAAGCTACACCAAGTGCAAAGGAAAAATCAGGAGTTATTTCATTTTTAACTAAACCTCTGATGTCATATGCCTTGATAATTTTTTCTAACATAAGACTCTTAACTTAGGCCTTGGGAGAGGAATTTAAAAATTAATTAGAAGGTAATACCCGCAAATGGCCGCGTCGACCTAATTCAGGCTGCATTGACTTACTACTTACATCTGTATTGGCTACTTCGCGAACTGCGTCAGCAATCGCCATTAAGTCTTCTTCAGTTGGTCCACTGCTGTGATCGATTACTTCCTCTTTAATTACACTCCAACCAACTGGCACAGTTAACCGCTGACTATGTACTGCGCATAGATCATAGTTATGTGGTTCTGCATAGGTTGAAAGTGGACCAAGAACGGCAGTTGAATCAGAGTAGATATAGGTAAGGGTTTTAATTGCAGTGCTAGTACAACTTGCCCGTGAGCACCTACGTCCAGATAACTTTCTCATATGAACAGGTTAATGCTCAATTGCTATAAAAGTTGGGATTTAGCCCCGTGTAATTACGCTGGCATCGGCAATCGGCTCTGATGCTGTTTCTAAGTTCGCACCATTATTCATTGGAATGTAGCTACTACCGATACTTCCAACCTCGGGTAAAAAGATTACACCGCCAGAAATACCCTTATTATTTGCGGTTATTTGTAATCGATTTAATCCAACCGGTGGCCTCCAGATAGCAAAGTTAGACCCAGTGACAATTTTTGTTATTTTTTTACCGTTTGTGCCAGTTGCGCTAATTGCAACATTAATTTTTTTGCCTGAAAAAGTTAGGGTTGGTCTTGATCCAGTTAGATTCACACTCCATTTTGCTAAATCATCAGCAGCTGTAGCCCAGGCAATCTCACTACTTTTACCGTAAGTAAACGTTGAAAGAACTGATGCAAGAAGTGGTTGATCAGAATCAATAATAATTGAAAATGCCTGATTAGTTGGAGCAAAAGTTAATGGAATATTTAAAACGCGCTGACTTTTTACATTTAGTTCCGCTAAACCAATTGGCACAAAGTTGCCATCATTTGAATTAATTGTGACGCTAATATTTGCATCAATTTTTCCTGGTACTAATAAGCGCATAGAGTGTGAGGCAGAATTAGATTGGGAAACTAATTTTCCAGTTAACCCAGATATTGCAGAAATAGTTACTTTCTTACTACTAGATCCAATCGGTGCTATAAAATCGGCGCCAAGTGACTTAAGTCCTTTTTTTCTTTCATCAAATAGATATGAACTAACTCGTCCAGATATTGTTTTAACGCCAATGACAATTATGTCCTCACCGGGAATAAGTGAATCAACCGATAATTTCTTTGTTGAATTTTGTGGAATAGATACACTCCGCGGCTCTAAAGCACCGTTTGGTGTAAATATTTCAAGATCTACTACAGACTCACTAAATCCACTGTTAACAATATAAAGAAAAGACTTACTAGTTAAAGCTCCAGAGCCACCAACAAACCATTGCATGCCATTACTAACCGAACAAGGCACAACAGATTTCCAAGCATTATTTGCAAAAGTTATTGCTGTACCTGCATTACCCTCAACTAATACTGCTTCTTTCGTTAAGGCAATCACACTACTTTTACCTGGATTAAGTTTCTTGCTCCTGCCATCTACTAGCCGTCGATTAACTTTTGAATTAGTCAAGGCGGCAATGGATGAAACTTTATTACCAATTGCAGGGCAAACTGTTGCGGGATAAGTAGAAGTTAATTTAACTTGATCATTTTTTTCTGGGGCAAAGTATGTGGCAGTAGCCAATATAAATATACTTAAAATTAACGTAATTACCCTGAAATTCAACGGTTTAAATTTCATACCAGCTCCTCAAGTGGAACCTCACGTCGCTTTCGTCCAGCTGGTAGAGCTAGGACAATAACTGTTAAAATAATTACTAATTGCAATGAAATCCAAGCTCTACGTGAAACTCCATTATGAATCAATGAGATATCACCTGCCTCTGGAATTTTAAATATCGGTTGACCAAATTGATTTTGCTCCAGCTTTATTAGTTTTCCATTTAGTAGTAATTGCCATGACTTATCAAATTGTTCTGCCAAAATCACCACACCAGGTCCTGGAACATAAGCAGTAGATGCTCTATCTGTCGAATTTAAAGCAAAATATTTTCCAAGATTACTTTGGTATGTAACTCTGGCATGGGAATTATTAACCTTCCAAACTACTCCATCTTTTGTTGCAGAGCTTCTGGTAAAGCCACCAATTCCATCAATTGTTCTTAACAGTCCAGCATCTGCTGGATCTTTCATAAAAATATATTGGATACCGTAAAAGCCTAAAACCTGACTGCTAGTAGATCCAACTCCGTTGACTAATTCAACAATCACTTTATGCACCTGCTCGGGAGTTTTAATTGCAATATCAGCATTTCCTAATTGCAAATCTCCACCACGAGTAATGAAATATTGCAATTGTTCTTTATTCTTACGAATCACTAAAGTTTTAGGTTTTTCATTGGTATTAGCCAAGTCAGAGATAAATGCTGGTACTACTTGCTCTTGATCTGTTTTTACTAAGGAATTTGCCCCCACAGTTGTTGTCCAAAGCGTTACCGCTATTATTGAGTAAATTGTTATAACGGTGGTTAAAACAGATGCTATATGCCTAAACCCAAAATTTGATCGGCGCAGTTGTGGTATTAATCGCTCACCCACTGCAAAAACAGATAGTAAGAGAAGTAGCTGGGCAAAAATTATTAGTGGACCACTCCATACCCGTTGGGCCTCACTGCTATTTCCTTCTATGTAATAAGAACTAAGAGTCACAGCAAATAACATGGTTAGCATCGCAATTACTGCTGGTTTTCTTTGATCAATAGAGATCAAGCTAACTAATAAATAAATCAGAAATGGCGCAAAAATAATAAGTGGTGGCGAAGTTAATCCACCAGGATTAAACATTAAAACAGATAATTGATCACCGGATGCAAGGCTTAGGCCAGGCTCACGTAGTGAGGTAATTGGATGAGTTATTAATGACAATGAGATTGGCAGATTCATTAAAAATGGTGTAATTAACATGGTAGAACGCTTTTTAATCTCATTATTATTTAAATTATCGAGTATCTCTTTCCATTTATATGTTCGCCAATTAGTACTGCTTAAATAGTAATTCAGTATAAAAATAAAATGTATTACTACCCAACCGAGTAAAAATAATTCTGAAAAAGCACTAGCTAAACCTGCAACTAAGGCTATTAAATAGGTTCTTCGCCAAGTGAGATCCTCTACTAATTTGTTTTTAATTAACAATTGCAAAAGTACGGGTAGAAATATTGCAACTGCGATTGTGCCAAGTCGTCCTTGATTTATTGAGGCCAGAACTACAGGTGAGAATGCATAAAGAAAAGCAACAAAAACTGATGAATAATTTGTTAGGGAATAAGATCTAGCTGTTTTATAGGCTAATATAAATAAAATTAGCGGAGTTAAAAACATAAGTAATGCTAAAAATATTTGAGGATTGCCTGCAGTTATTAAAGATAGAATGCCAATAATTGGCTGCCAGACTGGTGCTTGATTACTACTACCCAAGCCAACTAAATGCCATGAATCTACATATGAAGAAATTAATTGCATCGCGCTGTCCGGTGCAACCGCAAGTGCGCCACCTGAAAGGGAACCGAATCTATTTCGTGAATAAAATATTGAGATGGTCAAAGTAATTAAAACACCAAATAACAAAGGTTGCTTAACTAAGGCTTTAATTTTGCTAAATTTTTGAGTAGTAAATGAATCTATTTCATCAAAACTTTCATCAATTACACCAATTTCTGAGTAACTTTTTACCCTTTTAATTGGTTGATCAACTTTTCCTGGTTTAAAGGCATTTAGAATTGAAGATGCAACTCTTTCAATAATTGCTCGTACCTGAGCCCCGCGTGGTGGGATAAAAGGTTTTATTACTCTGGGAGTTAAAACTCTATTTCTTTTGCGATATCTTCTTGATTTAATTAAATCTGCTGGCTTAAAGATTAATAAACCAATTGCTGCAATCTCATCAGCTGCATACCCAGGTAGTTTTGCTAGTAAATAAATAAATGATCTACCAAGTGAAGTAACTAAAAGCTGAATTGCTACCCAAGGCAGGATCCACCAACTTGAGTTAGCAAGTAAAACAAAAGCGGCATTACGTCTATCTAGTAGTAGCGGCCTATGTAAGATTGCATCTTTTACATCAATTGAACGCCGCTCAGATGATGAAGCTTCGGCATGATAAATGATTGCTTCACCAACACAAATAACTGAATGCCCTGCGATATGTGCTCGCCAACCTAAATCAATATCATCCCTAAATAATTCAAGGCTCGGATCAAATCCACCTAGCTCTTCAAATAGCGAGCGCTTAATTAACATACCAGCTGTTGAAACTGCAAGAACAGTTGCAACATCATTGTGCTGTCCTTGATCATATTCGCGATCTTCTAGGCCAGTCCATCTTGAACCATTCTCAGTAATACTTATTCCGACTTCTAAAATATGTTTGCGGTCATACCAACCTAAAATTTTTGGTCCGGCAATACCAACTTGCGGACGACTAACAACTGCCTCTAATAATTTAGCTAATGCATAACGATCAGGTGCACAGTCATCATGTAAAATCCAAAGCCACTCTTGCTCACCATCTTCAGAATGTTTTTTTGGCAAACTTGTAACTGCGGCGCTAACTGCGGCGCCAAAGCCAGTGCTTCGTGATTTTTTTATTACCTCGATACCAGAGTTGCTTAATAATTTAACTGAGTTATCTTTTGAACCAGTATCAACAGCAATTATTTGATCAACTGGGTGCTTTTGTGATGAAAGTGCTGCAACAACTTCACTAAGCCAAGTTGCACCATCATGGGTAATGAGAATTGCACTTACAAACTGATCTTCTACTTGGGCTATGCCCCCGGTGCTCTGCTTTTCAGCCACCCGTTATTTTAAGCGCTACGGCGCTTTAAGCGTCGACGCTCACGTTCTGATAATCCACCCCAAATTCCAAATCGCTCATCATGAGCTAACGCATACTCAAGACATTCAGAACGAACCTCACAGGAAAGGCAGACTCGCTTAGCCTCTCTAGTTGAACCACCCTTCTCAGGAAAAAATGCCTCTGGATCTGTCTGAGCACAAAGCGCCCGCTCCTGCCATGAAAGCTGTTCTGAGGAAACTACTAGGGCCGCAAGGGCTGCATCTTTTTCTAACATATCTCTCCTTATAAATCTGAGTACCAGAAGCTCGGTAGCTGCTAGTTCCTATAGGGCCAGGGTGTGCCCGCTAATAGGATAATTACACGCTTGTAACTCGATTAAGTCAAGTCGAGATAGGTCAAATTGGGGAAATTAAAACCCTAAATAATTCGAAATTACTACCATTCCCGCATCAATTTGAGCACCTGGAGCAATGATTGAGTCAATTATTTTGCAATTTTTACCTATTTTCGCACCTTTTCCAATGATTGATCCACTTATCTGGGTATTACTTTCAACTATAACTTCACCATCAATGACGGATCCATTATTTATCAGAGCTGAACTATTAATAACAGCGGTATCTGAAATTATTCTATCTCCGATGTGCTCTAAAGTGGCAGTAGATTTAATAACACCAGTAACTAGATCTGCAGATGCCTTAACAAGTGCGGCCGGAGTGCCGATATCTAGCCAATATGCGTTATCTAAATAGCCATAGACCTTACTCCCGGCATTTAAAAGTGATGGAAAAGTATCTCGCTCCACACTTACTACCTTATCTTTTGGAATATTATCAATAATATTACGGTTGAAAATATAGCAACCAGCATTAATTAAATTGCTAACTGGATTTTCCATCTTCTCTAGAAAAGATTTAACACTATTATCGCCTGCTAACTCAACACAGCCGTAAGCTCGAGCATCTTCTACTTTAGTCAAATACAAAGTTACTTCGGCATTACTATCCTTATGAAACTTTAACTGGCTAGACAAACTATGCCCACTTAATACATCACCATTAAATATAACTACCTGATCACATGGGCTAAGTAACTCTGCCGCATTTCTAATGCCACCTGCTGTGCCAAGGGCGCTGCTTTCAACTGCGTACTTAATATTGATGCCAAATCTTGCGCCATCACCAAAATATGGCTCAAAGAGCTCAGCTTTATATGAGGTTGCCAGCACTATCTCAGTAATGCCTGCGTCAGCCGCCTTTCTAATCTGATGCTCTGTAAATGGCACAGCAGCAACTAACAACATTGGTTTTGGTGTCTGATTAGTTATTGGCGCTAGTCGAGTTCCTTTGCCACCAACTAATAAAATTGCGCTAGTACTCAAGATTTAATCCGTTCGCTAGCTTTATTAATATTTTCATCAGTTGCAGTAAGTGCCACTCTGACAAAGTTATCATCTCCATAAAAGCTACCTGGGGTAACTAAAATGCCACGGCTGGCAAACCAATCTACTGTTTTAAAGCAGTTTTCACCCTTTGCACACCATATGTATAGGCCGGCCTTACTATGTTCAATAGTGAAACCAGCAGCTTTTATAGCTGAACTTAAAATATCTCGCCGGTTGCTATATCTATTTACTTGCTCTGCTACATGGGCATTATCTGAAAGAGCAGTGATCATTGCGGCTTGAACTGGGGCAGCCACCATAAGCCCAGCATGTTTTCTAATCTGGCGAATCTGATCAATTAACTTAGGATCTCCAACTATAAAAGCTGCTCGATACCCGGCCATGTTTGAACTTTTAGATAATGAGTGAACAGCTAACAGACCAGTGTTATCACCTTTTGCTAGCTCTAGTATTGACTTAGCATTTGATGAAAAACTTAAATAACACTCATCACTTGCAACTACTGCATTATTTTTACGGCTCCAATTAATCACTTGTAATACCTGATCATCCGTTAATACCTCACCCGTTGGATTAGATGGTGAGTTAATCCAGGCTAAATCAGCAGCACTCCAATCATCTGCTGAAGCATCTACTGCTATCGCCTCTGCCCCAGCCATCAGGGCGCCAACTAAGTAAGTTGGATAGGCAACTTTTGGGTATAAGACTTTTTTACTTTGTAGCAGTGTTGGCAAGAGTGCTACTAACTCTTTTGAACCAATCGTAGGTAAAACATCGAAGTCACCACTAACTTTTAAATTCTTTACTGACCAATCTCTAATTGCGCTTATTAATTTTTCACTACCGGCAGTAAGTGGATAGCTAGGTGAATTACTGGCAGCTGCTAACGCCTCCTGAATAAATTTTGGGGTTTGATCAACTGGTGTTCCTTGAGATAAATCAATGAAACCGTCTGGATATCTTTTTGCTATAACTGCATAAGGTGCCAGGACATCCCAGGGAAAATCTGGCAGTTTCAGAAAAACTTATTTCTCTTGAGGTGGAAGTGCAGCAACTATTTGGTGATCCTTACCAATTGCGCCAAGTTTGGCTGCTCCTCCTGGGGATCCAATCTCAACAAAAAACTTAGTGTTAACTTCACTGTATTGCTTCCACTGCGATGGCACATCATCTTCATAATAAATAGCTTCTACTGGGCAAACTGGCTCACAAGCACCGCAATCAACACACTCATCAGGTTGGATATAAAGCATGCGATCACCCTCATAGATACAGTCAACTGGGCACTCTTCGATGCAAGATTTGTCTTTAACATCAACACACGGTTGAGCAATTATGTAGGTCACGCTTCTCCTTACAGTTGTATTTGCCTAGATAGGTAGAGAATACTGCCAGTAACTCTTACCTGATCAAGGCATGAGTTTAATAGAGGAGAGCAGATGCAGCCATCAGCGGCACAGATCGGAGAAAAGGTGAGTATTCGCCTGCATGATCCATCTGGTGGCTATCGGGATATTCTCGGTATTTTAGAGAGCGAAAACACAGTGAAAAAGAAGGATGGCAGCATCGTTACCTTTGATCCAGCCAAAATAGCGGTTTGGAAAGTAGTGGAAAATAAATGAGCTGCCTAAATGAGTAATAATCAAATTCAATTATTTGATACTAAATCACGAAAACTACAAATAGTAGAAAGTAGTGACGGTAAGAGCTTGCGAATTTATAGCTGTGGGCCAACTGTTTATCGCGATGCCCATGTTGGAAATATGCGTACTTTCTTACTCGGAGACTTAATCACTAGGTTGGCAAAATATCTTGGTTATCAGGTTAAATTTATTCAAAATATCACTGATGTTGGCCATATGTCAGAGGATTTTGTAGAAGATAAAATATTGGCACAAGCCAAAGCTGAAGCAAAAGATCCCTATGAAGTTGCAAAATTTTATGAAAGTAGATTTCATCAAGATCTTAAATCTTTAAATATTAATGCCGCAGATTTATACCCAAAAGCTAGCGACTGTATACCGCTTATGCATGATTTAATAAAAAAATTAATTGACACTGATCATGCATACGTTGGTAGTGATAACTGTGTTTACTTCTCAGCCCAGTCATATCAAGGTTATGGCGCAATTAGTGGAAATCGGTTAGATGCACTTAAGCCTGGCCATCGTTTTGAATACACCGAAGACGGTGCTAAAAAATTTCATGCTGACTGGGCGCTTTGGAAAGCAGCAGCAGGTCGAACCCAAATGATTTGGGATTCACCATGGGGGCCAGGATTTCCAGGTTGGCATATTGAATGCTCAGCGATGTCACTACATTATTTAGATGAGTTTGTAGATATTCACTTAGGCGGGATAGATCTAAGATTTCCTCATCATGAAAATGAACGTGCTCAATCAAACTCATCTATAAATAATGAGGCGGTAGCACTCTGGGTTCATGGTGAACATCTTTTATTTGAAGGCCGTAAGATGGCTAAAAGTACTGGGAATGTAGTTTTAGTTTCAGATTTAATTTCAAAGCATTTAGACCCACTATCACTTAGGCTTTGCTTTCTAGAAAACAGATACAGAAGTCAGATGGACTTAAGTTGGGATAGTTTAAAAGCTGCTCATTTATTAATTCAGCGTTGGCGAGATAAAACTGCAACTTGGGCGAAAGATAAATCATTAGATAAAAAACAGGCACAAGGATTTATAGATGAGATTAGTGCAGATTTTTCGGCAGATTTAGATACACCAAGGGCGCTACAGAAGTTAAGAAGTATTGAAAAAGCTCAGACTTTAAGTGATGGAGTTAAGTATGAAATTTTTAAATGTGTTGATGATTTATTTGGGCTAGACCTACTTAAGCCATCGCTAGGTAAGGGTGAATTAACATCAGATGCTCAAAGTTTGTTTGATCAGCGACAAATAGCACGTAATAAAGGTGACTTTACAGAAAGTGATCGACTGCGGGGATTACTGCTTGAAGTCGGAGTGGTAGTTAGAGATAGTAAAGATGGGCAAAGTTGGGAGTGGTTAATTTAATTTTATGATCGCCTTGGTCTAACTAAGGAAATCATTAATGTAATAAAACCTGCAATTAGAAAGATATTGCCATAGGTATTTCCATAAATTAATACCTCTTCACCTGATCCAGGATTTCCAGCAAAGAGAACCACTGCTAGCCAGGCTGCTGAAGCTATTACTTGATACCTTAAATAAAAGAATGTTTTACTAAGAACATTCATTCCTATAAAAGTTAAAAGTATCGATCCAATAAATCCAAATGGTGGGTATATGTTGTGAAGCATAATGGCACAGAATCCAATTAGTGTGCCGAGTAATAATGAGCGAATTACTTTCACTAAATTACCCCAGCAAAAATATCTAACTCTCTGCCATTACTATCGAATGGGGCAGCCTTTTCACCTTTTACTAATGTGTAGTACTCATCCCCCCAAACTGATAAACCAAGATTATTTGAGAGTGCAAAAAATGGTCCATCTACTGAAATTTGTGTGGCGTGAGCTTTCATAGCTTCAAGTTTTTGTGGCACATACTCTGGGGCGTTAACGACAGTTGTAACTAATTCATCTGGTTTGGCAAAAGGTAGATCATCAGCACTTTCTGCGCCAAAGAAATCTGATCCGACCTCTTTCATTTTTTCAATTCCCATTTGAATAACCGACCTTGGCATTGTGTTCCAATAAATTTTACTAACTTGCCAACCTTGTTCAGCTGCCAACTCAGTGGCCCGCATTGCAACTTGATGAGCTTTTATATGATCTGGGTGGCCATAACCACCAAATTCATCATAAGTAATTAAAACTTGTGGCTGAATTTCTAAAATTATCTTAACAAGTTCATGTGAAGCCTCATCTAGGTCAGCTTGCCAAAATACATCACCTCGCTCATTTTGGGTTGTCCCCATCATCCCGCTATCTCGCCATTTTTTATTTGGAGCGCCTAAAAATCTAAAATCATTTATTCCCAATTGCGCCATCGCATCTTTTAATTCAACTTCACGATGTTCACCAAGCTTGTCATCTTTATCACTCGCCAAGTTTGCAAGTTCAGTTACTAAGACTTCACCCTCTTCACCTCTTGTGCAAGTTACTAAAGTTACCTGCGCACCTGATGCAGCATATTTAGCCATTGTTACTCCATTATTGATGGTCTCATCATCTGGATGGGCATGGACTAATAACAATCTTTTTGCTGCACTCACCCGCACAATATAACTATAAAAGTTATAAAACCTGACAATCTCAGACTTATCCCAATAGAATTAACTGTGGCTGATGAGAAAACTAATCGCTTACCTCGCGATGAACGTAGAGCGCAACTACTAGTTGCAGCACTTGAGGTTTTTACCGCTGCGGGTTATCACTCTGCTGCAATGGATGAAATTGCAGACCGAGCAAATGTAAGTAAGCCAGTTTTATATCAGCACTTCCCATCTAAATTAGACCTATACCTTGCAGTATTAGATTTGCATATTGATTCATTAGTTTTTGCAATTCAAAAAGCAATTGCTGCTAACCGAGAGAACTCGGCCAGAGTTGCAGCAACAGTTGAGGCGTATTTTGGCTTTATTGATTCTGAAGGTGAAGCATTCAGATTGCTTTTTGAAAGTGATATGAATGTAGAACCACAAGTTAGAGAGCGGCTTAACCGAATGACTTACGATTGCGCTGCTGCAATTAGCGCAGTTATCTCAATTGATACTGGCTTAGGCAAAGAAGAGTCAATGATGCTGGCAGTTGGAATTATCGGTACGGTGCAAACTAGTGCTCGTCACTGGTTAGATCGAGATGGCAAAATTGACCGCCGGCGTGCAACTGAGTTAGTTATGAATCTAATTTGGCGGGGAATCTCTGGGTTTCCTAAATCACAATCCTAAATTCGCATACTTATTGGCAAGTAGATAGAGTTATCTTATGGCTACAGCGAAATCAGTAACTAAGAGCTCGGTAAAAACTGAGGTAAAAGTCGGAATATCTGACAGTTCACGTGAGTTAAATATTGAGTGCACAAATACCCAAGATGAAGTAATTGCAAAAGTAAATGAGGCAATTAAGTCATCTTCTGTTTTATCACTTAGTGACAGCAAGGGTCGAGAAATTTTAGTTCCTTATAACAAGATTAGTTATGTAGAAGTTGGCGAGGGTGCTGATCGCCGCGTTGGTTTTGCTAGCCAATAATTTAAACTGATAAAACCCTACGAGCGTTAGCTCGCTCTTCTAGATTTTGCCATTGTGCTGGCTCTGTGGTGTATTCACCTAGTAAATTTAATTTTCCATTTCCGTGGTAATCACTTGCACCAGTCATAACGAGTTTTGACTCTCTTGCAAGTTCTATTAGTTGAGTTTTCTCCTGTGGTGAATGATCGCGGTGATCAACTTCAATTCCATCTAATCCAGCTTGGATTAATGAGCCAAATGTGTCCAGTGAGATTGTTCGCCCACGATGAGAAGCCATTGGATGGGCAATAACAGATACACCACCAGCTCCTTTAATTAATTTGATTACTGCCTCTGGTGTTGGTGAATAATGTGAAACATAATATTTAGAGTGATTATGGAGCATCTGTGCAAATGCTTCTTCTCTACTTGCAACTACACCTTTTTTAACTAGTGCATCTGCAAGATGCGGTCTACCTAATGTTGCACCATCTGATAACTGCTCTAAAACATCACTCATGCTTATATCAATACCAGCTTCGTTAATTTTTGCAATTATCTTTTCCATTCGACCATAGCGATTTTCTCTAGTTTTTTCTAATGTATCAATTAATGCAGTATTACTTGAATCAAATAAGAGCCCCAAAATATGAACACTTATCCCATCTAGAGTCTGACAAGAAACTTCAGCGCCTGGGACTAGACAAATACCAGGACGAAGGGCGGAAGTAGCTTCTTGCCATCCACTAATTGAGTCATGATCTGTTAATGCAATAGTTGTTATCCCAGCAGCAAGTGCTTTATTAATTAATTGAGTTGGAGTATCAGTTCCATCACTAAATGTCGTATGTGTGTGAAGATCAATCATTGATTTATCTTACCGCTGATTAGAAATAGGTTGACTAGAGCGTAAGACAAATAAGGTGCAACCAAAAAGTAAGCCAATTATTCCTGGAATTGTGCCAGCAGGTGGCTGCTGACCTAGCCAGAAATAAGCAATTACTGCGCTAACTGGAACTTCAAAGAAAACTATTAATGAAACTATGGCTGGTGAAACTCGTTTAAGTGAGAGATTAAATAGTGAGTGGCCAAGTAGTTGAGCAGTAAGAATTAGTGCAGCAAGTAAAATCCACTCTGAAATTGAAAATCCAGTTAGAGAATAGTTACCTAGAAAAACTATTGGCAAGACTGTTAAAGAGCAGGTTAGATAACACACTGCTGTAAATGTTGAGGTAGCAATTTCTTTTTGCACTTTTGAGCTAACTAATACATACGCAGCAGCTAGGGCTCCCCCAGCAATAGCTAAAAGGTCTCCTTGAAATGACCTCACTGATAAATTTAAATCAATACCAGTAATTACAATCACTGAAATAAAAGCTATAAATATTCCGATAAATGATTTTTTAGGTATATGCCCACCTTTAAACTTTATAAATAAAGCAACAAATATTGGTTGAGTTGCTGTTAATGCAGTTCCAGTTGCTACAGAGGTATATTTCATTGCCCAGAAGAAACATATAAAGTGAAAAGCTAAAAATACTCCACCCAGCGCTGACCAAAGTATTGCTTTTCGTTGGTTTAAAGTTCGCCATTCTTTTCGCTTTAGAGCAAAAGGTGCCATAAATAATCCGCCAATAAAGTTGCGCCAAAAAATCATGGTCGGTACCGGCATCAAACTTTTTGCAATTATCGGACCAGAGGCTCCTATTCCGATAATCCCTAGAAGTAGCAGTGGGATATCGCGACCAGATGGTAATTTGGTGTGATCCTGATCTTTCATAGGCAAAACCTATCTGTAATTTAATTATTGTTATGAATTGGTACTGAGCCGATACCCTTAGCCCATGAATACAAGTAAAGGTTCTAACCTAAATCGTGTATTCCTAGCCCGATTAGCTGGCACTGCGGTCTTTGACCCAAATGGTGATCAACTTGGCAAGGTTAGGGATGCGGTCGCAACATTGCGAAGCAATAACCAACCTCCAAGAATTTTGGGCTTTATTGTTGAAGTTCCACCTAGAAAACGAATATTTATACCAATTACTAGAGTTACATCTATTGATAATGGTCATGTAATTATTACTGGCTTACTTAATATGCGCCGTTTTGAACCACGAACTAATGAAATATCAGTTTTATCAGAAATGCTAGATCGCTCAGTGACGTTAATTGAAACAAATGAAAAAGTTACTGTTGAAGATGTCGGCATGGAATTATCAAAAACTGGCGATTGGTTTATTGAAAAAGTGCATGTAATGAGACGCGGAATTGGATTGCGCAGGCGCGGTGCGTCATCAACTCTTACTTGGGGTGAGATCTCTGGCTTCACAATTAATGAAACTAATCAGGGTGTTAGTAATTTACTTGGCACTCTTTCAAATTTACGCGCAGCAGACTTAGCATCTGTGTTACATGATTTAACAATTAAGCGCCGAGTTGAGGTTGCTCGGGCATTAGATGATGAGCGGTTAGCAGATGTATTAGAAGAAATGAATGAGGCATCCCGTGTTGAATTATTAGCAGAGCTTGAAGGTGAGCGCGCAGCAGATGTATTAGAAGAAATGGATCCAGATGATGCTGCAGATTTACTTCGTGAAGTTGGTCAAGAAAAGGCACAAGCTTTACTTGCCTTAATGGAGCCAGAAGATGCTGAAGGTGTTCAGCGCTTAATGCACTATGAAGATTACTCTGCCGGTGGAATGATGACGACTGAACCAATTGTTTTAACAGCTGATTCAACAGTTGCTGAAGCTCTATCAAGGGTTAGATTATCTGAAGTTGCTCCTGGGTTAGCGTCACAGGTATTTGTTTGTCGCCAACCATTAGAGACACCAACAGGTAGATTAATGGGAGTTGTATATATCCAAAGATTACTTCGTGAGCCACCTGCAACATTACTGGGATCAATTTTAGATAGTGATATTGCGCCATTATCAGCTGAAACTACTTTAAGTGAGGTCTCCTCATACCTTGCAAGTTATAACTTACTTGCTGTGCCAATTGTTGATGCAAATGAGCGTTTACTAGGCGCAGTTACAGTTGATGATGTACTAGACCATTTATTGCCGGAAAACTGGCGCCAGGATGAAACTAAGAGAAAAGAAAGTGAGAGTAGATAGTCATGGCAAAATCAAAGATAAATAAAAACTCACTTGAGTTTCCCCGCGAAGCTCGCAGAAGTCTTAAGCCATCTTATGATCCTGATGCATTTGGTCGCTGGTCTGAGAAGTTTGCTCGTTTTCTAGGTACTGCACGCTTTTTGGTTTATATGACAGCATTTGTATTGACCTGGGTTATCTGGAATGGGTTTGCACCTGAGAATTTAAAGTTTGATCACTATCCATTTATTTTCTTAACACTCCTTTTATCTCTACAGGCTTCATATGCTGCGCCATTAATTTTGCTCGCACAAAATCGTCAATCTGATCGTGATCGGATTCAGGGTAATGAGGATCGTGAACGTGATGAACGCAATGTGGCAGATACTGAGTATTTGGCAAGAGAGCTAGCTAGCCTACGTTCAGCAATTGGTGAAGTAACTACAAGAGATTATCTACATAGTGAAATATCTGATGCAATCGAGGAGATTGTTAAAAAACTAAATAAAAAATCTTAGGTATTTATATTTAGTCTTACCCCGATAAGTGATTTAGGTCTGATAATTATTTGATCTAAAATTTCATTAAATATTGTAGTAAATTTTTTATCGTTCAAAGCAATCGGATTACCTTCATCCCCACCCTCACGAAGGATGGGATCAAATGGTATTTTTGCAAGAAGTGGAACATCTACTCCGATTAATTTGCTTAACCTCTTAGCAGTCTCTTCACCACCACCACTACCAAAAATTGAAATCTTTTCCCCAGATTCTGGATTAATAGATTCAGACATATTTTCAATCACGCCAATGACTGGTTGCTTAATCTGGTGGGCAATTCGACCTGCTCGCTCTGCAATCTCAGCTGCCGCAATCTGTGGTGTAGTAACAACAATTATTTCTGATGTAGGTATTAGTTGGCCAAGTGATATTGCAATATCACCAGTTCCAGGTGGTAAATCAAGAAGTAATAAATCTAAATCACCCCAATACGCATCACTTAATAATTGCTCTAAAACTCGGTGTAGTAGTGGACCTCGATAGGCAACTGGATCAGATCTTTCTGGTTTAAACATCTCCATTGAAACAACTTTGACTCCGTAATTTTCTACGGGAATAAATGTTTGATCAATTGCTGTTGGCCTTTTATCAAGAATTCCCATAAGTCTTGGAATTGAATGTCCATAAACATCCGCATCTAGTATTCCTACTTTTAGTCCACGAGCTGCTGCTGCCACTGCTAAATTAACTGTTACAGATGATTTACCGACACCGCCCTTACCGGAGGCAATACCTAGCACTCTAGTTAAAGAGTCAGGTTGAGCAAAGGGAATAAATTTTTCACGCCCGCCACGAATTAATTTTTTAACATTATTTCTTTGTTCTTCATTCATTACACCAAAGTTAATTTCTACGGTTTTAACCTCAGAAATATTAGCTAAAGACTTAGTTATATCAGAATGAAGTCGATCCTTCATTGGGCATCCAATGATTGTTAGCAAGATATTAATTTTTGCTACACCGTCAGTAAAATTAACAGATTCAACCATACCCAGCTCAGGTAGTGGTTTATGAAGCTCAGGGTCAATTACTGTGCCAAGTGCGGTGTTAATTAATTCAACGGTACTCATAATATATCTGGGTCAATTTTTGGTTTAGGTTTTGTATTTATTTCCAAATCATTTTTATCAATTACATCACCAATATGCTTTTTAATAAATGCTTTTGGGTTTAAATCTTTTACTTGTAAATCCTCATATCCTGGCCCTAAATTTTCTTTTAGATCATTTGTGGCTTTTTGTGCAATATTCTTTAACTTTATTAAGAGTCTTGCGGCATCAGTTGCAATATTAGGCATCCGATCTGGACCAATTAAAATCATGCCTAGTATGAGTAAGCCAAGTATCTCACCGCCACCAATGTTAAACATCTATCCCTACTTTGATCCTGCAAGGGTTACTACTACCTCACGAGTTACGTTGTTTCTACTATATTCAACTTTAACTTTATCACCAATATTCTTACTTCTAATTACTACTATTAACTCATCTGAATTATCAATAGATTTTCCATCTAATTTAGTAATTACATCGCCAGCTTTTAACCCAGCTTTTGCTGCTGGACCGCCTGCGGTAATCCCTGCTCCTTGATTTGAAATTAATGCACCATTTCCAGTAAAACTTGTGTCAACAGTAATGCCCATGATCGGATAAGTAGCAGATCCAGTTTTAATTAACTGTTCAGCAGTTTTCTTAGCTTGATTAATTGGAATTGCAAACCCTAATCCAATTGATCCGGGTGAGTTTCCATACCCAAGGGTTGCTATTGCTGAATTAACTCCAACTACAGCCCCAGTTATATCAACTAGTGGACCTCCTGAGTTTCCAGGATTAATTGCAGCATCGGTTTGCAATGCATTAATAAATGAACTCTCTCCAGAACTATCGCCAGTAGTAACTGCTCTATTTTTTGCACTAATTATTCCTGATGTGACAGTTCCTGATAAACCAAGTGGAGAACCAATCGCAATTACTGTATCCCCAACTAAAATGCTATCGCTATTGCCTAACTGTAGAGTTGGCGCAGAAGTTACATCTATTTTCAAAACAGCTAAATCATATGAAGCATCTCTACCAATTAATTTTGCAGGGTATTTCTTACCATTAGATAATTCGACTGTAATTTTTCCAAGAGTAGATGATTTTACAACATGATTATTTGTTAAAATAAATCCATCACTATCTAGAAAAAAACCAGATCCAGATGAAGAATTAATAGATATTGATACAACTGCAGGAATGACTCGAGCAGCAAGTGCTGCTATTGAATCTGGTGCTCGCTCAACAATGTTTTTTGTATCCACTAAATTTGCGCCAATATTTGTTGAAGAACTGCGTCCAACCATTGCTCCGATTGCACCTGCGATAAGTGCGATTACAACTGCAATAACTATAAAATTAGAATTGCTCTTGGTTTGGACTACCCGGACTTGCTTTACTTCATCACTTGGCAGCCACCATGGGGTATTTGATGGTTGATTCATTTAAGGAAGTTTATTAGCAACTAATAGGCCTGCGCCAATTGGAATCACTGTGGCCAGCCAGCGCTCATCCTCTTTTATAACCTTAATTACATCTCGGCGAGAAATGCTCTCAGGATCGCGTTGGGTTGAATCAGCAACTTTTCCGCCACTTAACACTTGGTCAATAATTAATAAGCCATTTGGCTTAAGTAATCGGTATGACTCCGCAACCATGTCAAATAGGTCAAGAGCTGGTCGAATAACTACTAATTCATATGAGTTATCAGCAAGTTTTCCAACAACTTCAATTAATTTTCCAGTAATTATTCGATACTTAGTTGAAGTAATACCTGCTTCTTCAAAAATATTTCGGGCAATTTTTGAATGCTCACGTTCAGAATCAATTGTAGTTAGAACACCATCAGCAGGCATTCCTTGCAGGAGCCATAATCCACCAACACCAGAACCAGTACCTATCTCAACTACTGATTTAGAATTTACTAACTTAGTCGCAAACTTTAGAAAGTTTCCTACTCCAGCACTTGGATCTGGTGCTGCAATTTCTAGGCCATTAGATCTTGCTTGTTGCATAAAATAATCTTCGTGCGCAAATTGTTCAGAAAATGCATTCATGTCACCGCGTGATGAAATGCCCTCGTTCAAAATGAAGCCAACCACTCGATAAGTAATCTTGCACCAAATCCAGTTCCACCTTTAATATTTTCACCAGCATCTGTTTCAGATCTGCCGCTACCGGCAATATCTAAGTGCACCCAAGTACGTTCTCCCACAAATTTCTCCAAAAATAAAGCTGCAGTTACTGATCCGGCTGAGAAGCCAAACTTATCGGCTAGATGGTTAAAATCTGCGATATCACTATCTAACGCCACTGCATAATCATCTAAAAGTGGCATATGCCAAACCTTTTCTCCTACTTTATTTCCTAATTCATGCAGTTTTTTTGCAAGTGGAATTTTTCGGGTATACATCGCAGCATATTGCCGGCCAAGGCCTAAGCTGGCAGCACCAGTGAGTGTTGCTACATCAACTATGTAATCTGGGTCTAACTCTAAATCCGCATATGCAAGCCCGTCAGCTAAAACTAAACGACCTTCTGCATCTGTATTTAGGATTTCAACTGTTGTGCCACCAAACTGCTTAATGACATCTGATGGACGCGCAGATGTTGCAGATAAAGCATTTTCTGCTGTCATTAAAAGTGCAGTAACTTTTACTTTTGGCTTAATTTTTGCCATTGCAACTGTTGCAGAAAGAACTGCAGCAGCTCCAGCCATATCACTTTTCATGGCCGTCATACTTTCGTATGGCCGTTTAAGTGAAACACCACCAGTATCAAAGGTAATTCCTTTGCCAACTAAAACAACATGAGGCCAGCTACTTGAACCTTTTGGTGCGTATGAAACCTGAATTAATCTAGGCCCAGGATTAGGCGATGAATTTCCTATTGCAATAAGTCCACCGAAATCTTTTAATGCTCGACCTGATTTAACTGAAATTGAAAGACTAGAACTTTTAGTCGCTGAAACCATTGCGGTGGCTTGCTTTGCTAGCCAGTCAGGATTTTTAATATTTGATGGGGTATGGATTAAATCACGTGCCTGCCAAACTGCGGTTGCCATTATTTGTGCGCGCTCAATCTCTTCTTCAAAATCACCGTAGATTACAAACTCTGGTTTTTTATCTTTTGGTTCACTTTTTAACGTGTATTGGTAATTTGAAAGTATAAATGAAATTGCCTGATTAACTATTTGCTCTTTATCATTTGATAAAGCAGATAAAAGCGTTACGTTATTTCCTTTAATCTTGCGCCCAAGTGATGTGGCTGCTTTGCGCATATCATCATTATTAGACTCGCCAACGCCAACTAAATAAATTCGCTTTAAGTTTTCGTTACTTATTGGTACCTCAATAATCTCACCAGCTTTGGCAGTAAAATCAGGCCAATTAGCTAGCTCAATATTTAAATCTAATTTCGTAAACTCAACTAAGGCTGTAATAAATCGACTTTTGATTATTTTAATTTCATCACTTAGGAAAACTGGAATGGCAACAGCAGAAAAAGGTGAGAAATCTAATTCATCTTCAGCTAGGTAACTAAGTTTTGGATAAGGATCTATGAGTTTATTGAACATAACCCGGCTTAAAGTTAGGTCAGTCGATTACTTTTTAACTAATGCAACCGCTGCTTGTAAGACATTTCCTAAGTTGGTTGCTTCCTCAACGTTTAATTCAACAACTAATCTGCCGCCACCTTCTAGTGGGATGCGCATGACCATAGAGCGAGCCTCTTTGGTGACCTCCATAGGGCCATCACCAGTTCTTGGTTTCATCGCTGCCATTTAACTCTCCCCTGCCAAATTTCAATCAAAGCATTGCTAGAGGCGTAATTATCCCTTAATTCCCTGTGGGTGGGAAATCCATATAAATACCCTTATGAAATCAACCTAATTAGGCGCGATCTACCTGATGCAATAACCGTTATCACTGCTCGCTCTGGCACTCCAAGTTTTTTTGCTATTTCTGCTGCACTGATCATTTTTACTAAATGTAATGTCAAAATAAGTCGCTCTTCCTCTGGCAGAGTATTGATCAACTCAGCAATCGTCTTGCCGCCATCTTTAGAGGTCATAAGTAAAGTTTACTCAGTTCAACCAATACTTTTAGGCTTAAGCGGAAAGTTGCCTAGCAAATCTGTGAAGTGAGAGCCAAACTCCCAGTAATAAGAGTGGTTTCATGAAAATTAAAACATAAGTTGGCGCAATTAACTCCTCTTGCCAGTGGAAAACTGTTCGGTTACGTTTTCTCTTTAATTCAAATTTGCCCGTTCCACGAATCACTCTGCCGATATGTACAACTTCACAAAGTAATGGAGGCTTCCACTTTGTGACCTCCATAGTGTCTAAAATACCTAAACGAAGTTTTGGATAAAGCTTTGGAAATAATCCAGTAAAAGCAAAAACTAATACTCCTTTACCATTTTTAACCGTCTTATCTTGATCAAGCTCAGACCAAACCTTTGTCTGCAGCATCCAATTACTTTGACTTTTCCAGTCAACTAATAATTTCCAAACCGTTTCAACTGGTTTATTTATCTCTACAGTTAATGAAAGATGTGATAATTTTTTCATTTTATTCTTATTGCATCTAAGGTTGAAGGAATATCTTTGCACCAGCTAACTAACTCTGCTTGGCCAGTTTTCATAAAATTATGTTCAGCAAGATGATCAAGCGCTGTTCTTAGTGGATCATAAAATCCAACTGGATCACATACTGCAATTGGCTTACTATGAAACTTAAGATAACTACCTACCCAGATTTCAAAAAATTCTTCTAATGTTCCAATTCCACCTGGAAGGGCAATAAACGCATCTGAAAGATCTTCAATTTTTGCTTTACGAGTTCGCATATCGCTAACAACATGCATTTGGGTTGCATCTTTATCTTCAAATTCAAGTTTGATAAGTGGTTGGGGTATCACGCCAATAGTTGCAGCTCCTTTTGATCTTGCACCCTTTGCAACTGCTCCCATCATTGAAGCCTTTCCACCACCCCAAACAAGATCCCAACCTTGTTCACCAATTGCTTCACCAATTGCGAATGCCAAATCAAGAGAGCTTTTTGGAATATCTGGAGCAGATGAGCAGAAAACAGATACGCGCATCTAATTAGTCTATTACCTAACGCCTATTTTGATACCGTTGCCTAATGAGCAGTAGTCAAAACTTGGCATATGGCGTTGGAGTTGCTACCCAAACAGAATCTGGGCAAACTCTTGATTGTCATTTTCATTCAATAGGTCTGGGAAGTAAGCCAGCAAATAAAGAAGGTGAGACTCTTAGCCTTCAGCAAGATAGTGATTTAATTAGAAAAGTTAAGAAGATTCCAGTTGATATAGGTATTGAACTATCAGTTGCACCTAAAGATGTGGCAGATGTTTATTTAAGGCTTCATTTGCTCTCACATAGACTGGTTAAGCCACATGGTGTAAATCTTGATAACATTTTTACAATATTGCCAAATGTAGTTTGGACCTCCGTTGGTGCCTGTGAAATAAATACTTTTGATCAAGTTAGGTTAGCGCTGCAAAATAAATATGGAAATCTAACTGTTTATTCTGTTGATAAGTTCCCAAGAATGATTGATTACGTTATCCCAGATGGAGTAAGAATTGCAGATGGTGACCGTGTGCGACTAGGAGCATATTTATCGGCAGGTACAACTGTTATGCATGAGGGCTTTGTTAACTTCAATGCTGGCACTTTAGGAAAATCAATGGTCGAAGGAAGAATTAGTTCTGGCGTAGTAGTAGGTGATGGCAGTGATATTGGTGGTGGTGCATCCATTATGGGAACACTTAGCGGGGGCGGTAAAGAGGTAATCTCGATTGGAGAGCGCACACTTCTTGGTGCTAACTCTGGTGCTGGAATTAGTTTAGGTGATGACTGTGTTATTGAAGCCGGAGTTTATATAACTGCTGGATCAAAAATACTACTTCCTGATGGAAAAATTGTTAAAGCAAAAGAGTTAAGTGGAGCAAATAATCTACTCTTTAGGCGCAACTCACAAAGTGGTGCATTAGAAGTGGTTCCTAAAAGTGGTAGTTGGAGTGGATTAAACTCTGTATTGCATAATAACTAACTTTTTAAAAGATTTTTAGGCGAAGTAATAAATCCAATTCCCCAAGATATATGCATTGTTACTAAAACTATTGGCATTAGCAGGCGATCGATAAATTTTTTAGAAATTACTACCCCACCGATCACTACGAGTGCAAGATATATCAGAGGTGGAATTAGAAATATAGGACTAATTAATATTGATAGTAAGAAAGAGAATACATTAGCTATAACTGTAAAAGGTGGTGCTAGGTAGCGGAAATTAACAGTGGAACTGTGTTGTCTTGATATAACTCTGCGCCAGCGCCCATATTGAAAATATTGCTTTGCTAGTTTAGATAGTGTATTTCGTGGTCGGTAAGTCACTAACAATCTTGGGTCAAACCAAATTAATCCACCTTGTTTTCGCAGGCGGTGGTTTAACTCCCAATCTTGCGCCCTGATATATCTTTCATCAAAGCCACCAGCTGCTATAACTGCAGATTTCTTAAATGTTCCAAGATAAACCGTATCTGACTCACCTGCGCTACCTCCAGTATGAAACTTAGATGGGCCAACACCTAGTTTTGACCGCATTGCAATCGCAATAGTGCGCTGCAACCCAGTCTCACTATCGGCATACATTAAGCCGCCAACATTGACCGCACCTTGCTTGATCATAATTTCTACCGCAGTCTTAATATAACTACTTGAAATCTCAGAATGCCCATCTATTCGGCAAATAACTTCATAAATTGATTTAGCAATCGCAAGATTTAATCCAGTTGCAGTTTGTCCAGATGGATTATTAACTAATTTAATTCGAGAATCTAATTTGGCTAGTTCTGTAGCTATTTCTGTGGTTCTATCCTTTGATGGCCCAAGAGCTAAAATTATTTCAATATTTCCTGAATACTCCTGCTTAAGAATTGCTGAGATGCAATTACTTAAATCCCGTTCCTCATTGAGAATTGGCAAGATTACTGAGACGGAAGGAAGTGATAAATCATTCATAACCCCTCCAGCCAATATTTGAGCGCAGTATTTCCCTGCCCATAATCTAGGATAAGAAGATGAAATCTGCTCGAAGTGTGCGAATCTTAACTGGCATTTCGGTGACAGTTTTAGCTATATCCGCAATTAGTGCGCTGGCGTTTGGAACAGTTAACGCCTCTATAAATAAAATTGATGCTTTTGCCGGTCTAGATAAACGGCCAGATAAAAAATCAACTGCAGTTAATTACTTATTAGTTGGATCTGACACTAGAGAGGGTTTAACTAAAGCTGAGCTAAAAGCGCTCAGAGTTGGATCAGTTGCTACCGCTGCTGGTAAGAGATCAGACACAATGCTGTTGGTACATATTTCTAAGGCAAGAGATAAAGCGATAATAATTTCAATTCCTAGAGATTCATTTGCATTAATACCACAACATACTAAACCCTCTGGCAAAGTAAGCCCGGCGGTACATTCAAAAATTAATTCATCTTTTAATTGGGGTGGTGCACCTCTATTGATTCAAACACTTGAGGAAATGACCCAGTTAAAAATAGATCACTATATAGAGATGAACTTTGTTGGTTTTGCCAGAGTTGTTGACTCACTAGGTGGAATTGAAGTTTGTACAAAGAAAGATATTGATGACCCAAAGAGTCACCTAGTTCTAGAAGCTGGCGTTCATACCTTAAACGGTATCGAGGCACTGAAATATGTTAGAACGAGAGAATTTGATGGCATGGGAGATATTGGCAGAATGCAAAGACAGCAAGCATTCATGTCATCAATTCTAAAGAAGGCAACAAGTGCTGGAGTATTACTAAACCCAATTACTATGACTAGTTTTATTAACTCATCACTTTCAGCTGTTACAACCGATGAAGGATTAAAAAACTCAGATTTGATTACTCTAGCTAAACAAATGAAATCTCTTGCAACATCTAATGTTAGAACATTAACCGTTCCACTTTCAGATTTAAATTATTATTCAAATGGCGTTACTGCTTCAGTGCTTTGGGATCCAGTACTAGCGCCAGAGCTTTGGCAGCGATTACGTGAAGATAGAGCTGTAGTTGATGAGGTAATGCCATCACCTTCACCGTCTTCAACTGCTGCACCAAAGGTTGAAATTATTGATAAATTTAAAACTCGAACTGCTGAAGATAATATCTGTCGATAATTAACTAATATTTAGATAGGCTCACCTATATGGCATTAAAACTCTCAGTAATCGGCACTGGCTATCTTGGTGCCACACACGCTGCTTGCATGTCTAGTCTTGGCTTTGAGGTTATTGGCTTTGATACCGAAGTGAACAAGATCGAATTACTATCAAAAGGTAAGGTACCTTTTTATGAGCCAGGTCTTGAGGAATTATTATCTGAGCAAATTAAGTCAGGTAGATTAAGTTTTACTACAAATATTAATGACTTAGCAGATTGTGATGTTCATTTTATTTGTGTCGGTACTCCCCAAGTTAAAGGCGGAAATGCAGCAGATTTAACTTATGTTAATTCGGCCTTAGAATCAATTGCAAAATTAGTTAAGGCTGGTGGATTAGTTGTTGGTAAATCAACTGTGCCAGTCGGTACTGCTGCAAGGCTAAGAAGTAAGTTAATTGAATTAAATCCAAAAGCTGATTTAGCATGGAACCCAGAATTTTTACGTGAAGGTTTTGCTGTTGAAGACACTTTAAAACCAAATAGATTAGTAGTTGGAGTAGTAAGCGATAGCGCGGAAAAGATTTTAAAAGAGGTATACGCATCAAATTTAAAAGAGAATACGCCTTGGGTAAGAGCTGATTTACCAACATCTGAGTTAGTTAAAGTTGCTGCTAACTCATTTTTAGCAACCAAGATTTCATTTATAAACGCGATGGCCGAGATATGTGAAGCAGCAGATGGTGATGTAACAGTTCTAGCTAAGGCTATTGGTTATGACCCAAGAATTGGTAGCAGATTCTTACAAGCAGGTATTGGCTTCGGTGGTGGTTGCCTGCCTAAAGATATTCGTGCGTTTATGGCTAGGGCAGAAGAACTAGGTGCTAAACAAGCAGTTGAATTCCTTAAAGAGATTGATGCAATTAATTTACGCGCTAGACAAAGAATTATTGAATTGGTGCGTAAAGATTTATCAGATAATTTACAAGGAAAAAAAGTTGCAATTTTAGGTGCTGCATTTAAACCTGATAGTGATGATGTTCGTGACTCACCAGCACTTGATATTGCAGTGCAAATTCAAGCAGCTGGGGCAATAGTTACTGTGCATGATCCAAAAGCTATTGCAAATGCGCAAAAGCGCTTTCCGGTTCTAAATTTTTCTACTGAAATTAATGACACATTAAAGGATGCGGAAATAGTTCTTCATTTGACCGAATGGAAAATTTACCGAGATATTGATCCAGTAAAGGTTAAATCACTAGTAAAAAATGCAATTATGATCGATGGTCGAAATGCCCTTGATAGGCAGTTATGGAGAAGTGCTGGTTGGAAATTTAGAGCATTAGGGCGCTCTAACAATGAGTAGTCAAATTGATCAACTACTTAACCTAAAAACTTGGGCGATAGTTGGTCTAAGTAATAATAAAGAACGTGCTGCTTTTGGTGTAGCAAAGGTGCTAATTGAAAAGGGACACACAATTATTCCAGTACACCCAAAAGCAGAGACTGTTCATGGCCAAACTGGTTACGCAAAATTATCTGATATTCCAGTACCGGTTGACGTTGTAGATGTATTCATAAACTCTGATCTTGCTGGAGATATAGTTGATGAGGCGATTGAAATAGGAGCAAAAGGAGTTTGGTTGCAATTAGATGTTATAGATGCTGCTGCGATAGCACGTGCGCAGGAAGCTGGAATATTGGCAGTTATGAATCATTGCCCAGCTATTGAGTATAAAAAACGGGTTTAGTTACTCATTTATTTTACCACTGTAATACTGCTGGGTGTGGATTACTTCAGTTAATAAATCTTCTAAATTATCACCAGTAATTCCAACTTCTTTACTAACCTGATTAAATTTAAGCTCTGGGTTGCGAGCCATTAGGTGTAAATATGGACGATAATCATCACTTGTTGGATCAGTAGATAATTTTCCAGTAAGTATAAATTGAGAATTAATATCAGTGCTTCCAAGTGGAAGATCTAATACTGCACGCAAATTCTGTTCATAAAAATTAGTCTTTGAACCAATTTGGCTCCAGTATCCAGAGTTTGGTGCTAACCAATTAACATCTAGTAGTTTCTTATAATCGTTCGCATCAACTAATAGTTCAACAGCGCCAATTAGACCAATTTCATCAGCTAATTTAAGAGCAGATAATTGAATGTCTTGTGATTGCTCAAAGTTCATACCAGGTGCTGGTGTAATTGTTAAATTATCTGTAATTAAGGTAATTGACCAAGTAGATACCTGAAGATGTGCTGACCTTGCAACTAAAATTGATAGACGCTCACCATTATTCTTACTAGTACTTATTTTTTGAAATTGTTCTAGAGTATTTGTAGATGGATAAATCTTTATTCCTGCTTTTTCAACTGTCTTAATTGAGGCCGGTGAGATTATTTTTGGATCAACGTAGATAAGATCACAGCCTTGAGAAAATTCGATTAGCTCCTCAACTGAACACTTCTCAGATATAAAGTTAACTTTTATCCCTAGTTTTAGCGCTTCAAACTCGTAAATTCCCCGTACTTGGTGACTAGCGATAATGCCAACAGTTGGGAATGTCATGTAATAAGGTTACCCGCATAATGATCGAATTAATTCTCGCCTCATCCTCACCATCGCGGTTGCGTCTGTTGGAAAGTGCTGGAATTAAGCCAACTGTATTAGTAAGTGGGGTAGATGAAGAAGGAGAAGAGTTTGACTCACTATCACCTTCTGAATTAGTTATAGCACTTGCAATTCTTAAAGCACATACTGTAAAAGATAATGCTCCAGATAATTCAATTATTCTTGGGTGTGATTCTACATTTGAGTTTGAAGGTAAATCACTTGGTAAGCCAGGTAATAGGGAAAATGCAATCACTAGGTGTAAGCAACTAAGTGGAAAATCTGGTTACCTTCATACTGGACATTGCTTAATTGATTTAAAGCAAGGAATTGAATTAAGTGAGAGATCAACTGCAAAAGTTGAGTTTGCGCAAATGAGTGATGCAGAAATATTAGATTACGTTGATTCGGGTGAGCCTTTAAATGTGGCAGGTGGCTTTACATTAGATGGTCTAAGTGCACCATTTATTACAAATATTGAAGGTGACCCTAGTGGGATTATTGGCTTATCCCTACCTTTATTACGCAAGATGATTATTACTCTTGGATATAGCTGGCCTGAGTTAAAAAATAAGTAATATTTAGGATAAGTTTCTCACATGAGCAAACTTTATAAAGACCCAATCGGTACTGCAGAAAAAGCAGCGAAAGAAATTGCAAAAATAACTGGCCAAAAAAAGCATGATGTTGCTCTAGTAATGGGATCTGGTTGGATTTCTGCTGCTGATGCATTAGGAAAGCCAGCTCATGAATTTGCTATAACTGATCTGCCAGGGTTTCCAGAACCAACAGTTAAAGGTCATGGTGGAAAAGTAAGATCATATAAATTAGGTAACTCTGTAAATGCTCTTGTTTTTTTAGGTAGAACTCATTTTTATGAGGGGTTAGGTATGGAGCCAGTGGCACATGCGGTCAGAACTGCAGTTAAGGCCGGATGTAGAACTATTGTTTTAACAAACGCATGTGGTGGAATAAATACTGATTATAAAGTTGGGCAACCAGTACTAATTAGAGACCACATATCACTTACAGCTGCATCGCCTCTAATTGGTGCAGATTTTGTTGACTTAACAGATTTGTATAGCAAAAAACTTCGTGAAATCGTAAAGGCTGAGGACCCATCCTTAGCTGAGGGTGTTTATGTCCACTGGCGCGGACCATCATATGAAACTCCTGCTGAAATTAAGATGATGCGCACAATGGGAGCAGATCTAGTTGGTATGTCAACGGTGCCAGAGGCAATTGCTGCTCACGCACTTGGTGCACAGATTCTTGCAATTTCTTTAGTGACTAATGCTGCTGCAGGTGTAACTGGTGAGAAGTTAAACCATGCAGAAGTTATTGCAGCTGGAAAGGCTGCTGCAGACAGGATGGGTAATCTTTTAGCAAAGGTATTGCCTAAGTTGTGATCTCAGATCAACTAAGAAGTGAAGTGCAAGATTGGATCAAAAACGATCCAGATACGGGTACGGCAGAACAGTTAAGTAAGTGGTTATCTGAAGGTAATGAACTTGAATTAAATCGTTGCTTTAATGGCTTTCTACAATTTGGCACCGCAGGATTACGAGGTCCAATATCTCCTGGTCCCTCCGGTATGAATAGAGCAGTTGTTAGTCGAACCGCAGCAGCAATAGTTTCTTTTATGAAAGAAAGTAACTTAACAACTGTGGTTATTGGCAGAGATGCCCGTCATAGATCAGTTGATTTTGCTAAAGATAGTGCAGAAATTTTCGCTGGCGCTGGTATAAAGACTTACCTATTCCCACAAGAAATACCAACTCCAGTATTAGCTTTTGCCGTTAATAAATTAAATGCAAATGTTGGAATTATGGTTACAGCAAGCCATAATCCAGCCACGGATAATGGCTATAAAGTTTATTTAGGTACAAGTATTGGAGGGGTTAAATATCGTGGATCACAAATTACTTCTCCTATCGATAGGGAAATATCTAATCTAATTGCGAAGGCAGATTTATCGCCTAAAAGGTCATCAAAATATGAAGTAGTTAATGAAGAAATTGTTTCTGATTACATTTCGGCTACAGCAAAACTAGCAACTACTAACAATAATCTTAAAATTGTATACACCGCACTCCATGGTGTTGGTATGAAAACTTTAGTTAATGTGTTTGAAAAAGCTAAGTTTTCTAAACCAATACTTGTTACCGAGCAAGCTCTACCTGATCCAAATTTTCCAACTACTCCTTTCCCAAATCCAGAAGAAAATGGGGTTATGGATTTAGCAATTAAATATGCTAAAAAACATGATGCAGATCTAGTGATTGCCAATGACCCAGATGCAGATAGATGTGCAGTTGCAATTAGTGATGAATCTCAGAACTGGCGAATGTTACGTGGTGATGAGGTTGGTGTAATTCTTGGTAAGTACCTGATTGAAAGCGGAAAACTTACAGGTAAGTCAGTATCTAACTCACTTGTTTCTTCTACGCTCCTCTCAAAAATTGCAAAAAAATATGGAATTAGATTTGAAGAAACTCTTACAGGATTTAAATGGATATCAAAAGTTTCTAATCTTGGTTATGGTTATGAGGAGGCAATAGGTTATTGCGTTGATCCTGAGATTGTAAATGATAAAGATGGCATAAGCGCTGCGTTATTAATTGCTCAATTAGCTGGTGAATTAAAAGTTAAATCAAGTTCACTTAGTGATTATTTGCAAAGTATTGGTGAAGAATTTGGCTTTCATGAAACTGATCAAATCTCAATTAGATTTAGTGATGTAACTGAAATCGATGATTTACTTTCTAGGATAAGTAATAATCCACCAGATCAACTTGCAGGTCTTGCGCTAGAAACAATAGAGGACTTAAGTAAAGCGGAAAAAATGCAAACAACTGGAATTCGTATGAAGTATCAAAATAATGTAAGAGTAATTATTAGACCGAGTGGAACTGAGCCTAAGTTAAAATGCTACATAGAGGTTGTCTGTGATACTAAAAAAGAAGCAATATCGCTGATCTCGCAAATTAAGCAGGCTTTGACTAAAGTACTCTCATGATTATCGATGGTAGCGAGAGCTCACTTAAAAAGTTTCTATCTGACTTGCCACCTGTTGATCAAGTTGGTGCAGATTCAAGAGCAGCCATGCTTGCGACAAGAAGTATTAAAACCACAAGTAAAGCTTGGGCGATTGATATGGCAATAAGTATGGTTGATTTAACAACACTTGAAGGTGCTGATTCTGCTGGAAAAGTTAAAGCTCTTTGCGCAAAAGCAGTTAGACCAGATCCTACAGATTTAGCTGTGCCATCAGTTGGGGCAATTTGTGTATACAACGACATGGTTAAAATAGCGCGTACGGAATTAAATTCGATTGGTGGTAAAGATATAGCAGTTGCTGCTGTTGCTACTGCTTTCCCATCAGGACGAGCCTCAATAGCGGTTAAAAAACTTGATACCCAAGATGCAATTGATGCTGGGGCTAATGAAATTGATATGGTAATTGATCGTGGTGCATTTCTTTCAGGTCGAATTGGTGAAGTATTTGAAGAGATTAAAATAATTAAGCAATTATGTGGTGATCAAGCACATCTTAAAGTAATTTTAGAAACTGGTGAATTAGTTACATATGACAATGTCAGGAAAGCTTCCTATCTTGCGATGTTAGCCGGTGCTGATTTCATTAAAACTAGTACCGGTAAGGTTGCACCAGCCGCCACCGCACCAGTTGTATTGGTAATGCTTGAGGCAGTGCGTGATTACTTTGCTCTTACTGGGAAAAAAATTGGTGTTAAACCAGCAGGTGGAATTAGAACAACAAAAGATGCAATTAAACAGCTGGTTCTAGTCAATGAGACGGCTGGACCACAGTGGCTTAATCCTGCTCTATTTAGAATTGGCGCAAGTGCGCTATTAAATGACTTGCTGATGCAGCGAATGAAGTTACGTACTGGGCACTACGCTAGTGCCAATTACGTAACAATGGATTAGGTGGGTTATGAGCAGCTTTGAATACGCAAATGCACCTGAATCGAAAGCCATTGCAAATATTGCAACCTCATATGGTTTATTTATTGGCGGAAAATTTGTAGAGCCTAAGAAGGGTAAAAGTTTTAACACAATTAACCCAGCAACTGAAGAAATCCTTTCAAAAGTTGGATATGCCGATAAATTAGATATTGATTTAGCTGTTAAAAGTGCAAGATCAGCTTTTACTAAGGTTTGGTCAAAGATGCCAGCAAAAGAGCGTGGCAAATACCTTTACCGTATTGCTCGTATTCTGCAAGAGAGAGCACGCGAGTTCGCAGTTGTTGAAACATTAGATAATGGAAAACCAATTAGGGAATCACGAGATACAGATATTCCACTTGCGGCTGCACACTTTTTTTACCATGCTGGTTGGGCAGATAAATTAGATTATGCCGGCCTTGGTAGTAAACCAAAGCCAGTAGGTGTGGTTGGCCAAATAATTCCTTGGAATTTTCCACTACTTATGCTTGCTTGGAAGATAGCTCCGGCACTTGCTGCCGGTAATACAGTTGTTTTAAAACCAGCAGAAACAACACCTTTGACAGCATTGTTATTTGCTCAAGTTTGCCAGCAAGCAGGATTACCAGATGGTGTGGTGAATATTGTTACCGGAGATGGCATAACTGGTGCTGCCCTAGTTAATCACTCAGATATTAATAAAATAGCTTTTACTGGTTCTACTGAAGTTGGTAAAGCAATCGCTAGATCAATTTCTAACACAAAGAAAAGTGCAACACTAGAACTAGGTGGAAAGGCAGCCAATCTTGTCTTTGATGATGCTGCAATTGATGAAGCAATAGAAGGAATAGTTAATGGGATTTTCTTTAATCAGGGGCATGTTTGCTGTGCAGGTTCAAGATTATTAGTTCAAGAGAATGTCGCTGATGAAGTTTTAGAAAAACTTAAAAAGAGGATGAGTTTAATTAGAGTTGGTGATCCAATGGATAAAAACACCGATTTAGGAGCAATTAACTCAGCAGAACAATTAAAAAGAATTCAGGATATTTCAAATACGGGAGATGCTGAAGGTGCTAGTAGATGGTCACCTGATTGCAAATTACCAAGTAAGGGTTTTTGGTATCCACCAACAATATTTACTGGAGTATCGCAATCACACCGAATTGCTAGGGATGAAATATTTGGTCCAGTTTTATCAGTTTTAACATTTAGAACTCCTGCCGAAGGTATTGAGAAGGCAAATAACACAATGTATGGATTATCTGCTGGAGTTTGGAGTGATAAAGGTTCTAAAATTTTGTGGGCTGCCAAGCAATTAAAAGCCGGAGTTATTTGGAGTAATACTTTTAACAAATTTGATCCAGCTAGTCCATTTGGTGGTTATAAAGAGTCTGGTTGGGGACGTGAAGGTGGTCGCCATGGTCTTGCTGGTTATCTAACATCGCAAGTAAAGGAAAGTAAATGAGCCGCATAGATGTAAATAAGACATATAAATTATTTATTGGTGGCGCATTTCCAAGATCTGAATCTGGCCGTGTGTATGAAATTAAGGGAAATAATAAGAAATTTATTGCCAATCCTGCACTAGCCTCTCGAAAAGATTTACGAGATGCTGTTGTAGCAGCAAAGGCTGCGCATTCTGGATGGGCTAATGCAACTGCATTTAATCGCGGACAAATCTTGTATCGCGTTGCTGAAATTATGCAGGGACGAAGTGATCAATTCATTGATGAGATCTGTGCTTTAGAAGGGGTAACTACTAAAGTAGCAAAAGTACAAGTAGAAGAAGCAATTGATACCTGGGTTTGGTACTCAGGCTGGTGTGACAAATTATCATCAGTTTCTGGTTCACTAAACCAAGTATCAGGTCCGTTTTATAACTTTACAACACCAGAAGCATTAGGTGTGGTTGCAATATTTGCAGAAAATAAACCATCATTACTTGGAGTAGTAAGGACGTTAGCTCCAGTAATTGCTAGCGGTAACTCTGCAGTCTTGATTGCTAGTGAAATTTATCCACTACCTGCAATTACTTTAAGTGAAGTACTGGCAACTAGTGATGTACCTGCTGGAGTTGTAAATATACTTACTGGAAAAATTACTGAACTAGCGCCATGGATTGGTTCACATATGGAGATAGATGGAGTAGATGTTGCCGGCCTTAGTAAGAAGCAAGAAGAGGAATTAAAGCTAGTTGGCGCAGATAATCTAAAGCGGATATTTAGATTTAGTCCTACTAATCACCCGGAGCGAATTCTTAGTTTTATGGAACAAAAAACTGTTTGGCATCCAATCGGACTTTAATTTATTCAGCAGATATTGCTGCGTATGCTGGTTTTACAACTTTTTCAATAATTTCAAGCCGCTCTTCAAACGGAATAAATGAGCTTTTAAGTGAATTTACAGTCACTCGTTGCAGATCTGCAAACTTCCAGTCAAATGATTTAACACACTGAGTCATCTCATTTGTCATAGATGTATTACTCATTAGTCGATTATCTGTATTAAGTGTTACGCGAAAGCGAAGCTTTGCTAATTGCCCAATTGGGTGCTGTGCGTATGTTTTAGCTGCGCCAGTTTGTAAATTTGAGGTTGGGCAAAGCTCCAGTGGAATTCTTCGATCCCGAATATATGAAGCAAGTGGACCTAGTTTTGGCGTGCTACCTGAGAAATCAATATCATCAATAATGCGAACGCCATGTCCAATTCTTTCAGCGCCACAAATTTGTATGGCCTCCCAAATCGATGGTAATCCATAAGCCTCTCCGGCATGAATAGTGAAGTGAGCATTTTCTTTTCTTAAATATTCAAAAGTATCTAATTGTTTAGTTGGTGGAAAACCATCCTCTGGGCCTGCGATATCAAAACCAACTACGCCTTTATTTCGATATTTAACAACAGATTCTGCTGTCTGTTGTGATTTATTATTTTGCCTAAGCCCACAAAGTAAAGATTCAACTCGTATTTTCTTTCCTTCTTTTGCAGCCTCTGCTACTCCTTGTTTATAGCCTTCAGTAGTCGCCTCAATTACCTGATCAAAGGTTAAACCTTGTTCAGTAAATAACTCGGGTGCTCCTCTGACTTCAGCGTAGACAACACCATCTCTTGCTAAATCAATTGCACACTCACGTGCTACCTGAATAATTGCTTCTTTTGTTTGCATGACCGCAACTGTGTGCGCGAAAGTTTCAAGATAACGAACGAGTGAATGTGAGTTGCAAGCTTCCTCAAACCAAATTGCTAATTTTTCTGGGTCTTGAGTTGGTAGTTTTTTATAACCAATTTTTTGTGATAGTTCAATAATCGTTTGCGGGCGCAAGCCACCATCTAGATGATCATGTAATAAAGCTTTTGGAACTCGCTTAATTTGTTCATCTGTTGGCGTGCTAGTTAGTGACACTTAACCCTCAATTCTTTCAATAACCAATGGTAATCGCTTAATTGGATCATCTACGCCACCAATAGAAAAAGCACCTACTAAAGCATCTTTGGCTCTATCAAATCTTGCTGATTCATCACTATGTAGAGTTAAAATTTTTTGTCCCACTTTAACTATGTCACCGGGTTTTGCATGAATTTCAATTCCAGCGCCAAGTTGTAGCACCTCACCTTGCTTTTGCCTACCTGCGCCTAATCGCCAAGCAGATATACCAACCTTAAGTGCATCAAGAGTTAATAATTTTCCAGAAGAATCAGCCTTAATCTCTATTTTTTCTTTAGCAACAGGAAGAGGAGCATCATTATCTCCACCTTGTGCTTTAATCATTTTACGCCAAACATCCATAGCCATTCCATTTTTTAATGCATCAGCTGGTGATACTTTTGGCTTAATCCCAACTGCATCAAGCATTTCATTAGCAAGTAAAAGTGTTAGCTCAACAACATCACTTGGTCCACCTCCTGCTAATACCTCAAGAGTTTCCCTTATTTCTAATGAATTTCCAGCAGTTAGCCCCAGTGGTACATCCATTGCAGTTACTAATGCTCTAGTGCTTACACCTGCTCTTTTTCCTAAATCCACCATAGTTCTAGCAAGTAATGCGGCATCTTTTGGATCACTCATGAAGGCACCAGAGCCAGTCTTTACATCAAGTACTAACGCACTTGTTCCTTCGGCAATTTTCTTACTCATAATTGAGGATGCAATTAATGGAATTGCTTCTACGGTCCCAGTTACATCACGTAAGGCATAAAGTTTCTTATCAGCTGGGGCAAGCCCAGCACCTGCTGCGCAAATTACTGCCCCGCACTCTTGAATTACTTTTAGCATTTCATTATTACTAAGTGATGCTTTCCAACCTTTAATTGATTCTAATTTATCTAACGTACCGCCAGTATGACCAAGGCCGCGGCCTGAGAGTTGAGGTACTGCTGCACCACATGCGGCAACTAATGGCGCAAGTGGTAACGTAATTTTATCTCCAACTCCTCCAGTTGAGTGCTTGTCAACGGTTGGACGATCAAGCATTGACCAACTCATTTTCTCTCCACTTGCAATCATGGCATCAGTCCAACGAGATATTTCTCGGTTATTCATTCCATTAAGCAAAATTGCCATCAATAGGGCTGACATTTGTTCATCAGCAATTACACCGCGAGTGTAGGCATCTACTGTCCAGTCAATTTGTTGATCACTTAATTCGTACTTGTCTCGTTTTGCTGAAATTATTTCAACTGCTGTAAATCTTTCACTCATTTAAGATCCTCTGGGCCAAAGGCCCAAGGAAGTAATTCTGAAAATGGTTTTGCACCCTGTGGGGTCATGAATAACATTTCATTACCACCGTGTTCAAAAAGTAATTGGCGACATCTTCCACATGGTGATAGATAATCACCATTACCATCTACGCAAACAACCGCAATTAAGCGGCCGCCACCTGTTGCAGTAAGTGAAGAAACTAATCCACATTCAGCGCATAACCCAACGCCGTAACTAGCGTTTTCACTATTGCAACCAACCACAATGCGGCCATCTGATACTAGGCCGGCTACGCCAACTTTAAATTTTGAATAGGGAGCATATGCATTTTTCATTACATCTTTAGCAGCAGTATGGAGTTGATCCCAATTAATATTCATGGGGTAATTGTCCTACGAAAATGGATTATTTAATACCGCGGGTATACGCAATACCATCTGCGGCAGGTGCTCGAACTCGTCCAACTAATCCAGAAACAGCAATAATTGTTGCTATATAAGGAATCATTAACATGAACTCTGAAGGTATTGGCACCCCAGCAATTGATAAATTGCTTTGAAGACTATTTGTAAATCCAAAGAATAAAGCAGCGACGATCGCACCCTTAGGACTCCACTTTCCAAAAATTAAGCAAGCAAGAGCAATAAAGCCAGCACCGGCTGTCATTGATTGAGAAAACATTCCGACTGCGCCGATTGTAAATACTGCGCCACCAATTCCAGCCACTCCGCCAGCTAGTAGCACATTTCTGAACCTTAATTTATTTACATCTATACCTACGCTATCTGCAGCAACTGGTAACTCTCCTACAGCGCGTGTTCGAAGCCCCCACTTTGACTTAAATAATGCCAATTGAATCACTGTGACTATCAAATACATAAAGTAAACAATTATGGTTTGATTAAATAATATTGGCCCAATAATTGGAATCTTAGATAAAATTGGAATTTGAATTGCTGAAAAACTTCCAGCAACATTCCAAGTACTTTCATAAGGAACGAGTAGTACTGTATAAAAAAAGTTTGTAAGTCCTAATACCAATACATTAATAACAAACCCTAAAATAACTTGATCCACTTGAAACTTTATTGAGAAATAAGCAAGTATCCACGAAACCGCAGCTCCAGCTATTGGGGCTGAAATTAATCCCCAAATTATATTTTGAGACAAACTTGCAACAACTGCAGAAATAAAGGCAGCAAATAATAATTGACCTTCAATAGCAATATTTATAACTCCAGATTTTTCACAAAGTAAACCTGCCATTGAGCCAAAAATTAGTGGGACTGAAAGCAGAACTGCTGCTTGAAGCAGCCCTGTAAGCGGTATGAATTTTCCAGCAGCAGCCCAACATAGAAAAGCCATAATCGAACCAAAGCCAAATAAAAAACTTCCTATAGATAATTTTTTATCTCTAATAAACTGAGTGTAAGAAAAAACGATTCCAATCAATGAAATAACCAGAAATATCATTACCCCAGATTTAGAGCCAACTTCCCACTCACTTATTAGCTTCCATTCATCGCCTAGATAGAAGCCAAAAACAACAGGCTCGACTCTCGTTGAAGAGATATAAAAAACAATTGAAAAAAGAACAAACAGTAGTGCCATAGCGATAATGCCATTTTGCCTTCGCTTTTGTAAAGCGTTTAACTGTCTTTTCATCCGTTCCAACCTTTTGCAGCCATAGATTTACTATCAACACCTTTTCTCAACCTGAATATTTTCTTTAGTAGTGCTGGGGCTGCAATAAATAAAACTATTAATGCTTGGATCACTTGAATAATTTCAGAGGACGTTCCTGTATTTGAAAGTAAAGTTCTACCACCAGTTTGCAGCGCACCAAATAAAAAGGCTCCAAATAATGTACCTAAAGGAGTTGCTTGACCTAGCAAAGCAACGGTAATTGCATCAAATCCTATGCTTCCTGCAACACCGGCTGTCAGTGCATACTCTGTACCAATTAAATGTACCGCACCACCTAATCCTGCTATTCCGCCACATATAAACATAGTTACTGTAGTAACTAATGGCACTGAAATACCAGCAGTTTTAGCAGCGTTTGCATTCGCCCCTACTGCTCTAAATTTGAATCCTAAAGTGCTTCTATTTAGTAACCACCAAACAAAATAAGTTACAACAAGAGCAATAAAGACACCAAGATGCAACCTAAGATCTGCGCCTAATAATTTTGGAAGCCTGGCGCTTGGATTTACATCAGGGGCGATTGGGTCAAACCTTTCTGGTCGTAAAAAAATCGAAGTTTTTAGCAGCCATAAAATAAATAATGCAGCGACGTAATTGAGCATGATGGTAACAATTACTTCATGAGCACCAGTTTTAGCTTTTAAGAGTCCAACAATTCCGCCAAATAACCCACCAAATATTATTCCGACAATTAAAACTAATGGCACATGAATTAAAGGAGGCAGATCAAAATTAAATCCGACATAGGAGGCTCCAATTGCTCCGAAGATAAACTGTCCTTGCGCTCCAATATTAAATAATCCTGATCTAAAGGCTAATGCAACAGCTAATCCAGCGAAAACTAGCGGGATTGAAGTAACTATGGTTTCAGATAATGGGTAGAAGCCACGGACAACTCCGGACTCCCTAGCTAAATTAACATCATAAATAGATCCTTGAAAAATTGCTAAGTAAGAATTACCAATTCTAGCCGCCGCTGATGTTAAAAATTTTCCAGGTGAATTTAACTGAGCCATAATTATTGGATCAGAAATCACAATAATGATTCCACCAATAAAGAATGCAAAAATAAATGAAAGAGTTGGTAGTAACGTAATACGGCGAACTGTGCTTAAAAATTGCTTCATTGTTTGATTCCAGCCATCATTAAACCTAATTTTTCTCTCGAAACATCTGGCCCAACTTCACCAACTATTTCGCCTTTGTAAATGACAGCGATTCGGTCGGCTAGTTCAAGTACTTCATCTAATTCACTACTAATTAATAGAATTGCACGATTTGCTGAACGTTCACTTAATAATTTTTCATAAACAAACTCAATTGATCCAACATCTAAACCTCGTGTTGGTTGAGAAGCCACCACCAATTTAACATCCCTTGACAGCTCTCTTGCCAGCACAACTTTTTGCTTGTTTCCACCAGAGAGTGCTGACACATTTTCAAAAATACTTTGAGTCCTGATATCAAATTCTTTGACTAATTTTGTTGAATTTTCATTGATGTATTCATTATTTAATTGCCCTCTTTTAGCCACTGGAGCTAGGTCATGTACATCCAAAATTAAATTTTCTGCGATACTAAAAGTTCCGATTAAACCATCTAGCTCACGTGACTCAGGAATGTAGGCAATTCCTTTACGCAGGGAATCCTGAACTGTTAGACCTAAAATTTCCTGTTCATCTAATTTAATTGAGCCCTGAACATGATCTTCTAAATTTAAAATTGCTCTAGTCAGTTCTGATTGGCCATTTCCTTGAACACCGGCAATTGCCAGTATTTCACCTGCTTTTACCTGTAATGAAAGTGAATTAATTATTTTTCTGCCTAAAGAGTTTGCAACATTTAATTTGTTTACATCTAAAATAACTCTACCTGGCTTTATTTCACTCTTATTTGGCGCTAGGTCAACTTGTCGCCCAACCATCATGCTAGCTAAATCTTCCTGAGAAGTATCAGGTGATGTAGTGCCAACTACTTTACCTAATCGAATAATGGTGATTTTATCTGCCACATCTTTAACTTCTCGCAGCTTATGAGTAATAAATATTATTGAAGTGCCTTTTTTCTTTAAGGTCCGCATTATATTTAAAAGTTCATCAGTCTCTTGTGGCGTTAGCACCGCTGTTGGTTCATCTAATATCAGTACTTTTGCATCATAAATTAAAGCTTTAATGATCTCAACCCGCTGTTGAACGCCAACTGGTAAATCTTCAATTAAAGCATCTGGGTCTATATCAAACTTAAATTCATCGGCTAAGGCTTTAATTTTTTTCTTTACTTCATCTAAAGTTAAAAACACTCCCCTAGATTCTTCTCGTCCAAGTGCGATATTTTCAGCCACTGTAAAGACTGGAATTAACATGAAGTGTTGATGAACCATTCCAATTCCATACCTAAGGGCATCTGCTGGCTCATTAATAATTACTTCTTTATCCTCAACAAAAATCTTTCCAGAATCAGCTTTTGCTAAGCCATAAACTATGTTCATTAATGTTGATTTACCGGCGCCATTTTCACCAAGGATTGCATGGATTTCACCGCGAGCTACTTTTAAATCAATAGAATCATTGGCAACTAAAGATCCAAATTTTTTCGTAATCGCCTTAAGTTCTATCGACATTTTTCCTCTAACTTTTTTAAATTAAAAACTGGGTAGGTTAAAATTAACCTACCCAGCAATTTATATTTATTACTCTACTGAATTTAGAGCAATAATGTTTCCTGAAGCGATATCCTTTGAAAGCTTAGCAATTTCAGCTTTAAGGCTTGCTGAGACTTTGTTGTTCCAAGCAGGAGTAAGTGCAATGGATACACCTTTGTTAGCCATTGTTCCCACATACATATTGCTTGAGAACTTACCATCGTAAGCTTCCTTTACGGTAGCAAGTACACCTTCACCTAGTCCCTTAACAACTGAAACTGGAACTACATTTGCATATTGAGCACCAGTATTCATAACTTTTGCATCTACCCAAATAACACTAGATTTCTTGGTCTTTTGGCTATTTGCAGCTGTTGTTGCTTGCATTCCACCGGCAACTGGGAAGATGAAATCTGCTCCCTGTTGCTCTAATGAGATAGAGGTTTGAAGTGCTTTAGTTGTGTCATCAAAACCACCTAGGAAAGTTCCAGTCTTAGTCTCTGTGTTCCAACCTAATACCTGAACATTCTTGTTCTTCATTAGATTGTAGTGAGCTACACCGTTTGCAAAACCTTCCATAAATATTGTTACTGTCGGAATTGGAATTCCGCCGTAAGTTCCGACCTTGCCAGTCTTGCTTAGAGCTGCTGCCATATAACCAACAATGAATGAGTTCTCATCGGTCTTGTAGGTAATTGCCTTAACGTTATTACCTAAGCCCCAGCCGTCAACGAAACCAAACTTAACACTTGGGTTGGCCTTAGCTGCTGCTGCAATTGCATCACCAAGTAAGAATCCAACACCAATAATTAATGTACATTTTTCAGCAATCATTTTATTGATATTTGGAGCATAATCAGCATTTGATTTTGCAGGCCAATATTTAATTGAGGATGCATAACCCTTGCTAAGTGCCATCTTCGCACCGTCGTATGAGCTTTGGTTAAATGACTTATCATTGATGCCTGCGGTATCTAGCGCAACGCAGACTTTTTGCTTAGTAGCACCGTGTGCGGCTGGGGTAACTGCAACAGATGTAACTAATGAAGTAGCTGCAATAGCTACTACGAGTTTGATTGATTTTTTCAAAATCCCTCCCAAGGACTAGTACCCAAAATTTCTGGGATTGTGGTAGTCGCACCCTATCGGTAAGGCAGATTTCCTAACAGAAACGCTCGAAATCTTTGATTACGATTTGTTTAGAATCACTTCAACTCTAAATTAAGAGTTAAGAGTTATGGCCGATTTCTCCCAGTATTTAGGGCTAAGCAAGGCCAATTGCTGAGTAGGCAGCTTTAAGGGTGGTGCTAGCAACCTCACTCGCCTTTTGTGCCCCATTATTTAATACTCGCGATAACTCTGCTGGATCATCCATTAACTCATTGGTGCGCTTACTAATTGGCTCAAGTTTGGCAATAACCACCTCAGCAACAGCTGCTTTAAAGTCACCATACCCCTTGCCTGAGAACTCACTCTCTAAATCACTAATTGATTTACCTGAGAGCGCAGAATGAATGGTTAGTAGATTTGAAATTCCAGGTTTTAGTTTTTCATCAAATTTAATCTCTTTACCATTATCGGTAACTGATGATTTAAACTTCTTTAAAGTCGCTTCAGGTGTATCTAAAAGCTCAATAACACCAGCCATTGATGAAGCTGATTTACTCATTTTGGCAGTTGGGTCTTGTAGGTCATTTATTTTTGCTAGTGACTTAATTATTTCTGGCTTAGGAATGTTAAATATCTCCTTATACTTACTATTAAATCTTTGAGCAATATCTCTTGTTAATTCAACATGTTGGCGTTGATCCTCACCGACTGGTACAAAATCTGGTTGATAAAGCAGGATATCTGCAGCTTGTAATATTGGATAAGTAAAAAGACCAACATTAATTCGATCTGCGCCACTTTTTTGTGACTTATCTTTAAATTGAGTCATTCGAGAAGCCTCACCAAAGCCAGTAATACATTCAAACACCCAAGCTAGTTGATTATGTGCTGGAACATGAGATTGAACAAAAAGTGTGCACTTATTTGGGTCAAGACCAATTGCAATTAATTGCGCGGCAGATAGTAAAGTACGTTTTTTTAATAATTTAGGATCAGTTTCTACCGTCAGCGCATGAAGATCTACTACACAATAAAACGCATCATGATTTTCTTGCATATCTACCCATTGCTTAAGGGCGCCTAAATAATTTCCTAAATGAAAAGAGTCATGGGTAGGTTGAATGCCAGATAGGACGCGTTTTTTACTCATTACTTCACATCATCTCTAGCAAGTAGTAACTGACCAACTCGTTTGCCACTCATACTGATAATTGTAAAGCGTGCGCCGTTAATTCGAACTACATCGTTAACCTGCGCAATTCGCCCTAAGTAATGCATTACAAAACCACTAACTGTTTCATAAGGACCCTCTGGCAATGTAATACCAGTTGATTCATGTAAATCTTCCAGAGATATCAAACCATCAACTTCAATATCACCAGTTCGAGGTTGAACCACGGGAGCAGACTCATGTCCGTCATATTCATCATGAATATCACCAATTAAGCATTCGACTAAATTTTCTAAAGTAATTATTCCATCAGTACCACCATACTCATCTAGAACAATTGCAATATGTTGCCGCTTACTTCGCATTTCTGTTAAAGCAGGTAATACTCCTTTAGTACCGGGTAAAAATATTACATTTCGAACTATCTCCATGATCGTCATTTGGGTATCGTCTAATTTTGGATTAAGTAAATCTCTTACATGTAAAAATCCAATTACTTCATCACTGCTACCGCGAACAACAGGGTAGCGAGAGTGAGCAAGCTCAACTGCCACTTTTCGTGCTTGTGAAATAGTTAAAGATGCATCTAAGAAATCAACCTCAGTTCTAGGCACCATTACTTCATGGATAAGTCGATCACTTGAATTAAATACCTCTTCAACAATATCCCGCTCTTCCTTAGTTAAATCGGCGTGACCACTAACTAAATCCATTAACTCAGCCTCTGAAATCTGTGTTCTAACCGACTTTGAAGTAATTCCAAATAATCTAACTACCAAATCAGTTGAGTGAGATAAAAGCCAGATAATTGGCCTAAATAAATTTGCAATTCGATCAATTGTGGCAGCGAGCGCGAGTGCAATCGCCTCTGTCTTATATAGCGCTAATCGCTTTGGAACTAACTCACCAAATACTAATGAGATATAGGCAATCACTAAAGTAATTACAACTATTGAAATTACCTCACTAGTACCTGCTGATAAACCAATCTCTTCTAGCCTTGGAATTACGTATACACCTAGTTGTTCCGCGCCTAAGGCAGCGGATAAAAAACCACATAATGTAATGCTGATCTGAGCAGCTGCTAGAAATCGGTTAGGATTTTTTGCTAGGTGGGCAACTCGTGCACCACGTTTTCCTTTAGTTGATATTTGTTTAACTTGAGAATCTCGTAGGGAAATAAGTGCGATTTCAGCGGCAACAAATATTGCGCCCAACGCAATTAGGCCTAAAACGATTGCGATACTTTGCAGAGCACCTGATGCCATATCTCCAATGATATCTACCTGGCCACTCAGTGGCTGCGGTGAGCGTATAAACCCATACCCCTTCCCATTCACCCCTTCTTGTCGTAGCCTTTGCCAACTCTCACAACCGTGAGACCTTCATCCAACGGATCGTCGGGTACGTACCTACCCGGAGAAGGAGTAAATAACCATGGCCTCAGTTGTATTTTCACAGGCTTCTCGAATCTATCCTGGCACTACAAAACCAGCGGTAGATAAATTAGATCTCACTGTTAATGATGGTGAGTTTTTAGTACTAGTCGGACCATCTGGTTGCGGTAAATCAACATCACTACGTATGTTGGCCGGACTTGAAGAAATTGATACCGGATCAATTCGAATCGGTGATAAAGATGTAACAAATGTTGCACCAAAAGATCGTGATATTGCAATGGTGTTCCAGTCATATGCTCTCTACCCACATATGTCAGTGGCTGAAAACATGGGCTTTGCATTAAAAATTGCCGGCATTGCAAAAGAAGAACGTGATCGCCGGGTTCGCGAAGCAGCAAAATTATTAGATTTAGAAGATTATTTAGATCGCAAACCTAAGGCGCTCTCTGGTGGACAACGTCAGCGAGTTGCAATGGGACGTGCAATCGTGCGTGAGCCACAAGTTTTCTTAATGGATGAGCCATTATCAAACTTAGATGCCAAGCTTCGTGTTGCAACTCGTACCCAAATCGCAGCGCTACAGCGCCGACTTGGAATTACAACTGTTTATGTAACACATGATCAGGTTGAAGCGATGACTATGGGAGATCGCGTAGCAGTTCTTAAAGATGGCTTACTACAACAAGTTGATACGCCAAGAAATCTTTATGAAAAACCACAGAATGTTTTCGTAGCCGGCTTTATTGGTTCACCTGCAATGAACCTACTAACTGCTTCTGTCTCTAGTGGTAAGGCAATGCTAGGAAATCTTGGTATTGCTGTGCCATCATCTGCTGGATCATCTATCACAGTTGGAATTAGGCCAGAGGCCTTAGCACCAGCATCAACTGGCTTTGAAGTACTAGTTGAAGTTGTTGAAGAGCTTGGCTCTGATGCTTTTGTTTATGGCAAGCCAGTTGATAAGTCGCTGAAGTTTGCTAATACAACAGAGGATCTTGGTCAGATAATTATTAGATGGGATCCAAAGAATCCACCTAAGGCTGGGCAAACTGTAACTGTTGGTGCTAATCCTGATGTAGTTCATTTATTTGATGCTGCCACCGGTAAGCGTTTAAATTAAGTAAGAAATTAAAAAGCCCCACTTGAACTCAAGTGGGGCTTTTTGTTTTAAGTTTTAAACCATTTCCTTCTTTAAATTATCATCAATTGCAGCTAAAAACTCTTGGGTATTAAGCCATGGTGCATCTTTACTAATTAGCAACGCTAGATCTTTAGTCATTTTTCCACTCTCAACTGTTTGAATACAAACTCGCTCAAGTGTCTTAGCAAACTCTGCAACTTTAGGAGTGTTATCTAATTTAGCGCGGTGGGCCAGTCCTTGTGTCCAAGCAAATATTGATGCAATTGGATTTGTAGAGGTTGCCTTACCCGCTTTGTGATCGCGATAGTGGCGAGTAACTGTGCCATGAGCTGCCTCGGCCTCAACTGTTTTTCCATCTGGTGTCATAAGTACTGATGTCATAAGTCCAAGTGAGCCATAACCTTGAGCAACTGTGTCAGATTGAACATCGCCATCATAATTCTTACAGGCCCAGATATAACCGCCCTCCCAGCGCAATGATGTTGCCACCATGTCATCGATTAATCGGTGGTCATACTCGAGATTATTTTTAGCAAACTCAGCCTTAAACTCTTTTTCAAAAACTTCTGCGAAGATATCTTTAAAGCGACCATCATAAGCTTTTAAAATTGTATTTTTTGTTGATAGAAATACTGGATATTTTCTAATTAATCCATAGTTAAATGAGGCTCTTGCAAAATCACGAATTGAATCATCAAGGTTATACATCGCCATAGCAACACCTGAAGATGGAAAATCAAAGACATTAAACTCCATTGGTTTTGAACCATCTTCTGGAGTGAACGTAACGGTTAGTTTTCCAGCACTTGGTACACGAAAATCAGTTGCTTTGTATTGATCACCATAAGCATGGCGGCCAATTACAATTGGCTTATTCCAATGTGGAATTAATCTTGGGACATTTTTAATAATGATTGGTTCACGAAAAATTACTCCACCTAAAATATTACGGATTGTTCCATTTGGTGATTTCCACATCTTTTTTAACTTAAACTCTTCAACTCTTGCTTCATCAGGAGTGATAGTTGCGCACTTAACGCCAACTCCATGCTTTTGAATTGCATGAGCTGAGTCAATTGTTACTTGGTCATCAGTTTTATCGCGATATTCGATTCCAAGATCGTAGTACTCAAGATTTATATCAAGGTATGGCAGGATCAAAGAGTCTTTAATAAATGACCAAATAATTCTAGTCATTTCATCACCATCTAATTCAACAACGGTACCAACTACTTTAATCTTATTCATATCCTTATTCTCCCTTATAAATCTTTAACATCTGCTTGTTTGGTGCGAACTGCCTCAGCAGCAACTTTTAATGAGGATAACTCATCGGCTGTTAATTTAGTTTCGACAACTTTATTCACACCATTCTTACCGATCTGAGCTTCAACTCCTAAATAAACTCCATTAATTCCATATTCACCATTTACCCAAGCACATACTGGCATTACCTCATTTGAATCAGTAATTACCGCTCTTGCCATTCGAGCTGCTGCTGCAGATGGTGCGTAGTAAGCCGAACCTGTTTTAAGTAATGCCACAATCTCTGCTCCACCATTTCGAGTTTTATCAACTAAATCTGCAATCTCAACTGCAGATAAGACCTCAGATAATGCTTTGCCATTTACAGTGCAGCGGCTTGGTACTGGCACCATAGTCTCACCGTGTGAACCAAGTGTTAATGTTTTAACGCTAGCGATCTCTACACCACATTTTTCAGCAACAAAATTAGTAAACCTGGCAGTATCTAACATGCCAGCTTGGCCAATTACTTTGTTATAAGAAAACTTTGTGGCCAACTGAGTAAGAGCGGTCATCTCATCAAGTGGATTTGAAACCACAATAATCACAGAGTTAGGTGAGTGCTTTGCAATATTTTCTGCAACTCCTCGAACAATGCCGGCATTAACGCCGATTAAATCCATTCGGCTCATACCAGGCTTTCTTGGAAGACCAGCAGTTATTACTACTACATCTGAGTTAGCAGTTTTCTCATAACCGCCGCCTTCAGCATTAGTTGTTGCGCCAATTACTTTGGTCTCAAAGTTTTCAATTGATCTAGATTGATTTATATCTAAAGCTAAGCCTTCAGATTTTCCTTCGACAATATCTGTTAAAACTACCGTTTCAAAAATATTATATTCAGCAAGTCTAAGTGCGGTGGTTGATCCATAGAAGCCGGCGCCAACAACTGTTACTTTTCCAGATCTACTCATTTAATCCTTTCAGGGTGCACGGCTAATATTACTGATTACTTCTAATAATTCTAAATCGGTGATTTATCTAGCGTTCGGCAGGGATAATGCCAAGATAAATAACATAATGCAGATAATAATCGGTAAAACTAGTTCAATGTTCCGTTTAACTTTAACTTGAGAGTGCCTAGCTAAAACAAATGCACTAGCGCCAAGGGATAAAATTATTGAGCCAGTTCTAACTGCCCCACTAATTGAAATGATTAGACCAATTACTACCACCGCAAGTGAAAAGCGGCGGATCTGATCTAGTGTGAAATTTTCTTTCATTACTTTGCTAACTCAAGTAGATTACTTAGCAACATAGCTCTTGTCATCGGTCCGACTCCACCTGGTGTTGGTGTGAAGTAAGCAGCAACTTGTGCAACTGCTGGGTCAACATCACCAAGTAGTTTGCCATCTTCTCTAGTAATTCCAACATCAACTACGGTACAGCCTGGCTTAACCATATTTGGCTTAATAAAATGTGCTACTCCAATAGCTGCAACTACTACATCTGCTTCTTTAATTAAATCCATCAAGTTATTTGTTGCTGAGTGCGCCAGCGTAATGGTGGCATCAATAGGTTTTTGAGATAACAAGATTGAAAGCGGGCGGCCAACAGTAGTACCTCGACCAATTATTAAAACTTTACTGCCGGATAACTTAATTTTATATTCATTTAATAATGCCAAAATTGCTTTAGGTGTGCAGGGAATTACTTTATTTGCTGATAAAACTAAACTACCTAAGTTAACTGGATTTAGACCATCTGCATCTTTTTTTGGATCAATTGCTAATAAGACTTTTTCAGTATTAACAGATTTTGGTAGTGGCAGTTGAACAATAAAACCAGTGCACTCTGGATTATTGTTTAAATCATTTACAGCTTTGATGATTTCTTGCTCACTTGCCGTTTTAGGTAATTCAACTCTAATTGAGTTGATACCAACTTCAGCACAATCACTGTGCTTTCCTTCAACATAAGCTAGTGAGCCTGGATCATCGCCAACTAAAATAGTACCAAGTCCTAATTTTTTATTACTCTGTTTAATTTGAGCAGCTATGCCATCTTTAGTCTGCTTGGCTAATTTTTTGCCATCCATTATCACTGCGCTCATATGGTAAGCCTACCCTTGCTATCTTTCTTCTTAAACACCTTTGGCAACAAGATCATTAGCAGCAGCACGAACAAGAGGTGCGCTGTTACTACTGCTCCAATTCGTAGAGGATTTACACCAACCGGTGACATATTGCTAGAGATTAATGATCCTGAAGTGATAAATGCAATAATCATTACGCCTAAAATTGAAAGAATAAAAAATCTTAAAATTAATTGGCGCTTACTTTTTGTATCAATATTTAACTTAAATATTAAAGTTAAGTTAATCCAGCCGTAAATTGCGATCATCAATGTGGGCAGGAGGAACCAAATATTCTTATCAGAAGGTAGCCCAGCTAGTACTGGAATTGCTGGAATCTCTCTTAAGTTGAATATAAATGGTGAGATATCAGTAGCTTTTCCTAATGAAAAACCAGAGCCTAAAATATAACTAAGGGTGGTAAAGATAATATTTGGTAGGTATAACAACTGCAGTAGTAATAAAAGTAGGCCACCTAATATCCCTGGATTTAGCACAATAGTTAAGTTTTTTGCAGTTGAAAAATTAAGCATTAAAGAAATAGAAAATAAGATACCGGCAATACCTAACATAATCAGGAAAATTTGCATTGGCAACTTTATAGAATTTTCAACCTTAAGATCTGTGGTAGCGGTTAGAAGTAGAATGAATAAAATTCCTAACCCCCTAAATAGATCAGTTGAAACTTGTGAATTACTAGAAATTAAAGTGAGAAGTAAATAGATTAATAAGTAGGCGATAATAAAATATGCTCGACTAACTTTTTTATTTTCAACTACTTCAAGAACTCTTTTATACCCAAGGCGCATAGTTAGCCAAGGCAAAACAACTGCGCCAAGTGGTAAATAGGAGAGATAGCCACTTACTTCATTACTTGTTATGTTAAATGGGGTTAGGTGTGAACCTAACCAAAGCCAAACAGCTGCCCGCATTGGATCAGAAGTAGTTCCGTAAGTACTACCAGCAGTTGCCCAAGCAAATAAAGTTATAAATGCAAGTGGGAAAAGAATTATTAGAACTGAGCGAATTACTTGTTGCAGCGCTGTCCATAACCTACGCGCAACCATTATTTTCCTATCTGCTTTTTATCCATTCAATATCTTGCGCATCAAGTTAGCGGTTTCACTTGGTGTTTTACCAACCGCAACACCGACAGCCTCTAATGCTTCTTTTTTAGCTGCTGCAGTACCAGATGAACCTGAGACAATTGCGCCAGCATGGCCCATCGTTTTACCTTCAGGTGCGGTAAAGCCAGCAACATATCCAACTACAGGTTTTGTTACATACTCCTTAATAAATTGCGCAGCACGCTCTTCTGCATCCCCACCTATTTCACCAATCATCACAATTGCCTTAGTTGCTGGATCATCTTGAAATGCACGCAAACAATCAATGTGTGTTGTACCGATAATTGGATCTCCACCAATTCCAACTGCAGTAGTAAAACCAAAATCTCTTAATTCAAACATCATCTGATATGTAAGGGTTCCAGATTTTGAAACTAAACCGATTGGTCCACTGCCTGTTATGTCTGAGGGGATAATTCCAAGATTAGTTTTACCTGGACTAATAATTCCTGGGCAGTTTGGGCCAAGGATTTGAGTTGTACCTTTTTCAACTGAGTATGCATAAAAAGCAGCAACATCATGGACTGGAATTCCTTCAGTTATTACAACTACTAATGGAATCATCGCATCAATAGCATCTATTACTGCAGCTTTAGCAAACTTAGGTGGCACAAATACAACTGAAGCATTAGCTCCAGTTGCTGAGATAGCCTCTTTAACTGAATTAAACACTGGAATTATTTGGCCATCCATATCAACAGATTGACCACCTTTACCAGGTGTTACACCAGCAACAATTTTTGTACCAGCTTTAAGCATACGTTTAGTGTGCTTAGTTCCCTCAGAGCCAGTCATACCTTGCACAATTACTTTAGTACTTTCGTTAACAAAAATTGTCATTTACTCGCCGCCAACTCTGCCGCTTTTGCTGCTGCGCCATCCATTGTTTCTATCTGCTGAATTAATGGATGATTTGCTTCACTTAATATCTTTCGACCTAGTTCAACATTATTACCATCAAGTCTTACTACAATTGGTTTAGTAGCTTTACTACCAAGGATTTCAAGGGCCTGCACAATTCCATTTGCAACTGCATCGCAAGCAGTAATTCCACCAAAAACATTTACAAATACACTTTTAACGTCACTATCTCCTAAAATTATTGATAAACCATTTGCCATTACCTCAGCAGAGGCACCCCCACCAATATCTAAAAAGTTTGCTGGTTTAACGCCATATTTCTCTCCAGCATATGCCACAACATCTAACGTACTCATTACAAGACCTGCGCCGTTACCAATAATTCCTACCTGACCGTCTAATTTAACGTAATTTAAATCTTTTTCTTTTGCTAATTTTTCTAGTGGATTAGTTGCATCATGATCTACTAGAGCCTCATGCTCTGGATGCCTGAAAATAGCATTGTCATCTAAGGTAACTTTGCCATCTAAAGCAATAACTTTGCCATCAGTAGTTTTAACTAATGGATTAATCTCCATTAAGGTGGCATCTTCTTTAATAAATGCCTGCCATAGTTTTACTAACACATCACCAACCTGATCTAAAACATCTGCTGGAAATTGTCCACCCTTTGCAATCTCCAATGCTTGCGCCTTATCAATGCCTTTATTTGGGTCAATTCCAACTCTTGCTAGCTTTTCTGGAGTTTTATGGGCAACCTCTTCAATCTCCATACCACCAGCTACTGATGCCATAACTAAAAAGTTTCGGTTAGCACGATCTAATAAAATTGCTAGGTAATACTCAGATTCAATTGGTGCTGCTTGAGCAATCATTACTTTTTTTACTATGTGTCCTTTTATGTCCATTCCTAAAATCGCACCAGCTTTTTCTTTAGCGTCAGCAGCATTTTCTGCCAGCTTTACTCCACCAGCTTTTCCTCTGCCACCAACTTTTACCTGAGCTTTAACAACAACTTTTCCACCAATTTTTTCAGCAGCTGAATATGCCTGATCTGCTGTGGTGGCAACTGCGCCGGCTAACACTGGAATTTGATGAGATTCAAATAGATCACGTGCTTGATACTCAAAAAGATCCACTAATTTCCCCGATCAAATTTAGGAAAGCGCAAGGTAGTAATAGTAATGAGAAAGTGAGTAAATTTATAATTTCTCAACTGGTGCATAACGAAGTAGTAGTCGCTTCTCACCAAATGAGCCAAAATTTATGGTTGCTTCGGCTCGATCACCCTCACCACTTACTGAAACTACAGTTCCTAAACCAAATGTGTCATGTGATACGCGCTCACCAACTTCAAGTTGCATGGTGGTATTTATTTTGCCAGTTGCTTTAACTGGGGCGAATGTGCGCCGTGATGTAGTTTTAATTGAAGGAGCTTTTTCCTGTGCTTGATTCCATTCAATTACTGAATCTGGTATTTCACTTAGAAATCTAGATGCTGGGTTGTAATTAGGTGAACCCCATGATGAACGATATTCAGCTCTAGTAATAAAAAGATTTTCTCTAGCCCTCGTTAGTCCAACGTAAGCAAGCCGGCGCTCTTCTTGTAATTCATCTGGATCACCAAGTGTTCTAGAGTGTGGAAAAATACCTTCTTCCATACCTGTTAAGAAAACTGTTGGGAACTCAAGTCCTTTTGCGGTGTGTAATGTCATCATCGTTACTACTCCGCCATGATCTTCACCTTCTGGTATTTGATCAGCATCTGCAACAAGTGAGACATCCTCTAAGAAACCTACTAATGAAATTTCTTCTCCGTCATCAACTTCACCCTCTTCATACTCTGTTGCAACTGCGACTAACTCCTCTAAGTTTTCAACTCTAACCTCATCTTGTGGATCTTTACTCTCTGATAACTCAGTAAGTAATCCTGATTGTTCAAGTACTGCTTGTGCAATAACAGATGGCCTAGTTTTTGCCTCAACTAGTGTTTGTAACGATTGAATTAATTTAACAAACTCAATTAAAGAAGCAGCAGATCTTTGAGCGATCTCTTGATTCTTTTCAACCTCACATAATGACTGCCAAAAAGTTAAGTTATTGCCCTGGGCGTATAGGTCTAGTAAATCAAGGGCTCGATCACCAATACCCCGTTTTGGTGTGTTAATAATTCTTCTAAGTGAAACTTCATCGTTTGGATTAACAATTACTCTAAGGTAGGCAAGAAAATCTTTAATTTCTTTTCGCTCATAAAACCTAACTCCGCCTACTACTTTGTATGGAATTCCTATTCGCATAAATACCTCTTCAAAAACACGAGATTGTGCATTAGTGCGATAGAAAATTGCGGTATCTCCTGGATTTGATTTTGCTAAGTCACGAAGCCGACCAATCTCGCGAACTACAAAATCAGCCTCATCATGTTCACTTTCTGCCACATAACCAATGATTGTTGAACCAGCGCCATTTTCAGACCACAAATTTTTCTCTTTCCTGCCTTCATTATTTGAAATCACTGCGTTAGCTGCGCTTAAAATATTTTGAGTTGAGCGATAATTTTGTTCTAACAAAATTGTTTTAGCCTCTGGGTAATCTGCTTCAAATTGTAAAATGTTTCGAATATTAGCCCCACGAAAAGCGTAGATAGATTGATCAGCATCTCCCACAACACAAAGCTCAGCTAAAGCGAAGGAATCAGAGGCACTTCCTACCAACTCTTTAATTAAGACATACTGGGCATGATTAGTATCTTGATATTCATCTACCAAGATATGTTTAAAGCGCGAGCGATACTTAGCTCTAGTTTCTGGATGGCGTTGTAAGACTTCAACAGTTTTTGCAATTAAATCATCAAAATCCATTGAATTAGCACCGCTTAATCGCTTTTGATAAATAGCAAAGACTTGGGCAACTATCTCTTGGAATTGATCTTTGCCTTGATTTAAATAATCTGCTGGACCCATTAGTTCATTTTTTGCCTGCGAGATCAAAGCTGCTACAGCTCTTGGTGCATAGCGCTTAGCATCTAAATTTAAATCACGCATCACTAGAGTAATTAGCCTTAGTGAATCACTTTGATCATAGATTGTGAATGAGTTTGTATAACCAAGTAATGAAGCCTCTTTACGCAGTATCCGCACACATGCTGAGTGAAATGTTGATACCCACATAGCTTTGGCACGATCACCGACTAATTGCGCAACTCGCTCTTTCATTTCACCAGCTGCTTTATTTGTAAAGGTGATTGCTAGTACCTCATATGGGGCAACATTTCGCTGCGCTAATAAATAAGCAATTCTTCTTGTCAGTACTCGGGTCTTTCCAGAACCTGCACCTGCTACAACTAATAATGGTGAACCCTCGTGTTTAACCGCTGCTATTTGTTGAGGATTTAAACCTTCGATTAACGCGGACATATTGGTAAGTCTATCGGTCGGTACGATGAGGCAAATTGCTGCGGTAACCTTGCCAATGATGGAGCCATTAAATGACAGTGAGATCGAGCGAGTTTTAGTTGTAACTGCGCACCCTGATGATTGTGACTTTGGAGCTGCGGGAACTATTGCGCTTTGGAGTGCTAAAGGAATTAAGGTTTCATATTGCATCTGCACAAATGGTGATCAAGGTGGCGAAGATCTATCTGTGCCACGTGAGGAAATGCCTAAAATTCGCCAACGTGAGCAACGTGAGGCAGGTCTAGCAGTTGGAGTTACCGATATAACATTTTTAAATTATCGAGATGGTTGGTTAGTACCGACTATTGAATTACGCAAAGATATTGTTAGACAAATTCGTATTACTAAACCTGATCGAATGCTTATCCAATCACCAGATAGAAATTGGGACCGCTTATTTGCATCCCATCCAGATCATATGGCTGCCGGTGAAGCGGCAATTCAAGCTGTCTATCCAGATTCTAGAAACCCATTTGCATTTGAAGATTTACTAAAAAATGAAGGATTACAACCATGGCGAGTAAAAGAGGTTTGGGTAATGTCTAATTCAAACCCAGATCACTTTATTGATATCACTTCAACTTTTGATAAGAAAATGAAAGCACTTCATAGTCATGTTAGCCAAACTGCTCATAATGAAAACTTAGAAAATATGGTCCGTGAGTGGGGTGAGCGAAATGCTCAAGCTAATAATCTGCCAGCTGGATCAGTTGCTGAAGTGTTTAAGATTGTAAATACTAACTAACGAACCTTTACTTTTTCTATTCCAATTTTTTGTTTTGGTGAACCATCTTTCTTTCCATCCAATACTCCACTTTTTGCAACCATTTGAACAATTTCTAAACCTTTTGTTACTTTGCCCCAAATTGTGTAACTAGGTGGTAGAGATGTGTCTGCATAAACAATAAAAAATTGACTACCGTTTGTATTCTGCCCTGAGTTAGCCATTGCAACTACACCCGCTGGATAGTTATCTTCAGCATTAGTAGGTAGATTTTCATCTCGGTAAGTAAAATTTGGTCCACCTAAGCCAGTTGCAGTTGGATCTCCACACTGAAGAACATAAATATTTTCAGTAGTTAGTCTGTGGCAAAGTGTTTGATCAAAAAAACCACCAGCTGCTAGCGCTGATAATGCGGTAACTGTAATTGGAGCACTTTTCCCATCTGCTTTAATTACAATATTTCCGCAGTTTGTTGTGAAGGTAAAAGTTCTATTTTGAAATGGTCCCTTAATTTCAGGTGGCTCAATATTTTTAGCAGTATGGCTTTTTGCTTTTGTGTTCTTACAATTAATTTTATCTAAAGATTTATTAGGCGCGGCATTTGAAACTGGCGTAAGTATGGTAGAAAAAATAATAAGTGAAGAAGTTGCTATCGCAAACTTAATTATTTTTCTCATGGTTTAAGTTTACTCAATACTCTTGATTTAACAAAAGAAATTTATAGATATCCCTTAATTACTGACAAACTTTAAGTGATTTCACAGATTACAACTAAGGCTGAATTACCACTTCAACTCGCTGGAACTCTTTTAGATCAGAATAGCCGCAAGTTGCCATTGACTTTCTGAGTGCTCCAAATAAATTCATTGAGCCATCTGAGGTGTTCGATGGGCCAGTTAAAACTTCATTTAAAGTACCGACTGTGCCAACTTGCACACGGTTACCTCTTGGAAGTTGTCCGTGATGTGCTTCAAGTCCCCAGTGCCAACCTTTACCGGGTGCTTCAGATGCTTTAGCAAGTGGAGATCCCATCATTACTGCATCCGCTCCACATGCAACAGCTTTTGCAATCTCACCACTGCTACCAACTGAACCATCGGCAATTACATGAACATATCGGCCACCAGATTCATCTAAATAATCGCGGCGTGCAGATGCTACCTCTGCAACTGCTGATGCCATGGGCACTGAAATTCCTAGAACTGTTTTCGTAGTGTGGGCAGATCCGCCACCAAAACCAACTAAAACACCAGCAGCTCCTGACCTCATTAAATGCAGTGCACCTTGAGCAGTGGCGCAACCACCAACAATTACTGGTACATCTAATTCATAAATAAATTTCTTTAAATTAAGTGGGGCTGTTTTTTCTGAAACATGCTCGGCAGAAACAGTTGTGCCACGAATAACAAAAATATCAACGCCTGCATCAATGACTGCCTTGTGAAACTCTGCAGTCCGTTGTGGTGAGAGCGCTCCAGCAACAGTAACTCCAGCTGCTCTAATCTGCGCCAATCGCTCTTTAATTAAGGTTGGTTGAATAGGAGCTGCATAAATTTCTTGCATTTTTCTAATTGCTTTATCTTCAGAAAGTTTTGCCATATCTGATAATTGTTTCTGCGCATCTTCATATCTTGTCCAAATACCTTCAAGATTTAAAACACCTAGCCCACCAGCTTCTCCAATTGCAATTGCAGTTTCGGGAGAAACTACTGAATCCATTGGAGCTGAGATAAATGGTAATTCAAATTTATAAGCATCAATTTGCCAACTAATTGAAACTTCTTCAAGGTCACGGGTTCTCCTTGATGGCACAATTGCAATCTCATCAAAAGAATAAGCTGCTCGTGCGCGCTTGCCTGGACCTAATTCAATATCGGACATATATCTAATCGTATCTGTTGTGAGTTATCTTTAAAACTTACGCTCTAAGATCCCAGGCTTTTACGCCACCTGAAACCCCAGCTGAATTTGGAATTATCTTTACTTTATAGTCAAAGCTTTTAAGTGCTGATTTACTAATACGTTGCGCGTTGCCTCCGCCAATATATAATTTATCCCAAATAATCATTGGGTATAACTCACCAATTAAAGCCTTAACTCTGCGAGACCAGAGTTGATTTCCCATACGCCGCCTTGATATCTCACCAATCCAAGCATCAATAGTTTTTCCATATCGGATCGTGGCATGAGAGATCTCAAGATGTGGAGCTAATTTACCTTCACTAAACATGGCGCTACCAAGACCAGTACCAAAAGTAAGTACGCACTCTAAACCTTTTCCAGTAATGACTGCAGCGGCATGAACTTCTGCATCATTTAAAACTAAAATTGGCATCTTAAGTTTTTTATGAAGTGTATTTTGTAAATCAAAAGCATGCCATAACTTTTTTAAATGGGGATCTGGCATAGTGCGAGGGCCACGCTTATTAATGTAGTGAGGAATAAATACGATTTTTCCGTTACGAATCATGCCAGGTAATCCCACGGTAACTCGATTAATGCGATGATCTGCTAAAACATAATTAGAAATGATTCCAACTAAAGAGTTTGGTGACATTGGATACGGGGTTTTAAGATAAGGAAAATCAACTAAAACTTTGCTGTGCTGATCAAATACAGAAGCCTTGATTCCAGTTCCGCCGCAATCAACTGTTAGCGTTACATTTCCCACTAGTTGATGCTAGTCGATTATCGAGAATTTTAAAACCAAGGCTTCTATTTTTTACTTATATTAGTGTGAGTGCCCACCTGCTCCATGTGAGTGGCCATGACCTGCAGCCTCTTCTTTCTTCTCTTCTGGAGTTTCAAAGACAAGTGCCTCTGTTGTAATAAACATTGCAGCAATTGATGCAGCATTTGCAAGTGCTGATCTAGTTACCTTAACTGGATCAATTACGCCCTCTTTAACAAGGTCTGTGTACTGCTCTGAGTAAGCGTTAAAACCTTCATTAGGTTTCATTGCACGAACTTTTGAAACAACAACATAACCTTCTTGGCCAGCATTTTCTGCAATCCAACGAAGTGGTTCATCACATGCTTTGCGCACAAGACGAACACCTACTGCGCGATCTCCTTCAAAGCCCAAATCATTATCAAGGGCCGCTGCAGCATGTACTAATGCCGCACCTCCACCAACAACAATTCCCTCTTCAACAGCAGCTCTAGTTGCAGAGATGGCATCTTCAAGACGATGCTTCTTCTCTTTTAATTCAACCTCAGTATGTGCACCAACTTTGATTACGCAAACACCACCAGCAAGTTTTGCAACTCGCTCCTGTAGTTTTTCGCGATCCCAATCAGAATCAGTATTTTCAATCTCGCGACGAATCTCAGTAACTCTTGCTGCCACATCATTTTTATTTCCAGCGCCATCAACAATTGTGGTGGCATCCTTTGAAATAACAACTCTGCGAGCCTTACCAAGCAGTGAGATATCAATTTGCTCAAGCTTTAAACCAACTTCAGCAGAGATAACCTGACCGCCAGTTAATATCGCAATATCTTGCAACATTGACTTACGTCTGTCACCAAAGCCAGGTGCTTTAACAGCAGCTGATGCAAAAGTTCCACGCATACGGTTAACAACTAAGGTAGAAAGTGCTTCACCCTCTACATCTTCAGCAATAATTAATAATGGCTTACTTGCCTGTGCAACTTTTTCTAGTACTGGCAGAATTTCACTTAGTGCTGAGATCTTCTGGCCAGAGATAAGAATGTATGCATCTTCTAAAATTGTCTCCATGCGGTCTGCATCAGTAACAAAATAAGGAGAGATATAACCCTTATCAAATTGCATACCTTCGGTGAATTCAAGCTCTAGTCCAGTAGTTGATGACTCTTCAACGGTGATTACGCCATCTTTACCGACCTTATCCATTGCTTCAGCAATTAGATCACCAATTGCTTTATCTTGAGCTGAAATTGTTGCAACATCTGCAATCTGAGATTTTCCGCTAACTGCAGTTGAGTTTTTGCGAAGTGCTTCAGTAATTGCGTTAACTGCTTGCTCAATTCCATACTTAAGCTCCATAGGTTGTGCACCTGCTGCAAGATTACGTAGACCCTCTTTAACCATAGCTTGGGCAAGTACAGTTGCAGTTGTTGTGCCATCTCCTGCTACATCATTGGTCTTCTCAGCAACCTGCTTAACAAGCTGAGCACCCATATTTTCTGCTGGATCTGATAGCTCAATCTCTTTAGCAATAGTCACACCATCATTAGTAATTAAAGGCGCTCCATAGCTCTTTGCAATAACTACGTTACGACCCTTAGGACCAAGGGTTACCTTTACAGTGTCAGCCAGGATATTTACACCGCGCTCCATCGCGCGTCTTGCAGCTTCATCAAATTGAAGTGATTTACCCACGGCTTACTTCTTCGCAATAATTGCTAGTACATCACGGGATGAAAGTACTAAGTACTCCTCATTGTTGTACTTAACTTCAGTGCCGCCATACTTTGAATAAAGCACAACATCACCTTCTTTAATATCTAATGGAATTCTGTTTCCGTTTTCAAAACGGCCAGGACCTACTGCCATTACAGTTCCCTCTTGTGGTTTTTCTTTAGCAGTATCTGGAATTACTAAACCAGATGCAGTCTTTTGCTCTGCCTCATTTGCTTTAACAACTATGCGATCTTCTAGTGGCTTAATTGAAATTGCCATCTGATATCTCCTTCTTTATTTTGTTAATCCCTCTGAAGTAACCCGAATGCTGAATTAGCACACGGGGGCTTAGAGTGCTAAAGCCAACTTTAAAGGGCGCACTGCGCTAGGGCAAATCACCTGCTACTTCCAGACCACCTGAGTTACCGGCGCTGCTGAATCAGCTGATATGCCTATCTCTGAGGCCGCTACGCCCTCATTTATGGCCAAAGAGCCCAGGGCAGCCACCATGGCTCCGTTATCGGTGCATAAGTTAGCTGGTGGAATTCGAAGCTCAACCTTTGCACTTTCACAACGTTGCTTAGCTAATTCACGTAGCCGGTGATTAGCGGCAACACCTCCTGCAATTATTAATTTATCTATTCCACTTTCTTTGCATGCAGCCAGTGATTTAGTTATTAATACATCTACTACCGCCTCTTGAAATGATGCTGCAACATCTGCTTTTTTATAATTTGGAGTTTGTGCTAAATATCTAGCAACCGCTGTTTTTAAACCAGAAAATGAAAAATCATATTTATGTTTTTCAAGATCAGCTGGCGACGTTAACCCTCTTGGAAAGTTAATCTCAGTTTTATTACCCGCTAATGCCTGTTTATCAATTAATGGCCCACCAGGAAAACCTAGCCCCATTAAGCGAGCAATTTTATCAAATGCTTCACCTGCAGCATCATCAATAGTTGCACCTTTAACAACTACATCTGTTGCCAAGTTATTAACCTGTAAAATGGAGGAGTGTCCGCCACTAACTAGTAAGGCAATAGCTGGTTGTAATTGATTTGAATTATCTAATTGATCAACAGCAATATGTGCTGAAAGATGATTAACGCCATATAGCGGCTTATCTAATGCAAGGGCTAGGCCAGATGCACTACTAACACCAACTAGTAAAGCGCCAATTAAACCAGGACCTGCAGTCACGGCAATTGCATCAATATCTTTTATTGAAATTGAAGCATCAATAAGTGCCTGCTTAATTACCTGCTGCATGGCCTCTAGGTGGGCGCGGCTAGCAACTTCAGGAACTACACCACCAAAGCGCACATGTTGATCAACACTTGATGAGATTACATTTGCTAATAATTTACGATCATCAACAATACCTACCGCTGTTTCATCACATGAGGTCTCAATACCAAGTACTAAAGCCATTACTTAAGCTCCTTACGCATTACAACTGCGGTAAGGCCAGGACCATAATAATTTTCTCGCTTTGAAATCTCTACGAATCCATATTGTTCATAAAGTGGGCGGGCTTGATCATTACCAAGGCGCATCTCAAGCATGATTGCATCTGCTTTTTTAACTCTTGCCCAATCAATCATTCTTTTTAGTAATTCCCGGCCAATCCCCTTACGGCGATGCTTATCGGTAACTGTGATCGTGTGAATATCAGCCACATCTGCTGCAAAGAAAATACCAGCATAAGCAACTAATTCACCATCTAATTCAGCAGCTAAGTAATTAGCGTTTTTTGGGGCCTTAGCAAACTCTTCTTTAAACTGCGCACTAGACCAAGCAGCTTTTCCATAAACTACCTTTTCAATTCCAACTGCTGAAACTAAATCAAGTGCGGTCATTGCTCTAAATTTCACACCATCTGGCAGCGGATATGCATCAGGTTTTCTAATATAAATTGGCTCAGTAACTGAGCTACTACCTAATCCAAGATTGGCAATTGCTACTGGGTCTGGAAAATAATCACCCTCTTGGAAAATCTGCACACCAAACTTTTCTAATTCACTCCCCTTACTTACTGCAGGTGCTGTGAATTGCACACCGTTTTTATATCTTGCCCAATACCTCTCTTTACGACGGGCATCTGTTGAAACAATAAAATCTTTCTCATTTATATTTGCAGCCATAGCATCTAGCGAGCAAACTCCTACCCAATTAATTCCGGCACCGAGTGCGTAACTTTGTGCAAATGTAATTCCAACTCGCAAACCAGTAAACGGGCCAGGGCCCATACCTACAGCAACTAAATCTATCTTTGAAGTTAACTCCAATGCTTGGGCTACTAACTTTGGCAATACTTCACCATGTGCAAGTGGGTCTAGGTGAGATTCGTTAAATAATACTTTTCCATTTTCAACTAAAGCTACTGAGGTCTGAGAGGTTGAAGTATCAATTGCAAGCACGGTGCTCATAGATTAAATCCTTGCCAACGCTGGCCAACTGCAGTTACCTCAAGGTTGCGACTATTTTCATTTTCTCCTTGTGTGATTTTTATATCTAAATATTGATCAGTAAGTGTTGCAACAAAAGGTGCTCCCCATTCAATAACAAATATGCTATTTGGAAGATAACTTTCAAAATCTAAATCAGTAAAATTACTTAAACTTGAATCTAATAATCTATATGCATCAATATGTATGAAGTTTGGTTTGCCTTTATGAATTCTACTAATCACAAATGTTGGTGAAGTAATATCAGATAATCCTAGGGCGGATGCTATTCCTTGCGTTAAAACTGTTTTACCTGAACCTAAATCACCAGTTAATACAACTACATCACTTGGCTTTAACTGAGCACCTATCTTGGCGCCAAGTTGGTGCATTTGATCAACTGTGTTGACTGAAGTTTTCATGGCGTGAGTAGTTTATAGATATAAAAATGGCCCCCTATTTCTAGGAGGCCACTTTTAAGTCAAGCTTTACTTATCTTGAGGAAGTAACGCAGGAGTGAAGTCAGGATCAATGAAGATACTTGCATCACCCTTGAATGCGGACTTAGCAGTTTTAGCTGAAGGTAACTTTCCAGTCTTAGCTGCAGCTGCTGCCAGCTTGGCAACCGCCATTACCTGTTGATTTGTGAACATGTAATGAGTGGTTCCAGTTGTAGGAACATTTGGTGCTATACCAGATCCTGCTGCACTAAATTTTGTATAAGTATCTGGGGGTTTATTCCAAATATTTAACAACAGACCAGGCTTTGCCTTTTTAAGTGCCACCAATTGACCATATTTATTTTTAAAACTTTGAACATAGCCTGCAGGTGTGATGTTATCGGCAGTTTGTGAAAGAGTAATTGTTGGAACAGTTACTTTTCCAGTGTATTGCGATTGATTATTAATGCACTCAATCGCTTTAGCATCACCCTTAACCCTCTTTGCTGCTGGGTTTAAAGGATTTAAGAAAGCTAAGAGCCCATTTGTTGCAGTTTTACCAGATAGGGCAGCGGCAAACACATCACCGTTATCACCTAGGCGTGCTGCATAATCAGTAGCAGTGTTATCAAAAACAATACCGCCGCATCTAGTCTCTGCGTCATAATATGAAACAGTTCCTAAAGCTAATGCTGCAGCATAGTTTTCAAGCACAGCGAGTGCAGGGCTAATTGCCACACCAAAGGTAGTTTCAAGTGGACCTGCTGGTCCAGATGAAGCGTCATAAGTTTGTGACTGTGTTGGAATTCCAGATAGAAGGCCTAGTAATAAAATTGCACTTCGTACTGGAACTGCTTTTAGAGAGGCCGGAATATTAGTTGCCGTCTCAGGCCATGCTGGTGATACTGGATTTTTACCAATAGCAGTAGCTAATGCATTAAGCACTGTTAGTGCTTTTGTAACATCACCTAGGAATTCTTTGTAGCCTTCAGGATCATTTGGGAATCTGTTGGTATACCCAGAACCCTTCATGGTTGGATCAAAGAGAACCTTAGTTAGCCAAAATACATCACCTGCATAATTAAATTGTGATGCAGCTGAGCCAGCCATGTGCAAATTAGCCGTTGCATCAATTACTCCAAATTGCTCAGACATTGATTGTGAAATATGTCCACCTAGAGAATCACCCCAAGAGACAATTTTTTTAATCTTTGGATATAGAGTTTTTGCCTCTTCCAATAGATTCATGTTGGCTTCAATAGCCTCAGGAACAGCCCACCCTTGAACACGTGGGCTTGCACCAGCTAATGCATAACCTTGACTTAATAGATCTAGAGCATTTGCCTCTTGATCAGCTGCAGTTCTTCCTGGAGCCACATCAGGCATATTTCTAACACGTGAGTAAGAACCATCTGGATTCACGCCAGGAATAATTGGCAATAAAACTTGATTCCTAATTCCATGTGAGTATAAGAAAAGCGTGCCATTAAATTTCTCTGGCATTCTGATCTTAAAATTAGCACCCTGAAAATCAGTGCCTACACACTCTTCATAACTGAAATCAGAATAAAGCTTGCTGACGTCAGTAC
>OFQC01000002.1_pt1 | contig 60597 bp, 60 predicted proteins | sample 1542751 | NCBI WGS metagenome assembly OFQC01 (sample SAMN05442523, study PRJEB24371) | freshwater metagenome | isolation source: Freshwater Lake | place: Canada: Niagara | collected 2012-08-09
AAGATCTCTTCAGAAATAGCACAGAAGTTTAAGCAAAATCAACTAGGCGGCGGCAATTCTTTATCTGCTTCCACAAAATGGTGGCGCAGGTAGATGCCAAGAATTATTTACCGCCACCAACCCGCAACTCGCTTTATTGTGAGTGCTATTGGAGACCCAGGGGAGCGCCAATTTTTTATTCAAGTTAAATCTGCTGATGGAATAAATTCAGTCACACTTGAGAAAAGCCAGGTTATTGCTCTTACCCAAAGGTTTGAGGATTTAATAAGAGAGTTACGTCGTGGAAAGTTAGTTCCACCAGCAGATCTATCTGCTGTGGCAGTTGTAGATGATTTGCCAATGGAATTGCCAATTGATGAAGATTTTCAAGTCGGTGTAATAAGTATTACTTGGGAGAATGACCTGGTTGTTGTAAATATTCAAGCCATATCCCAAGATGATGATTTAATATTAGATGATTTAGATTCAGGACCGGATCTTTTAATTGCCACACTTAAGATCAATCAGGTTAAAGGATTCTGTGAGCGTGCTAAAACTATTGTTAGCGCCGGTAGGCCAGCATGCCCATTTTGCGGGTTACCAATTGATCCCTTGGGGCATCTATGTCCGAGAGCAAATGGATATCGCAGATGATTCCTAAAAGTGAATTAATATCATCTGGAGAAATCACTGTCGTCGGCAGGTTAGTTGATGCGTCAAATGCAACACTGCTTGCAAACATTAAAGACTGTGATCCAAAGGTTGAAATTATTTATAAACCAGTTGCAGGTGAGCGACCACTGTGGGATTTTCCAGATGGTGATTTAGCAAGTCGTGAGTATTCAGCATTTTTACTAAGCCTCATGGCTGGTTTTAATTTAGTCCCTTTCACTGTTCTTCGTGATGGACCATTTGGCTATGGCATGGTTCAAGAGTGGATCGATATAGATGAAACTGTGGACGTTGTTGAGTATGGGCAAAGTGATGATGATCAGCTCCGAAAACTTGCTTTATTTGATGCCGTGATAAATAACGCTGATCGAAAGTTTGGACATTTATTACTTGATAATCAGGGAGTATTAAAAGGGTGTGACCATGGAATTTCATTTCACTCCGAAGATAAGCTCAGAACAGTGATTTGGCAGTTCTCTTCACTACCACTTGATCCAGAAGAAATCACCCTACTAAATAAAGTTAATGCACTTAATCTTGAGCAAATTTTTAATGAGTATCTAACTGCTAATGAGATTAAAGCCCTGCGCCAACGGGTAGATGAGCTGCTTGCAACGGCAGTTTTTCCAGAACCAAGTCAGTTAAGGCCTGCTATTCCATGGCCACCGGTCTAAGGGATAATTAACTATGAATAGTTGGCCACAGATCTTTCTACCTCCCTTAGATGATTATGTCTTTCCGCAATTAAATCTCTTAGATAGTAATAGGGGATTGGTTAAGGCATCTTCGTCACAAAATTTTTCTATCTACGTCTGCGGTATTACCCCTTATGACTCAACTCATCTAGGTCATGCCGCCACTTACTTAGCTTTTGATTTGATTAATAGGTACCAGCTGCTAGCAAAACATAAGGTAGATTTTATTGAAAATGTTACAGATATAGATGATCCACTGCTCGAGCGAGCTAAGAGAGATAATCAAGATTGGCAAACTCTTGCGCAAGAGCAGATAGATTTATTTAAATCTGACATGTCTGCATTAAGAATTATCCCACCTAAGAAATTAGTTAAAGTTACCGAATCTTTTGACTTAATAGAAAAATTTATAACCCAACTCTCAGATCGCGGCTTTTTATATAAAATAGAGGAGGACTATTACTTTTCAGTTGGAGATTTTTTGGAAGATCTGCCAATGACAGTCGATCAAGCAAAGGTAATTTTTCAGCAGCGTGGTGGTGATCCTGAGCGGACTGGTAAAAAGCACCCACTCGATCCAGTTGTATGGCTTGCAAATCAGGAAGGTGATCCTGGATGGCCAAGTAAATTTGGGTATGGCCGTCCCGGTTGGCATGTTGAGTGCACCGCTATTGCTTGTAATCATTTAGATAATTTAAACAGCGATCCGATCATTGATCTTCAAGGTGGTGGATCGGATCTATTGTTTCCACACCATTATATGAGCGCAAAAATTGTTCAAGCTGCCTATGGACGAGAATTTTCCTCACTTTACATACATGCAGGAATGATTGGTTTAGACGGTGAGAAGATGAGTAAATCTAAAGGTAATTTAGTTTTTGTTTCAAAGTTATTAGAAAATCAGGTAGATCCAATGGTAATTCGTTGGGCGCTACTTTCTGACCATTATCAAAGTGATCGCCAATGGAGTGATGATTTACTTAAAAAAGCTGAATTTGAAGTAGAACTTATGCGGACAGCTTTATCGAGAACTGAAGTTGCAGACACTGATCAATTGTTAAAGGATCTCATACTTGATCTTTCAAATAATCTTGATACGCCTTCAGCATTAAATCGATTAGTTTTATGGGCAAAAGAATCACAAAAAGATGCTGACCATAATCAATCTGGACAAGTATCTAGGGCAATTGATTCTTTATTGGGTTTAGCACTGTAATTCTAGAGTTTATCAACAGATTGTTAAGGTAAAGTAAGGCAAATGATTAAACTGCTGAGGCGCACACCAAAAATAAGTGGTGCTATTTTGTTTGATATGGATGGGACTTTAATTGACTCAGAGCCACTTTGGCTTAAAGCTGAAATAGAAATAATGGCTGAGGTTGGCTGCGTTTGGGATCAACAAGATCAAATTAACTGTTTAGGTGGCCCAGCCGAACGAACAGAGCGTTATATGCAAGAAAGAAGTAACAATATTAAGCCATATGGCTATTTTATAAACCGCTTACATGAAGTAATGAAGTCAAAAATTGCAAATGAGTTAGAACTAATCCCAAACGCGCTTGAACTACTTAAGGAATGTAAAGATTCGGGTATTAAAACAGCCTTAGTAACGGCGAGTAGCGGGGATCTAATGAGAATTGTGCTCAGAAGATTTCCACCAAAAACTTTTAATGTCGCAATTTCAAGAGATGATGTCAAAAAAACAAAACCCGATCCAGAACCATATTTACTTGCAGCAAAGCAATTATCCGCCGACATATCTACATGTTTAGTCTTAGAAGATTCTTTAACAGGTGTTGAATCTGGTTTACGCTCTGGCGCTAAGGTTATTGGAATTCCGCATCTTGTTCAGATGCAAGAGCATCCTGAACTCAGAGTGATCTCATCTCTTGGAGATATTTGTTTAAATGATATTCTCACTTGGTATCCGTTCCTAGCAAATAAGATTGAATCAAATGATAGATCGTAATTTTACATATGGTGATCGAGTGCAACTTACTGATAATAAGGGAAAACTCTATTCAATTACTTTAACTGCTGGGGCTGAGTGGCATACCCATAAAGGCATGCTAAAGCATGATGAGTTAGTTGGTTTGCCTGAGGGATCAATAGTTCAAACAAATGGTGAGTTAAAGTTTCAAATATTTAGGCCTCTATTAGCTGACTATGTGCTTTCAATGCCAAGAGGAGCAACAATTGTTTATCCAAAAGATGCCGCTATGATTTTAGGTGTTGCTGATATCAAGCCTGGTATTAAAGTCCTTGAGGCAGGTGTTGGTTCTGGAGCATTAAGTATTTCAATTCTTCGAGCAATTGGCGATACTGGGTTTCTTCATTCAGTTGAAATCCGTGATGATTTTGCGCAAATTTCTCAAAATAATGTTACTAATTATTTTAACCAAATGCCTAAAAATTGGAAACTGACTACTGGCGCACTGCAAGATCAGCAATTTGACGCGGATTATGATCGAGTTATCTTAGACATGCTTTCTCCATGGGATTGTGTTGAGACTGCGTCAAAAGCATTAGTTCCTGGGGGAGTGCTGCTTAGCTATGTAGCAACTACTACTCAGTTATCAAAAATTGCTGAAGCTATTAAAGACTCTGGAAATTTTACCGAACCGGAATCCTCAGAAACTATCGTTAGAGGATGGCATCATGAGGGCTTAGCAGTTCGGCCCCAACACAGAATGATTGGGCATACTGGTTTTCTTATTTTTGCCCGTCGAATGGCCCCAGGTGTTGCAGTATTACCAAGGCGACGTAGACCTTCTAAGGGTTCCTATGGAGTTACTGAATAACTAGATTACAGATACAAGATCTACAACAAATACTAAAGTTTCATTCGGTCCAATTGCACCGCCAGCACCCTGAGCTCCGTAACCAAGATCAGGTGGGATAACTAATAGTCTGCGTCCACCCTCTTTCATTCCTGGTATTCCTTGTTGCCAACCTGCAATAACTCCGTTGAGTGGAAAAGTTGCAGTCTGTCCGCGATCCCAAGAGGATTCAACAATTTGTCCAGTTCCCCAAGCCATTAATGTGTAATGAACTTCAAGAGTTGAAGTTGCTATAGCCTCTTTGCCACTTCCGATAAAGATATCTTTTGATTGTAGAGTTGATGGAGCCTGACCAGATGGGGCTGTGATACTTGGTTTGCTTCCTTTAGTACCACCTATTTCTGGAAGAGCCGATGATGATTGTCCTTGGTTGGTCATTGAATCTACGCCTCCGTCTGTTGAACAGGCAGTAATTAGAAAAATAGGAAGAATCGCTAGGGCTAATTTATGGGTTTTTCGCACATGTAATCTTAGCAAAGATTTTACTTATCGCTAACCTAAGGCCATGAGCGCCCAAAAAACAGAGCGGTTAATAAATTTAACCTTGGCCCTACTTGCAACAAAGCGCCATCTAACCAAGTCTGAGATTTTTAAAGCCGTTGCCGGATATAGCGGCTCACCTGAAACTATGGAAAGAATGTTTGAACGAGATAAGGATGAACTTAGAAGCTTAGGAATTGAGATTGAAGTTAAGGGAATAGATCCACTTTTTGAAGATGAACAAGGATATTTAATTAGAAGTGAAACATTTCAACTTAGTGAGAATGAATTCACTAAAGAAGAGTTGCTTTATTTAACTATGGCGGCAAATTTATGGCATGACTCAGCTCTTGGGAGTGACTCCAAGGCGGCCCTTCTTAAAATTCAGTCTTTAAGTGGCCCAATCGAAAGTGATGCTGTAAATACACCTGCGGTTAGAGATAGCGAAAGCGCCGCGCTTCTTTCATCAGTTTTTGAGGCAGTTGATACTGAGCAACTAATAAAATTTGGCTACAAAGGCAAAGAGCGTACCGCTCAACCATTTGGACTATATACCAGAGATGGATTTTGGTATTTAGTTGCCCGTGAAGAGGCTGAAATAAAGTCATTTAAATTATTGCGTATCGAAGGAAAAATAGTTAAAGAAGGTAAAGCTGGTTCTTTTAAGAAACCACCAGAATTTGATTTAATTAAGTTTTTATCAAATTCTAGGTCTGAACAAGAAATGCAGGCGCAGGTTTTAGTAAGAAAAGAACAGGCTCATGTTTTGCGAAGTAAATATACAACTAAGGAAATTAATGAAGAGTGGGATTTAATGTTAATCCCATATATTTACGAACAAGAGATTATTGAAACTATTTTATGGTATGGAACAAATATTATTGTGGACAGTCCGGCTAGTCTGCGAAGTGAAGTAATATCAAGGCTTAAGGTGATTGCAAATGGTTGATAATGCAGCAAATCGCGCTTTGCGCACAATGGATTTGATCCCATATATTTTAGAAAATCCTGGAGTGTCAATTACAAAACTTGCCAAGCAATTTTCTGTTACCGAAAAGCAGATTGAAAGTGATTTGCAGCTTGTCTTTATGTGTGGACTACCAGGCTATACGCCATATGAGTTAATAGATTTAATCTTTGAAGACGGAGTAGTCTCAATAATTGATCCACAGGTACTTGATAAGCCGAGGCGTTTTACTAAAAGTGAATTAGTTGTTATAGCACTTGGCTTACAGTTATTAGGTGAACTAAGTGCTTCTGATAGTGCAAGGTTAAGTAAGATCAAATTGCTGTCAAATAAAATCACTCAACTTGGGGGTAGTAATTCGATTATTTTTGCCCCAAGTAGTAGTAAGTCACCTTTTGTGGAAGTAATATCAAAGGCAATAACTAATAAAAAGAGCTTAACTATTCAGTATCAATCATTAGTTAAAGATGAAGTTAGTATAAGAACGGTTTTCCCTCATAATCTTTATTTTATGAATGGAAATCTATATTTATCAGCTATGGATTTAGCCGCCAAGGCTGATCGGGTATTTAAAGTTGAATTAATTAAGACCTGTGAGGTTGGTAAAGATATTAGTAGTGAGGTTGTTAATGAGAATAATTCAACTTTAGAGGTAGTTTTGGATGTGCAGAAAACCTATAAAAATTTTATCGAGCGAAACTCTTCAATTATCACTGCTGTCGAAGAACAAAAGAATTGTTTTAGAGTTCACTTAAAGTTGAGCAATTTAGAATGGCTTAAACGCAGTATTCTCAGTAATTCACCTGGAATTAAGGTGATTTCGCCATCTTTATTAGCCCAAGAGGTAGCTGCGTTGGCGACCTCTCTTCTAGCCTCATACCAGGCAGTGAAACCAATCTAGGGTAGTATTTCGGTATGAACGCACTTAAGCCATGGCATCTAGTTGTTTTAGCAGTTGTTTTCTTAGTTCTATTTGGAGCAAAGCGACTACCAGATTCTGCAAGGTCATTAGGTAGATCACTGCGGATCTTTAAGAGTGAAGTCCAGGAGTTGAACAAAGATGATTCTGACGGAGACAAAAAAACAAACCCAAACTCTGATAACTAGGTTTCATGAGTAATCGCCGTGGCGGCAAAATGCCACTGCTTGATCATCTTCGCGAGTTTCGTACTCGGTTAATAAAATCTTCTCTCGCTGTTGTATCTGGTGCCACCATCGGATGGTTTTTGTATCAACCAATTATTAGATTGTTAACATTGCCATTCTGTGACTTAGGCAGCTCATCTTCTCCAACTGCTGGTCAATGCGGTGATCTTTATGTTAACGGAATTCTGGGTCCATTTAACCTACATGTAAAAATTGCGCTTTTATCTGGAATCATATTTGCTGCTCCAATCTGGATTTATCAGCTTTGGGCATTTATTACTCCTGCTTTACATAAAAAAGAGCGAAGAGTCACATTAGCTTTTGCAGCAGTGGCCACACCACTATTTGCCAGTGGTTCATATTTAGCTTATTTAATATTGCCACACGCAGTCGATGTCCTTCTTGGTTTTACACCAAATAATCTGGGAAATTTAGTGCGCTTTGATGAATATCTAGATTTTGTATTGCGATTGATTTTAATATTTGGAATCGCATTTATACTCCCGTTATTTTTAGTTGCTTTAAATTTACTAGGAGTAGTATCAGGTCAAGCGATACTCAAGCCCTGGCGTGTAGCAGTATTTCTTTGCTTTCTGTTTACCGCAATATTTACTCCAACTCCAGACCCAATAACCATGACCTTATTAGCAATCCCACTTTGCTTGCTCTACTTTGCTAGTGGCTTATTTGCACTACTTATTGATCGCCGCCGTAGTAGTAGTAAAACTGACTTAGGTACAAGCGCATCACCAATTGATAAGCCTGAAGAAATCTAAAATGTGGCTTCTTGTTGCAAATGAAACTGCAGGGAAAGGAAAGGCGCTTCAATTAGCTAATCAGTTTACTGATTTATTGAGCCAGGCAAATCAGAAATTTACGTTAATAAATGAAAAAAGTTACGAGAAAACAATTGAAAAATTAAAAGCGGAACTATCCACTAACTCCTATAATAAAGTGATCGCAGTTGGAGGAGATGGCTTAGTAAATCTTTGCCTTCAGTATCTTGCCCAATCAGGGCTTACCCTCGGGGTAATTCCAGCCGGGACTGGAAATGACTTTGCTAGGGCTGTTGGTGTAAATAAAATGAGTGTGACTGAAATATTTAATCTTTATACAAGAACAGATCCCGTAAAAATTGATCTAGGTCATGTTAAATCAAGTGCAACTGAGAAGTGGTTTGTTCAAGTATTAAGTACTGGTTTTGATGCAGAAGTTAATTCTCGAGCAAATAAAATTAAATGGCCTAGGGGTAAATCTAAATACACAATTGCTACAGTAAGAACTCTTGCAAGATTTAAGCCTATTAATTATAAGATTGATATAGATTCGAAAAAATTTGATCAGTCTGCCATGTTATTCACAATTGCAAATGGTGAGACATATGGTGGGGGAATGAGGATCTGTCCTGGTGCTTCAAACTCAGACGGTATTTTTGAAATACTTTTAGTTAGGCCAGTTTCGAGATTTGTTTTGCTAACTATTTTCCCAAAGGTATTTAAAGGCAATCACATCCCGCACCAAAAAATTGATACATACCGAGCTAAGGTAGTAACAATTTCAGCACCCACATCTGCTTATGCAGATGGCGAGTATGTTGCTCATTTACCAATAACTGTGACTAATGTTGGCAATGCACTATCTACTTGGCTTGCGCCATGACCTTAACTCCATCTCAAAATTATGCTAGAACTAAATCATTAGGAAAATTTCCTAAGACACGAAAATTTGCTGAATCTTTTCCATTTGAGCTTGATCCGTTTCAGGTTGAGGCTTGTCACGCATTAGAGAGCGGAAAAGGTGTTTTAGTTGCTGCTCCAACCGGAGCTGGTAAAACGATAGTTGGGGAATTTGCTGTTGATTTAGTTATTGGCTCTGGCGGAAAATGTTTTTATACAACACCCATAAAAGCGTTATCTAATCAAAAATTTGCTGAATTAACAGAAAAATATGGCGAATCAAAAGTTGGCTTACTAACTGGTGACACTTCGATAAATTCAGAGGCACAAATTGTGATTATGACGACTGAAGTCTTAAGAAACATGATTTATGCAAATTCATCGACAATAAATGAACTCAAGTATGTTGTTATGGATGAGGTGCACTATCTAGCAGACAAGTTTCGTGGTGCGGTATGGGAGGAAATTCTTATCCATCTTTCCGATGCGGTTCAAGTAATTTCACTTTCGGCTACAGTTTCAAATGCTGAGGAATTTGGCGAGTGGTTGCAAACAGTACGAGGTGATACTGAGGTAATTGTTAGTGAAATAAGGCCAGTTCCTTTATATCAGCATGTTTTGTTTGGTAACCGGCTACTTGATCTATTTGGTGAAAACCTTAAACTCAATCCAGAGTTGACCAGATTAGAGAGAGATTCTTATCGCCAAGTTAGAGGCAATTGGCGAGATAAACCAAAGGGTCCCAAACCGTTAACCCGCTCTGAAATTGTTGAAAAGTTGGACCGGGAAGGCTTACTACCTGCAATTACTTTTATATTCTCTAGAAACAATTGTGATGCTGCAGTTAGACAATGTCTTGCAGCTGGTCTTCGATTAACTAATTCACAGGAAAGAACTGAAATTAGATCTGTTATTTCTCGTAATATGAAAAATCTGGCGGAAGAGGATCTAGTTGTTCTTGGATATTATGAATGGGCAGACGCACTTGAACGCGGAATTGCTGCACACCATGCGGGATTACTACCGGCATTTAAAGTTACCGTTGAAGAATTATTTCAAAGAGGTTTAGTAAAAGCAGTATTTGCCACAGAAACCTTAGCTCTTGGAATTAATATGCCAGCACGAACAGTTGTTTTAGAGAAGTTAAGTAAATGGAATGGTGAAGGTCATGTTGCAGTCTCACCTGGGGAATACACCCAGCTAACTGGGCGAGCAGGCCGTCGTGGTATTGATATTGAAGGAAATGCTGTAATTCTTTGGAGCAATGATTTAGATTCAACATCTGTTGGCGGTCTTGCATCGACTCGTACCTATCCGTTAAAAAGTTCCTTTAAACCTACATATAACATGAGTATAAATTTGATATCTCAATTTGGATCAGAGCGGGCTAGAACTTCATTGGAATCTTCACTTGCTCAGTTTCAAGCTGATAAGGCTGTCGTTGGGTTAGCAAAGCAAATTCGAAAAAATGAGAGTGTAAGAGATGGTTTATATTCAGAAGCAAAGTGTCATCTAGGTAATTTTATGGAGTATGCCCAGATGCGTGGGGAAATAAAGAAATTAGAAACTGATAGTAAGAGAAGTAAGCGTAAACGTGCTGAAATAGAGGAAGAAATTGGTGCGATCCGTAAGCGAATGAAAAATCATATATGCCATACATGTCCTGATCGTGAAAATCATTCTAGGATTACTGAGCGAGCACAGCGACTACAGCGTGAAATCGATGGATTAACTGAACGAATTAGTACTCGAACAAATGTGATTGCAAAAAGGTTTGACAAGATTAAAGTCATACTAGACAAGTTTGGTTATATAAATAATGATGCTATTGCAAAATCTGGAAAGATGCTTGCAAAGATTTATGGCGAAACTGATTTGCTAATTGCTGAGTCAATTCAATCTGGAGTCTTTAACAATCTTTCACCAGCAGATTTAGTTTCAGTTATATCATCTTGCATATACGAGTCTCGAAATGAGGAGGCGGCAAAAGTGCCAAGGGGTGATATTCAAATCGCTTTGGCAGCTATTTCTAAGATATATTCAAAAATTCATGATGCCGAAAGTGATTTAAACCTAGAACCTATGCGGGCGCCAGATTTTGGGTTTTGTTGGGCTTCTCATAAGTGGGCGAGTGGCCAGTCTTTAACTTCTATTTTAAAAGGAACTGATTTAACTGTTGGCGATTTTGTAAGATCTATGAAGCAAATAATTGATTTACTCAGACAATTACGTTCTGCTGCACCCGAACTTCAAATAATTATTGATCAGGCACTAACCAAAATTGACCGCGGTGTTATTGCCTACGCTGGAGCAGCAGTATGACTCTAATGCTGTTAGATAGTGCCTCACTTTGGTATCGTGCATATTTCGGGATGCCAGACACTTTAGTTTCTCCAACTGGGCAACCAGTAAATGCAATTCGTGGATATTTAGATATGACCTCGCGACTACTAGTTAAATATCAACCAAATCGAATAGTTGCATGTTTAGAGGGTGACTGGCGCCCATCTTGGAGAGTTGAATTATTTCCAGATTATAAACTTAATCGATTAGATGAAGAAGGAGCCGAGGAAGAACCAGATACTTTGGGGCCGCAAATTCCAATATTGTTAGATGTTTTAGACGCACTCGGAATTCCATTGCTAGGCGTTGATGATTATGAAGCAGATGATTTAATGGCTACGTTTAGCGTGAAGCAGCCTGGTCCAGTAAGAATTGTTACCGGTGACCGCGATCTTTTTCAACTAGCTGATGATGAGCGCGATGTAAAAATTGTTTACTTAGCAAAGGGAATATCTAATCATGATCTAGTGGATTTAAAATGGATACAAGATAAATACCAAATTCCAGGAGATCGATATGCATTATTTGCAATGATTCGAGGTGACTCATCTGATGGGTTACCTGGCATAAAAGGAATTGGCGAAAAAGGTGCAATGGTGATTGCTAATCTTTTCAAGACAATGCCTGAAGTAATGCAAGCAGCCGCCGGTGCAGATGAAAGATTAAGTGCGAATATAAGAAAGAAATTACTCGAAAGTAGTCAATATGCTGCCATCGCACCGAAATTAGTAGGTTGTGCATTAGATGTTGCAATTCCAGAAATGGAGATATCAATGCCTAAAAAGCCAAAATCTCTCGAAAAAATAATAAAACTAAAAGATGAGTTTGGTCTTGGTGCCAGTATTGATCGCATAATGAGTGCACTTAACTGGGTTTAGAATGAATTACTTATACGCTGGCCTTGCAGGGCTAATATCATCAACAGCTTTTGCGCCGTTATCTTTTTGGCCTTCTGCATTTATTGGGCTAACGGTCTGGTATTTTCTTCTAATTAAGTTGCGTTTAAGAAGCAGAATATATATTTCATATGTTTTTGGATTATGCATTCTCTTGCCAGTTCAGTATTGGACCGGTATATACGTTGGCAATCTTCCTTGGCTAATACTTTGTTTTGCTCAGGCGTTTATCTTCACGCTCCCAGCTTTTTTTGTTGGCAAACGTAAAAAATTTAACCAAATAGCATTTGCTTGCTCATTTGTAGCTGTTGAATTACTTCTCCGAACTATCCCTTTTACTGGATTTGGATGGTCACGGCTAAGTTTTACCCAAGTCGATGGTCCATTGCAATTTTTATACTCTAGCGGCGGTGTAGTGCTAGTTGCATTTTTTATTGCTCTGATTAGCTCAGCAAAGTCAGTATTAAGCCTTGCAATTATTTCAGTTGTTATCGCAGGACTTTCCTTCCTTCCACGGATTGAAACTACAAATGAGAAAAGCTCTGTGGCATTAATTCAAGGGGGAGTGGTAAATCTTGGATTAGATTTTAATTCGAAACCTAAGGAGGTTTTTCTCAGGCACCTAAAGCAAACCTCTGATTCAGTTAAAGTCGGGCAGGTTGATCTAGTAATTTGGCCAGAAAATGCTGTAGATATTGATGTTAATAGAAATTCAGAGGTTAAGAACCTAATTAGTGAAAAATCAGCTTTCTTAGCAACGCCAATATTAGTTGGTGGAGTCACAAGGTCTGGAAATAACCTCTTAAATCAATCATTTCTATTTGATTCCGAGATTAAGCAGACGTATACAAAGCGCTATTTAACGCCATTTGGTGAATATTTACCATTAAGAGTTATGGCTAATAAAATTTCGAAATATGCTAATAAAATAACAGATTTTAAAGCCGGGGATAGAGATACAAATTTTATAATTAATGGCGCCACATTTCAGACTTTGATTTGTTATGAACTTATAAATGATTCTTTCCGTGATCAAATTAGTTCCAATTTTCTTATTATACAAACAAATAATGCAACTTTTGGAGACACCGCTCAACTAGATCAACAATTAAACATTGCTCGAGTGAGAGCAATTGAGACTGGTCGATTTATTGCATATGTCTCAACTACTGGAACTACCTCATTTATTGATAATCGCGGAAAAATAGTAAAGCAACTGCCAAAATTTAAGTCCGCAACACTATTTGGTGAACTAAATCATGTAAAAGGTCAAACTACTACACAATTTCTTGGTAAGTATTTTGAGTATCTGGCAGGAGCTTTTCTCTTATTAATTGTTTTATATAGAAAAAAGGGGAGTAGATGGTAAATGTTTTAGTTATCATCCCTACATATAACGAGTCAGAGAATATTACTACTTTACTGTCCCGTCTAGACAGGGTTCGAAATGAAATTAGTAGCAGCTATAAAATTGATATATTAATTGTTGATGATAATTCACCAGATAAAACTATAGATACTGCTCGATCTGTAAATATCGAAAACATATCGATACTCAGCAGATCGATGAAAGGTGGTATTGGACCAGCTTACTTGGCAGGTTTTGATCTTGGCTTAAAAAATGATTATCAGTATTTTGTTCAAATGGATGCAGACTTAAGCCATATGCCAGAGCAACTAGAGAAGTTACTTGCAGTAGCATCAAGTAAAAGTTTAGTAATTGGAACTCGTTGGATGCCAGGCGGGTCAGTTGTTAATTGGCCATTTCACCGCCGCTTCATCTCCAAACTTGGCACCAAGTACGCTTCATTTGTTCTTAATCTTAGGTATAAAGACTTAACCTCAGGTTATCGAGTAGTGCCCCGGCAGCTTTTAGAAATGCTTAATCTGAATAGTATTGAAACTAAAGGCTATGGCTTTCAGATCGAAGTTGCTCTTAAGGCACATGATGCTGGATTTGAGATTAAGCAGGTACCAATAACCTTTATAGAACGAGAAAACGGCCGATCAAAGATGGGGGCTAAAATTGTTTGGGAGGCTTGGTTTAAGGTCAGTATCTGGGGTTTTAAGCGTATAACTAGTCGCCGATAATCTACATTATGTAAAGTAAGAAAGATCTAGTTAGAGGCTAACTCCTCGATCGGCAGACAACTGCACACCAAATTTCGGTCTCCATATACACCATCAATTCTTCCAACAGTTGGCAGATACTTTCCAGCGCGACCTATTCCAAACTCTTGGCCATTAGGAAATGCAGCATTTTCCCTTGAATATTTACGGTCCCACTCTTGCGAAACCAAATCTCCAATTGTGTGAGGTGCATGTCGTAGCGGTGAATCTTCAATCGTAATTTTGCCAGACTCGATCTGAGCAATTTCACTTCTAATACTTTCCATCGCAGCTAAAAAGCGATCAAGCTCCCTGATATCTTCAGACTCCGTTGGTTCGATCATCATGGTTCCAGCTACTGGAAAACTCACAGTAGGTGCATGAAAACCATGATCCATTAACCGCTTAGCAATATCGTCAACAGTTACACCAGTGCTTTTAGTTAGCGGCCTGATATCGATAATACATTCATGCGCGATATGTCCATTCTGACCACGATAAAGAATCGGAAATAATGGATCAATCTTTTTAGCAAGATAATTAGCGGATAAAATCGCAACTTCAGTTGCTTTTGTTAACCCAAACCCGCCCATCATTCTTATATACATCCAAGAAATTGGCAGAATTGATGCTGAACCAAATGGTGCGCCAGAGACCGGACCTGGCCCAGTTTTAGGACCTGCCAAATCATTATCTGGGTGATTAGGTAAAAATGGAGCTAAGTGAGCTCTTGCAATTACTGGTCCAACCCCTGGTCCCCCGCCACCGTGTGGGATACAAAATGTTTTATGAAGGTTTAAATGGGAAACATCAGCGCCAAATTTTCCAGGCTTTGCCACGCCAACTAAAGCATTTAGATTTGCCCCATCAACATAAACCTGACCACCAGCATCATGTACTAATTCACAGATTTGCGAGATAGCACTCTCAAAAACTCCATGAGTTGATGGGTAGGTAACCATTAGAGCAGCAAGATTATTTCTATGTTGCTCTATTTTTTCTTTTAGATCACTTAAACTAACATTGCCATCTTCATCACAAGCGATTACAAAAACTTTCATTCCAGCCATTACCGCACTTGCTGCATTCGTACCGTGCGCACTTGAAGGTATTAGACAAATATCTCTATTTTCTTCACCTCTGCTATCAAGATAGTTTCTAATTGCAAGCAAACCTGCAAACTCCCCCTGTGAACCTGCGTTTGGTTGTAGTGAGACAGCGTCATAGCCGGTAACAGCTATCAACCATTTACTTAGAGAATCAATTAATTGCATATAACCTTCAGATTGGTTAGCAGGAGCAAATGGATGAATTAAGTTAAATTCTGGCCACGTAACTGGAATCATTTCTGAGGTTGCATTCAATTTCATTGTGCATGAACCAAGCGGAATCATGGTTCGATCTAATGCTAAGTCGCGATCTGAAAGTGATCTTATATACCTAAGCATGGCTGTTTCGGAGTGATATGTGTTAAATAGAGGATGAGATAAATAAGTGGATCCCCGCTTGATTACCGAATTAACACTCTTCTCACTGGCATCTTCTGCCTCAAAGGCTTTTAACAACTTTAATAAATCTGCTTCTGTTGTAGTTTCATCAAAAGATACGGATAGCTCACTTTTTGAAATCATTCTGATATTAAAACCTGCCGCCAGAGCGGTTTTAGTAATTTGTTCAGCTTTTGAGCTGCGCAGGAAGATGGTGTCAAATATTTCATAATCATCAACATCAAAGCCACTCTTCTTTAAACTACCCCGAAACCTGTATGCAAATTTTTGAACCCTTAAAGCTATTTCAGCTAAACCATCTGGACCATGCCACATCGCATAAAATGCAGAAATTACTGCAAGTAAAACTTGTGCGGTGCAGATATTTGAGGTTGCTTTATCCCGACGAATATGTTGTTCCCTAGTTTGTAATGCCAATCTAAAGGCAGGGTTGCCATGGGTATCAACTGATTGTCCAACTAATCGACCAGGAAGTGATCTTTCTAATCCATTTTTTACTGCCATAAATCCTGCATGCGGTCCGCCGAAACCGACTGGTACACCAAATCTTTGCGCAGAGCCAACTGCAATATCAGCGCCGTACTCCCCCGGAGACTTGAAAAGGGTCAGTGCTAGTAGATCACAACTAACTATTGCTAGCGCGCTTTGCTTTTGAATATCCTTAACAATATTAGTTAAATCTTTAACTCGCCCGTTGCTATCTGGATATGCAATGATGGCAGCAAAAATGCCCTCAGGAATTAGATCCTTACCAAGGTCATTTTCGACTACCTTAATTTTTAATGGCTTTGCTCTAGTTTTAATGACTGCTTTAACATGTGAGTGTAAATTTACATCAACTAAAAATGCGGCTTCATCACTTCCTTGCCAAACTCTGCGAGCAAGTGTCATGGCTTCAGCTGCTGCAGTTGCTTCATCAAGCATTGATGCATTTGCAATTGCTAGGCCAGTTAGATCAGTAATTGCAGTTTGAAATGCAAAAACTGCTTCAAGTCTTCCTTGGCTAATTTCTGGTTGATACGGCGTGTAAGCGGTATACCAGCCAGGATTTTCCAAAACATTTCTTAATACAACTGGGGGCGTAATAGTTCCGTAGTAACCATTTCCGATAAAAGATTTTACAACTGAATTCTTTTTAGCAATTTGTGCTATCTCTTCAATAGCTGCAACCTCTGAGATACCTGCTGGCAATACTTTTTCTATCTCACCCTTAATATGAATATTTTCTGGCACAACTGCTTTAATAAACGTGTCTAAATCTTTGTATCCAAGTTCAAGCAGCATCGTTTGGATTTGATATTGATTTGGGCCAATATGACGGGAAGCGAAATCAGATCTGTATGTCATAGCCCTCCCCAATAATTAGTAGATTTGGGAAGTAATAGTAATTGCTTTAAGCGCCTTTAAGTTTCCTGCGTTGGGCTAATTCATCGTTAGATTCACCACTTACTACCAAAGATCCATCAGTTAGGCTCTCACCTTGAAGGGTTGCAAGTGAGCCCTCAACTTCAGTCCAAACTTTTCCGATTGCAATGCCAAATACTCCTTGGCCTCCCTGCAATAGGTCCACAATCTCATCGGCGCTAGTGCACTCATAAATTGATGCGCCATCACTCATTAAAGTAATACTTTCAAGATCAGAAACACCGCGGGCACGAAGGTGCTCAACAGCTGTGCGAATATTTTGAAGTGAAACTCCAGTATCAAGTAAACGTTTAACAATCTTTAAAACTAATATGTCTCGAAATCCATATAAACGTTGCGAGCCTGATCCGGCCGCTCCCCTAACACCTGGCTCTACTAACCCAGTGCGCGCCCAATAATCTAATTGGCGGTATGAAATTCCAGCTGCAATACAAGCTGTTGCGCCGCGATAGCCGATCTCTGCATTGTTGCTCATGGGGACTCAATTCTAGGGGGAAGGCTTAATTGTAGAAGAGGTAGCCGTGTGATGGGCCTAACGACACGTAAAACTTTAACCCAAGGTTGAGGGTTGGACTTATCCGAGGAAATCTTCCGGATTTATCTGGTCTAAAAACTCCTTAAACCGCTCTACTTCATCCTCTGCCTGGTCTGGGATCTCAATACCAGCCTCACCTAGTAATTCATCACTAGCTAAAATCGGTGAACCCATCCGCAGTGCTAACGCGATCGCATCACTTGGTCTTGCTGATATTGCCGGGCCATCCTCAAAATTGAGTTGTGCGTAAAAAATTCCATCTTTTAACTCAGTCAGATAAACAGTCTTAAGTTTTGCGCCCAACTGCCCCAATACATCTTTAAATAGATCATGGGTTAATGGCCTAGGCGGAATTACCTCTTGTTGAGCAAATGCAATTGCGGTTGCCTCAACGGCTCCGAGCCAGATTGGTAAATAACGCACACCATCTGTTTCCTTTAACAAAACTATTGGCTGATTTGAAGGCATCTCAACTCGCACGCCCATTACCTCAACTGGATGATATTTAGCCATTTTACAACCGCTGCTAATTACTTAGCTCGGTGTAAGCCGGCACGAACTAAGGAAGCATGCAACCTTATCGATAGTGATGCCAACTCTCGTTCAACCTCTTCTGCTCTTGCCTTTGACTCTGACCCCTTTTGCCTAAGCAGTGGAGTTGTTATCTGTTCTACCAAACCAATTTCTCGATCAGCAGCAGTTTTAAAAGCTCTTAGGTGTCTTGCGCCAATACCGAAAGCCGAAATTTCCGCAACTGCCTTAGCAACTGAGAGGCCATCACTGTCATAGTGTCGACCGCGGATTGAAATTAATCCGTAGGACTCGATTTCAGTTAATTGCTCATTTGTTAAATTTGATGCTGCTAAAAGTTCAGTTCTAGTTAGGCGAAGATCATTATCACTTGCAAATTGATCACTAGTTAGTACGCCATCATTTGTGGCAAGTCTTGGTGAAGCAACACCGCCAACGCTCTTAGCCGGTGATAAACCTCTATCCATTGCATCAAGATTTTCTTTAATAACCTTAAGTGGTAGATATTGATCACGTTGGGCAATTAGGACAAACCTTAATCTGTCTAAATCAGTGGTTGTAAACTTTCGGTATCCACTTGGAGTTCGCTGTGGCTCTATTAATCCCTCAGCCTCAAGAAATCTAATTTTTGAGATAGTGATATCAGAAAATTCAGTTCGCAATCTGGATAAAACTTCGCCAATGCTTAAGTAGGCTCTTACTGGAACACTCACTTATTGCCCCCAATAAATAATGTCAGATGATACTTTCCAATCTGAACCTCATCACCCGGATTAATCTTTGCTTCTCGCACTACAACTGCATTTAAGTAAGTTCCGTTTAGGCTTCCTAGATCTTTAATTGTGTAGCCATCTGATTTGGAAATTAAAGCGTGAGACCTTGAGACGGTAATGTCATCTAGGCATATTTCATTGTTTATATCTCGACCAATTTTTGTCTCAGCTGCATCTAATAGATAGCGCCCACCAACTCCAGCACCTTTTAGAACTAATAAAATTCCAGCACCATTTGGAAGATTTTTCACGACATCTTGTTGCTCAGTTGTTAGTGATTTATACAGATCATCGGTTCGCACACCTTCAGGTATGGCGCGCAGTTGACGTAAATTCAGAGTTGATGTCAGGTCATTAGGTGGTGTCGCTTTATCTGCCATCTCTGCCCCAATCTTTGTTACCTTCAACTATAGGCTCACAGTATTGGCTCGCGCTAGGCGGGTCAAGCGGTTAATTCTTGATATTCCTTTGCAGATAGCAGGCTTTCCTGCAGCTTTGGTGTGGATATTTCGATCTCAGCAATCCAACCATCTCCATATGGATCAGAGTTAATTACCTCTGGGTTGGTATCTAGTTTCTTATTAGTTGCAATTATTGTGCCAGTAATTGGAGCATAGATTTCAGAAACAGATTTTGTTGACTCAACCTCACCGCATACTGAATTAGCACCTACGCTACTTCCCTCTTTTGGAAGTTGAATATAAACAATGTCACCGAGCGCCGCTTGGGCGTAATCAGTAATACCAATTCTAAACTTAGTTGCAGAGATTTCTAAAACCCACTCATGCTCTTTGGTATAGAAAAGCTTATCTGGCACATTTGACATCTAATCTCCTATTAATAAATTTTCGGGCGCTTAAGCCCTAGAACTAGGTACTGCAAACCTGTGTAAAAGTACAGGCTGGTTCCCCAGATAGCAAAAGCCCAACCAACTATATAGCTAGCTTGTCCGATATAGGCTAAATCCTCTAGCAATAGGAACGGAAAGGCATAGAGCAAGTTAAAGGTAGCCGCCTTACCTAAGAAGGTAACGGCAAGGAAAGGGATCCCCTTTAATTTTTGATAGATAATTACTAAGAACAGTATGAAATCTCGAACGAGGATTGAAATAACAAGTACCCAAGGTAGATAATCCTTATTCGCAAGAGCAATAATTACGGCAGCTATGTATAGACGGTCAACTGCTGGATCAAATTTTGCTCCAAACTCTGAGGTTTGATTTAAATAGCGAGCGACTTTGCCATCCAAATAGTCAGTAACCCCACCTAGGGCAATGACCACAAAGCTTGCAATTGGCTTATCGGCTACCAAAAATAAATAAAGAAATAGCGGAACACCAAGGGCCCTAAGCAGTGTTAGTGCATTTGGAATATTAAGCATTGTCTCGATCCTTTATTTTTACCGCCACCTCAATTGGAGTTCCATCAAAGCCGAACTCCTCACGCAGGCGTCGCTCGATAAACCTGCGATAGGCAGTTTCTAAAAATTCAGTAGCGAAGACCACAAACTTTGGCGGACAAGTTCCAGCTTGGGTGGCAAATTTGATCTTAGGTTGCTTTCCACCCCTTACTGGAGGTGGATTGCCTCCAACTAGCTCACCTAGGAATGAATTTAACTTGGCAGTTGGAATCCGCTTCTCCCAGTTTTTAAGTGCGGTAGTAAGTGCTGGTGCTAACCGATCTCGATGCCAACCCGTTTTAGCCGATAAATTAACTCGCTGCGCCCATGGATAACGTTCAAGTTGGCGTTCTATCTCCTTATCAAGAGTGAGCTGTCGCTCCTCATCAACTAAGTCCCATTTATTCATTACTATTACCAAAGCTTTTCCAGCTTCATCTGCCATGCTAACTATTCGAATATCTTGTTCAGTTAAAATATTTGAGGCATCAAAAATTACTAATGCCACCTCGGCTCGCTCAAGTGCAATCTGTGTGCGAAGTGAGGCGTAGTAATCAGTACCACTAGCCTGATGTGCTCGCCTTCTAATTCCAGCTGTATCAATAAATCTCCAGGTTGCACCACCAAAATCAATTAATTCATCAACGGCGTCCCTAGTAGTTCCTTCAGCATCATCAACTAAAACTCTTGGTGCACCTGCTAGTACGTTAAGCAAACTTGATTTTCCGACATTAGGGCGGCCAACTAAAGCTACTCGCCGATACCCATCATCAACTTGAGCAGTGCCAACCTCTGGCAACTGGGAAATTAATAAATCAAGCAGATCACCACTTCCTCTGCCATGCAGGGCTGAAACAAAATGCGGCTCACCTAGGCCAAGATTCCAAAGAGAGTAACCATCAGACTCATCCTCGGCATTATCAATTTTATTACCAACTAAAATTACTTTCTTTCCACTCTTGCGAAGTAAATCAACTAGAGACTGATCTTCATCTAGTGCTCCAACTTGGGCATCAACTACAAACATAACAAGATCTGCTTCAGCAATTGCAGCCTCTGAACCAGCAGTAATTTTTTCCGATATTCCCTCCGGCTTAACTTCCCAGCCTCCGGTATCAATTAGAAAAAATCTTCTCCCATTCCATTCCGCTTCATACTTAACTCGATCTCGTGTAACACCTGGAGTGTCCTCAACTATTGCCTCTCGCCTGCCAATCATTCTGTTTACTAAAGTTGATTTACCAACATTCGGGCGACCGATAACGGCAATGGTTGGTAGACCTAGCAAATTACGTTGTTTAAGCCATTTCCAAATCTGATCTGTTACTTCATCTAATGTAAGCCTTGTTGAATCAATAACTGCAGCATCTTCTGCTTGAGTGAGGGGTGAAATCTTTCGGTTTGAGTCAATTTCATCACGATTTGCCAGTGATTGGCCGACTTTCTCCTTACCTATATTTTCAGCCATTTCACTTTCACGCCGCTTTGCTCGCTCTGAAATATCTGCATGGAGATAGATTTTAAGTTGAGCATTAGGTGCTACCACTGTGCCAATATCACGTCCTTCAACAACAATTCCTATTGGTGCATCTGTAATATATTTTCGCTGTAAATCAATTAGAAGTTTTCTAACCCCTACCATTGCACTGATCTGACTTACCCGATCATTTATTCGCTCGAATCTGATTTGTTCTGATATGTCGCTGCCATCGACACTAATTTTTGGTTCAGCTGGATTAGTATCAAAAGAAATATCTGATTTTTCAAGATAGCGAATAATCTCTTCTTCATCTTCAACATTATTTGCAAGGGCAATATAAGTTGCAGCTCGGTAAAGTGCTCCAGTATCTAAATAACTCCAGTTAGCTCGAAGTGCAATTGCTTTTGCGGTAGATGATTTACCTGATCCACTTGGACCATCTATAGCTAACACCAGTCCAGACATGGCCGTAGTCTATCTTTAGTGACTAAAGATATTTATCGATTTTTAGTGGGATGAACCTTAAAGCCAAGTTTTTCTAAGTGCTCGGAGAGCTTTATGCAATCCGATTCCGAAAGGGCAAGTGTGATTAAGCCAGTCTCTTGGCCGGGTGAATGCTCGATGCTTAAATCCTCAATATTTACCGCAATCTTCGCACATTCATTAAATATTATTGCAAGTTGCCCAGGTTTATCATCTATAACAATTGGCAAAAAAGCATAATTTCGGGATTTAGCGCCATGCTTACCAGGAATTTTATCTTTACCTTCTCTGCCTTTTTTCAAAAAATCTTCAATCTCTTCTTTCTTATTAGAAACAAGACTCTTCTGTAGTCCTTGTAAGTGTGAAATTAGTTTTTCTAGTGAAGGTGTTAAAGATGATTGGTTGGCAAGTAATATTTCACTCCATAATTTTGAATCTGAGTTTGCCAATCGTGTTAAATCACGAATACCTTGACCAGAAATATTCAAATTATCTTCACTTACCTCAAGAAGTGAAGCCGCAAGAGATGAGCTTAAAATCTGTGGAAGATGTGAAAGTTTGGCAACAGTTAAATCATGTTCTGCGCTGCTCATTTGATATGAACTACCACCACAGATCTTAATAAAAGCATCAGCAACTAGTTTTGCCTTCTCACTAGATTTAGAACCAGTTATCAGCACCCAAGCTCTTCCAATGAATAAGTCAGCTCTAGCGCTTTGTGCTCCACTTAATTCACGTCCAGCCATTGGGTGAAGTGAGATGAAATTCTTTGCATTATCTGATAATTCTTCAACCTTAACTAAAAGATCAGACTTTACGCTAGCTAAATCACAAACAATGGAGTTGGGATTTGCATTTAATTGTTCAACAACTACTTTTTGATTTGCACTGATCGGCACCGCAACCACAATTAAGTCTGGCTCTGAGATTGGAGTGCTTTTAACTAAATCCTGCGCTAATTGAGCAGAGTTTGAATCCACATCAACCATTTCAACTTTAATACCCGCTGATTTAAGGCAAAGTCCGATTGATGTTCCGATTAAACCTGCGCCGACTATGCGTGCTGTGCTAATCATTTAACTATTGAGCAAGATCTTTGCGTAGTACTGAGGCACCACCGAGGTAAACATGCTTAATATCGGCCAGATCTCGGTCTAAATGGGTATGAATAAGCACTCGTACAACTCTTGGTAGCGCATTTTTTACATCAATCTCAACTGAGCACAACAGAGGTATGCCACCAAGGCCGATTTGCCTAGCTGCCACCGCCGGGAACTCAGACCTAAGGTCAGGAGTTGCAGTCAGTATTATTGAAATCAAATCTTCATTACTTACTTCATTAACTTTGAGCATCTCAGATATCAGCAGACTTACCTGCTTAACCATTTCGGCAGCAGTGTCTTGCTCAAGCTGCACCGCTCCCCTAATACCTCTAACTCGCATACGGCAATAGTATCTAGTCGAAGATAAATCATGATTAAGGTTTAATCTTTTAATCTAGATGTCGTTTTATAGAGGTATTTACTTATGTAATAGCGATTTATTGAGATATAGGTTTTAGAGCTATAACCTAAATAACCATATATAGATTTATATACTCAATTTTGAGCATGTTTTAGTCGATAAATCGTTTTTCAAGGGATACCCTAAATACCTATATATCGACAAATAGATATATTAAATAGCGACTTATTATTTTATATTTAAAAGGGTAAAGAGATTAGTTAACTCTTGTGAATTTAAGACTCGATGACGCCCAGCTTTCATCTCCCCTAAGTTAATTGGGCCGAAGTCTAGGCGGATCAAACGAAGCACCTGCAAGCCAAGGGACTCAATTAGCCGCCTAATTATGTGATACCTACCCTCGTGGATTGTGATCTCAACCCAGTGGTGGGTTTTGCTAACAGCCCGGGCATGGACGACTTTGATAGCTCTGGCAAGACCATCCTCAAGTCTGACCCCTTGCAGAAGCTGATCTGAAAGGCCCTTGTTAAATTCACCTTCAATTTCAACTAGGTACTTCTTTTCCAGTCCGTATGAAGGATGAGTTGCTCGGTGCGCCAAATCTCCGTCGTTGGTGAGAAGGATTAGCCCTTCGGAATCCTTATCCAATCTACCAACGTGATAAAGCCGATCTTTTCTGTCTGCAAAATAGTCACCAAGGTTAGGCCTGCCTTCTGGGTCTGACATGGTAGAAATAATGCCTGCTGGTTTATGAAAGGCTAGGTAAGTCTTAGACTTATTTATCTTTAAACTCTCACCATTTACTTTAATGTCACTAATTTCCGGATCATATTTACCACCGAGCTCAATAATGATTTGTCCGTCAACACTTACGCGACCATCAAGAATTAACTGATCAGCTGCTCGCCTACTAGCAATTCCGGCATCGGCAATTATTTTATTTAAACGAGTTAGGCCCACGCATAAGTTTAGCGCGCTTAATAGGAATTAAAGAAAAGGGCTATTCGGTTAAGGTTGAAAGCAACTCATCTAAGCCATCAATATCAGGTAAGAATGGGGCAAGTGCGGGTAAATCCGCGATCGAATTAAGTCCCAATTTTTCTAAGAAAAATGATGTGGTCTGATACAAAACTGCGCCAGATTCGCCCTCAATGCCTGCCTCATCAACTAAACCTCGATTAACCAAAGTCTTCATTACCGCCTCAACGTTAACCCCTCTAATCGCAGATACTCGCGCTCTAGAAACAGGTTGTCGATATGCAATTACAGATAAGGTTTCAAGAGCTGCTTGGGTAAGTCGAGCCTGTTGGCCATCTAAAACAAATTTTTCAACCAGTGGCGACATCTCCGGATGACTGTAGTAGCGCCAGCCGCCAGAGACTTGGCGAAGCTCAAAACCTCGCTGCTCTTGCTCATACTTTGCTGCAAGAGATGTAAGGGCTAAAAGTATTTCCTCAGTTGGTGCCTCGATAATTTGAGCTAAAACAAGCTCAGAAACAGGCTCATCTACGACCATTAGAATTGCTTCAAGGCAACGCTGCAGTTCAACTTCAGACATTATCGGCCTCATCTATCGTTTGTACTGGAATATCAAACTCATCACTAACTCTAACCTCTCCTTGCGCAGTTCCAACCCAAGAGATTTGCAGTTCACCAAGTGAAATCACTTGTTCAAAACGAACAACCCCTTCTTTATACAGTTCAAGTAAAGCTAGAAACCTTGCAACTACAACCAAAGTGGAGTCGGCGTCAGCAATTAGTGCCCTAAAAGTGACACGAGAGGCTCGCCTTAAGTGTTCCACAACCTTTAAAGCCTGTTCGGCTACGCTTACCAAAGGTCGATGTATGTGTTCGATGCTAAAGGTTGGGGTTGTCTTTGGGGTTAAGACTCTATTGGCAATGGCTGCAAACCTTTGTGCTCCAACGCCTATTAAAACCTCCGGTAATAATTGAGCAAAGTGCGGTTCAAGTGCTACTAACCTGGCGAAGGACTTCTCTTCTCGCTCAATACGTTCTGCGAAGATTGCGGAGAGTTCTTTAAAGGCTCGGTACTGAAGTAATCGGGCAAATAAAAGATCGCGAGCTTCAAGTAGAGCAAGATCTGCCTCGTCATCGATTTGTCCAGATGGCAGAAGTTTTGCTGCCTTAAGATCAAGCAAGGTTGCAGCTACTACTAGAAACTCAGTGGTTTTATCTAAATCCCAGCCATTTTCACTGTTTTCTAGCTGCTTTATATAGGAAATAAACTCATCAGTTACCGTTCCGAGGGCGATCTCGGTGATATCCATTTTATGGCGAGATATAAGTTGCAGCAATAAATCAAAGGGGCCATCAAAATTATCTAGGTGCAGTGAGAATCCAGACACCCGCCCATCTGTAATTGAGGCAGCGGGCACTGGCGTGGTTGATAAATTTTCCTGCGACATGCGCACAAGATACCGCCAGCATCCTTGCCTTTGCACTTGCCCCACCGTAGGTTGCCGACATGGGAAAAAACGCTAGAAAGACTTCTCTATATAACGCTAAATCGACAAACAAACCTGCCCTTTCTAAAACTCGTGAAGAAAGCCTTGCAACTACCTCTGATGTACTGGGCAAAAAACTTCGAAACTTTCCTGAGCCAACGAAAACTCCAGAAGCAGGCAATGCCCGAGTAATCTCAGTTGTAAATCAAAAAGGTGGGGTTGGAAAAACAACTACCGCAATTAATCTAGGTGCTGCCCTTGCTGAAGTTGGCCGTAGAGTTTTATTAATTGATTTTGATTCTCAAGCATCAATGACCACGGGCCTAGGAATTAAAGGAACTGCTCTTCGCGAGCAATACGGTTCAATCTGGTATTTACTAAATGATTCTGAAGCAAAGTTAGAGGATTTCATTCTCAAATCCTCAGTACCAGGTCTTGATTTTATTAGAGGTCATGAAGATCTAGCCGCTGCAGAAGCCGCATTTGTTTCTGAAATAGCTAAAGAGCATAAATTGCGAAAACTATTAGCACCTGTTCTTGATAGATATGATGTGGTTTTAATTGATTGCTCACCTTCTCTTGGCACATTAACCGTTAACGCACTTACCGCCTCAAACGGAGTAATTATCCCAATGGAGTGTGAGTATTTTGCAGTTCTTGGACTTTCACTTGTGAAAAAGACTATTCAAAAAATTAAGGAAAATACCAACCCCCAGCTTGAGATATTGGGAATTTTGGCAACTATGTTTGAAAAGAAAACTAGTCACTCTAGAGAGGTGTTAGAGCTAATTGATAAAGAGTTTCCAGATGAGGTGTTTGACACCATTATCTCTAGAACTGTCAGATTCTCTGAGTCAACAGTTGCCGGTGTTCCAGTAACAGCTTATGCAAGTAGTAGTACCGGCTCTGCTTCTTATCGTCGCCTAGCCCGTGAATTAATCGCAAGAGGAGGAGCTAAATGAGTCGCAGAGTTAGTTTGCCGGGAGCAGATGAATTATTTAGAAATACTGCAACACTAAGTGCAGTTCCCTCTTCTCGTGAAAATACTGAGGAGATAACCCAAACTCCAGCGGCAGCTGTCACAGCAAAAAATTCAGTAAGGCAAACTCCAAGACGCAGAGTTAACGCTTTTGATCGTGCGCCATCAGGGCGTGAGAAACATGATGAGAAAATTACGGTTTATCTATCCCCCGATGAACTTTATGATTTAGATCAAGCACGTCTTGCACTCCGCGGTGATCTTGGGCTCGCAGTTGATCGAGGCAGAATTGTTAGGGAATCACTTTCAATAATTATTGCTGACCTTGAAGCTAAGGGTGATCAAAGTATTATTGCGCGCAGATTACGCGGTCGCTAAAACTTACTTCTAGGATGAGCATTTGCGTAACTCTCACGCAAGTGATCAATAGTTATAAGTGTGTAGATCTGAGTTGTAGTAACGGAGGAATGTCCAAGTAGCTCCTGCACAACTCTAATATCAGCCCCACCATCTAGTAAATGTGTTGCAAATGAGTGACGCATCGAATGGGGCGTAACTTGATCTGATAATCCAGCCCGCTCTGCCGCCTTTGCTACAAGATTCCATGCACTTTGCCTGCTTAATCGACCACCTCGTTGATTTAAAAATAATGCTTTCTGAGTACTAACTTTTAATAAAGTCGGGCGAGATCTAACTAAATAATCATTAACTGCTGCAACAGCATATGAGCCGATTGGCACAACCCGCTCCTTGCCACCCTTGCCTTTCAGTTTCACAGTTGTTGTAGACCCAGCTTCAGAATCAAATGTTGAAATGTCTAAGGTATTTAAATTAATTAACTCACTAACTCTTGCGCCGGTGGCATATAAAAGCTCAACTAGGGCTTTATCACGGCTTGAGATCAAATCAGTTCCTGCAATATTTAGCATGCTCATTACCTGATCAATAGTTAGAGCTTTTGGTAAGCGCTTACCAATCTTAGGTGGTTTAAAATTTGAAGATGGGTTATTAAACTTATGTTCCTTTGCAAGATACGTGAAATAGCTACGAATACTTATGATGTTTCGAGCAATTGATGATTCACCGATCTTAAACTCTGTATTTTCCATCCCGCGTAGCCAGGCCACGTAGGAAGATAATTGCTCTGGGGTTACCTGCTCCAGTGAAAGTTGGTTTGTCGATAAATAGTGAAAAAACTTCTCAATATCTAACCGGTAAGCACTTATGGTGTTACTTGCGAGGCCTTTCTCGATTGAAAGGTAATTAAAAAAATCAGCTAAATGATCACTTGCCATGCTTAGCGATCGCCGCCGCAATTAATCCTATAAATAATGGGTGCGGATTTGTTGGCCTTGAAAGAAACTCTGGGTGAGCTTGAGTACCAACATAATATGGATGAGTACTTTTTGGTAGCTCAACAAACTCAACTAAATGCTTATCCGGAGATAAACCTGAGAAAACTAATCCAGTTGCAGATAATTGATCTCGATATTTGTTATTTACTTCATAACGGTGGCGATGACGCTCACTTATTTGAGCTTTTCCATAAACATTTGCTACCACCGAGTTTGCAAGTAAGTCCGCTTTATATAAACCAAGTCTCATACTTGCGCCCATTTGGCCATTACCAGCAACAATTTCTACCTGATCACTCATGGTTGAAATAACTGGGTCACTTGTTTTCTCATCAAACTCAGATGAGTTAGCATTTTTTAATCCAGCTAAATTACGAGCCGCCTCAATCACCATGCATTGCAAACCTAAACAAAGACCTAAGGTTGGAATTTTATTCTCGCGGGCATATTTAAGTGCGCCTAACTTTCCTTCAATTCCCCTAACACCAAATCCACCAGGCACGCAGATTCCATCGACATCACCTAGGTTAAGAGCAGCATCTTTATCACTGGCGCAACTATCACTAGTTACCCACTTGATATTTACCTTTGCATAATTGGCAAAGCCACCAGCCCTAAGTGCTTCAGTTACTGATAAATAAGCATCCGGTAAGTCAATGTACTTTCCAACTAGTGCGATTGTTACCTCACATTTTGGTTTATGGACCTTATTTAAAAGATCTTCCCATTCACCCCAAATGACATCGGTGCACTTAACTCCTAGTCGCTTTACGACATAACTATCTAAGCCTTCTGCATATAGCACTTTAGGTATGTCATAGATTGATGCCGCATCAACTGCAGCTACCACACCCTCTAAATCAACATCGCACATTAAAGAAATCTTCTTTTTTACAGCTTCGGGAATTTGACGATCACTTCGAAGCACAATTGCATCTGGAGTAATACCAATAGATCTAAGAGCAGAAACGCTATGTTGAGTTGGTTTAGTTTTTAGCTCACCAGCAGGTCCCATGTAGGGAACTAAAGAAACATGTAAATAAAAAACGTTATCCCGGCCTATATCTTGGCGAATCTGCCGAGCTGCTTCAAGAAATGGCAATGATTCAATATCTCCAACGGTTCCACCGATCTCAGTAATGACCACATCTACTTCAGGTCCTGCCATTGCCTTCATTGCATCTTTAATTTGATTAGTAATGTGGGGAATTACCTGAACTGTCTCCCCTAAATACTCACCGCGACGCTCTTTTGCAATCACCGCTGAATAGATTTGACCAGTTGTTATATTCGCTGAACCATGCAAATTAGTATCAAGAAAACGCTCATAGTGTCCGATATCTAGATCAGTCTCAGCTCCATCATCAGTCACAAAGACTTCCCCATGTTGAAATGGATTCATCGTTCCTGGGTCAACATTTAAATACGGATCAAGCTTTTGCATAGTTACTCGAAGCCCACGAGCACGCAGAAGTCTGCCTAAACTTGATGCAGTTAATCCTTTGCCTAAACTTGAGGCGACGCCACCTGTAACAAATATATGTTTACTCACATGATTGGCGGTCATGGAAGACTAGATTATCATGAATTTCTAACAATCGCCAATAACTCAGTTGCATGCTCTTGTGCGGTTTGTGAATCCTCCTGACCACTTAGCATTCTTGCAATCTCAACTTTTCTAGCCTCTGCACTCATTTCAATCACATCACTTTGAGTTACAGAACCATTTTCACTCTTTTTTACAACTAAATGATTATCAGCCCAGACTGCAACTTGCGCAAGATGAGTTATCACAATTACCTGCGCAGATTTTGCAAGTTTTGCCAACCTTCTTCCAACTTCAACAGCTGCTTTGCCACCAACACCAGCATCTACTTCATCAAATATATATGTTCCAACTGGCTCTGCTTCAGCAATTACTACTTCAAGAGCAAGCATTACTCGAGATAACTCACCACCGCTGGCCACTTTATTTAATGGTAGCGCTGATGCCCCGGCATGAGCTGCAAATAAAATTGAGATCTCATCTAATCCTGCTGGCGTGTAATTTTTTGCAACATCAGCATCAGCCATTGTTTGCTCAATAATAAATTGTGAATTAGGCATGGAAAGATTTTTTATCTCATTTGTAACCAATTTTGATAACTTATCGGCGCCGATTTGACGCTCTTTTGATACCGCCAACGCTGCCTGTTTTAACTCAACAAACTCTAAATCTGCTTCTTTCTGCAACTGAGTAATTCGCGCACTACCGCCAGAGAGATCTGCGATCTTATCTCTAGCCCCTTGACCATCAATAAGTAACTGCTCATATGCAATATCTCGATCACTGCCCTTGCCATATCTTTTTAGCAAAGAGTTTAAAGCAGCTTTTCGCTCTTGTAAGGCGGCAAACCTAGCTGGGTCTGCCTCAAGATTTGCTAGGTATGAAGTTAGGTCGCCACCAATATCTTGTAAATTAAGTAAGTTCTCAGTGAATTGATCAATAATTTTATCTAATGCACTGTCTTTGCCCTTTATCTGATCAAGTGATTTTCGAATTTGCTGTAATAAGTTAAGTGCAGAAATATCCTCATCCTCAAGTAGATTAAGTGACTGCGCAAGTACTTGATTTAACTGTTCAACAGAACCAAGCTTGCCAATCTGATTTTCAATCTCAAGTAACTCTCCACTTTTTGGAGATAATTTTGTAAACTCATCAGCTAACTCAGTTAGCAAGGATATTTCTTTATCAGCTTGGCTCAGTTGCAAAGTTAACTCCTGAATACGAGTGATAATTTGCTGATACTGCAGATAATGCTTTTGATACCCAGTGAGATCTACACCTGCGAAGCGATCTAATAACTCTCTAGCAACAGTTGGTTTAGTTAATTTTGAAGAAGAGGACTGAGCATGAATCTCAACTAACGCAGGTGCAAAAGCTGCAACTGCAGCAACGGAACTAACCGCTCCCCCTACTAATACTCTTGATTTACCTTCGCTACTAACTGTTCTAGTAATTACTACGCTGTCTTGATCAACTTCACCACCAGAGGCAGAAATTTCTTGGGCTAGATCTTTAGGTATGGAAAATTTTCCAGTAATAACCGCCCGCTCAGAACCTGATCTCACCAAATCTGCATCACTCTTATTGCCTAGAACTAGGCCGAGCGCGGTTAAAACCATTGTTTTACCAGCGCCAGTTTCACCAGTTAATACCGTTAAACCAGTTTTAAATTCGATATTTGAACTTTCTATAACTCCAAGAGATCTAATTGAAATCTCTTCTAAATAACTTTTACTCTCTTTCTTACTCGCCACGCCAACCCTCGACCGGTAATTTAAATTTAGCTACTAATCGATCGGCAAAAGCAGCAGGCTTAATGTGGGCAAGCAGCACATCTTCCTTATCACTGGTTAAAACAACTCGATCATTTTTTTGCAGTTTTGTTCGCCTAATTCCATCGGCATTTAAATCAGCTGAATCACTTTCAATATCAATTACTATCTCAGATTTAGGCGAGATAACCATAGGGCGTGTAAATAAAGCATGGGCTGCAAGTGGTAGTAACACAAGTGCATCAACTTCTGGCCAAACTACTGGTCCACCCGCTGAATAGGCATAAGCAGTAGAGCCAGTTGGCGTAGCGCAGATAACGGCGTCACACCACCATCTTGAAAGGGGGCGATGATCAATTTGTACGAAAAGATCAATCATTTGATGATCATTACGTTCAATAGTTACTTCATTTAAGGCCCAACCTGACTGCAGAACTTTTCCACCCCTGAGCAATTGATAACTTAAGCTCATTCGCTCCTCAATCTCAAAGGAGCCTGCAGTAATTGCATTAGCGATATCAGATAAAGAAGGTCGCTCAATCTCAGCTAAAAAGCCAACATGTCCTAGATTAATTCCAAGGATCGGCAATTTTTTCCCACGAAATATTTCAGATGCTCGTAGCATGGTGCCATCGCCACCTAAAACAACTGCTAAATCAACTTTACTTGAATCATTAAAATCCTTAGCACCATCAAGTTTAATTGTGGCAAAGACATCTAGGTTTTTTTCAATCAGCAGCTTTGTTAAATCTTTTGCAGTAGTTAATGCTTCATTTCGGGTTGGGTGAATTACCAACAGAACAGAGTTAACTTTTTTACTCATGCTGGCCCCTTTGAAATCGCAAGATCTAAATCTACTTCTAATAAGGCTGGCGCGCCTTTTCTAAGCCACAGAAAGTACTCCACATTGCCAGCAGGTCCAGGAAGTGAGCTAGCTACTACTCCGCAGCAGCCTAAATTCTGTGCAAAGGCAGCATCTGCAACCTGTGAAACTGCTTCTTTTCGAAGATGGGCATCCCTAACAACACCACCAGCACCCAACTGCTCTTTACCAACCTCAAATTGAGGCTTAACCATAATCAAGAAATCTGCTTCCTCTTTTGCAACTGAAATTAAAGCTGGCAGTACCAACTTCAGTGAAATAAAAGATAAATCTGCAACAACTAAATCAATCTCTTCCCCCACCTGAGCAGGGGTTAAATTTCTTACATTTACTCGATCTAATATTTTAACTCGCTCATCTTTTTGAAGCTCCCACGCAAGTTGGCCATATCCGACATCAACTGCGACAACTTTGCGGACACCTCGTTTTAATAAGACATCGGTAAAGCCGCCAGTTGAAGCTCCAGCATCTAAAGCAGTTTTTCCTTTCACATCAATTTGTGAAAATGAATCGAGGGCACCAACTAATTTATGTCCACCACGGGAGACATACTCAGATTGTTCATCAGCTAATGTGATTGAAGTTTGGGCATCAACTTGCGTAGCTGCTTTAGTTGCGCGAATTCCAGTTACTAAAACTTTGCCACCTTCAATTAATTCAACTGCTACATCTCTTGATCTTGCTAGCCCGCGCCTTACCAATTCGGCATCTAAGCGGGTCTTCATATTTCTCTAAACTCCGTCAAGATTTGTAAGTGCTTGTTGCAGTAGCTCATGAACTCTGCTGAATTCAGCGCTATGTGTTGAAATATCAGTAGTGTTAATAGCAGCGATACGTTCTTTAAGTGCAACTAGATCAACTGCAATCGCCTCTTTAATATCTTCGCTCATGGATATAAGGTACCGAAAATCATTTGTTTATACTCACTTTTAACGAAAATAACGCTAAATAAAAATGAGCCCTACCTGAGTTAACAGATAAGGCTCATTATTAAATTGAGTCCGGCGGCGATCTACTCTCCCACAAGGTCCCCCTTGCAGTACCATCGACGCTATAGGGCTTAACTTCCGGGTTCGAAATGGGACCGGGTGTTTCCCCTATGCTAAGGCCGCCGAAACATTATTGAGTTATCAAGTCAGATATAAAAAAACTTTAGAAATTAATCTAAATTTTTTATATCCCCGACCGTAGCTCGGGAACCACACAGTGAACGCGATTCAAATTTATTTTTTTGTTGTAGTTAAATCCTCGACCTATTAGTACCGGTCAGCTGCAAGGCTTGCGCCTCTTCCACTTCCGGCCTATCAACCCAATAGTCTCTTGGGGGTCTTACCTGGTAAACCAGTGGGAAACCTAATCTTGAAGCGAGCTTCCCGCTTAGATGCTTTCAGCGGTTATCCCTTCCGAACGTTGCTAATCGGCCGTGCTTCTGGCGAAACAACCGACACACAAGAGGTTCGTCCGTCCCGGTCCTCTCGTACTAGGGACAGCCCTTCTCAAGTTTCCTTCGCGCACGGAAGATAGGGACCGAACTGTCTCACGACGTTCTGAACCCAGCTCGCGTGCCTCTTTAATGGGCGAACAGCCCAACCCTTGGGACCTACTCCAGCCCCAGGATGAGACGAGCCGACATCGAGGTGCCAAACCTTGCCGTCGATATGGACTCTTGGGCAAGATCAGCCTGTTATCCCCGGGGTACCTTTTATCCGTTGAGCGACGGCGCTTCCACAAGCCACCGCCGGATCACTAGTTCCTGCTTTCGCACCTGCTTGACATGTCTGTCTCACAGTTAAGCTCCCTTGTGCACTTACACTCGACACCTGATTACCAACCAGGCTGAGGGAACCTTTGAGCGCCTCCGTTACTTTTTGGGAGGCAACCGCCCCAGTTAAACTACCCACCAGACACTGTCCCTGACCCAGATAATGGGCCGAGGTTAGAAACTCAAAACGTTCAGAGTGGTATTTCATTTTTTGACTCCACGAACACTGGCGTGCCGCTTCAAAGTCTCCCACCTATGCTACACAGAACGTTCCGAGTACCAATATCAAGATATAGTAAAGGTCCCGGGGTCTTTCCGTCTTTCCGCGCGTAACGAGCATCTTTACTCGTACTGCAATTTCGCCGAGTTCATGGTGGAGACAGCGCTCAAGTCGTTACGCCATTCGTGCAGGTCGGAACTTACCCGACAAGGAATTTCGCTACCTTAGGATGGTTATAGTTACCACCGCCGTTTACTGGGGCTTAAGTTCTCAGCTTCGCTCCGAAGAGCTAACTAGTCCCCTTGACCTTCCAGCACCGGGCAGGCGTCAGTCCGTATACATCGTTTTGCAACTTCGCACGGACCTGTGTTTTTGGTAAACAGTCGCTTGAGCCTATTCTCTGCGTCTAACTTATGCTTCGAAGGTAAACCTCTACACAAAAATTAGCCCCCCTTCTCCCGAAGTTACGGGGGTATTTTGCCGAGTTCCTTCACCACGATTCTCTCGATCACCTTGGTATTCTCTACCTGACCACCTGTGTCGGTTTCGGGTACGGGCCACTATAAACCTCGCTAGAAGATTTTCTTGGCAGCATAGGATCATCCACTTCGCCTTACGGCTCGGCATTAAGTCTCAGAGATTGTTCTGCGGATTTTCCTACAGAACCTCCTACACTCTTACCCCAGGTCAACCATCGCCTGGGTTGGACTACCTTCCTGCGTCTCTCCATTGCTTGACTACTAACAACTTGGGTCGTGCGCTCCATCAGCTATTGCTAGCCAACTTCAAACACTTAGCATTATTGATTCGTCATGGACGGTTTATTGCGGGTACTGGAATATCAACCAGTTGTCCATCGACTACGCCTGTCGGCCTCGCCTTAGGACCCGACTTACCCTGAGCGGATTAGCCTGGCTCAGGAACCCTTGGTCATTCGGTGGACGGGTTTCTCACCCGTCTTTCGCTACTCATGTCTACATTCTCACTTGTGTAACTTCCACGGCTGGATTCCTCCGCCGCTTCACTAGTTACACAACGCTCTCCTACCCATCCACACTCCTGGATCTTGCGACCGGGATAGTGTGTGAATGACAGAACGTCGGTGCTGTGCTTGAGCCCCGTTACATTGTCGGCGCGAAATCACTTGACCAGTGAGCTATTACGCACTCTTTTAAGGGTGGCTGCTTCTAAGCCAACCTCCTGGTTGTCTATGCGACTTCACATCCTTTTCCACTTAGCACAGGCTTTGGGACCTTAGTTGCTGTTCTGGGTTGTTTCCCTCTCGACAATGAAGCTTATCCCCCACTGTCTCACTGCCACGTTCTCACTTACTGGCATTCGGAGTTTGGCTGACGTTGGTAATCTTGTAGGACCCCTCGGCCATCCAGTAGCTCTACCTCCAGTAAGAAACACGTGACGCTGCACCTAAATGCATTTCGGAGAGAACCAGCTATCACGAAGTTTGATTGGTCTTTCACCCCTAGCCACAACTCATCCCCTAAATTTTCAACTTTAGTGGGTTCGGTCCTCCACGCGGTCTTACCCGCGCTTCAACCTGGTCATGGCGAGATCACCTCGCTTCGGGTTTAGATGATGCGACTTATTCGCCCTATTCAGACTCGCTTTCGCTACGGCTTCCCCTCGACGGGTTAACCTTGCCACATCACACTAACTCGTAGACTCATTCTTCAAAAGGCACGCTGTCACTGCACAAGGCAGCTCCAACGGTTTGTATGCAAACGGTTTCAGATTCTATTTCACTCCCCTTGCGGGGTTCTTTTCACCTTTCCCTCACGGTACTTGTTCACTATCGGTCACCAGAGAGTATTTAGGCTTAGCGGGTGGTCCCGCCAGATTCATACCGGATTACACGAGTCCGGTATTACTTGGGATACTAAAAACAAGATAATGAAATTTCGACTACAGGGGTCTCACCTTCTATGCCGGACTTTCCCACGTCCTTCATCTATTTCATTATTTTCTGACTTGTTAAATTAACGGCAGTTAATTTCATTTAGTCCCACGACACCGATCATGCAAGGCCTGCCGGCTTGGCACATGATTGGTTTAGCCTCTTCCGCGTTCGCTCGCCACTACTAACGGAATCACGGTTGTTTTCTCTTCCTGAGGGTACTGAGATGTTTCACTTCCCCTCGTTACCTTTGACTCTCCTATTTATTCAGAGAGAAATGACTGGACATTACTCCAGCCGGGTTTCCCCATTCGGTAATCCTCGGATCGAAGCCTGGTTGGCGGCTCCCCGAGGCTTTTCGCAGCCTCCTACGACCTTCATCGGCTTCTGGTGCCTAGGCATCCGCCATTTGCACTTATTAATTTATTTCTACATTTATTACAAAGATGCTCGCGTTCACTGTGTAGTTCTCAAGGTACGGGCGATGTTAATTAACATTGATGAGTTATTTTTATTTTTAATTTCTTAAAGTGATAAAAACATTTTCACCTATTAATTAACTCCAGAGGGTTCGTACCCTCAGGACCCAACAACGTGCAATATTTTCAACAAGTAAAATTTAAAATGAATTTTAAAAAGTAAATGTGGGGAAAATTAAAGTCAATGCTCCACTTATCTAAAGAAAGCTCCTTAGAAAGGAGGTGATCCAGCCGCACCTTCCGGTACGCCTACCTTGTTACGACTTCGTCCCAATCACCGATCCCACCTTAGGCAGCTCCCCCCTTGCGGTTGGGCCACTGACTTTGGGTGTTACCGACTTTCGTGACGTGACGGGCGGTGTGTACAAGCCCCGGGAACGTATTCACCGTAGCGTTGCTGATCTACGATTACTAGCAACTCCAACTTCATGAGGTCGAGTTGCAGACCTCAATCCGAACTGAGACCGGCTTTTTGGGATTCGCTCCACCTTACGGTATTGCAGCCCTCTGTACCGGCCATTGTAGCATGCGTGCAGCCCAAGACATAAGGGGCATGATGATTTGACGTCATCCCCACCTTCCTCCGAGTTAACCCCGGCAGTCTCCTGTGAGTCCCCAACTAAATGCTGGCAACACAGAACGAGGGTTGCGCTCGTTGCGGGACTTAACCCAACATCTCACGACACGAGCTGACGACAACCATGCACCACCTGTATAGAGCCCTTGCGGACATGACATCTCTGCCACTTTTCCCTATATGTCAAGCCTTGGTAAGGTTCTTCGCGTTGCGTCGAATTAAGCCGCATGCTCCGCTGCTTGTGCGGGGCCCCGTCAATTCCTTTGAGTTTTAATCTTGCGATCGTACTCCCCAGGCGGGGCACTTAATGCGTTAGCTGCGTCGCAGAAACCGTGGAAGGTTCCCACAACTAGTGCCCACCGTTTACGGTCTGGACTACCAGGGTATCTAATCCTGTTCGCTCCCCAGACTTTCGCTCCTCAGTGTCAGTATTGGCCCAGAGACCTGCCTTCGCCATTGGTGTTCCTCCTGATATCTGCGCATTCCACCGCTACACCAGGAATTCCAGTCTCCCCTACCAAACTCTAGTTTGCCCGTATCGAATGCAGGCCTGAGGTTGAGCCTCAGGTTTTCACATCCGACGTAACAAACGACCTACGAGCTCTTTACGCCCAATAATTCCGGACAACGCTTGCACCCTATGTATTACCGCGGCTGCTGGCACATAGTTAGCCGGTGCTTCTTTTGTAGGTACCGTCACTTTCGCTTCTTCCCTACTGAAAGCGGTTTACAACCCGAAGGCCTTCATCCCGCACGCGGCGTCGCTGGGTCAGAGTTTCCTCCATTGCCCAATATTCCCCACTGCTGCCTCCCGTAGGAGTCTGGGCCGTGTCTCAGTCCCAGTGTGGCCGGTCGCCCTCTCAGGCCGGCTACCCGTCGTTGCCTTGGTGAGCCATTACCTCACCAACTAGCTGATAGGCCGCGAAGTCATCCTCCACCGAAATTCTTTCAAAACTCAGTGATGCCACTTATGTTTCAATATTCGGTATTAGCACCGGTTTCCCGGTGTTATCCCAAAGTGGAGGGCAGATTCTTCACGTGTTCCTCACCCGTTCGCCGCTAATCCATTTCCGAAGAAACTTCATCGCTCGACTTGCATGTGTTAAGCACGCCGCCAGCGTTCGTCCTGAGCCAGGATCAAACTCTCCATAGAAAATTTGATCTGACAAAAAGACAAACATGGCTATCTAATTAATAAATTTATTAATCAGAGTTCGCTTATGTTTATAGTCTTTATCAATTGTTTTTTGTTTTGTACTTAAAGCAAATTTATTTATTAATTAAAATAAATAAATTAGTTAATTAAGTTTCAAAGGTATTTATAAAACAAAAATGAAATTATTAACTTTAATAAATTAAAATTAACAACGTCAATTAATGCCTTCGATTTCTTAAAGAAATCTTTGGCATTGACTTTATTGCACGTTGTTGAGTTCTCAAGGTACGACTGCGCACTGGTTGCAAAATTGCTTCTGCGTGCAGGGCAACCCATTTTTTTAGTTTCTAGGCATGCCTACAAACCTTAAAAATCGGGGTTTTCCACACCCGGCCTTCTTCTGAAGTCCGTCTCGTATGGGGAGGTGAAGAATAGCCTTGCGAAGGAAGGGGGGTCAAATCAAGAAATGCCTTAAAAAGTCGGTTTTAGCCCACTATTTCAACAGCGGCAAGGTCTCGTTTTCCCTTGCGTAAAAGCAGGTATTTCCCATGCAAAAGGTCTGATTTTGAGGGGGTGAAATCCTCACTTTCGACCTTTTTATTGTTCAAATACGCTCCACCCTCCTTCACGATTCGCCTAGCCGCTGACTTTGAATCCACCACACCGGTTGCTGCCAGCAGATCAACCCAGCTAGGAAAGTCTTGGCCCTTTTTTATGACGGTTTTGGGCAATTGCGAAAGGGCTGAATCTAGAGTTGCAAGGTCAAGGGATGAGATCTCCCCCTGGCCAAATAGTGCTTTAGCGGCCTCTTCAACTTTTTTAGCGGTATCAGCGCCGTGAATCAGTGTTGTTAACTCACGAGCTAACTCGCGATGAGCCTCTCTGGCTCCTGGGTTTGTTTGCACTGTTTGAATTAAGCGCTCAATTTCACTTCGCTCTTTCATAGAGAAGACCTTTAATAATTTAGGCATATCAGCATCATCACTATTGAGCCAGAATTGAAAAAACTCATATGCAGTTGTCATGGACTCATCGAGCCAAATTGCACCTGATGCTGTTTTACCAAATTTTGATCCATCAGCTTTGGCAAGTAATGGCACAGTCAGCGCGTGAGCAGAGCCCGCCTCCACCTTACGAATTAAATCCAGACCAGCCACAATATTTCCCCATTGATCAGAGCCACCAATTTGCAGCAAACATTGATGACGGCGATAGAGCTCAAGGTAATCAAAAGCTTGCAGCACTTGATAAGAGAATTCTGTATAGGAGATACCAACAGTTGATAGACGATTAGCAACTGAATCCTTAGCTAGCATTTGATTCACACTAAAGTGCTTACCAATATCGCGCAAAAACTCAAGAGCTGAAACTGGTTTAGTCCAATCAAGATTATTAGCCATGATCGCGCCAGTTTTCTTATCACTGAAATCAATTACCTTCTCGAGCTGCTTCTTAATTTTTGCTACCCAATCTGTGACAACTTTTTCATCATTTAATGTTCGCTCTTCATTTTTGCCACTTGGATCTCCCACTAAACCAGTAGCTCCGCCAACTAATGGAATTGGTCGGTGCCCAGCTAGTTGAAACCTTCTAAGTACTAGTAATACAACAAGGTTTCCTAAGTGAAGACTTGGAGCCGTTGGATCAAAGCCAACATAGAGGCTAATTGGCTTACTAAGGGCAGTTTCTAACTCCTTAGCGTCGGTGGATTGAGCAATAAGGCCTCGCCACTGAAGGTCTTCAAGAAGTGCTTTGCTCATGGTCTGATCATGCCTGATAAACGCTTCTGGTGCTTGGAGATCTCCGCATCAACTTTGGTTATTTCTTTATTGAGTTGAGCAACTGCCTGTGAGACAGATTTTTTCGAGGTTGCCATCGCTGAAGTTCTAGATGAGATTGCACCCTCTAGATTTAGGAGCGCTCTTAAATCCTTAGTTAGGGCGGGATGAATTTTTAGAAGCTGATCATCAGTAATCTCATGTAATTGGATACCAGATTTCTCACAAAATTTAACACACTCCCCTGCAACTTCATGCGCTATAGAAAATGGGATTTGTTTTTTTGCTAGGAAATCTGCAATCTCAGTTGCTAATGAAAATCCGCTCGAGGCTGTTTTACTTATCTGGGCCTTATTAAACTTTGCGGTAGCAACCATGCCAGTTAGTGCGGGTAGTAAAATCAATAATTGATCAACTGAGTCAAAGACTGGCTCTTTATCTTCTTGAAGATCACGGTTATAGGCAAAAGGCATTGCTTTTAAGACAACTAATAGTGAGGTGAGATTTCCAATAAATCTTCCAGATTTTCCACGAGCAAGCTCTGCTACATCAGCATTTTTCTTCTGTGGCATTATTGATGAACCAGTTGCGTAAGCATCATCAATAGCAACCCAGTTGAACTCAGTAGAGCTCCAGAGTATGAACTCTTCACCGATTCTAGATAGGTGCACACCAAGCATGGCGAGTATGAATAGTGCCTCAGCAGCAAAATCACGATCACTTACGGCATCGATGCTGTTAGCCATTGCGCCGTTAAATCCAAGTGCCACCCCACTCTTCTCTGGATCTGGCTGAATGGATGAACCAGCCAATGCGCCAGCACCAAATGGTGAGAGATTGTTTCTATCTAGCCAATCAAATACACGATCGATATCTCGAAGTAGGGCATGGGAGTGCTTGCTTAACTCTTGCGCAAATGTAATTGGCTGGGCATGTTGAGTATGTGTAAAGCCTGGCGCAATTACATCTAAATGTTTTTCAGATTGGGCATTAAACGCTTTAACTAGGTTAGAAACTTCACTAGCGACTTCAAGTAAGTGATCAACTAAGTAAAGTTTAAAGTCAGTAACTACTAGGTCATTTCTAGACCTACCCGCCCTGATAGCCCCACCTACTGGGCCGCATTTTTCAATTAAGCCTCTTTCAATTGCGCTGTGAACATCCTCGTCCTCAGGTGTGTATTTAAACTTTCCACTGCCGATATCACTGGCTAGTTCCATTAAGGCAGCTTTTATTTTTGCGCCGTCATCTTTTGAAACAATATTTTGCTCAATTAGATTACTAAGGTGAACTAAATTAACCTCAATTTCATATGGAGCAAGTCGCCAATCAAAACCCACACTTCTTGAGAGTGCGGCCATTGCTTGCGCAGGACTGGACTCAAATCTTCCTCCCCAAAGTGTCATTTTTCTCCCTTAGATAATTTAACAATCTCTCTAGCAAGAGCAGCCCCGCCAGTTGCAGATTTTGAAACAACTAAAACGTTGTCATCACCGGCAATTGTGCCAATGGCTGAGTTTAACTTTCCACCCTTACTGGCTCTATCAAGAATTCCAGCAAGAAATTGAGCAGCACCTGTTGGAGTTTTAATCACAGCAAGATTTGCACTGGAGTCTATTGAAATGATCAAATCTGATAAACCCTTGCTTCGGTTATTATCAGGTGTATTAACAAACTGATAACGAAAAACACCTGAGTTGTCCTTTCCTCTAACTGCTCCTAATTCCTCAAGGTCTCTACTTGCAGTTGCTTGAGTAACTGAGTGCCCTAATCGATTGAGCTCTCTTACTAAATCACTTTGAGAGTGGATAAGCTCATCATCGACAAGTTTAATTACTAATGACCGCCTTGCAGTTGCTGAGAGCATATTTACCTTTGCCATTATGCACTCACCAATGTTCCACCGCGATCATCTAACGCGTCTAAAACGCAACTTAGATCAGTTCCATCTGTAATTCTTACAGCAAATGCTCCAGAATCAATTGCTTTTATCGCAGCTGCAACCTTAGGAATCATTCCTTCTGAAAATGATGGCGCGATCTCCTTCAGTTCATCAATAGTGATTTCACTAATTAGTGATGACTGATCAGGCCAGTTTCGATAAATTCCAGCAACATCAGTTAGAAATATAACTGAATCAGCGCGAAGTGCACCACCGATAGCAGCAGCAACTAAATCTGCATTAACGTTATATCCAATACCGTTTTCATCAACTGCAACTGGTGAGATCACCGGAAGGTAGCCTTCAGTTATTAGAGTTTCTAAAATCATGGGGTTAACATCTGCAACCTCACCAACAAGGCCAACATCAACGGCTTTGCCATCGACTACTGGCTTAAATTTCTTAGCCCTGATCAAACCACCATCGGAAGCTGATAAACCGACCGCGTTAACATCGCTGCCAATTAGGTAGTTAACAATTGCGCGAAGTACCTGACCGCTTAGAACAGATTGGACAACTGAAAATACCTGCTCTGAAGTTATTCGATAGCCAGCAATCTTCTCTTTTCCTAAACCTTTTTCAGATAGCGCCGCATCAATTTGTGGCCCACCACCATGGACTAGAACAATCTGCTCACCATCTAAAAAAGCATCAGCAATCGCCTCTAGAACTGGGTCTGTTGAAGTATCACTAGGAAGTGCGTTACCACCATATTTTATAACAATCATCTAACACCTAATATTTCAAGGCCTGCGTTTTCAGCCTGACCAGTCATTAAGTTTGCATTTTGAATTGCCTGACCAGCAGCGCCTTTTCCTAAGTTATCAATTGCTGTTGAAATTAAAATTCGATTAACATGAGAGTCAACCATTACTTGCATTTGAACATTATTACTTCCAAGCACGGCGCTAGTCATTGGCATAGCTCCAGGCTTTAGAACTGAGACAAATTTACTTTGACTAAAGAAAGTGTGATAAATTTTTTGCATATCTTCAGTAGAACTCTTACTTGTTAATTTTGCTGTAACAGTTGCAAGAATTCCCCTTGGCATTGGCGCAAGTATTGGGGTGAAGGAGAGCTTAATTTCCTTACTCGAAATTTGATTTAAAATCTGCTCTATCTCAGGAGTGTGCTGGTGTGCTCCACCAAATTTATAAGAACTTAAATTATTCATTACCTCAGAGCCTAAAAGATTTACTTTGGCAGATCTGCCAGCACCAGTAGTACCAGAGGCTGCAACTGCAAGAATATCTTCGGTATCAATATGTGCTAATGCCGGAGCTATTGAAAGTGCTATTGCAGTTGCATAGCACCCAGGATTGGCAACTCTAGTTGCACTTGCAATAACTTTATGATCAGTTAGTTCTGGTAGGCCATATACCCAACTTCCAGAGTGCTCTCCCCCATAATACTTCTGCCACTTAGCACTATCGGTTAACCTAAAATCGGCCCCTAAATCAACTATTTTTACCTTACTGTCAATTTGGCTAATCAGCTTTGCAGATTCACCATGAGGTAAGGCAATAAAAACTAATTCACAACTATTTATTTTTACTACCTCAGTTGCTTCAAAACTTTGCCCCTCAAAATTACTTAACTGTGGATGTAGATTAGTAATTTGCTCTCCTGCATTAGAACCAGCTGCAATATAGGAAAGTTTAAATTTTGGATGCGTCGATAACAATCGCAGAAGTTCACCACCGGCATACCCACTGGCTCCGACTACTGCAGTTTTCATGGGTTAATAGTAAAGCCTAGTAGCATATTTATGCAAATCTATGCATATTTATACATTATCCCCTTAGGGTAGCCCCGCATAATCGAGTTGCAGAAGTGACCGCCTGATCGCGATAGGAGGCAACTTCATCCGCGGTTAAAGTTCGATCAGATGCTCTAAATGTAAGTGTGAAGGCTAGAGAAACTTTTCCATCCCCTATTTGATCGTAGCGATCAAAGAGTGTGATTGATTCAAGTAGTGAGCCAGCCCCAATTCGAAGAGCGGCTTCAACCTGTGAAGCTCCAACATCACTTGCTACAACTAAGGCAACATCTTGAACAGCAGCAGGCATAGTCCATATTTTTGGTGCTTTAGTTACTGGAGCTTGTGGTAATTCGCTAATTATTACCGCAAATGCGCAACTGCGCTCTGGTAAATCAAGTTCAGATATGACTCTTGGGTGCAATTCACCAGCGTGAGCAATCACTTTGCCATTTACTTTAATTTCAGCACACCTGCCTGGGTGCCATGGCGCTAAGTCGCTACTACCAATTTCATAACTATTACCTGTTGCCTCAACAATCTCTACGGCCTTAGCAACTGCGTCATTCCATGTAAATTTACTACCGCTACCCTGCCAACTACTTAATTCTTTCTCCCCGGAAACAACTGCTGCAACAAATAGCATCTGTTTTGGCACACCATCGTAAATTTGAGCAATTGTCTTTGCTGAAGGTCGCTTATTTGTAATGGCGGTAACTGCCTTGCCTAATGGTGTGGAATTTCTAAAGACAGTTCCAATCTCAAAAATTGCAATATCTTTCATACCTCGTCCGATATTTCGTATCATCGTGCTAATTAGTCCTGGGATTAAATGAGTACGAAGAAGTGGGAACTCCTCTGACATTGGGTTTGCAACTCGAAATGATTTGGCTCGATCACCAGTAAAGCCAAGTGTCTCAACCATTTTTTGGCTAACAAATGGATAATTAATAACCTCTGAAAAGCCTTGATTAGCGAGCATGGTTGAAATTTGTCGCTTTCTCATCTGCATTGCATTCAAGCCAGCACCTGACTTACCAATTGGCAGCTTGGATGGAATTAATTCATATCCATTAATTCGTGCAATTTCCTCTGAAAAATCAGCAGATGTAACCAGGTCACTACGCCAACTTGGGACTTCAACTGAAAGTAAATTAGAGCTTCCAGAAACCTTGCCCCCAATAACAGTTAAAGCATCTTTAACCTGCTTAATTGAGTATTTATATCCAATAAATTTTGAAATATTATCGATAGAAATCTTAACTTTTCGTTTTGTTATTGGTGAACCAGATTTAGCGGTGCCAACATACTTAGCCCCTGCCAGATCTATTAATAGCTGAGCAGCTCTTGCAGATGCAATTTCAGCCATAGCCGGGTCAGTGTTTCTTTCCATACGTCTAGATGCTTCACTAGATAACATGTGAAATCTTGAGTTTTTCGCAATACTAATTGGGTCAAAATGAGCTGCTTCTAGTGCAATCTTGCTTGTTTGCAAAGTTACTTCAGATGCCAACCCGCCCATGGTGCCGGCAAGTGCAAGCGGTGATTTTGAATCACATATTAAAAGATTTTCTGGATCTAACTTCCGCTCCACTTTATCTAAAGTAATTAATTTAGAAAACTTTCCAGCACGAGTTACTCGCAAGCCACCTACTATGACATCGGCATCAAAAGCGTGTAGCGGCTGACCTAATTCAAGCATTACATAGTTTGTAATATCAACAGCTAACGAAATTGAGCGCATGCCACATTTTTCAATACGCCTTTGCATCCAAAGTGGGGTAGGTTTTTTGGTATTCACCTTTTCAAGAGTACGAATATAAATTTGATCAGCACCACTTTTATCTTCAATCTTTACTGAAACCGCACGAGAACTCTTTATCGCATTCAATTTTTTCGCACTTTTTAAATCTGCTGGGTCTACATACTTACATTTAAGACTGCCAGCTAACTCTCTAGCTAGGCCTCGAACTGACATGGCATAGCCACGGTCTGGATTTACGGCAATATCAAAAATAGTATCGGCTACATCTAGAAGGTTTAAAGCGTTAGTTCCCACTTTTCCCTCCGGTAAAACAATTATTCCTGAATGTTCATCACTTATGCCCAGCTCTTTTGCAGAGCAGATCATGCCATCACTATTTTTTCCATATGTTAACCGTGATGAAATGGCAAAGTTTCCTGGCAGAACCGCACCAGGTAACGCAACTACTACTAAATCATTAACCTTAAAATTCCTAGCACCACAAATTATAAATCTTGTCTTTTTCTCACCAACATCTAAACCTACGTATCTGATTGGTTTTTTAACCTCAGGTAACTCCTCGATGGAAAGAACTTTTCCAACTAAAAGCGGGCCTTTTAAATCTTTACCTTGCTCCTCAATGCCCTCAACTTCAAACCCTACTTTCACAAATGCCTGCGCAATTACTTCAGAAGTAATTTTTGCTGGCAAAGCGACATACTCAGATAACCAACTTAACGGGACTTTCATTTTTTACCAACCCCAAAGCTTTGCGTAAATCTAATATCACCTTCGACAATGTCGTGCATATCAGTAATTCCATATTTGACCATGAGTGTTCGCTCAAGTCCCATACCGAATGCGAAGCCTGAATACTTCTTGGTATCAACACCACACGTTGCTAATACTTTTTCATTAACCATTCCGCAGCCGCCCCATTCAATCCAGCGGCCATTAAAGAAAACATCAACCTCTGCTGATGGCTCTGTAAAAGGGAAAAATGATGGTCTTAATCTGGTGGTTACTTCATTACCAAAAATAGACTTGGCAAAATAATCAAGGGTTCCCTTAAGGTCAGCCATAGTTATATCTTCATCAACAACTAAGCCTTCAACCTGGTGAAAGACAGGAGTGTGAGTAGCGTCTAACTCATCTGCTCGATATGTCTTACCTGGGCAGATTACATATATTGGTGGATTCTGTTCAAGCATTGTTCTAATCTGCACCGGAGAGGTATGAGTGCGTAAAACTAACTTGGCCTCTAGTGGTTGAATAAAAAATGTATCTTGCATAGTCCGCGCTGGATGATCAGCTGGAATATTTAAAGCATCAAAGTTAAGCCATTCAGATTCAAGTTCTGGGCCTTCAGCTACGTTGTAACCTAAACCAATAAATAAATCTGAAATTTCATTAGTGAGTATGGTCAGTGGGTGAAGTCCACCCTTAAGTGTGCGCCGGCCAGGCAATGTGACATCAACTTTTTCAGTAAGTAATACCTGACTATCTCTTTGCTTTGAAAGTTGAGCACTCTTTAGTTCAAATGCTTGGTTAACCTCAGATCGCGCGCTACCAATTAACTTACCAAATTCTGCTCGCTGACCTGGATCTAGAGATGCTAATGATTGGTTAGCTTTCGCAAGAGCGGATTTATCACCAATATAATCAATCTTTATCTGCTTTAAACTATCTAGATCATTTGCTGAAGCTATTGCTGACAAAGCCTTATCTAAATCGGCTGAAATTTGCCCTTTATCTAACGACATAATGCGGTAAGTCTATAAGGAGAGCCCAATAGAATGCAGGACAATTGCCGCAGCACTAGCAACATTTAATGATTCAGCATAACCCTTCATCGGGATTGATACTTTAATTGGATCTGAGGTCAGACTTGGCAATCCCCTAGCTTCATTTCCAAATATCCAGACTGAAGGCGCCTTCTTTGATTTATCAATAAATTCAGCATTAAATTGCTGCTCTGCTTCCCCCGTTAATGCATATATTGCAAACTTATTTTCTTTTGCCTCTGTAATAAACTCTTCAATATTTATATCCACAATAACGGGAATATGCCAAAGTGAACCTACCGTTGCTCGAACCGTCTTTGGATTGAAAATATCAACACTTTCTGAAGAGAAAACGACTGCATCAAAACCGCAGGCATCGGCTGTTCTAATTACCGTGCCGGCATTACCAGGATCTTGAATCTGCCAAAAAAATGCGATCTTACTTGGCTTCCTTTGCCATAAATCTTTTAGCTTAAGAGATTTTGTTGAACACAGTGCGATAATTCCTTGTGGAGACTCTGAGTCTGCCATCGCGCTCATAACTTGATCTGATACTTGAATTACTTCATATTTGGCAAGAATATCTTTATTCATAGCTTCGGATAATTTAGTTAAACCGTTTTCAGTTACATAAACTCGCTTTACTGCTAAACCTTCACCGAGTTTAGGAACTAATGCTTCACGTACAGCCTGGATGCCTTCTGCAATAAAGGCATTTTCTAATTCTCGATTTTTCTTTCCCCTAGAACCGATAAGAGCCTTAACTCGCTCGATATGAGGCGAATTAAGGCTCGTAATGTTTTCCATCTCTAACTTCTTATTAGAGATATTTAAGCTGTTACAACATTTTTGCGCGCGATCTCAACTAACTTTGAGAAAGCTGCTGGATCATTGGTTGCAAGCTCTGCTAGAACTCTGCGGTCAACCTCTACGCCAGCAATTTTTAATCCCTGGATTAAGCGGTTATACGTCATGTTGTTAGCTCGGGCAGCAGCATTAATGCGTTGGATCCATAGGCGACGAAAATCGCCTTTCTTATCCTTACGATCATTAAATGCATAGACGAGAGAGTGAGTTACCTGCTCTTTTGCTTTTGAAAAAAGACGTGAACGTTGCCCACGGTAACCAGCGGCACGTTCTAAAGTTGTACGGCGCTTTTTCGCCGCATGTACACCACGTTTTACTCTAGCCATTTATCTCTCCCTTACTTCAAACCGAGCATGCGCTTAGCTGCAAATGCATTTGGCGCTTTAGCTGCAACATCGCCAGATAAGCGACGGGTTAATCTTGATGATTTGCGTTCAAGCAGGTGGCGTTTACCAGCACGCTCGTGCATGATCTTTCCTGATCCAGTAACGCGAAAACGTTTCTTCGCACCACTATGGGTCTTCATCTTTGGCATCTTCTTACCTCCTGTTGAATTTCTATAAAACTATTTTTGTGGTGCTGCCGCTTTAGGTGCTGCTTTCTTAGCAGAACCTGGCTTCTTAGCTGGCCCAAGTACCATTGTCATATTGCGACCTTCTTGCTTTGGCGCAAACTCAACAATTGATACTTCAGCTAACTCTTCAGCAAGCTTTTGTAATAACCGATATCCCATCTCTGGTCGAGATTGCTCACGACCACGAAACTGAATAGTTACCTTCACCTTGTCACCACCTAGTAAGAACTTTTCGATATGAGAACGTTTAGTCTCATAATCATGAGGTTCAATCTTTGGTCGAAGTCGCATCTCTTTCACAACAATGTGTGTCTGATTCTGTCTTGCTTCCCGAGCTTTCTGCGCAATTTCGTATTTATATTTTCCGAAATCCATTATTTTGCAGACCGGTGGATTAGCATCTGGTGAGATTTCGACGAGATCTAAACCGATCTCCTCCGATAACTTAAGCGCTTTATCTATTGCTGTTACGCCAAGTTGTTCACCGTCATAGCCAATCAACCGAACTTCAGGAACGCGAATTCGATCATTGATACGTGGTTCTGTGCTGATAATTTCTCCTTGCTGTTTCGCTTAGATTGTTAGGCATTACACAAGCGAAAGACAGCCGCGCTTCATAAGAAGCAACCAGTTCACCGAAGCGAAGTAGGTGGGAGCGTATGCATCCACTTGATGGGTGAATACTACCTAAGGAGTTAAAAAGAGTGAAATCGGTCATCTTTAGTGCGTAAAGATAGCTATGCACCAAGGGATATCGCTAAATAACATTAGGCTTATCTCATGAAAAAGCCTAAGGAAGTTTCGCAATCAATAACTTCAGTGCAATCTGGGCTTACTGCTGATCAATCTGCTCGCCAGCGAAGATACTTTATTTCGATGATGATAAGAACTATCTGTTTTATTTTGACAGTTGTTTTGCCAAGTCCATACCGTTGGATTGCATTAACAGGCGCAGTTACCCTTCCTTATATAGCTGTTATTGCTGCAAATGCAGGAAGAGAAACAATCAAGAAGGATGCAATATTTACGCCTAAGCGAAAGCGCTTAAATTAACTCTCCTTGCAGGTTCTGCCTCTCGAATAGATCAAAGTAAAGCCCACGTTTTTCAACTAGTTGTTCATGTTTACCCTGCTCAACGATTTCCCCATTATCAATAACTAATATTTGATCAGCATGTGCAATAGTTGAAAGTCGGTGAGCAATTACGATGCTAGTCCGGCCAACTAGTGCTTCTTTAAGTGCTGCCTGCACCATTGCCTCATTTTCAGAATCTAAATGAGCAGTTGCCTCATCTAGGATTACTAAACTTGGCTGTTTAAGTAGAAGCCTTGCAATTGCAAGTCGCTGCTTCTCTCCCCCAGATAATCGATGTCCTCTCTCACCAACTACGGTATCTAAACCATTTGGAAGCGATTGAATAAAATCCCATATACGTGCTGATTTACATGCTGCCTCTATCTCAATTGCAGCTGCATCAGCTTTAGCATATTTAAGATTCACTAATATTGAATCATGAAACATATGAGAATCTTGAGTAACAACTCCGATACTGTTTCGGAGTGATTTAATTTTGTAATCTCTTATATCAATTCCATTAATTGTAATTACTCCATGAGTAACATCATAAAGTCTGGGAATTAAACTGCTTATAGTGCTCTTGCCAGCACCAGATGGACCGACAATGCCAGTTAGGGTTCCTGCAGCTACTGTGAATGAAATACCTTTTAGAACTTTTCCACTTGTAATTATCTCTGGCTTAGCAGCAATTTCTAGTGAAGCAAGTGAGATCTCTTCAGCTTTTGGGTATGTGAATGAAACCCCTTCAAACTTTAAATCAAGATTAGTATCTGCTAAATCTTTTGCATTATCTCGATCAGTAACCATTGGTTGAAGGTCTAAAACTTCAAAGACTCTTTCAAATGAAACCAAAGCACTCATTACATCTACTCTGACATTTGATAGGGCAGTAAGTGGACCGTACAAGCGCGCTAGTAATGCGGTGATAGCTAATAATGTTCCAACTGTTAATTCCCCACTAATTGCAAGGTGACCACCGATTCCATATGCCACCGCTGTAGCAACAGCTGCTATTGAAGTTAGAGCTATGAAAAATATTCGATTAAGCATCGCTATTGAAATTCCGATATCAGCTACCCGGCGGGCTTTTTCTGCAAACTCATTCTTCTCTTTTTTAGAATCTCCATAGAGTGATACCAGTAAAGCTCCAGATACATTAAAACGTTCAGTCATCGTTGCTGACATTTGAGCATTTAAATCAAAGGATTGCCTTGTATACCCTTGTAATTTACGACCAACCCACTTTGTTGGGATTAAAAAAACTGGTAGAAGTATCAAAGAAATTAATGTGATCTGCCATGAAAGAGTAAACATGGTAATTGCCACAAGAATCAAACCAAGTAAATTGCTAATTACTCCAGAAAGAGTAGATGTGAATGCCTGCTGCGCTCCGATAACATCGGAATTTAGCCTTGAAATAAGTGCGCCGGTTTGAGTTCTAGTGAAGAAAGCTATTGATTGTCTTTGCACATGTTCAAAAATTTGCTTGCGTAAATCATAAATTAATCCCTCACCAATTCGAGATGAGAACCATCGACCTGCCATGCTAAATAAGGCATCAGCAACTGCAATTACTCCAACTGCAAAAGCGAGACTTGTTACTAATTCAGTATTTTTTGGAATCACGCCCTCATCAATTAGCCTTCTAAGTAACAATGGTGTGGCAACAATCAGGAATGCATCAATAACAACTGTAATTAGAAAAAAGGCGAGTAGTACTTTATATGGGACAGCAAAACTTGCAATTCGCTTTAATGTACCTGGTTTTAACTTTTGATTTTTCACTGATTGATCTGCAGTTAAAGATCTAAAGGACATCCAAGTTGAATGCATTGACATAAGAAAACCCTAGCGAGTATTACGAATATATCTAAACGGTAAAGCCAATCGAGCGTAGTTGTTCACGACCATCATCTGAAATCTTGTTAGGCCCCCAAGGTGGTAGCCAAACCCAGTTGATTTTCACATCAGAAGTTATATCAGCTAATACTTGTCTTGTTTGATCTTCAATAACATCTTGCAGAGGACAAGCAGCTGAAGTTAATGTCATATCTAAAGTTGCAATATTATTTTCATCTAAACGCATGTCATAAACCAAGCCAAGATCAACAACATTTATTCCAAGCTCAGGATCAATTACATCCTTCATCGCCTCGGTAACATCATCAATAGTGGTAGCCATGGGTAAATCCTACGCTATCACTTGGGTTGTGGCATCTTTAAACGCCATCCAACCAAGTAATGCACATTTAATTCTGGCTGGGAATTTTGATACACCAGCGAAGGCAACACCATCTTCTAATAATTGTTCATCCCCCGATGATTTCCCCTTACTCTGCATCAGTTCAACAAATGCATCTAAAATCACCATTGCTGATTTGTATTCCTTACCAATTAATAGATCACTCATCACTGACGCACTGGCCATGGATATTGAGCAACCAACACCATCCCAAGAAATATCCTTAACAATCTGCCCATCCATGATTAAATTTAGCGTTACCTCATCACCACAACTTGGGTTATTGTGATGAACTTGAATATCTTTTGTAGCAGATAAACCTTTATGAAGTGGCTTTCGATAGTGATCAAGAATTACTTCTTGGTAAAGAGAATCCAACTCCATTATTTGCGGACCTTAAAATACTCTTTAACCTTCTTGATGCTTGCTAATAGGTCATTTACATCTTCAGAGTCGTTATATAAATGAAATGATGCTCTAGTAGTTCCAACTAAATTTAATCTTTTCATGAGCGGCCATGCGCAGTGGTGTCCAGTTCTAACAGCAATCCCATACTGATCAAGTACCTGGCCAACATCATGTGGGTGAACGCCATCTACGGTAAATGAAACTACTCCCCCTCTATCTTTCATATCTTTTGGCCCAATTACGTTAACGCCAGATATTTCAGAAATTCCAGCAAGCAGTTGCTTAGTCAACTCCTGTTCATGTTCTGCGACATTTTTCATGCCGATTACATTTAAATAATCAACTGCAGCTGAAAGTCCGACTGCTTGCGCCATATTTGGTACACCTGCTTCAAATTTTCTGGGTGCCTTTGCCCAAGTTGCACTCTCCATTGTTACTGAGTCAACCATTGAGCCACCGAAAAGTGCAGGTTCAATTTTTTCTAAAATTTCAGACTTACCCCAAAGGATTCCTATACCGGTTGGCCCTAATGTTTTATGACCAGAGAAAGCAAGAAAATCAACATCTAATTTCTTAACATCAATAGCGAAATGTGGGGCTGATTGACAAGCATCTAATACGACAACAGCTCCTACCTCATGAGCGGCTTTTACAATTTCTTGAAGTGGAATAATTGTTCCAAAAACATTTGATTGATGAGTAATTGCAACTACTTTAGTTCGCTTATTAATGATTTGATCAATATTTGATAGATCTAATCTGCCATCATCTGTGATTGAAAACCAAACTAGTTTGGCTCCAGTGCGTTTAGCAAGTTGTTGCCAAGGAATTAGGTTGGCATGGTGTTCCATCTGCGAAACGACAATTTCATCCCCGCTTTTCACATTAAAACTGGAATCTGGATTACCTAGTGAATAAGCAATCATATTTAGCGACTCGGTAGCACTTTTAGTAAAAATAACCTCATCAGTTTTAGCACCTAAAAACTTTGCTAAATTTTCTCTAGCACCCTCATAAGCCTCTGAAGCCTCTTCAGCTAAAAGATGCGCTCCTCGATGAACAGCAGAATTAATGGTCCGATAGAAATCAGATTCAGCCTTAATTACTGATTCAGGTTTTTGTGAAGTAGCACCACTATCTAAGTAAATTAACCGATTTCCCCCTCGCACCTTTCGGGCGAGAATAGGAAAATCTTTTTTATACTTAGATAAATCAACACTCATTTGTTTACGCAGTTATGTACTCCGCGTAACCCTTCTCTTCAAGTTTGTCAGCCAACTCTGGCCCACCCTCTTCAACAATCTTTCCATTAGCAAAAACGTGCACAAAATCTGGCTTTATATAACGAAGGATTCTGGTGTAGTGGGTAATTAACATGACACCAAGATCTGAGCCATCTTTAACTCGATTAACACCCTCTGAAACAATTCGGAGCGCATCAACATCAAGACCTGAATCTGTCTCATCAAGAATTGCAATCTTTGGCTTTAGTAACTCCATTTGTAAAATCTCATGGCGCTTTTTCTCGCCTCCAGAAAAACCTTCATTTACATTTCGCTCAGAAAAAGCAGTATCAATATTTAGTGAGGTCATTGCAGCTTTTACTTCACCCACCCAGGTACGAACCTTTGGTGCTTCACCTCTAATTGCAGTTACCGCGGTGCGAAGAAAATTAGAAACAGATACTCCAGGTACCTCAACTGGGTATTGCATTGCTAAAAATAATCCAGCCTTTGCTCGTTCATCCACACTCATTTCAAGTACATCTGCGCCATCTAGAGTTACAGATCCACCGGTAATTAAATACTTTGGATGTCCAGCAATTGAGTAAGCCAAAGTTGATTTACCAGAACCATTTGGCCCCATAATTGCATGGGTCTCACCGCTCCGTACTGTTAGATCTACTCCCCGAAGAATTTCTTTATTGCCAGCCTCAGTAATAACACTGACCTGTAAATTCTTTATCTCAAGTACGCTCATTTTTCTCCTTTAGTTGATTACTACTTGGTTGCCATTGCGTTTTACTGAAAAAGTTTTAAGGGGTGCTGTTGCGGGTGGGGTTAATGCTTCACCAGTTCTTAAATCAAACTCTGCGCCGTGTAACCAACACTCTATTTTTGTACCAGTTATCTCACCTTCAGAAAGTGATGCCTCTGAATGTGTGCAAGTGTCCTCAATAGCAAATACTTCATCGCCCACTCTGGCAACACAAACTGTTACACCATTGTGATCAATAGCAACTGGCTTACCCTCAACTAACGAATCAAAAGCTAACTCACTCATTATTCACCAGCCTTTGCGAGCTCATCATCAATTCTTTTCATTAATCGCTCTTCTAACTCTTCATTTTTTAACTTATTAATAATTTCAGCAAAAAATCCACGAATTACTAAACGTCGTGCAATATCTGCTGGTATACCTCGAGATTGCAAATAGAAAAGCTGCTCATCATCAAATCTTCCAGTTGTGCTGGCATGGCCGGCGCCAACAATCTCACCGGTTTCAATTTCTAGATTTGGGACAGAATCTGCTCTAGCTCCATCGCTAAGTAATAGGTTTCGGTTTAATTCATATGTGTCTGTGCCCTCTGCACCCTTATGGATAAAAACATCACCAATCCAAACAGTTCGTGCCTGATCACCAGAAAGTGCACCTTTGTAATTAACTCTAGATTTAGCATTTGCTACATTGTGGTTTACATGGATTCGATGTTCTAGGTGTTGCCCATCAGTTGCAAAGTAGATTCCATTTAACTCAGCAGATGAACCAGGTCCTGTGAACTCAACAGTTGGATTAAGTCTGACAACTGATCCACCGACTGAGATAACAAATGAAGTAAATTGAGCATCTTTACTTATGATCGCATGGTGTTGACCAAGATGAACAGCGCTGCGATCCCACTCCTGCAGTGAAATAAAATTCAGTGATGCGCCAGCCTCTAACGAAATTTCAATTTCTTCACCAATCTCACCAGTACCAGTATTCTCAATTATTACTGTAGACCTACTGTTTACCCCGGCTTGAATTACTAATTTACTTAGCTCAGCAGAAGAACCACATAATCTCTTTAGATGAATAGGCTGTGAAACCTCAGAATCTTTTTCAATTCTTAGTAGTGAAATATCCTTAACATTCTCTCGGATCCTATTTGTAACAAGATCACTTGACTCATAAGCAGGTGGCAAGTCAGAAGCTGTTACTACTTTCAAACTTACCCCGCTAGGAAGTGCCCCATTAGTTGATAAAGAAATATTTTCTTTAACTAAAGTAGATAGATCATGTAGGCCAGCTAACCGTTTAAGCGGTGTAAAGCGCCATGCTTCTTCTCTACCAGTTGGGGTTAAGTAATTTGTTGTTAATAAACTCATTAACCAACTGCACCTTCCATTTGAAGCTCAATTAATCGGTTTAGTTCTAATGCATACTCCATTGGAAGCTCTTTCGCGATTGGTTCAATAAAGCCGCGAACAATCATCGCCATTGCTTCATCTTCACCTAAGCCACGTGACATTAAATAAAAGAGTTGATCATCACTAATTCTAGAAACAGTTGCCTCATGTCCCATCGAAACATCATCTTCGCGGACATCAACATACGGATATGTATCAGAGCGAGAAATATTATCGATCAACAATGCATCGCACTTAACAGTGCTCTTTGAGTGATGAGCGCCCTCTTCAACCTTTATCAAGCCTCGGTATGAGGTACGACCGCCACCTCGCGCTACTGATTTAGAAATGATTGTTGAAGATGTATAAGGAGCCGCATGAACCATTTTGGCGCCAGCATCTTGATGTTGTCCTTCACCTGCAAATGCAATTGAAAGTGTCTCACCCTTAGAGTGTGGACCCATCAACATTACAGCTGGATACTTCATAGTTACCTTGGAGCCGATATTTCCATCGATCCACTCCATTGTTGCACCCTCAGCACATGTTGCTCGCTTGGTCACTAAGTTATAAACATTGTTAGACCAGTTTTGAATTGTTGTGTATCGAACACGTGCATTCTTTTTCACAATGATTTCAACAACAGCAGAGTGAAGTGAATCTGATGAGTAAACCGGAGCAGTACAGCCTTCAACATAATGAACATATGAATCTTCATCAGCGATAATTAAAGTTCGCTCAAATTGACCCATGTTTTCAGTATTAATTCGGAAATAGGCTTGTAGTGGAATATCTACCTTTACACCCTTTGGAATATAGATAAATGAGCCACCAGACCAAACAGAAGTATTAAGAGCGGCAAACTTATTATCACCAACTGGGATTACAGTGCCGAAGTACTCTTTAAAAAGATCTTCATGTGTGCGAAGTGCGGTATCGGTATCAAGGAATAAAACTCCTTGTTTTTCTAAGTCCTCACGAATTGAGTGGTAAACCACCTCTGATTCGTACTGAGCTGCAACACCTGCTACTAAGCGTTTTTTCTCTGCCTCTGGAATACCAAGGCGGTCATAGGTGTTTTTAATATCATCAGGTAGATCTTCCCAAGAGGTTGCTTGCTTCTCAGTTGAGCGAACAAAGTATTTAATCGTGTCAAAGAAAATACCACCTAGATCAGATCCCCAACTTGGCATTGGCTTCTTATCAAATAATGATAATCCTTTAAGTCGTAGATCTAACATCCATTGTGGTTCATTCTTTTTTGAAGAAATATCGCGCACAACCTCTTCATTTAGACCACGACGACTATTTGAACCTGCATCTGTTTTATCTGCCCAGCCGTACTCATACTTACCAATACCGTCTAACTCTGGGTGCGCGATCTGGGTCATTAGCGTGCTCCTTCTTTTACTTTAGTTTTTCTGGTTTGGGAAATATTTGAGGGAATAAATGTTGTGCAAACTCCATCACCATGGGCAATAGTTGCAAGTCTTTGAACATGAGTTCCAAGAATTTCCGAAAATGCGGCAGTTTCTGCTTCACATAGTTGTGGAAATTCAGAGGCAACATGGGCAATTGGACAATGGTGTTGGCAAATTTCTTCACCATTTCCCATCTTATCCGTAGTTGCTGAATACCCCTCTTTAGTTAAAAGCTTTGCAAGTGCCTTAGATTTTTCTGAAACTGATTTACTTGAACTTTTAATTTGTTCACCCTTACGCACAAACTCATTAGCCCGACTTTGCGCAAACTCATCTACTAAGTGAGAACCATTTTTACTTGCCATAAATTTAAGAGCAGCAACTGCTAGGTCATCATATGAATGCTCAAACTTTTCACGTCCGCTATCTGTCATTACAAATACCTTTGATGGTCTACCTCGACCGCGCACTGCTCGACCTTGATAAGGCTCGCGCGCAGTAAGGACACCTTCGGCAATTAAAGTTTCTAAGTGCCTGCGAATTCCGGTCGGCGTTATTGAAAGTTTTTCAGCAAGATCAACTGCGCTAGCAGGACCGCCTTCTAAAATCGTTCGCGCGACCTGATCACGGGTCTTATCTGGCTCACTCTTTTTCACAACATAAGTGTTGCGTAATTCCCCCGCAAGCGCCAATCCCCTTGCTCTATTTGGGTGTGAATTGCGCCTTACTAGCGGGTGAATCAAGCAGGGGCCGCAGAGAAAGCAATAGGCTTAAATCATGTTAGTAGCCAAAGGCTCAATAGCTGCAAAGCCTTTCGGGCTACTAGTTTTCCTGCAAGGGGCCCTAATTGTTACAGGTGGGGCGGTGCGACTTACCGGATCGGGGTTGGGTTGTCCGACTTGGCCTGAGTGCACCCCAGGTTCATACACGCCAGTGCCGTATCAGGCAGAAGGGCAACTACACGCTTGGATTGAATTTGGTAATCGACTACTAACTTTTGTTCTCCTCTTTACTGCACTCGCTGTAGTAGTTATTGCATTTAGAAGTTCTAAGAATGTCGTTACAAAAATGCGAGTGAGAGTACTAGCCGGCCTGCAGATACTTGGAATTTTAGGACAAGGAGTTTTAGGAGGAATAACGGTATTAACAGGTTTGCACCCAACTACCGTTGCTGCGCACTTCTTGTTATCAATTTTTCTTATTTCAGGAGCAATTTCTCTTAGATATGAAATGATCGGAATTATCAAGCAAGCACCGGCTGGTTTAATCGCCTCTCTTATTCCGATTCTGATTTGGCTAACACTAATCGTGATAATAGTTGGAACTATAGTTACTGGCAGTGGTCCACATGCTGGTGATGCTGATGCAAAGAGGTTCGGGTTTGACCCTAAGGCCCTCTCCTGGCTTCATGCAGATTTTGTAATAGCTCTGCTTGTGCTTACTACGCTCCTTTGGCTATTAATAAGACAGACAAATGCAAATTTACTTACAAGGAAAATTCAAATATTTCTTCTAATAGTTATTTCTCAAGGCTTAATCGGCTATATTCAATACGCCACTGGCTTGCCTGAGTTGGTTGTGGGCTTTCACTTATTAGGTGCTGCTCTCGTTTGGGGCAGTGGTTGGAGTTTAGTTAAGGTTGCAGGGTCAGGCTTTCGATTGAAGGGATTCTAAGTGAAGGTTGCTAACTGGCAAGAGCTCGATGATAAAGCTGTTGCTATCTCTAGAGCCTTAGCAATGGATGCTGTTCAGAAGGTTGGAAATGGCCATCCTGGAACTGCAATGTCTCTAGCGCCAGTTGCATACACGCTTTTTCAAAGAATTCTTCGCCATAATCCAGCTAAGCCAAATTGGATAGCACGTGATCGCTTTATTCTTTCCTGCGGCCACTCATCATTAACTTTATATATTCAGTTATATCTAAGTGGCTACGGTGTTGAATTAGATGATCTTAAAAACTTTAGAACATTTAATTCACTTACCCCTGGTCACCCAGAATACGGACATACGTTAGGAGTTGAAACTACTACTGGGCCATTAGGTCAAGGTGTTGCTAATGGTGTTGGTATGGCCATGGCAGCAAGATATGCAAAAGGAATGTTGGATCCAAAAAATACTACTGACATATTTGATCATAATGTTTGGGTTGTGTGCTCAGATGGTGATTTACAAGAAGGCGTGAGTGCAGAGGCAAGTTCAATTGCCGGTACACAGGAGTTAGGTAATTTAAAGGTTATCTACGACGATAATCGAATATCAATAGAAGGTGACACACATTTCGCATTTACCGAGGATGTATCAGCACGTTATCGAGCCTATGGCTGGGATGTAATTGAAGTAGATACCAAATCTGATGGAGATGTTGACCGTATTGCATTAGAGAAAGCAATGGAAAAAGCTGTTGCACAAAAAAATAAGCCAGTACTAATTCACTTGCATACCGTAATTGCTTGGCCAGCACCTAACGCAAGCGGAACTGCAAAGGCTCATGGCTCAGCTCTTGGCACAGATGAGATCGCGCTAACAAAAACTGCTTTAGGACTGGATCCAACTCAATCATTTATAGCACCAAGTGATGTTATTGCTCATGCTAGAAGTGTTAAACAACGTGGTGAACTGCTTTATAAAGAATGGGAAAGTAAATATCTACAATGGCAAAAAAGTAATCCAGATGGCTCGAAGTTGCTAGATCGATTACTTAATAAGCAGTTACCTGTTAATTGGGATAGCACTCTTCCTGTTTTTACAAGTGATAAAGAGATTGCAACTAGAGCAGCATCTGGAAAAGTTATTCAGGCAATAGCAAAATCACTGCCAGAATTTTGGGGAGGCTCTGCTGATCTAGCAGATAGTAATAACACAAGTATTGAAGGTGGCGGTTCATTTTTGCCGGCAAAAAGTAAAATGAGTGGTGCTAATCCTTATGGGCGAGTAATTCACTTTGGTATTCGCGAACATGCAATGGGCGCAATTTTAAATGGTGCTGCTTTATACGGCCTGGTAAAACCATTTGCTGGAACGTTTTTAGTATTTAGCGATTACATGCGCCCTTCTGTCCGCCTTGCAGCAATCATGGATATTCCATCTATCTTCGTCTGGACACACG
>OFQC01000005.1_pt1 | contig 37952 bp, 31 predicted proteins | sample 1542751 | NCBI WGS metagenome assembly OFQC01 (sample SAMN05442523, study PRJEB24371) | freshwater metagenome | isolation source: Freshwater Lake | place: Canada: Niagara | collected 2012-08-09
GCATTGATGCTGATAATCCAGATGCTGGTTGTTGCTCAGATGGTGCTTACTACGCTAGTAAGGAAGATGAAGCTAGGGTATTAAAAGCTGCTAAGAAGTTAACAAAGGCGCAATGGCAATTTTATGATCAAGCACGTCCAAAAAAATCTGGTGGAAAGTTACAAATTAGTGAAATTGGTTTAGATAAAGAACTTAAAACAAAGAAAATTAAAGACTCATGTATTTTTCTAAATCGAGTTGGCCATGAAGCCCCTGGTTACTCTGGTTCATTTGGGTGCGCACTTCACCATCTTGCAGAGAGTGAAGGAGTACATGTAGTAGAAACAAAGCCTGATATTTGCTGGCAGCTACCACTTCGCAGGTCTTGGGAAACTCGTGAACTAGGTGGTAAAGATATAACTGTTGTAGTTATTGGTGAGTATGAAAGATTAGCTTGGGGTGAAGGTGGTGAAGACTTTGATTGGTATTGCACAAGTAACTCAGAGGCACACACTGGAAAGATTCCGGTTTATCAATCAAGTAAGGCTGAATTAGTAGCCATGATGGGTAAGCCAGGTTATAGCGAACTAGAAAAACTCTGTGATAGCCGCATGGCTGCAATTGCAGCAACTCGAAAAGAGCAAAAGCGACGTGAGTTACCACTATTTATAATCCACCCAGCAACAAAGGCGGCGCAAGACCAACTCTAGTCAGTGGTTAGTATTAGATTACCGCTATGGCTAAAGCACCTGCAAAAGATCCTTTTCGTTGCGTTGAATGTGGTTGGAGTGCAACCAAATGGGTTGGACGTTGTGGTGAGTGTCAAGCATGGGGAAGCGTTGAGGAAATAGCTGCTCCAAAAAAACTCTCATTAGTTGCTGGATCAATTACTTCGGCTGCAAAACCAATTGGTGATGTTGATTTAGCAAGTGCAAAAGCTAGAACTAGTGGAGTTGGTGAATTAGATAGAGTTTTAGGTGGCGGATTAGTACCTGGAGCTGCAATTTTATTAGCAGGTGAACCAGGCGTTGGTAAATCAACTCTTCTACTAACAGTTGCTGCTGAAACTGCTAAGCAAGGAATTCTTTCTCTTTATATAAGTGGTGAAGAGTCAGCCTCGCAGGTAAGGCTTAGGGCAGAGCGGTTAAATGCAATTGATAAGAATTTATGGCTGGCCGCTGAATCTGATCTTGGCGCAGTAATTGCCCATATTGATTCAGTTAAACCAGAGTTATTAGTAATTGATTCAATTCAAACTATTTCAAGTGCAACTGTTGATGGTGCACCTGGTGGAGTTACGCAGGTGCGAGAAATTGCAGCAGCGTTAATTAGAATTGCAAAAGAGCGCGCAATAACTTTGGTATTAGTTGGCCATGTGACTAAAGATGGTTCAATTGCTGGCCCACGATTACTTGAACACCTAGTAGATGTTGTCCTTAATTTTGAAGGTGAAAGGCATTCAAGGCTTAGGTTGATTAGAACAATTAAAAATAGATTTGGTGCCTCCGATGAGGTTGGATGTTTTGATTTAAATGATTCTGGAATTATTGGTTTACCTGATCCAACTGGTTTATTTACCTCTCGTCATACTGATCCAGTTCCTGGAACATGTGTGACAGTTGCACTAGAGGGTAGGCGTGCACTCCTTGCTGAGATTCAATCACTAGTTAGTACTGGCAATCCAGATGGTAGAGATTGGGGTAATTCAAGGCGGGTCACAAGCGGATTAGATAACTCAAGAACTGCTATGACACTTGCGGTATTAGAACTAAGAGCTGGAATTAAAATATCTGGGCGTGATGTTTATGTTGCAACTGTTGGTGGTATGAAAATAAGTGAACCATCAGCTGATCTTGCGGTAGCACTTTCTGTAGCATCAGCTGCAAAAGGATTAGCACTACCTGCTGATTTAGTTGCAATTGGTGAAGTTGGATTAGCTGGTGAAATAAGAAAAGTAACTGGAGTTAATCAAAGAGTTAGTGAAGCTGCTCGGCTTGGCTTTAAACGCGCAATTGTGCCAATCGGAAGTGATTTAAAAATTTCTGGAATTGAAATACTAGAAGCAGCTAGATTAGAACAGGCGATTAGTAAGGTGAAGATTAATTAGTTGCTTCTGCTAAATCACCAGGAGTATCTGGTAAAGCAGATTTAGGAGTTCCTTTGAAGGTGAAGGTTGCAGTATCTGTTTCATCTGAAACATCAACTAAAATAATTTCACCAGCTTTTAAATCTCCAAATAACATCTTCTCAGATAGAACATCCTCTAATTCACGTTGAATTGTTCTACGAAGTGGTCGAGCGCCAAGCACTGGGTCATAACCACGCTTAGCAAGCAATGACTTTGCCCCAGTTGTTAACTCAATTCCCATATCTTTTGCCTTCAAACGCTCATCTAAATGCGCAACCATTAGATCAACAATCTTTACTATCTCAGCTTCAGTTAATTGATGGAATACAACTATGTCATCAATACGGTTTAAAAACTCAGGACGGAAGTGAGTCTTAAGCTCATCACCAACCTTTGCTTTCATACGTTCATAACTTCCCTGAGCATCTGCCACATTAGCAAAACCAAGTGATAATGATTTAGAGATATCACGAGTACCAAGGTTGGTAGTCATGATGATAATTGTGTTCTTAAAGTCAACTACTCGTCCTTGAGCATCAGTTAAGCGACCATCTTCTAATACCTGTAGTAGTGAGTTAAAGATATCTGGATGTGCTTTTTCGATCTCATCAAATAACACAACTGAGAATGGACGGCGGCGAACTTTTTCAGTTAATTGACCACCCTCGTCATAACCAACATAACCAGGAGGTGCACCAAATAAACGAGAGGCAGTATGTTTTTCAGAGTACTCAGACATATCTAATTGAATTAATGCATCGGCATCCCCAAATAAGAATTGGGCAAGTGTTCTAGAAAGTTCAGTCTTACCAACACCAGAAGGACCAGCGAAAATAAATGATCCACCAGGACGTTTTGGATCTTTAAGACCAGCACGTGTTCGGCGAATTGCTTGTGAAAGCGCCTTAATTGCTTGATCTTGTCCAATAACTCTTCGGTGTAATTCATCCTCCATTTTAAGTAATCTGGCAGTCTCTGCCTCAGTTAACTTAAATACTGGAATACCTGTTGCAGTTGATAAAACTTCAGCAATTAACTCTTCATCAACTTCAGCAACTACATCAAGATCTCCGGCTTTCCAATTCTTCTCTCGCTCAGCTTTCTCAGTGATTAAGTTCTTTTCTTTATCGCGAAGAGATGCTGCCTTTTCAAAATCTTGACCATCAATTGCAGATTCTTTCTCTTTTCGCGCTGCTGCAATCTTGTCATCAAACTCACGAATTTCAGGTGGCACGGTCATTCGTCGGATACGAAGACGTGAACCAGCCTCATCAATTAAATCAATTGCTTTATCAGGTAAATGGCGATCTGAAACATAGCGATCAGCCAACGTAGCAGCTGAAACTAATGCACCATCTGAAATAGATACCTTATGGTGGCTTTCATAACGATCTCGAAGTCCTTTAAGAATTTCAATTGTGTGCGCAACAGTTGGTTCTGCTACTTGAATTGGTTGAAAGCGTCGCTCAAGTGCTGCATCTTTTTCAAGGTGCTTGCGATATTCATCAAGTGTAGTTGCACCAATTGTCTGTAATTCTCCTCTTGCAAGCATTGGCTTAAGAATTGAAGCTGCATCAATTGCGCCTTCAGCCGCACCTGCTCCAACTAAAGTATGAATTTCATCAATAAACAAAATAATGTCGCCACGAGTTCTAATTTCTTTTAGTACTTTCTTTAGTCGCTCTTCAAAATCACCACGGTAGCGAGATCCTGCAACTAGGGCGCCAAGATCTAATGAGTAAAGTTGTTTATCTTTAAGAGTTTCTGGAATATCACCTTTAACAATTGCTTGTGCTAACCCTTCAACAACAGCAGTCTTTCCAACACCTGGTTCACCAATTAAAACTGGGTTGTTTTTAGTCCGGCGAGATAAAATCTGCATAACTCGTTCGATCTCTTTTTCACGACCAATTACTGGATCTAATTTTCCTTCACGTGCAGCTTGAGTTAAGTTGCGGCCAAACTGATCTAATACTAATGATGTTGATGCTTGACCCTCAGCTGGTCCACCTGATGTAACCGCCTCTTTGCCTTGGTAACCTGAAAGTAATTGAATAACTTGCTGGCGAACACGTGATAGATCAGCTCCTAGTTTTACCAATACTTGCGCAGCTACTCCTTCACCTTCACGAATTAAACCTAAAAGAATATGTTCAGTACCAATGTAGTTATGTCCTAGTTGCAGCGCCTCACGAAGAGAAAGCTCTAAAACTTTTTTAGCTCTTGGTGTAAATGGAATATGACCAGATGGTGCTTGCTGTCCTTGACCAATTATTTCTTCAACTTGGGAGCGAACTGCTTCTAAAGAAATACCTAATGATTCAAGGCCTTTAGCGGCAACGCCTTCACCTTCATGAATTAAACCTAAAAGAATATGTTCGGTGCCAATGTAATTGTGGTTGAGCATGCGTGCTTCTTCTTGCGCTAGTACTACAACGCGTCTTGCACGATCTGTAAACCGCTCAAACATCTGGCTCACCCTTCCCTCTGATGTAAATAGCCTAATGCCAAGGGGGGACCTTGCGCACTTTAATTTGGCTGTGAATAACTCACCCATATATTGGGTGTGTTACACCCTTATAACCCTATAACTGGGGCATTTATGCCCAAAACTTTAAAGAATTTTCAACATTCTGGTATTTCCCAGAGTGTTAGGTTTAACACTTTCTAAGTCTAAGAATTCAGCAATACCTGCATCGTATGAGCGAAGTAATTGGGCATAAACATCTGGTTCAACTGGTGAGCCCTGTATTTCTGTAAACCCATGTGAACCAAAGAATTTGGTTTCAAAAGTTAAGCAAAATACTTTTTTAACACCAATTTCTTTTGCTCTAGCTAATATATTTTCCAAGATCGTATGCCCTATTCCCTTACCCTGCATACTTTCAATTACTGCAACTGTTCTAACTTCAGCCAAATCTTCCCAAAGAACATGTAGCGCGCCACAACCGACTACTTCTGAATCAACTTCCGCAACTGTAAATTCTTGAACACTTTCAAAAAGTGTGACTGTTTCTTTAGCGAGTAATCTGCGCCCAGAAACATATGCATCAATAATTGTTCTGATTTTTTTAATATCTGAAGTTTTTGCCGGCCTTATTAGTGCTGACATTACTCATCTCCAGAAGTTGGCTTTACTAATGGAAATAAAATTGTTTCCCTAATTCCTAAACCAGTAAGTGCCATCAATAATCGATCAACACCCATACCCATTCCACCCATTGGTGGCATGCCATATTCCATTGCTCTTAAGAAGTCTTCATCTAACCCCATCGCTTCTAAATCACCAGTTGCTGCAAGTTTTGTCTGCTCAACTAATCGCTCACGTTGAATTACTGGATCGATTAGTTCTGAATAGCCAGTGGCTAATTCAAAACCTTCGATATATAGATCCCATTTTTCAGCAATTCCTGAAGTTTCTCGGTGAGCTCGTACTAATGGAGATGTGTCGATTGGAAATCCTTTAACAAATGTTGGCCCAGTTAACTTATTAACTCCAGCATGCTCAAATATGACTTCAGCTAACTTACCTGTTACCCATTTTGGATCACACTTGATTCCTAACTTAGTAGCAATCTTCTTTAAATCATCATTAGATGTTTGAGCACTTACCTTTTCACCAACTGCATCTGAAATAGCATCAAAGAGTGAAACTTCACTCCACTTACCACTAAGGTCTAACTCTCGCCCGTCATGATGCTTAACCACATGAGATCCAAAAACTTCTTTAGCTGCGTCTTGGATTAAGGTTCTAGTTAACTCAGCCATACTGTTCCAGTCACCATATGCCTCATAAGTTTCAATCATTGCAAACTCTGGTGAATGAGATGAATCAGCTCCCTCGTTTCGAAAGTTTCGATTTATTTCAAATACTCTCTCAAGCCCACCAACAACACATCTTTTTAGATATAACTCAGGGGCAATTCTTAAAAATAGATCCATTTCATAGGCATTGCTAAAAGTTTTAAATGGTCTAGCTGCTGCGCCACCATGCATAACTTGAAGCATTGGTGTTTCAACCTCTAAAAAGTTGCGGGCATTAAATGTATTTCGAAGTGATCTCATAACTGCTGGCCGCAATCTGGCGTTTTCTCTTGCCTCTGGTCTAACAATTAAATCAACATAACGCATTCTTACTCGACTCTCTTCAGAGAGTGGTTTGTGCTCAACTGGTAGTGGGCGAAGTGCTTTAGCAGCCAAGGTAAATGAATTAGCAAGTATTGATAACTCACCACGTTTAGAAGTAATTACCTCACCAGTTACTGAAACGATATCGCCTAAATCAATCTCTGATTTCCATATTTCAAGTTGTTCTTCACCGATTTTATCTAATGAAAACATAGCTTGTAACTCAGTGCCATCACCTTCACGCAAGTTTGCAAAACAAAGTTTTCCAGTATCACGTTTAAAAATGACTCGCCCAGTTACAGATTCGATAATCCCAGTTGAAACATCAATTGGTAAATCTTTATGCTTTTGCCGAATTGCAAGCAATGAAGTAGTTCTTGGTACTGAGACTGGGTAGGCCTGAGCACCCCGCTTTAATATCCCAGCTCTTTTTTCTCGCCGGATTCGCAGTTGTTCGGGTAGATCATCTTCATCAGCCATAATGAGTTAAATCCTAGCGCGCAGTGTGATGGTTATGAATTAATTACGCTCATGTACTAACCGTAATCCGATTAATGTCAGATCTGGTTCGTGAAACTCTATCGTTTCACTAATTCCAAGCACTAGTGGTGCAAGACCACCAGTTGCTATTACAACGACCTCACCTGCTTGTGGATATAAATCTGTGAGCTCATCAATTATTCGGTTAACCAAGCCATCTACTTGACCTGCAAATCCGTAGATAGTTCCAGATTGCAACGCTTCAACTGTATTTTTACCAATTACAGATTTTGGTCTAACTAACTCAACTTTACGAAGTTGCGCAGCCCTGGCAGCAAGTGCTTCAACTGATATTTCAATACCAGGTGCAAGTGCTCCTCCTAAAAATTCACCCTTTGGCGATACGACATCTAAATTTGTTGAAGTTCCAAAATCAACAACAATTGCTGGACCATCTGAACCATATAAAGTAAAAGCAGCTAATGAGTTAACAATTCGGTCAGCACCAATTTCTTTAGGGTTATCTACTAATAGTGGTACACCAGTTTTTACTCCTGGTTCAATAATTGTTGTATTAATATCACTGTAATGCTCATCAATTAATTTTCTAATCTCCCTAAGTACTGCCGGCACAGTAGAGCAGATAGCAACACCAGTAATATCAAAGCCATCTACTAGAGCTGAGTACTGCAACCACAACTCATCAGCGGTGTCTCTTGGATCAGTCTTTACCCGCCATGATTGTTCTAATTTATCCTTATTAAAAACTCCAAGGACGGTATTGGTATTACCAACATCTATTGCAAGTAGCATTATTTTCCCTTTCTAAAATCGAGGCCAATATCTAAAGCTGGGGCAGAGTGAGTAAGTGATCCAATAGCTAAATAATCAACACCTGTTGCTGCATAAGCTTTCGCATTAGTTATTGTTATTCCACCAGATGCTTCAAGTTTTACTAAGCCATTAGTTATTGAGACTGCTTCGCTACATTGATCAGTACTCATGTTGTCTAACAAAATTAGATCAGGCTTTAATGTGATCGCCTCTTTTAGTTGATCAATAGAATCAACTTCAATCTCAATTGACTTATCTGGATACATTTTTTTAATTGCATTAAAAGCATCAGAAATACTTCCCGCAGCCATAATATGGTTATCCTTAATTAGCGCAGCTTGTGAAAGTGATAATCGATGATTAACGCCCCCACCCATACGAACTGCAAATTTTTCTAACATTCGAAGGCCTGGTGTAGTTTTACGAGTATCTCTAATCTGACATTTTGTCCCAGAAATTTCACTAACCCATTGATTTGTTAGGGTTGAAATACCACTTAAATGGGATAGAAAGTTAAGCGCAGTGCGCTCAGCTAATAATATTTTTTGAGTATTTCCTTGCGCGGTAATTAATACTTTACCCGCCGAAACTTTTGCTCCTTCATCTACTAATACCTCATAATGATTAACTCCGCAGTATTCAAGAACAGCTGCTACAACATGTAGTCCACTAACTACACCACTTGCTCTAGTTGTAAAGTCAGCAGTTGAAACTTGTGACTGAGTAATTGTTGCAACAGAGGTTAAATCTTGCCCGCCTGCAAGATCTTCACTAATTGCATCTTTTACCTGTTGAAAGATGTGATTAGGAGATAAGCCTAGATTTTTTAAATTATCGCGTAGTTGATTCACTTAGATCTCCTCCACTTCGCTATACCAATTACCATCTTTATCAAGATATTCAATAACTCTACTTAACCACTTATTAGATGATTGTGGGTAATCACTGCGCCAGTGAGATCCGCGGGATTCAGTTCTAATTAAGGCCGACTTAACTATGGCAGTTGCTAATAGATAAAGATTAGATGCCTCCCAAGCCTCAATTCTTGGTTCGTTACTTGTTAACTTTGATAACTCTTCTAATGTCTGCATAGTTTTACGAAGTGAAGTTTCAGATCGCATAACTCCAGCACCTTCACTCATCGCAATTTGAAGCGGTAATAATATTTTTGGATCAAGTAACATAGTTTTTTTATCTTCAATTGGATCTTCTTGTGGTGGTAGATCTTTCGCCAAGATTGCTGCAATTCGAGCACCAAAAACTAATCCTTCTAACAATGAGTTTGAGGCAAGACGGTTAGCGCCATGAGCTCCAGTGCATGCTGATTCACCACAAATATAAAGCCCAGGTACTGATGATTGACCATTTAAATCAACTAAAACACCACCAGAGGCGTAATGGGAAGCAGGTGATACTGGAATTTTTTCTTTAGTTGGATCAATTCCATTAGCAATACAAGAGGCGTAAATTGTTGGAAATCTATCTTCAAAATCCTTAAGCTTTGTGGCATCTAGCCAAACATGTGGTTGCCCACTTAGTTGCATTTGATTAAAGATTTCTTTAGCAACAACATCTCTTGGGGCTAGATCTGCTTGAGGATGTTTACCAACCATAAATTGTTCATTTTTATGATTAAGTAATATTGCACCCTCTCCTCTTACTGCTTCACTTATTAACGGTTGCTGGCCTCTATTTGCTAAATCTCGCCATAAAACTGTTGGGTGAAATTGCACAAACTCAACATCTCCTACTTTTGCTCCAGCTCTAAGTGCAAGTGCTACACCATCACCAGTTGAAACAGATGGATTGGTAGTTTGTGAATAAACCTGCCCAAGGCCGCCCGTTGCAACTACAACTGCGCGAGCAAGGGCTCTGCCAACACCATCTCTACTTCCAGCGCCGATCACATGCACTGTCACACCGCAAACTTTTCCTGCCTCACTTTTTAAAGCATCAATTACAAGTGCATGTTCAATAATTTCAATACCAGAGTCATCTCTGACTGCAGCTAATAATGCTCTTGAAACTTCAGCACCAGTTGCATCACCGCCAGCATGCAGAATTCGATTTCTAAGGTGTCCACCTTCTCTAGTTAAAGCAATCTCTCCTGTTTCAGATTTATCAAAAACAGCACCTTGCGCAATTAATTTTCTAACAGCTTCTGGTCCTTCAGAAACTAAAACATCAACAGCTTTAATGTCACATAATCCAGCACCTGCTGCCAATGTATCTTTTTTATGTTGTTCTGGTGTATCACCTGGCCCAAGTGCTGCAGCAATACCACCTTGTGCCCATTTAGTAGAGCCAGCATCAATACGAGCTTTAGTTACTAATAAAACAGATAAACCATATGATCTTAAATTTAATGCAGTAGTAAGACCTGCAACACCAGAACCAATCACAATTACATCAGCTGATGTACTCCAACCAGGTGCGCCAGTTAGTAACTTCATTACTTATTCCCCATTGGCATATTGTCGATCAATCTGATCTGATTCACCCAACCGGCAATAATTACCCGCTTATTTTGGGTATCAGTCTTTGCTTTTTCAAAGCTGTTTTCATCTATTACCTCAAGATAATCTAGTTTAAAACCTGGCTCACTCGAAATCTCTTTTTGCATCTGCTCAAAAGTTTGTTTTGCTAAAGCTCTATGTATTACCTGTGCCTTTTTTTCACCATCGCTTCCTAACTTAATATTGCGAGATGAAACTGCCAATCCAGCATTATTACGAATAGTTGGTGCTGAAATAATCTGAACAGGAATCTTAAGTTGTGCAACCATTTGTTTAATTAGAAATAGTTGTTGAAAATCCTTCTCGCCAAATACAGCTACTTTTGGCTTAACCAAATCAAATAATCGCTTTACAACAGTTAGTACTCCAGAAAAATGTTCAGCTCTGGAAGCTCCTTCATATATTTCACCAATTCTTCCTGCTGGAATTTTTTCAATATCACCAGGATAAATAACATCTTCACTTGGTATAAATAAAGCACTAGCACCTGCAGCTTCAGCTAGCTTGATATCAGAATCTAAACTTTTTGGATAGTTTATTAAATCCTCTTTATTTTCAAATTGAAGTGGGTTTACAAAAATACTAACGATTACTCGCTCGCCCTCTTTTTTTGCTAATTCAATTAATGTTTTGTGTCCGACATGAAGTGCGCCCATAGTTGGAACTAATACATCCCATTTTTGGCGCGCTAAATCGTCAACAGATTTAATTACTTCAATCATGGCTCCAGTCCTTTCCGGGTACCGGGCTAGAAGATAAGTTTAACGCTGACTATTCAAAGATGCCAAAAGAGATTTAATCTTGCCGGCACCTGGTATTTCCCCTTCTGGATCAATTGCAAACCAAGGAGTTAAGACAAATTCTCTAGATTTAGCTAGTGGGTGGGGTAGTTTTAGGAAATCTGAATTAATGATTTGCTCACCATAAACAATTAAATCAAGGTCAATCACTCTAGGACCCCATTTAATATCTCTGACTCTACCCATTTGTTCTTCTATTGAAAGTAATTTTGTAAGTAAATCAACTGCAGATAGTTGGCATTGGCCTACTGCAACTGCATTAAAAAAATCATCCTGCTTGGGTCCTCCCACTGGTTTTGTCTGGGTAAAGGGTGAAACTATTAAATTATCTAATACTAAATGAAGGTGATTTATTGCAGTATTTAGGTTTTCCTCACAGTTACCAAGATTTGAACCGAGCGCAACTACAGCCTTCATCTTTTGCGGTTTATCTCAACAGATACATCGGTAAACTTTAAAGAAATTGGCGCCTTTGGTTTATGAACAATTACTTTTACTTCTTTAACTTTTTTGAACTCTTTTAATAGAGTTTTTGCAATATTTTCTGCCAAAGTTTCAATTAATTCAACTGGCTTTCCAGTTATTTGATCGTGGATTAGTTGCGCTACCTGAGCATAATTTACTGTTTTATTTAAATCATCTTTTAAATTAGCAACACTCGCACTCATTTCAACATCAACAACAAACTTTTGCCCTCTGCGTTTTTCACTATCTAATACTCCGTGAAAACCTTTTGCACTTAATCCAGTAATTTTAATTAGATCACTCATTTACGCATCCGCTCAATAACAGAAATTGCATCCTGGTGAGCCTTGACTGCATGTGTTCGCACGCCCCAAACTTTAAGACGAGCTAACTCAGTTGTTAATGCGATCGTAGCTGCTTCTCTTTCACTTGGATCTTTAGCATTAATCAATTCACCTAAAAATCTCTTTCTGGATACACCAACAAGGAGTGGGTAGCCAAGTAATTGAATTCGATCAATACTTTGCAAAATCTGCCAGTTATGTTCACTCTCTTTTGCAAAGCCAATTCCAGGATCTAAAATTATTTGCTCGTTAGAAACTCCAGCTTTTAAAAGATATGAGACCCGCTCATCTAACTCCTCTTTAACCTCTTTAACAACATCTTTATAAATAGCCTGCTCTTGCATATTCCTTGAATGCCCACGCCAATGCATAACTATGTATTGCACTTTCGGATTTGATGCAATTACTTTTGCCATTTTTTCATCAGCAAGGCCACCGCTCACATCATTAATATATGTAGCACCTACCGCAATTGCTTCTTTAGCCACTTCCGCGCGCATAGTGTCAACACTTACTACAGCCCCATCTTTTACTAACTCTTTAATTACTGGGATTACTCTTTTTAATTCTTCTGTTTCACTAACTCGCTCAGCACCTGGTCTAGTAGATTCACCACCAACATCAATAATGTCAGCGCCCTCCACCACTAAGCGACGGCCACCAGTTACTGCATCATCTTTAGATAAATACTTACCACCATCAGCGAATGAATCTGGTGTGATATTTAATATCCCCATTACAACCGTGCGACTCATAATTACCTGCTTTGGTTAATTAAAGAGATTGCTTCAGCTCTCGTTGCTGGATTTAAAAGTTGACCGCGAACTGCACTTGTTGTGGTGCGTGCTTGTGACTTTCTAACTCCTCGCATAGACATACACAGATGTTCACAATCAATAATTACAATTACTCCACCTGGTTGCAGAATCTCAACTAGTGCATCAGCAATTTGTGAAGTTAATCTTTCTTGTACTTGTGGACGGCGTGAATACAAATCAACAAGGCGTGCTAATTTTGATATTCCAGTAATTTTTCCGCTTTCTCCAGGGATATAACCAATATGAGCTACGCCATGAAAAGGCGTTAGGTGATGCTCGCAATGAGAAAAAACCTCAATCTCTCTAACAATTACCAACTCTTTATGGCCAATATCAAAAGTGGTAGTTAAAACATCTTTAGGTTTTTGCCAAAGTCCAGCGAAGTTTTCAGCAAGTGCCTTAGCAACTCTCTTTGGCGTATCTTTTAAACCATCCCGGCTTGGATCCTCGCCTAAAGCATGTAGTAATTCAGTTACAGCTTTTTCTGCTCGCACTTGATCAAACTCCTGTTTGGCGCCACCATCATTTGGCCCCATTGATACGGAGTTAACCTCACTCATTTACATCTTTGCTTATGTCTTTATCACTTTTTTTAGTAGCTGATTTCTTAACTGCCTTGTCCTCTTCAACTACTTTAACTTTTGCAGGTTTTAATGCAACTGGAGGCTGATTAGACGGTGTTCTATTTTGTGAGCCAGTCCAAGCTGCTCTTGGCTTAACCTTCTTAACTCGCTTAAAAATAGTTGCAATCTCTTCTTTATTTAGGGTTTCATTCTCAAGTAACTCTTCAACTAATCGGTCTAAAGTTTCGCGATTAGCAACTAGAACATCAAATGCTTCCTGGTGGGCATTTTCAATCATCTCTCTAATTTCACTATCTACAATTGCTGCAACATTTTCTGAATAATCTCGTTGGTGTCCATAATCGCGACCTAAAAATGGTTGAGAATCTGAGATGCCAAGTTTTATAGCGCCCAACCGCTGCGTCATTCCATATTGTGTAACCATCGCTCTAGCTAAATTAGTTGCCTTCTCAATGTCATTAGAAGCACCAGTTGTTGGATCATGAAATATTAATTCTTCCGCAGCTCTACCACCCATTGTGTATGCAAGTTGATCAAGCATTTGATTTCTAGTTACTGCATAACGATCTTCATCAGGTAGCACCATTGTGTAACCAAGTGCACGACCTCTTGGCATGATTGTTACTTTATGAACAGGATCTGTATGAGGAAGTGCGTGCGCAACTAATGCGTGGCCTCCTTCATGATAAGCAGTAATTCTTCGCTCTTCTTCTGTCATTAAACGTGAAACTTTTTGTGGGCCTGCCATGACTCGATCAATTGCTTCATCTAAGTCTGAATTTCTAATTGTTCGGCGATCTTCTCGTGCAGCCAACAATGCTGCTTCATTTAATACATTTGCTAAATCAGCGCCGGTAAATCCAGGAGTGCGTTTTGCAAATGATGCTAAATCAACATCTTTAGCGACCATTTTATTTTTTGCATGCACAGTAAGAATTGCAGCACGTCCCTTTAGGTCTGGTCTGTCGACAGTTATTTGTCGATCAAATCTGCCTGGACGTAGTAGAGCAGGATCTAAAACATCTGGTCGATTAGTTGCAGCAATTAAAATTACCTGCCCATTAGCTTCAAAGCCATCCATCTCAACAAGTAATTGATTTAAAGTTTGCTCGCGCTCATCATTTCCACCACCAAGACCGGCACCGCGCTGGCGACCAACCGCATCAATCTCATCGATAAAAACAATTGCTGGTGCATTTTGTTTTGCTTGGGCAAATAAATCTCTAACTCTTGAAGCACCAACACCAACAAACATTTCTACAAACTCTGAACCAGATATTGAATAAAATGGGACCTTTGCTTCACCGGCTACCGCTCTAGCAAGTAATGTCTTACCAGTTCCTGGAGGGCCATAAAGTAGTACGCCCTTTGGAATCTTTGCACCAATGGCTTTGTATTTATCTGGGCTAGCAAGGAAATCTTTTATCTCGCGAAGTTCAGCAACTGCTTCATCGGCGCCAGCCACATCCTCAAATGTGTTTGTAGGCATCTCTTTATTTTGTAATTTAGCTCGAGACTTTCCAAATGAGAACACTCTTCCACCTTGACCGCCACCCATAAATAACAGCAGTAAGAAAATAATTAAAAGTATTGGAAGAATACTTAATATAAGTGAAACAAAAAATGATTGCTTAGGGACTTCAATATCCCATGTTGTGGTTGGAGGATTGCTTGTTAACAACTCAACAATTAATACCTCTTGGCCTTTAATATAGGAAGCTTCTAGTTTTGAAGCTCCTTGAACAAACTTGCCATCTTTTAATACAACTCTAACTTTTTGATCACGATCAATAACAATTGCCGATTTAACATTATCTTTTGAAATCTCATTTAAAATAGTTGAAGTTTCAACTTTTATAAATTCTTTACCAGTTGTTGAAATCTGACCAAAAATACTTACGCCAATTAATGCGGCAACTATCCAAAATAATGGTCCACGCAAAATTTTTCTAATCAATGCAGGTGATGGCTTAGTAGGCTTCTTGCCACTTTTTATTCCTTTAATTTTAGGAACTTTTAGTTTTTTCTTTTGCGCCACTTAGTTTCATCACTTTCTTAAAGCCGCTTGGGGGCTTAAGAATAAAGGTGTTTGGCAAGAACGCCAATAAACGGCAGATTTCGATACTTCTGATCAAAATCTAGGCCATAACCAACCACAAACTCACTTGGTATATCAAAGCCTACATATTTAGCTTCTACCTTCACGGTGGCTGCATCTGGCTTACGAAGTACAGTTAAAACGGCAACAGATTTGGCTCCTCTAGAAAGTAGGTTCTCAGTTAGCCAGGAAAGTGTTAGACCAGTATCTAAAATATCTTCAATGATTAAAACATTTCTACCTAAAATATCGTTATCTAAATCTTTTAAAATTCTAACTACACCACTTGATTTTGTACCTGCTCCATAAGATGAAACTGCCATCCAGTCCATATCAACATGGCGCTGTAGGTGGCGAGAAAAATCTGCCATTGCCATTACCGCACCTTTTAACACACCAACTAAAACTAAATCCTTACCTTCATAATCTTTTTCAACTTGTTTAGCCAATTCTTTTAAACGAGTCTGAATCTGTTCCTCGCTTACAACAACTCTTTCAATGTCATTGCCGAGCTTTAATAGATCCACATCACTCCTTATTTATTGGCTTGAAAGGGATATTGTGCCCGAATTTCGCCAAAGCTTCACATTCCCGGGTAAGGCCACCTCTTTTTGACCATGCCAATCAGAAATCAACGCCTCAGCAGATGCAATATGTTCAGCTGATAGGGAGCCAGCAGGTGAACCCGCTTTATAAATAGCAAGTCTTAATACTCTACTTCGAATCGCTTTTGGCAAGCGCTCTAAATCATTAACCTTTATATTCATCCAATCAATTTGTGTAAAAAATTCATTTGCAAAACCATCTAATGCATCAGCATCATCGCGGAGTAAATCAGCACTTCTTACTAATGCTTGTGTAATACCAGGGCCAAGATTTTCTTCTAATGTTGGCAAAACATTTTTACGGACACGAACTCTTGTAAATCTTAAATCTTCATTATGCGGATCAGACCAAATTTCAACACCGCCTTCTTGGCAGGCAGTGATAGTGGTTTGTCTATCAATTTTTAACATCGGCCTTACATAAATATTATTTTCAATAGCCATACCCGATAAAGATCTTGCGCCAGATCCCCTGGCAAGACCTAATAAAACATTCTCGGCTTGATCATTTAGCGTATGAGCTAAAAAGAAATACTTTGGTCGATAAGTATCAATGAATTGATTAAAGATTTGATACCGCGCTCTTCTAGCAGATGCTTCTAATCCATCAGTTAGAGTTACTTGAGCAACTGCTGATTCGATTTGGGTATAACCAATCTTTTTTAATTTAGTAATTGTTTGCGCTGTAATTTCAGCTGAACCATCTTGTAAACCATGATCAACAACTACTGGAATAATTTTTACACCATTTGCTTCAATAAAAAGTGCTAATGCCATTGCCATAGAATCAGCGCCACCTGAACAACCAAATAAAATAGTTTCAGATGTATCTGCAAGCCAAGGCTTTACCGCTTTGCGGATCTCCCACAGTGCTGTACTAGCGGTGGTGTTCATACTGAGAAGATTAGACCCGACCCCCGTAAGGCATTAAACCCTTGATGCTATAGATGCTTGAATAGAGCAAATCTTTATCTTTATTGTGCGCCTCCCACATCATGCCATCGCCAGCATAGATAGCAATATGGTGGATCGTGCTAACTGTTCCCTTATATGAGTAAAAGACTAAATCTCCTGGAACCATTTCTGAAAGTGGTACACGTTTTGTTGCCACCCAAAACAGTGATGAGTTAAGTCGATCCCAATTAGGCCAGCCAAGACCAGCTGATTTATAAGCGGCATAGACCAGGCCTGAACAATCAAAAGTGGTAGGTCCTTCACTTCCCCAAACATATTTCTTTCCTGCATTCACCTGTTTTGCAGCATATGCAACCGCTGCTATTCGCATTGCCTCTGTTGATCTTGTACTACTTCTTCCAGTAAATCCTATATCTCGCCAAATTTTTGATTGATCTAAAGTTAAAATCGCTCGCCCAGCGTTTGCTTCTTCAAGTAATGCAAGTTGTCGTTGTTGCTCAAGTGTTAGTCGAGTTTTTTGAGCAACTGCTAATTCTTTTGCTAATTTATCCTGAACTGCTTGAAGTTTATTAACCTCATCTTGTTGCATGGCTGCTGCTTGATCAGCTTCTTTCTTAGCGGCAGCAACTTTTACTGTGGCAGCTTCTTGCGCTTTCTTTGCTATATCAGCCGCTTTTTGAGCATTAGATGCAACTACCTCAGCTGATTTAAATCTATCTAGTGCATTTGAATTGTTTTCACCTAATGTATCTAGCGCACTAAGGCGATCTGCCAAATCCTGGGGACCATCAGCGTTAAGTAAAGAATCAAGATCAGTAAAACCGCCGCCCATTACATAAGCATTGGCAGCAAGTTTTCCAATATTTCGCTTTCCTGTGCTAACTGAGGCTTGAGCTATTTGCAGATGCTTCATTGCAATTTCTGCTTGGTTAGTTTTACGCTTTAGGTCATTTTGAGCAGCAACATAAATCTTACGTTTTGCTAATGCAATTGAAGTTAATTGGCTTAGAGTTTTCTTTGCTGAATTAAGTTTTTTAGCAGCTGCATCTGCGGCGGCTTTTTTCTCAGCCTCAATTTTTTTAGCTGCATCAATTTGAGCCTGAGTTGGCTTTGGGGTTGCAGCAATCGCTGTATTTGTCATAAGTGCAAATACTAAAATTGATATAAGAATTTTTTTATTCATTAATTTGCCACATCTCGTCGTTTAAATAAAACAGCCACAATAAGGAGCCCCGCAAGTAAAAATCCATAGGAGGTAATTAATGCATACTGATAGGAAACTTTCTCGCTGCCACCCTGGGCAACTATTGAAAGTAATTGACCTGGAAAGTATCGATCAATATTTGTAACAAATGCAGATAACAAGCCTTCAATAATTAGGTTCCAAATAACACCGATAGAGATAGCAGAAATTGGTGATCTAAAAAGTAAACCTAAAATCATTCCAAATATTCCATACCCGATCGTGGCAATTAATACATTTAAAAATGTTCGAGCAAGTGCTGCATTCGCTTCAGAGCTTGCCCATGCATCCGTTGATATGTCTTTAACTCCAGCAAATAAGTAAGAAAGCGCTACCGATAAAACTGCAGCTAGGGCAACCATTACGATTGCAAATAACTTCATTGATATTAATTTCCCAATTAAAATCTTCATTCTAGAAGGCTGGCGTACTAATAAATTACGTAGAGTGCCGTATGTGTATTCCTGAGCTGTTTGAGCAGCAAAGATGCACAAAGCCACTATCCCCAGCAGCCCAGCTGAGTTGCTAAATCCAATTGAAACACCGGTAGCAAGTGATAAAACATCTCTACCAATTCTTATTCCTCGTTCACCATTTCCTTCCGGTGAGTCAACTAATAAAAACAATAAAGAAGTTACTAGCCCAATTACAAAAGTGACTGCTGCAATTGTGGAAAGAGATAAGGATGGCCGGCGTAGCTTAGTTAACTCTGCTCTGACTACATTAATCATTACTCACCTGTCATTTCAAAAAACGTATCTTCAAGTGATGGCCGAACAGGAGTAAGGGTTTCTAATACAACACCAGCATCAAAGGCTGCCTTATTAAACTTTGCAGCATATTCACTGGCGCCAGTCACATGAACACTGTCGCCAATTATTGTGCCTTCATGGCCTGCTTCTTTTGCAATTCTTAACAACTTATCTAAGTCACTAGATTTCTCAGGCTTTGCCACAATAACTGGTTGTTGCTTAGCTAGTAACTGACTTGTTTTGCCAGAAAAAATTACCTTACCTAATCTAAGCATCACTAAATAATCACTAATTACTTCAATTTCAGATAAAAGATGAGATGAGATAAAAACTGTAGTACCTGAGTTAGCTAACTTACGAAGTAGGTTTCTAATCTCCTGAATTCCTGCTGGATCTAAACCATTTGTTGGTTCATCTAAAACCAATAGCTTTGGATTTGGAAGTAATGCTGCTGCAATTCCTAATCTTTGTTTCATACCCAATGAATAAGTTTTATACTTTGAATCTCCACGATCTCCTAGCTCAACTAAATCAAGTAAGCCTTGAATAGATTTAGTATCAAAGCCACCTAGTTTTGCTAGTACTGTTAAATTCTGATTACCAGTCAACGCTGGATAAAAAGCTGGGCCTTCAATCATTGCGCCAACTCTTGGTAAATATTTCTCTGGATGTGTTATTGATTCACCTAATACATGCCCACTACCAGTTGTAGGTGAGATTAATCCAAGTAGCATTCTAATTGTTGTAGTTTTACCAGAACCATTAGGACCGACAAAGCCGCAAATACTTCCCATCGGCACTTCAAAATTAGCGTGTGAAAGCGCCATTCGTTCGCCATATTTTTTAGATAAATCGGCAACATCAATTGCCAGAGGGGAGGACATGGGAAAATTATCCCATTAAATAGTGTGAAAACTACTTAAGCAATACACCGAGTACTAGCAAAAATGAGTAAATACTGAGAAATATGATTGATGCTTGGAATAATTTGCCAGCATTTACCTCACTTGGCTGCTTAGTTAATTTAATTAACTGCCGCTTCCAGCCAACAATAAGTAATAAAGTAATTACAAATAGCCAATTACTTAGCCCAGCACTTCTAATCACAAGTAGTGAAACAATTACCATCGCTAGTGAGTGAAACCACATCTGATTTATCACAGATCTAATCGGAGCAACTACCGGAAGCATAGGTATGCCAGCGGCTGCATAATCATCCTTGTATCTAACGGCTAAGGCCCAAAAATGTGGTGGAGTCCAAAAAAAGATTAAAAGAAAAAATAGCCAAGATGTAGCAGTTAATGAGTTTGTAACTGCAGCTTGCCCTATTAGCACTGGCATACATCCTGCAATCCCGCCCCAAACTATATTTTGTGAGGTGTGGCGCTTAAGCGCAATTGTGTATCCGAAAACGTAAAAAATAATTGCAAGTGCAGTTAATACAGTAGCTAATTCAGTAGTAAAAATATAAAAAATTGCTAATGAAAGCAGTGAAATAATTGAAGAGAATAAAAGTGCATTTCTTTTTGAAATTTGTCCCGTTGAAATTGGACGATTTGCAGTGCGCTTCATTAATTTATCAGTATCGGATTCGATTACCATATTAAAAGCATTAGCGCCCCCAGCGGCTAATGTGCCACCTAATAAACTCCAAAAAGTTAAAGATAGGTCCGGTATGCCATTAGTTGCTAGAAAAAGTGCTGGCACAGTTGTTACTAATAAAAGTTCAACAACTCGCAACTTCATTAGCGATATATATTGTTTCATTTACCGCTAACCCTACCGCTGCTTTATATAAGTTGGTTACTGAGTGATTGCTACTGGATTATTTTCAACCGTTGGTGGTGTTAGCCCAATCACAACTGGCTTAGTAATTGTTCCAAGCATTCGATCAATTGCACTTCGCGCAGCATTTTGGCTTCGCTTAGTTCTACCAACACCATCTGCAATTACAACAAATACATACTCTTTTTCACCTGCGCTTGTGTATCCGGCTAATGAAACTGTATGACGAGTTGAACCAGTTTTTGCTTTAACTATGCCAACTGCTTGTGGAGCAGTTGTGTGATATCGGCCAATTAATGTGCCAGATTCACCTCCAACTGGCAAAGAGTCATATACAACCTTAAGTTGTGGCTCACTTCTAATTTTAAGAAGAAGTTGTGAAACAGTTACAGCAGAAACGCGATTAGCCCCACTAAGGCCAGAGCCATCAACTAATTTCATTCCCTTAGTATCAATACCGAGAGAGGTAAGTTTTTCATTAGCCATATCATTTAATCCATCTTTGTTTAACGGATAACCATTCTTACCCGTTGCTAGCATTGCAAGTCGTTGCGAAAGCACATTATCGCTGTAGAGCAAGGCAAATCTAATCATCTTAGAAAGCGGTGGAGATTCTACTTCGGTAAGTTTTTCAGTAACTAATGACTCAACTTCAATATTTTTACTAAGTGGTTTATAGGCAACTGATGCTCTTCTTTTTAAAGCTTTCTTTGCATAATAAATATCAGAATTATTCACGCCTTTGTAGATAAGTGTTATTCTCTTAAGTTTTTTATCGGAAGCAAATGCTGCCTTAATTAGCTTTGGCATATAAGCACGTTTATTAGCATCTCGATATTTTGCATTTGATGTTATCCAGGGATCATTTTCTCCCCAAATTACAAAAACTCCTCTTTTTTCAGTTTTATATATTGCTGTCTTAAACACAGTACTGGCATCTAAAGTAAGAGCAATTGTGGCAGCCGTTGTGAGCTTTAAAACAGAGGCAGGAGTTCTAGCTTTAGTTGAACCACTTTCATAGATAACTTCACCAGTTGCTTTATCAATTAAAATAACTCCAGGATCTCCAAGATATTTTGAATTTAAATAATTAAAAAATGGTTGAGGTAGGGTCTCAACTGCATGGGTTGGCTGTATATTTAAAAACAGAAGAGCCACTATAAAGACTGATAATTTTCTCATTTAGTCTTTACCAATCTATTTAATCTTCCTTGTGAAAGCAGAGCACCCAATATTACGATTATAGCCCCAACTATTTCATGCCAGACTATTACTTCTCCTAAATACAAGCGCCCCACAATTACTGCAACTACCGGAGTTAAATATGTTACCGAGCTTGCAATCGCACTTCCTGCTGCTGCTGTAATTGAAAAGTTCCAAATATAAGCAAAGCCACTGCCAAAAATTCCTAAGCAAAGCATTGCAATTACTGATTGGCGCGGGTAAGAATTATTTGAAATACCATTAATTAAGAAGAGTGGTAGCAGAGTTATTGCTGCCATAATTAATTGCCCAGCAGCTAGCGCCTCTGGCTTTAGTTTAAGCGGAATAACATTTCGTGTTGAGTATGGATATGAGGCGCCATAACAAGATACTGCAATCAGAAGTGCGATCACGCCAACGAGTTGATTATCACCAAGCTCTTTCCAAACACCAACAACAGTCATTACACCTAGCGCGCCAATTAGTAACCCATAGATTTGCTCTCGCTTTAACTTTTCTTCTCTAAAAATAACAAGTATAAACACCAGTGTCATTAGTGGAGTTGCTGCATTAATAATTGAAGCGAAAACAGATGTTACATACTGTTGAGCAAAAGCAAATAAGACACCTGGGATAACATTTAACAACAGGGCAACTACCCACAGCTTTTGCCAAACTTTCCTATCTGTTGGCAGATTAATCTTTCGAATTCTTGAGATTATGATTAGCGTGATTGCACCTAAAGCACACCTGATGAAAGTCACGCCAAATGGGGTTAGGAATTCAAGGCCTAATTCGATAAAGATAAAGGAGCAACCCCAGACTGTTCCAAGAGCAAGATAAGCAGGGAGCCAAGATTTTCTCATCATCACTCCTTAACCCTTAAGGTTCACTCATGTCTGAATCAATCGTTGGTCCTGGTGAGTTCTACCAGGTTGTTGGCGTAGGACCACACTCTAAACCATGGCCAACTGATAATCACTTTGATCAAGCACTTCTTGAGCATGGTGATCGAAGAAATGTCTTAGATAAATACAGATATTGGACGGTTGAAGCAATTGTCGCTGAACTTGATACCAAGCGACATGATCTACAAATTGCAATTGAAAATTGGCAACACGATTTAAATATTGGATCAATTGTTAGAACTGCAAATGCTTTTAATGTGAGCGCAGTTCATATTGTGGGTAAGCGAGATTGGAATAAGCGTGGCGCAATGGTTACTGATAGATACCTAACTGTGCATCACCACGCAACCGTTGAAGAGTTTAAAGAGTGGTGTGATAAAGAAAACTTGCCAATTATTGGAATAGATAATCTACCAATTTCAAAACAATTAGAAAGTGCCACCCTTCCTAAAAGATGTGTGATGTTATTTGGCCAAGAGGGCGCTGGGATGAGTGATGAGGGTGTGGCAGTTTGTTCAGTTGTTCTTGCTATTTCTCAATATGGTTCAACTAGATCTATGAACGCCTCAGCAGCTGGTGCTATTGCAATGTATGCCTGGGCGATGCAACATTTAAATCCAAGTAATCACCCGAAAAACTAGTTTTCGTCAATTACCTCAACTACCGCATCAAGGCGGCGGGCAATTTCTTCTGCTTCATCAAGGCGGCCTAATTTAGTAAGTGTGATAGAAATTTTTCTCTCAATATCAATAATAAATTCAAAATCTTTAAACTCTGATTCAGTTACATTCTCCAACACATTTTCAAGGGTCATAAGTGCCTCTTCATATTGCTCTGAGGCAATCTGTGCTTTACCTAATTCAAATGAGGAGTAGGTCTCACGCCTGTGATCATGGGCGGTAACAAAAACATCTAGTGATTTTTGCGCAGAAATTAATGCACCTTCGGCGTCACCCAACTCAGTTAGGCAGTGAGCAATTTTTTGGTCACACCTTGCAACATTTATAACTTCTTTAAGTTTCTTAAATAATGCTCTAGATTCTTTAAACGCTTCTAGTGCTTTCTCATAATTTTTTAATTCCCGATATGCACAACCAATTAGGTGCATGTCATTAGCAGCTCCTGAATCATTTCCGTCTACTAAATGCTCCTGCACACATAAATTCATACACTCAATAGTTTTTTCATACTCTTTAGAGTTAAACCACCACTCACCTAAGGTGCAGGCAAGTTCGATTGCCATAGGTGATTTTGTTTCACGAAGTAGGTCAACTGCCTTACTCATAGCATTAGCTGCTTCATTCATTCGCTTTAATTGATTTAAGTTATAACCAATTGCTGAGTAAGCCTGGGCTAAGCCATCAGCTGGTGCGATTGCGCCAAGATCTGAATAAATATCTCGCGCTGTTTCAGCTAACGCTAATGCTTCATCGTATTGTCCGCGGGCATAAATTCGCGCAGATAATTCGTAATATGTATTTGCTCGATCAAGACCTTGCACTTCAGGAATTCTTTCCCAAAGCATCTCTTCAGTAATTATTTCCTCTGAATTGATATCGTCGTCGTCGGCCAAATTCTCTCCTGTAGGCTTAAACTGCTTTGGAAGTAAGACAACCCTAGCAATTAAGGCTGATAGGTGAGGGTGTAATTAACTTAATTCTCACTGATGGCTAAGGGAACTGAGCGTGAGCGGCTTAGATAAACCTGAGTATAATTTCCCCACGTGCGTTTCATAAATAATCCAAGCCACGACCTGACCTATGACGATGTGTTTATGGTCCCTTCCTATTCTGCGCTATCTAGCCGAATGGATGTTGATCTAACAGCTTTTGATAAAACTGGCACCACAATTCCATTAGTCGTAGCAAACATGACTGCAATAAGTGGTCGAAGAATGGCTGAAACAGTTGCCAGACGTGGTGGTATCGCTGTTATCCCACAAGATATTCCACTTGAAATTGTTGCTGATGTAATTAGTTGGGTTAAGTCTCGCCATATTATTTTTGATACCCCAGTTACCTTAAACCCTAATGAAACTGTGGCAGATGCCATTGATTTAATAACTAAAAGATCTCATGGCGCTCTAATTGTGGTTGAAGATGATGTTCCAGTTGGCATCATTACTGAAGCAGATTGTGAAAATGTTGATCGCTTTACTCAGTTAAATAAAATCATGTCAAAAGATTTAGTAAGTTTAAAAGATGATGTAACGCCTAAAGAGGCATTTGAATTTCTAACTGATAAGCGAAGGCGCCTTGCCCCAGTAATAAATAAATCTGGCAAGCTAGTTGGAATCATCACTCGCACTGGAGCACTTAGAGCAACGATGTATCAGCCATCAATAGATGCTAATGGAAAGTTAAGGGTTGCTGCAGCGGTTGGAATTAATGGGGATGTAGAAAAGAAAGCAAAGGCACTAATTGCAGCTGGGGCAGATGTATTAGTCGTTGATACCGCTCATGGTCATCAAAAGAAGATGGTTGATGCTCTTAAAACAATTAGGGCACTAAATCCTGTAATACCTATTGTTGCTGGCAATGTTGTTACCGCAGATGGGACTAAAGAATTAATTGAAGCAGGAGCTGACATAGTTAAAGTTGGCGTGGGACCAGGTGCTATGTGCACAACTCGTATGCAAACTGGAGTTGGCCGCCCACAATTCTCTGCAGTACTTGAGTGCGCTATTGAAGCTAAAAAACACGGTAAAACAATTTGGGCAGATGGTGGCGTTCGCCATCCAAGAGATGTTGCATTGGCTCTTGCTGCAGGTGCCTCACAAGTAATGATTGGCTCTTGGTTTGCCGGCACATATGAATCCCCAAGTGATTTAAGAAAAGATTCAGATGGCAGACTTTATAAAGAATCCTTTGGTATGGCATCAGCACGTGCGGTAGCGGCTCGAACTGCTAGTGAAGATGCATTTGATCGCGCACGTAAGTCATTATTTGAGGAAGGTATTTCAACCTCTCGGATGTATATAAATCCAGCTCGCCCTGGAGTAGAGGATTTAATTGATGAAATCATTGCTGGGCTTCGTTCATCTTGCACATACAGCGGTGCTAAAAACTTAATTGAGTTTAATGAAAAAGCAGTTATTGGAATCCAATCAGCTGCCGGGTATGCCGAAGGTAGACCGCTATTTACTTCTTGGAAGAATTAAACTTCCTGTTTCTTGATATCTGACTTAGATAAAATAATGTGGCCGATAAAGCCAATAAGTAGCGCTGCAATAACTCCAAGATTTGCATATGCCCATTGGCCATCTTTGCCACCAAAGGTTGAAAGTAAATATCCTTGCCAAGATAACCAAGAGGCAAGTGAGTTTGTTACTAATCCCCAACCAATGATTGTGCCAAAAACAACTAGCCCAATAGATTTAAAATTATAAGCACCATATCTACCCTTTGAATCAAATAACTCATCCTCGCTATAACTCTTTCTCATTAATACATCTGCAACAAATAGACCAGACCAAACTGCAACTGGCACACCTAACGTAATTAAAAATCCTTGGAAGGGAACAAAGAAATCACTTGCAAACCAAACTAGATAAATTGTTCCAATAGTCATTATTACGCCATCAATACTGGCAGCAATATGGCGCTTTACTGGCAGGCCAATTGAAACTAAAACTAAACCAGATGAGTAAAGATCAAGAATTGCTCCACCAATTAATCCTAAAATAGCTACAAATGCAAAAGGGATTAAATACCAAGTAGGCAAAAGAGTTGTTAAAGCCCCAATTGGATCTGAAGCAACTTGATCATTTAATGCTTTGCTGGAGCCGGCAAGGAGTGATCCATAAATTACCAAAATTATTGGAACAACTGATGCCCCAAATATTGTCCAGCCAACTACTGCCTTACTTGAAGTTTTGCGTGGTAAATACCTTGAATAATCAGCTGCGCAACCAACCCAACCAAGACCTATTCCAGTAATTGCAAAAATTAGCGCGCCAATAAATCCTTGAGTTGATCCGGTGGGTAATGCTGATACCACGCTCCAATTTATCTGATCAATTGTTAAGGCTATATAACCTAAAGTTAGAACTAAAGTAATAATTGTTAAGTAAAACTGTATTCTCATAATTACTTTAAAACCTAGAACTCCACCTAAAACAGTAAGCCCACCCGCTAGTAAAAATCCCATAATTTTAGATAGATCAGGATTAATACCAATTGCTCTAGTGAATACAGTTTCAGAAGCCAAAGTTGCTAGTGAAACTAATACTGTCTCCCAACCAACAAATATTAAATAGGATAAAAAGCCTGGTAATACATTTCCTTTAACACCAAAGGCTGCTCTAGATAATGTCATGGTTGGTGCATTTGCTCGCTTGCCAGCAAGTGATGAAATGGCAACTAAAGAAAAACTACCCAAGGTTCCAATAATTGCAGCTGTGGTTGCTTGCCAGAAAGATATGCCAAAGCCAAGAAAAAATGATCCGTATGAAAGAGCTAGAAATGAAACGTTGGCAGCTGCCCATGGCCAAAATAAGGATTTAGCAGAGCCTTTGCGTTCAGATTCGGAAATAAAATTAATTCCGTTTACTTCGATGCTATTTGAAATCTTTGCCATAGGAAATGTATTTAACTAAATTTTTACCTTGGACGTTTGCGACGCTCGTGTGGGCGAGGACGTGATTTCTTCTTTTTACCGCCGCCTCTTGATCTTGAACCGCGGTAGCGATCAGATCTTCCACTCTCTTCACCTTTTGTAGCACCAGCTAAGACAATTGGGATTCCAGATGGTTCAGCTGCGCCAGTAATTCTTACTAAATTAGCATCAAGTGGTCTGACTGTTGATTCACTTAATCTAACGCCAGCTCGAGCAGTTAATCCATGTACACCTTTGCGTTGCTTATGTGTTGCAAGAGTTACCACAGTTCCAACAGCGCCTGCTCTAGCAGTTCTACCTGCTCTGTGTAAATAATCTTTGTGATTCTCGGGAGCATCAACGTGGACCACTAATGAAACATCATCAACGTGAATTCCGCGAGCTGCTACATCAGTTGCTACTAGTGCATTTGTTTTTCCTGATTTAAAAGCCTCTAACACTCTAGATCTTTGTGCTTGAGTTTTACCACCATGAAGGGCGCCTACTGCAACTCCAACCTCATTCATCTTTTTTGTTAACTTATCTGCGCCATGTTTAGTTCTAACAAAGAAAATACTTTTACCTTTTCTAGCTGCGATCTGAGCAGTAATTAAATCTTTATGTGCTTGCTCAAGTATTAACACATGATGGCTCATATTTCCGGCAGTTGATTTCTCATTAGCGAGTGAGTGAGTCATTGGATTCTTTAAATATTTTTTAACTAATGAATCAACATCTCTATCTAATGTGGCACTAAATAACATTCTTTGTCCACCTGGTTTAGTTAGATCAAGAATTCTTTTAACATCTGGCAAGAAACCCATATCTGCCATCTGATCTGCTTCATCTAATACTGTAATTGAAATATCATCTAATTTAATATGCTTTTTTTGAATAAGATCTATTAAACGTCCAGGGGTAGCAACCACAATCGGAACTCCGCGTTTTAATGCTTGAATTTGTTTAGAGTATGAAAGTCCGCCTGCAACAACTTGTGAATTTAAATTTACTGTTCTAGAAAGTGGCGCGATTACATCACTGATCTGCATTGCTAACTCTCTGGTTGGTGAGAGAATGAGTGCTAGTGGTTGCATCGGTTTAGCTGTTTTGCCAGCTAGGCGAGTCATTAAGGCAAGTCCAAAAGCTAGGGTTTTGCCAGAGCCAGTTTGGCCTCTACCTAAAATATCTTTGCCAGCAATTGCATCCGGCAATGTGGCTTTTTGAATAGGAAATGGCTTTTCAATACCTGTTGCAACTAAGGCTTTAATTAGCGCAGCGTTAACGCCTAAATCTTTAAATGACATAATCAACCTAACAAGACATGATGCGCGTCTTGGTGGTGATTAGAGATTAAGACCCGCAAGGCGCTTACAAAGTGTAAGCACATGGGAAATTACTAGCTTAAGTTTACCTTACTTTATCTTTCTTACTTACCAACTATTAATCAAGCCTTATTTTTGAATTATTCACAGTTAATTCAACTGCAACAATTCCTTTATCGCCCTCATTTGATTCAGGCTTAACCCATTCAATTTCAACACCAGATAAAGCAGTTTTAATCTCATCTTGAAACCAAGAATCAGCTAATTTTTCATCATCTGCAATAACTAGCTTGCTAATTTTTGCAACGCTATTTCCATCCTTTGATGGGTGATTATCAGTTAGCCATTGAATAAAAAATGGTAACTCACCAGATCCAATAATTTCTTTAACACCAATTTGCTTCCACTTTAATTCACTGCCATCTGGTCGAGTTCTAGAACCATCAGCTGCTTTTCTACCAAACTTTTCCTCAACTCCTGCTAAATCACTTGAACTAAATACCCAAGTAAGCCATCCGCCGCCAGCTTCAGCTTTTTTCTTAACGGCCTGGCCAAATGGTGTGGCATCTGTTGCTGGGTGATCTAGTGGACAAACAATCTCAATGTATTGACCATTTAATAATGGAGCAGTGAAGTTTCTAGTTCCAAACTTTGGGTGAATACCACCATCGATAAATGCAGTACTAATTTGAGAACCTATCCGGTTCACAACATCAGAGATTTGATCATGAGAGGCAACGTAGGAAATATGGTCAAGACGCATGAGAGTATTTTGCCCTATCAATGAGTGTGCTAATTACCATATTTAGCGCCGTAACTCACACATAAGTGCTTCAATTGTCAGTAATGGGGCGGCATTATGGGCCAAATTTGTTCTTGCCTTTAAAATCATTTGAATCTTTAACAAAGTTTTACTCTCAGTAATTGAGCCAGCCATTTTTGTAATCTCAGTTTTTAGATCAGAGTTAATTAAGCTCTCACTTACTCCAGATTGAACAAGCATTACATCTCGATAAAGTGTTGCTAGGTCTAAAAGCGCTCTATCTAAATAGTCTCTAACTAATCTAGTGCTTCTAGTTTTTTGTTCCTTCTCTAACTCTTTAACCGCTTTCGCTCCTCCGGCTGCAAGTTTTGAACCAGTTGATCCCCAAGCTTGTTTTAACTTTTCAATCTCAGCGCTATCGCGCACCTCAGCATCTGCTTCAGCTCGCGCTTTAGCTGTATCAACTAGTAACTGGGCTGCTTTATAAGCGGAGGAAATATCTGTAATCATTAAGGGAATCTTTAAAGTCGTTAATCTGTCATCTCTTACTTGCTTATCAGTTGCAAGATATCTAGCTACCCCAATATGTCCTTGGGAAGCCTTAGCTGCAAAGATTGCTAAATCTTCACTAATTAAATCTCGCTCAATAAGTAATTTAGCTACTGCCTTAATAGATGGTGTGCGCAGGCCAAGATGGCGACAACGTGATCTAATTGTTGCCAATACATCACTTAGAGTTGGCGCACAAAGTAGCCATACGGTTCTAGCACCTGGCTCTTCTATTACTTTAAGTAAAGCATTTGCAGCCGCCTCAGTTAAACGATCAGCATCTTCAATAACTACAACTCGATAATTTGCTACCGAAGGTGCCCAAGATGCTCTACTTATTAAATCCCTGACCTCATCTATTTTTATTGATAAGCCTTCAGTTTTTATTAATTCAACATCAGCATGTGAGCCTGAAATTGCTGATAAACATTCAGCGCACTTATTACAACCACCTGTTGGGCAAACTAATGCGGCAGCGAAAGCTATTGCTGCATTTGATCTACCTGAGCCAGCTGGGCCGGTAAAAAGCCAAGCATGGGTCATTTGTTGGCCAAAATTGCCACTATCACTCGCTGCTAATACTGCATCTTTAAGAACGTTAGTTACCTGCTGTTGATCAACTAATTGGTCAAAAACACTCATTAGTTTTTTTGATTTCTTTTAAGCGCTTTAATTAAACCAACTCTTTCAATAATCACTTGGTGTATTTGTTCAATACTTAATGTGGCATCAACTAGTAAAAATCTTTCTGGGTCTTGATAGGCAAGGTTTAAATACTCATGGCGCACTCTTTCATGAAATGCCAGTGGCTCACTCTCGAGGCGATCAGTTGATTGCAATCTTGCCAAACCAATCTCAGCTGGAAGGTCCATAATAATTGTCAGGGTTGGAGTTAATGATTCAGTGGCCCATCTTGAAATTCTTGCTACTTCAGCAGGTGATAAGACTCTGCCAGCTCCTTGATAAGCAACGGATGAATCGAAGAAGCGATCACTAATTACTACTTCACCTTTTTCTAGTGCGGGCCTAATCATTGTGTAAACATGATTTGCTCGATCAGCTGCATACATTAAAGCTTCAGCACGTGGTGAAATATTTCCAGTTTTATTATCTAATAAAATATCGCGAAGCTGATTACCAAGTGGTGTGCCCCCTGGCTCTCTAGTTAGTAATACTGTTTCATTATTCTTTTCTAGCCAATCTTTTAATAACTTAGTTTGAGTTGATTTACCAGAACCTTCCCCACCTTCAAAAGTAATAAACACACCAGCGGTTGCTTGTCCGGTAATTGTGCCTAACTCACCACGAAATGCTGATTTGATATCACTTAACAGTGAAACATTTGGCCGATCTCGCATTTGTATATATGAAATCACTCCTACTAGTACTGCAATGAGGCCTGCAAAAAACATAGTAAATGCTGCGCCATTATAGGTAAGAGTTGTTGTTCTAAAAGTGTAAGTATGTTGACCAATAGCTGCAGCAATTAATGGTGACACCGCCAGTACTAGTACTAATGCAACGCGAATTAAAGACTGCACAAATGCAAATGTGCGCCCGCGCACCTCATCTTCAACCTCAAGTCCTAGCATGGTAAATCCAGTTACCCAAGAAATACCAGCAAAGAGACCAAGAATGATTGTTATAAAGATTGCTAATACTAGGTTTAACATTAATGAAAGAGTTACTAATAAAATCCCTGAAATTGTTAAAGATATTCCAAATAAGCGCCTTCTAGAAAACTGTGAAAAAACTTTAGGGCCAAAGGATATTCCAAGTGCTAAACCAAGAAATACTGAGCCAAATAAAATACCGTAGGCAGCTTCACCTGCTTGTAGGTCATCAACAAATGTTCTAGCTAAACCAATTACCGCACCTGCTGCAAAGAAAGCACCAAGCATTCCAAATACAAGGCCTTTAATAATTTTAGAATCTTTAATAAATGCGAAACCCTCCCAAAGTGATTTACCTAGTGAGATCTGCTTCAAATTTTTACTAGGTCCCTCTGGTATCTCCTTTAAGCGCCAAATTGTGTAAGCACAAAAAGCAAAACTAATTGCATTAATATATAAAGCTAAATCAGCAGCAGAGGCTTGAGTTTTATTACCAAGGGCTGAGTTAATTGCGCCTGTAAAAATTGCCAGAGTCGAAAAAACTATTGCAGCAATAGGTGCAGTCCCATAAGCAGCAAGTAGTGAAACTTGATTAGCGCTTTCAAGTTTTAGTTTTGGAACAAGATTGGGTACGGATGCCTCTTTAGCAGGTGACCAAAATAATGTAACAATTTCAACTAATATGGTTGCGGTATAAAGCCAAAAGTAATTACCAACAATTGGTATTGATAAATAAAGTGAGAATCTTAAAATATCGCAGATAATCATTAATCTTCTGCGATCAAAGCGATCAGCAATTACTCCAGCAAATGGGCCAAGTAAAGCTGCTGGAAGTAATCTGACAATAAAAACTCCCGCAATAGCAAAGTTTGCTTTTGCATAATCACCACCAGCTAGTTGTTGAGCTAGAGCTGTACAAGCGAGAAGACCTAACCAATCACCAAAAGATGAGAATGCCATTGCTTGCCAAAGTTTTCTAAACGCAGGTATTGCCAGCACATTTCTAGATACTGATTGGGCTGGAGCTGCTGGATATGGCAGTGACATGTTGTAAGTCTACTTGCGCCTAGTGACCATTATTTTGGTGCATTTCCAACACCAGTGGCCGCTTTTTTAGACTTCTTTTTAGCACCTGCGCCTTTAATAGTTTTTTCAGTAAGGGTTGGCGCACTCTTCTTAGCTCGCTTACCTTTCTTTTTTGAACCGCCAGGATTTTCAATCTCCCATGCACGACGTCCTGCTAATAATTCAAGTGCTCGTTCAAGAGTTAATAATTCAACCGCATCACCACGACGCAGAGTTGCATTAGTTTCACCATCAGTTACGTAAACACCAAATCTGCCATCCTTAACAATTACTTCTTTATCTGTTTGCGGATCTTTACCTAATTCTTTAAGTGGTGGCTTTGCAACACCGCGTCGCCTGACCTTTGGTTGTTTATAAATCTCAATTGCTTCATCTAACATGATTGAAAATAATTGGTCTTCACTTGTTAGCGTGCGAGAGTCTGCGCCATGTTTCAGATATGGGCCGTAACGACCATTTTGAACTGTAATAACTTCGTTTTCATAACTTCCAAGTGATCTAGGAAGTGATAACAACCTCAGCGCATCTGATAAATCAACAGTATCTAATGACATTGTTGATAATAAAGATGCAGTTTTAGGTTTTGGTGCATCTTTCTTTTTTCTCTTTTTCTTAGCACCCTCTTCAACAATTTCTTCTGGAAAAACTTCAGTGATGTAAGCACCGAATCTGCCAGACTTGGCTATTACTTCAAGACCTGTTTGTGGATCTACCCCTAATTTTCTCTCACCGGACGGTTTAGCGAGTAATTCAATTGCAATAGGAAGTGTTAATTCATCTGGCGCCATCTGTTCTGGAATGTTGGCAAATTTTCGCTCATCGCCTAATCCTTGTTGCAGATATGCACCAAATCTGCCCACTCTGATTTCAATATCCTCACCCATCTTCATGGTGTTAATTGCTTGAGCATCAATTGCACCTAAATCAGCTGATAAATCAGCAAGACCTGGATTATTTTCAGTGCCGTAGAAAAACTTAGTAAGCCAAGTAACGCGCTCTTCCTCACCATTAGCTATCTTGTCTAAATCTTCTTCCATTGATGCGGTGAATTCATAATCAATTAACTTTGTAAAGTGCTGCTCAAGTAATCCTGTAACTGAAAATGCTAAAAATGTTGGAACTAATGCCCGTCCACGCTTTGCCACATAACCGCGATCTTGAATTGTTTGCATAATTGAAGCAAATGTTGAGGGCCGTCCTATGCCAAGCTCTTCTAGTTTTTTAACAAGAGTTGGCTCGGTATATCTTGCTGGTGGCTTTGTTTCATGGCCCTCACAGCTGTACTCACTTACTTCAATTTTTTCACCAACACTCATCGCAGGTAATCTGCGATCGCCCTCATCACTATCTGCTTTTTCTTCAACAATATCTTCATACGCTGCAAGAAAACCAGCAAAACTAATTACAGATCCGTTAGCGCGAAATATTGCATCCGCACCAGTTTTGGTTTTAACATCAAAATCAACTCGCATTTGTTGCTTCTTAGCATCTGCCATTTGGGAGGCAATAGTTCGCTTCCAAATTAAGTCATAAAGTGCAAACTCATCTCGTGATAGTTCAGGTGCTAATTCTCCAGGTGTTCTAAATGATTCACCCGCTGGCCTAATTGCTTCATGTGCTTCTTGCGCATTTTTTGTTTTTCCTTCATAAACTCGCGGGCTGCTTGGCACAAACTCTTTGCCATATAAAGATTGCGCAGATGATCTAGCAGCAGTAATAGAGGAAGATGAAAGTGTTACTGAGTCAGTTCGCATATAAGTGATATAGCCATTTTCATATAAGCGTTGAGCAATTCGCATAGTTAGTTGCGCACCCCAACCAAGACGAGATCCAGCATCTTGTTGCATAGTAGATGTTGTAAAAGGTGGCTTTGGTCGCTCTGTTCTAGGAGATTCCTCTAGTGATTTAACAACTAAAGATTGTTTACTAAGTGATTGAACTAATTCACGAGCTGCTGCCTCATCTAATAACAAAATATTTGACGCAGACTTTTCCTTAATACCGCCATTTGAATCAAAGTCATTAGTTGTAGCAACTCTTTTGCCATCTAAAGATAAAAGCCTTGCGCTAAAACCTGGAACACAAGCTGCTGCTAAATCCCACCATGCCGATGAAATAAAAGCCATTCGCTCGCGCTCTCGCTCAACAATTAATCTAGTTGCAACTGATTGCACACGGCCTGCTGAAATTCTTGGCATAACTTTTTTCCATAAAACCGGAGATAACCTGTAACCATAAAGACGGTCTAATACTCTTCGTGTTTCCTGAGCATCTACTAATCGATAATCTAAATCTCGAGTTTCCTTCGCCGCTTTTTGAATAGCATCTTTAGTTATTTCATGAAAAACCATTCGCCTAACTGGAATCTTTGGACGCAAAACTTCAATTAAGTGCCAAGCGATTGCTTCACCCTCGCGGTCTTCATCCGTTGCCAGAATTAATTCATCTGCATCCTTCATTAACTCTTTTAGCTCTGCGACCTTACTTTTTTTATCTGGGTTAATTACATAAAGGGGCGCGAAATCTTCTTCAATATTTACACCCTCTTTTGCCCAAGCAAATTGTTTAAACTCTTTTGGAATATCAGCAGCTCGTTGAGGTAGATCTCTAATATGACCAACTGATGCTTCAACTACATACTCATCGCCCAAAAAAGAACCAATTTTGCGCGCTTTAGCGGGGGACTCAACTATTACTAACTTTGTGCCCAAAGTATTTCCTTCTTAATTTAGATGGGGAAGATAAAGTAACTAGCCGATTGCAGTTGCGCGTTTGCGATTGCGCACAAGTGCATAAATAATTACCGCAGTTGCAAACAAAGCAATTGCCATATTTATCTGCTCATTATTATCTAAGGTAAAGCCAACAATTGCTGGCGTTATTAACAGGCCAACTAAGTTCATAACCTTAATTAATGGATTTATTGCAGGACCAGCAGTATCTTTAAATGGATCACCAACAGTGTCACCAACCACAGTTGCTTTATGAGCCTCACTACCTTTTCCACCAAACTTTCCATCTTCAATCATCTTCTTAGCGTTATCCCACGCACCACCTGAGTTAGATAGGAAAACTGCCATCAAAGTTCCTGTGCCAATAGCTCCGGCAAGGTATGCACCAAGGGCTCCAACACCTAAACCAAAACCAACTGCAATTGGCGCCATTACTGCCAGTAATCCTGGTGTAGCAAGCTCGCGCAAAGAATCACGTGTGCAGATATCAACTACCCGGCCGTACTCTGGCTTAACTTTGCCAGTCATAATTCCTGGATACTTTTTAAATTGTGCGCGTACTTCAACTACAACAGCTCCAGCCGCCCTTGATACTGCATTAATTGCAAGACCTGAGAACATAAATACAACAGCTGCGCCAATAATTAAGCCAACAAGATTTCTTGGATCTGCCACATCTAATATGCCTTGGAACTCAAGAACCTGATCTTTAACTACTAAACCTTTTTCAAGTACTGAGTTTTTAATAGCATCAGTAAATGCACCAAATAAAGCTGTTGCAGCAAGTACTGCAGTTGCAATTGCAATACCTTTTGTAATTGCTTTAGTGGTATTACCAACTGCATCTAGTGAGGTAAGAATCTTTGCGCCTTCTCCCTTAACATCACCACTCATCTCAGCAATTCCTTGAGCGTTATCTGAAATTGGGCCAAAGGTATCCATCGCAACGATTACGCCAACCGTTGTAAGTAATCCAGTACCGGCGAGTGAAACTGCAAATAGTGATAACACAATTGATCCACCGCCAAGTAAGAAAGCACCAAACACGGCAGTTGCAATTAGTAGCGCTGAATAAACAGCTGATTCAAATCCAACTGATACACCAGCAAGAATTACAGTGGCAGCACCTGTTTTTGAAGATGCTGCAACATCATTTACAGGCCTCTTACCAACTTCAGTAAAGAATCCTGTTAAAACCTGAATAGCAGCAGCTAATGCAATACCAATTAATACTGCGCCTAGTGAGAAAAATCTTGGATCAATATCCACTGATTGCGCTTCCATAGATAAGCCAGGCATATTTCTTAGTGAGTTTGGTAGATATGTAAAGGTAGCAAAACCAACAAGTACTGCGCTAATTATTGCGCTAGTAAAGAATGATCTATTAATCGCATCCATTGCACTCTTATCAGTTGAACGCAATTTAGTTAAGAAGATTCCTAATATTGCTGTAATAATTCCAATTGCTGGAACTATTAATGGATAGATAAGACCAGCATCACCAAAGCCTGCTTTACCAAGAATTAATGCTGCTACAAGTGTTACGGCATATGATTCAAATAGATCTGCTGCCATACCAGCACAGTCACCTACGTTATCGCCAACATTATCTGCAATAGTTGCAGCATTTCGTGGGTCATCCTCTGGAATTCCTTTTTCAACCTTACCGACTAGATCTGCGCCAACATCAGCAGCCTTAGTAAAGATACCGCCACCAACGCGCATAAACATTGCCAACATCGCTGCGCCAAATCCAAATCCTTCAAGTACGGCAGGGGCGTTCTCTTTATAAATAATTACAACTAGTGAGGCACCAAGTAAGCCAAGGCCCACAGTTGTCATTCCAACAACGCCACCGGTACGAAATGCAATCTGTACCGCCTTTTGTGCTGACTTCTTACGAGCAGCTTCAGCAACTCGAACATTTGCCCGAACCGCTAACCACATTCCGTTATATCCAACTAATGCTGAAAAGCCTGCGCCCACTAAAAAGAATATTGATCTACCAATTCGAATTTCCATATCTCCTGGTAGTGCAAATAAAAGAACAAATACAATCGCAACAAATACAGAGAGTGTTTTAAATTGTCTAGCAAGATATGCAGCGGCGCCCTCTTGAATAGCAGTTGCAATCTCTTGCATCTTTGCTGTTCCTTCACCTTGGGCAAGAACCTGCGCCCTAAGGGCATAGGCAATAGCTAAAGCTAAAAGTGAGATTCCTAAAATTACATATACGTAGGTGAGGTTATTTCCGCTTACTTGGACAGAATTCAATTAACACTCCTTTGTAGGGCTCAGCGATGAGCATAAAACTTACGACGGGTGAGTTTACGCATACTGGGGTGCCTTTTTACAAATAAAGAGGTATGCCGTGGATAAATTACGCTTGTTGCCTTACCTGCCCCTGACTCGGTTCTATGAGAAAGCAGTCTTAGATTTGTTTTATAAACCCATCAATTCGGCTTGGGAGTCAAAATCGGGAACAAGTTTTCTAACCTCATCAAAACTTCCTTGAGCTCTAACCTGTCCGTTTTCTAGATAGATAACTAAGTCTGCTCTTCGCACTGTAGCTAATCTGTGTGCAACAACTATTACTAAACTATTTTCTTTAGCTCTGTTAACAGCCTTAGCAATATTATCTTCAGTTTGAGCATCTAGTGAACTAGTTGCCTCATCCATAACAAGAATTTTTGGATTAGTTAGTAG
>OFQC01000006.1_pt1 | contig 36430 bp, 25 predicted proteins | sample 1542751 | NCBI WGS metagenome assembly OFQC01 (sample SAMN05442523, study PRJEB24371) | freshwater metagenome | isolation source: Freshwater Lake | place: Canada: Niagara | collected 2012-08-09
TATCAGGGGCTTAGGGAGTTAAATGAAAAGCACAGCTTTTAAAATCTTAACCGGATTCATTCTGGGCGCTACCGTCGTTGGTGGTTTTGCAATTGCAAATCCTTTCACTACGCCAGTAGTAAAAGCCTGCGTAGATAACAAGACAAAAGCTTTGTATATTTCAAGTAATGGCAGCTGCCCTAAGGGGCGCAGCGCTATTGATATTGGCGCTACTGGGGCCAATGTTAAAAGTATTGCTCAACTAGTCTCACCCTCAGTAGTTTCAATTGAGGTAACTGCGGCCAGTGGTAGTGGAACCGGTTCTGGCTCGATTTATAAATCTAATGCAAATAACTCATTTATTATTACCAATAATCATGTTATTGAAGCAGCAGCTGTTTCAGGGCAAATCGAAGTTGAGCTAAATAACGGAGATGTATTACCTGCAACTATTGTTGGTAGAAATTCAGAGTACGACTTAGCTGTTATCTTAGTTAAAAAAGGAAGCCTTCCTGAGATCCCACTTGGTAACTCATCCTCCCTATTTATTGGTGATCCAGTAATTGCTTTTGGTTCACCTCTTGGTTTATCCGGAACTGTAACTAGTGGAATTGTTTCAGCATTAAATCGACCAGTAACAACAGGCTCATTTAGTGCTGAAAGCTTTATGGATGCAATTCAAACGGACGCAGCAATTAATCCAGGTAACTCCGGCGGGCCACTTGTTGATTCACAAGGGCGAATTGTTGGTGTGAATTCAGCAATTGCAACCGTGGGTTCATCTGCGTCAACAGCTGGCAATATTGGTCTGGGTTTTTCAATCCCATTTAATCAGGCTAAAAGAATTGCAGATGAGTTAATTGAAACTGGTAAGTCAACTAAGCCATTAGTTGGAATCTCATTTGATAACACCTTTAATGGCATTGGTGCCAGAGTAGCTGCCTTAAGTGCCGGCAAAGCAGCTGAGCGGGCTGGCATGGTGGTGGGATCAATTGTTAAACGAATTGATGGCTTTAAGATCAATGATTCAATTTCAGCAATTGTTCGAATTAGATCTCATGCACCCGGAGATCAGGTAGTAATTGTTGCTGAATTACCATCTGGTGGCATGCAAACTTTTACCTTCAAACTAGATTCTGCTCCAGCACTACCGTAACCCTAGTTTTTAACTTACCTCTACTTACTAGGACCCTTACCAATAGATAATGGGCGCCTAATTTCTGCGTAGAAATCATTTCCTTTATCATCAATAATTATGAAGGCTGGAAAGTTTTCTACCTCAATCTTAAAAACTGCTTCCATACCTAGCTCTTCATAATCTAAAACTTCAACCTTTTTAATGCAGTCTTGCGCAAGGCGGGCTGCAGGTCCGCCAATTGAACCAAGGTAGAAACCACCATATTTTTTACACGATTGTGCTACCGCTGATGATCTATTTCCTTTAGCTAACATAATCAGTGAGGCACCTGCTGCTTGAAACTGCTCAACATAGGAATCCATTCGACCAGCTGTTGTTGGGCCAAAGGAACCTGAAGCAAGACCAGTTGGTGTTTTAGCTGGTCCTGCGTAATAAACTGCATGATCTTTTAAATACTGCGGCATTGGTTTTCCACTATCAATTAACTCTTTTATTTTTGAATGGGCTAAGTCGCGGGCAACAACTAATGTGCCAGTAAGACTTACTCTAGTTTTTGCAGGGTGCTTTGATAACTGTGCCAATATCTTTTCCATTGGTTGATTTAAATCAATCTTTACCTCATTTTGATCTAAATCATCATGGGTAGTAGCGGGTAAAAAGTGCGCAGGATCAGTTTCTAATTTCTCAATAAATACACCATCTTTAGTTATCTTTGCCTTTACTTGTCGATCAGCAGAACATGAAACTGCTATTGCAATCGGAAGGGAAGCGCCGTGACGAGGTAATCTAACAACTCGCACATCATGACAAAAATATTTACCACCAAATTGAGCGCCAATACCAATGTCTTGCGTTAACTTTAATATTTCTTTCTCTAGTTCTAAATCTCTAAAACCATGACCGGTCTTAGCATCACCCTTTGTTGGCAGTGAATCTAGGTATTTAGTACTAGCAAGCTTTGCGGTCTTAACCGTGAACTCAGCGCTAGTGCCACCGATTACAACAACTAGGTGATAGGGCGGACAAGCTGAGGTGCCAAGTGAGCGCAGCTTTTCATCTAACCAAGTTAGAAATGATTTAGGATTTAGTACTGCTTTAGTTTCTTGGTATAAAAATGATTTATTAGCACTGCCGCCACCTTTGGCAATGAATAAAAAGTTGTACTCATCAGCATGATCTGTATCTGAATAGATCTCAATCTGAGCTGGCAAATTATTACCAGTATTTTTTTCTTCCCAGGTGCTAACTGGTGCTAATTGGGAATAGCGAAGATTTAATTTAGTAAATGCTTCATAAACACCTTTTGAGATTGAAAGTTCATCTTTTTCTGTAGTTAATACTTGTTGACCCTTTTTACCCATCACAATTACAGTTCCAGTGTCCTGACACATTGGCAGCACACCACCTGCTGAGATGTTGGCATTTTTAAGAAGATCAAGAGCAACAAAGCGATCATTTGGTGAGCTTTCTGGATCTTTTAAAATATTTGCTAGTTGAGCAAGATGCTCACTTCTTAGGTAGTGGGAAATATCATGTAATGCCACCTCAGTCAGGTTTTCAATCACAGCAGGTGATACCTTTAAAAACTCTTTTCCATCAGCGCTAAATGTGGCGATCCCATCTCTACTAAGCAGGCGATATTCGGTCTTATCCTCACCGATTGGCAGTAGATCTTGGTAGGAAAATTCTGGGGCCATGGGATAAATCTAACCACTTCACCTATCAATTAGGATGGGCACATGAGCGCGGTGAGTGAAAAACGGGTATTACTTGCAGCACCTCGTGGCTATTGCGCAGGTGTTGATCGAGCAGTTATCACAGTTGAAAAAGCATTAGAGCTATATGGCGCACCGGTGTATGTAAGAAAGCAGATAGTTCACAACAAGCATGTAGTTGCAACACTTGAAGCAAAGGGTGCGATATTTGTAGAAGAAACTGATGAGGTACCAGAGGGAAAGTTAGTTGTCTTCTCAGCTCATGGTGTTTCACCTGCTGTGCATGAAAGCGCCGCTGCTAGAAATTTAAAAACAATTGATGCTACCTGTCCATTAGTTACAAAGGTTCATAATGAAGCACGTAGATTTGCCTCAGATGATTACGATATTTTATTAGTAGGACATGAAGGACATGAAGAGGTAGATGGCACAGCCGGTGAAGCGCCTAATAATATTCAACTAGTTGATGGCATTGAAAGTATAAAAAATATAAAGGTAAGGGATGAAAATAAAGTAGCTTGGCTATCACAGACCACATTAAGTGTGGATGAAACATTAGCGACTGTGGCAGAGCTTAGAAAAAGATTTCCTAATTTAATTGATCCACCAAGTGATGATATTTGCTACGCCACACAAAATCGCCAAGTTGCTATTAAAGAGATTGCGCCTAAATCAGATTTAGTACTAGTAGTCGGTTCAACAAACTCATCTAACTCAGTTCGCCTAGTTGAGGTTTCACTTGAGTATGGCGCAAAAGCTGCTTATCTAATTGATTATGCTGCAGAGGCTAAGGATGAATGGCTAGAAGGTGTTTCAATAATTGGAGTTTCAAGTGGAGCCTCTGTGCCAGAGATTTTAGTTAAAGATTTACTCACATGGCTTGCAGATCGAGGTTTCTCAAATGTTGAGGTAGTAACTGCTACTGAGGAGCACTTACTATTTTCCTTACCTGTTGAGTTAAGGAAAGATTTAAAAGCCGCTAGTAAGTGAAGAATCTGCCTGATTTCTTTTTTTATACCAAATGAACCAAGCGATAGCTGCCCCGGTTAGTAAATAAAAAGATACAGAGGCAAGACCTGCTACTAAGTCAATTAATAACTTAGTTGGCACAAATGAGCCACCTCCTACAGTTGGCATCAAAATAATTGATGAGATAAGTAGTGATACAGGTGGGCCAACTGCTGTGACATATGAGGTGCCGGGGCGGCCTAAATAAATTGCGCCAAAGAAGGCAATCCAAATGGCTAGGCAAGTAATAATGCCAAGTGATGAACGAAGAGCTAATTCGATTGCCTGGAATAAAAAGATAACTAAAAACTGCAAAATAACAACACCTGGCTTAGTTAAGCCCGGTCCTTTAATTGGTGAATTAATTGGCAGATTACTCATCTTTTCCACCTTCAATCTCCTCTACCTCAATAAAATCATCATCGGCTGAAATACTTCTAAGCTCACGAACTGCGCCCGGAGATTCTGGATACTCAATTGCTAATTTTTCTTTATCACCTAACACACCTAAATTATGAATTCGCCGAGCTGGGCTTAAGACAGTTTTTTCTGCAGTTGGAATTAAATCTTCATAAGCTTTAGCAGTTGATGAAATTGCTTTACCAACTGCCACAATCTTGCCATGAAGTAATGTGATATTTTTTAAGAAAGTATTTGCTACCTTTTGAATTTCATCAGCGTTATCAGCTAATTTATTACGGGTGAAGATATAGCCGATGGTGCGAAGTAGGGCCATCATTGAAGTTGGCGTTGCAACTGTCACATTTAATTTAAATGATTTTTCTAAAAATGCTGGATCAATACGAAGTGCTTCAGCAAGTAAGGTTTCAAATGGCACAAATAAAACAACAAAATCAGGAGAGCCAGCTGACTTGTGATAGCCGCGCTTAGCCAAGGCCTCAACATGTTTTAACAAGTCCTTACTATGTTGGATAAGAAAAGCATCTCGCTCACTTTCTACCTGTGTACCAAATGCATCTAAGAAGCGATCAAATGGAAATTTTGAATCAATAAATATTGAACTGCCCCCCGGCATCTTCACCGTTATATCTGGAATACCTGATGAATCAGCATCAGTTGTTGATTTTTGCCTGCTGTACTCATGTCCTTCACGAAGACCTGCTGACTGCAAAAGTAGCTCTAGTTGTGCTTCACCAAATTTTCCTCTTGCCTGGCTATTTGAAAGCGCACCAGCAATTTTCTTTGTTTCATCAAAGATTGATTCACTAGCCCGTCGCATCTCATTAATTGTGGTCTCAAGCTTTGCCTCTGCCTCAGTCCGAACTCGATTAGCTTCATTAGATTGGATAGATAATTTTTCAACGGTTGATTTCATCGCACTTAACTCAGCGGTTAACTTAATTGAGCTCTCAGTCTTACTTCGCTCAGCTTCTAATTGTTTTTTATAATCTTCTAATAGCGCGCCATCATTGCCAGATGATTTATGGCGCAGGGCAGATATCAGATACCCAATTCCAGCACCTGCTGCTAAACCAATAATTAAGGCGGTAATTGAGGCGGGCATGGGGTTATAGTGGCATTAACTGCTGACAATCTTGCGTAGGCTTTACCCCTCGTGAGCCTTTCAATCGGAATCGTCGGTCTGCCAAATGTGGGTAAATCCACCCTGTTTAACGCCCTGACCAAAAACAATGTCTTAGCTGCTAACTACCCATTTGCCACTATTGAACCCAATGTTGGCGTGGTGGGAGTACCAGATACCAGGTTGGCAGTTCTTGCAAAAATTTTTAGCTCAGAAAAGATTTTGCCAGCAGCAGTCTCATTTGTTGATATTGCCGGAATTGTTAAGGGAGCCTCTGAAGGAGCAGGACTTGGAAATAAATTCTTAGCAAACATCAGAGAATCTGATGCGATCTGCCAAGTGATTAGAGTTTTTAGAGATGGTGATGTAGTCCATGTTGATGGCGATGTTAATCCGGGAAAAGATATGGAAACAATTAATACTGAACTTTGCTTAGCAGACCTGCAAACCTTAGAAAAAGCTATCCCACGTCTTGAAAAAGAGGTTAGGACAATTAAGGAGAAGGTTCCGGTTTTAGCAGCGGCTAAAGAAGCTGCTGAAATATTAAATAAAGGGCAGTTGCTGCGAGGAAGTAAGGTTGATATTGACTCAATTCTAGAGTTGCAACTATTAACTGCTAAGCCGTTTTTGTATGTATTTAATGTTGATGCTGCTGAGTTATCAGATAATAAATTACGAGATGAGTTAGCGGCGCTGGTAAAACCGGCGGAGGCAATATTCTTAGATGCAAAGACTGAGGCAGAATTAGCTGATTTAGATGATGCAGATGCGCTGGAATTACTTAAATCAATCGGATTAACTGAGCCGGGATTGAGCACATTAGCAAGAGTTGGATTTAATACATTAGGATTACAGACATATCTCACCGCAGGGCCTAAAGAGGCCAGGGCGTGGACGATTCATAAAGGTGATACCGCACCGGCTGCTGCTGGTGTTATTCACACTGATTTTCAAAAAGGATTTATCAAGGCTGAAATTGTGGCCTTTGATGATTTAGTTACTGCCGGATCAATGGTGCAAGCCCGCGCCAATGGCAAGGTAAGAATGGAAGGCAAGGATTACGTAATGGCTGATGGAGATGTAGTGGAGTTTAGGTTTAATGTCTAAAAAACAAGCACACTTAAAAGATCTGCCAATTAAAAAACGGGAGAACCTTAGAAACGTAGCAATTATTGCTCACGTAGATCATGGCAAGACCACATTAGTTGATGCCATGCTTTGGCAATCTGGTGCTTTTGCTGCGCACAAAAAACAAGATGAAGGCCAAGATCGAATGATGGATTCGATGGATCTTGAGCGCGAAAAAGGAATTACTATTTTGGCAAAAAATACTGCAGTAAAACGCGGAGATACGATTGTAAATATTATTGATACGCCAGGGCACGCTGACTTTGGTGGCGAAGTTGAGCGCGGTTTAGAAATGGTTGATGGCGTTATCTTGTTAGTAGATGCTTCAGAGGGTCCACTGCCACAAACTCGTTTCGTACTTCGTAAAGCTCTGCAAAAGAATCTTCCAGTTATTTTGTTAATTAATAAAGTAGATCGACCAGATTCACGTATCGCAGAGGTAGTAGATGAGGCGTACGCGCTCTTTTTAGATTTAGATGCAAATGAAGATCAAATTGAGTTTCCAATTGTTTACGCATCCGCTAAAGCAGGACGAGCATCACTTGAGCGACCAGCAGATGGTGGCATGCCTGATAAAGAAAACTTAGATATTTTATTTGACACTATATTTTCGGCAATTCCAGCACCTGAATATCACGAAGGTGCACCACTACAAGCACATGTAACAAACTTAGACTCCTCACCATTTTTAGGCAGGCTTGCACTTTGCCGAGTTCGCGAAGGTGTTATTAAAAAAGGTCAATCAGTAACTTGGATTAAAACTGATGGCTCAACTGAGCGAGTTAAGGTATCTGAGCTATTAATTACTGAAGCACTAGAGCGAGTTCCAGCACTTGAAGCACATCCTGGCGACATCATCGCAGTTGCTGGAATTGAAACTATTACCTTAGGTGAAACCCTTGCTGATCTAGAAAATCCACATGCACTGCCATTAATTATCGTTGATGAACCAAGTATTTCTATGACCATTGGTATTAATACCTCACCCCTAGCTGGAAAGAGTGGAAATAAGTTAACTGCTCGCCAGGTTAAGGGTCGCCTTGATGCCGAGTTAGTTGGAAATGTTTCACTTAGAGTTTTAAATACTGAAAGACCAGATACCTGGGAAGTGCAGGGGCGAGGTGAGCTACAACTTGCAGTTTTAGTTGAGATCATGAAACGTGAAGGATTTGAGTTAACAGTAGGTAAGCCACAAGTTGTTACCAAAATTGTTGATGGCAAAGTGCATGAGCCGATGGAGCGATTATCAATTGACGCACCTGAGGAGTACTTAGGAGTTATCACTCAATTAATGGCGCTACGTAAGGGCCGAATGGAGCAGATGGTTAACCACGGAACTAGTTGGATACGTCTTGATTATCGCGTGCCATCTCGTGGGCTAATTGGTTTTAGAACTGAGTTTCTAACTGAGACAAGAGGAACAGGATTACTTCACCATGTATTTGATGGTTATGAAGCCTGGCATGGTGAGCTTCGCACTCGCTCAACTGGTTCTTTAGTATCTGATCGAATTGGAACAGTAACTAGCTACGCACTTTATGGCACGCAAGATCGCGGATCAATATTTGTTGAACCAGGTGATGAAGTTTATGAAGGCATGGTAATTGGTGAGAACTCACGAAGTGAAGATATGGATGTTAACTGCGTTAGAGAAAAGAAGTTAACAAATATGCGAGCATCCGGTACTGATGAATCTGAGCGATTAATCCCTGCTAAGAAATTAAATATGGAGGGCGCCCTTGAGTTTTGTCGCGAGGATGAATGTGTTGAGGTAACACCAGCAGTAGTTCGAATTCGAAAAGTTGTCTTAGATGGTTCAACTCGGGCAAGGCAAACCTCAAAAAACAAGCGAGCTAACGAGAACGCTTAAGCATTTTCTAGCGCAAAAGCAGTTATTGTCAGCCCGCTAGCGTTAAATTAGGCCGTGGCCGCCGGTAAAAATACTCCAGAGTTAAAGCTAGTTAGAACTAAATTTGAAACTGACTTAATCTTAGATAGCCAATTAACAGAGCAACAAAAACAGGTAATAAATCATCGAGGTAGCCAACTATTAGTTTTAGGCCCCGCTGGCAGCGGCAAAAGCAGCACATTAATTAAAGCAATCACAAATCGAATTAATAATGGCGAAGATCCGAATTCAATACTTGCAATAACTTATGGGCGATCTAGTGCAAGTAAATTACGTGATGAAATTGCATCAGCAAATCCAGAAAAACATACAGTAAATGAGCCGATTGCTAGAACATTTCATTCAATTGCTTTCCTAATTTTAAATGATCAATTAGCAAGTAGCGATGGTGTTGATAAAAAATATGTTCTTCTTTCAGGTGCTGAACAAGATGCTCAGATTAGGCAGCTTTTACTACTTGATGCACAAAACCCAAGTGCAACTACTTGGCCAGTAGATTTAATTCCAGCACTAACTACAAGAGGCTTTGCAAAAGAATTACGTGAATTTATTTCTCGAGCAACAGAGCGAGGATCTTCACCAGCGGAGTTAAAAAAGTATGCCGCTAAGTATGGCCAAAAATACTGGCCACCAATCTGTGATTTTTGGCAGCGCTACTTAGAATCTATGGCCCTACGTGATAGCACAACCTCAGCATCACTTAATCGAATAGATCCAAGTGAAATCATAATTACTGCCCTTGAAAAACTTGAAAGTAATTCAGCCCTCCTTGATAAATATCGTAAGTTATTTAAAGTTATTTATGTTGATGAGTTTCAAGAGTCAGATAGAGGCCAGCGCAAATTACTACAACTTCTAAGTGGGCAAGAGTTAGTTATTTTCGCAGATCCAGCATCTACTGTTGGTAGATTTAGGGGAGCTGATCCAGATAATCTACTTACTGATCTAGAAGAGTTTGGTATTAAAAATAAAATTACACTCACTACTACCTATCGCAAATCTGGTGAGCCAAATATTGCACTATTAACTAGCGTAAGTGATGAAGCTAATTACATCGCTCATCAATTTAGATCTGCTCATTTGTTAGAAGGTGTGCCATATTCACAAATGGCAGTAGTTCTTAGATCACCTGGCGCCCAAGTTTCAGCATTGGTTAGGGCATTTGCCGCCAGTTCAATCCCAGTTGAAATTGATGCCGCCGCCCTATCACTTGCAGATAATCCAGCGATTAAGCCAATAATTACGATAGCTCAAATTGCATTAGGTGAACTTAAATTAATTCCAAGTAATTGGGAGCAAATAGAGGAGTTACTTAAAAGTGAATTTGCCGGCGCTGATGCAATATCTATAAGGCAGATGAGAATTGCATTAACTAAAGAGCAGAAAAGTGAGGCAATAAAAAGCTCAACTGAGTTAATTTTAGATGCCCTCACCGCTCCCACAACAGATCTACCTTGGGAACAGTTAACTAGTCTTAAGCGGATTAATGATTTAATTAAAGAGGCTAAAAAAGTTTTAAGTAAATCACAAGATATTTCAGATTTATTGTGGAGTATTTATAGTAATGCTAAAAATTATGAAGGTGAGTTAATTTCAAACTACTGGCGAAGCCAGGCGTTAAGTGGTGGCGGGCGTGGTGTGATTGCTGATCAAAAATTAGATGCATTAATTACTTTATTTGAAGTAGCACGCCGCTTTAGTGAGCGAATGCCGGGAAGCAAGCCTGCCTTATTTATTGATCAGCTATTAGGTGAGAAGATTTTGGCAGACAGTATTACCACCTCTGCTCAGCGCGATGAGGTAGTTAAAGTTATGACTGTTCACTCAGCAAAAGGTTTGCAGTGGCGATATGTAGCACTTGCTGGCATGCAAGAGGGTAATTGGCCAAACTTAAAGCAACGCGGTTCTTTGCTCGGTAGTGAGAGATTAGTTGAAATATTTCGCCATGGCATAAGTAATCCGGCTCAGTTAGAAGCAATATCAGCTTCTGGTTTAGCTGAAGATGAGCGAAGATTATTAAATGTTGCACTTTCTAGAGCAAGTGAAAAGATATTTATTACTGCAGTATTACAAGAAGATAATCAGCCATCTAGTTACTTTGATAAATTTGCTGGTGAGCAGACTCAAATAACCCAAACTCAAAGAGCAATAACTCAACCAGCTCTAGTTGCAACACTTCGCTCGATTGCAAATAAAACAAATGAAAAAGCGGAGTTAGATTTTGCTATTAGAGCTCTTAAAACCCTTGAAGTAAATGGTGTGAGTGCGGCAAATCCAAAAAATTGGGTTGGCGTAATTAATTTATCAACACAATTACCGGTCGTAACTAATGAGGAAGTACTAAGAATTTCACCAAGCTCACTTGAATCCTTTACCGAATGCTCACTTAAGTGGCTACTTGAACAAAGCGGTGGCAAAGATGCTGATTCAACTGCTCAAGTTCTAGGTACTGCAATACATGTGATCACTGCGCAATTAAAGGATGAACCTGATTTAACACTTGATCAATTAGAGGCAAAACTAAAAGGAGCCTGGTCATTAATTGATATGAATAAAGGATGGATTAAAGATTATGAATACCGCAGAGCTGCCAAAATGCTTGAAAAATTTTATAGTTGGAACCGTGAAAACAAGAATACTTTAGTAGGCGTTGAAGAGCGATTTGAATTTAAACTAGGAAGCGCCCTCGTCTCAGGTTCAATAGACCGTATTGAATTAACTGCTGATAACAAGTACTACATCGTAGATTTAAAAACTGGTGCCACTGCTATTTCATATGAGAATGCAAAAGAAAATAAGCAATTACAAAGCTATCAATTAGCTGTAGTAAATGATGGTTTTAAGAATAAGTTAGATCATCAAGAGGTATCAGGTGCTGAATTAATTTTTGTTGGTGATTTTAAAGCTAAAGATGCCAAACCAAGGCAGCAGGAAAAAATTGATAGTAAAGCGGTAACTGATGAGCTAATTCAGATATCTGTGGCAATGAGTGATAAAACATTTACTGCCACCATTAATGAACGCTGTCGAAGTTGCGCAGTTAAATCATCATGTCCGATCCAGCCACAGGGAAGGTCGGTGATAAATAATGGAAATTAAATACTCAGCACTTGAAATAGCAAAGCGAATCAGCGCAGTTGATCCATCTTTTAGAACGCCAACTAGTGAGCAGATTCCAATTATTCAATCACCTCTCGCCCCCTCAGTAGTAATTGCTGGTGCTGGATCGGGTAAGACGGAGACGATGAGTCAGCGAGTTTTGTTTTTAGTTGCTAACTCAATTATTACTCCTGATCAATTACTTGGTCTTACCTTTACTAGAAAAGCAGCAGGTGATTTAGCTAAGCGAATTAAATACCGACTTCGTCAATTAAAAAGCGCCAACTTATTGCCAGATCATCTTGATGAGAGCGAATTAACTGTCTCTACCTATCACTCATATGCTGGTCGAGTTTTAGCAGATCACGCTATTCGAATTGGTATTGACGCAGACAGTGATCCAATTGGTGAGGCAGCAGCTTGGCAAATTGCATTTGAAGAGGTTAGTAGATTCACTGGAAATGATTTGCAAATAAACGGCTCAGTTAATTCAGTAGTTGATGAGGTAATGGATTTATCCACTGCAATTGCTGAAAATGATCGTAGCGCAGATGAGATTATTGATTACACGCAAAGATTACTTTCACAAATTGATCAATACACCGATCGCCAAACTAATCCGGTAGTTGAGTTTAAGGAAGAGTTAAAACAACGACTATCAATATTGCCTATCGTTGCCGCATTTGATCATCGTCGTAAAACTCAAGGCTTATTAACCTTTAATGATCACATGTCACTTGCTGCCAAATTAGTTTCCGAAAGTGTTAAAAACTATAGCGATGATATTGCTAGCCTTGAACGAAATAAATATAAAGTAGTACTTTTAGATGAGTATCAAGATACATCTTTTAATCAAATTAAGTTTTTATCTAATTTATTTGGAAATAATCACCCAGTAACAGCAGTTGGGGATCCAAATCAGGCAATTTATGGCTGGCGCAGTGCTAGCTCAGAAACGCTAGATACTTTCTCGCAGTCTTTTAATAGCAAAGCAACTCGCTATAGCCTACTTACAACCTGGCGAAATGATAAAGCTATTCTTGATTTAGCTAATGTAATGATCGATAACATTTCTACCGATAAGAAAATTGAAAAACTAACTGCTAGCCCAAATGCTAAAACTGGTGAGGTAGTTTGCGCAGTTTATGAGACACAGGTGCAAGAAGGTCAAGGAATAGCTGATTACTTTGCTAAGTATTGGTTTGATGAAAACCGTGAAAAATTACCGCCCCAAGATAGAAGCACCTTTGCTGTATTAGTTAGGAGTAGATCACAGATTGAGACAATTCAAGCTGCTTTAAATGAAATAAACATTCCAACTGATGTAGTAGGTATTGGCGGATTAATTCACACACCAGAGGTAGCGGACATAATTGCTTTACTTCGCACATTAACAATGCCAGATGCTGGCACAGCTTTAATGAGACTTCTTACTGGCCCTCACTTATCTCTTGGTGCTAGAGATTTAATGGCGCTAGGTGCATTTACAAAAGCTTTTGCAAAATCAAATGATTATTCACGCGGTAAATGGTTAAAGCAGGCACTTGAGGAAGACCTTGAAGTAGTTGCAACTGCTGATGAGTTTGCTGCCGGTTCAATTATTGAATCCCTTGAGCAAATATTAATTCTTACGCCAAATGAGTTTAAAAAATATCAGAGCACGCCAGCTTTTAGTGATGAAGCTCTTATACGCCTTCGCAGTTTCGCGCTCTCACTAAGGGCGCTACGTCGTAATTTAAATGGCTTAATAACGGAAGCAATAATTGAAGTTGAGCAATTCTTATCTCTTGATACAGAGGTTTTAGTAAGAGATGGCTGGCAAACGGGGCGGAAAAATTTAGATCGTTTTCTTGATGAGGCAGCTAGATTTGAGAAAAATGGTGGAACATTAATTGGCTTCCTGCAGTGGCTAAAAATTGCCGAGGAAGCAGAGGGTGGTTTAAAGCCTGCTGAAGTTGATGTCAGAAGTGATGCAGTGCAATTGTTAACAATTCATTCAGCAAAAGGAGCTGAGTGGGATTATGTTGCAATCCCAGGCCTTGCTGATCGTAATTTTCCAAATGTTGGTAAGAAGTCAGATAGCTGGGTTAAAAATGCTGGTTCAATTCCAGTAAGTATGCGAGGTGACTGTGATCAGTTGCCATCAATTAATTTTGATAATTTTTCAACAAATAAGAATTTAAAGGATGGTCTTGAAAGATTTAATGATCAGTGGAAAGGGCGCAAAGGGCTGGAGGAGATGCGCCTTGCCTATGTTGGAATTACTCGGGCTAAAAAAGGTTTAATCTGTTCAACTTCACACTTTAGAAGCGGTGCAAATGCTGTAGCACCTAGTGAGTTATTTGAAATATTCGCAGATGCTGCAAAAAATATTGCTGGCGCAGTTGTTTTAAATGATTCACCAGTTCCAGATGGTCGAAACCCTATGAAAGATAATCCAACTACTGGAATCTGGCCTAAAGAAAACACTCATCAAAAGAAGCTAGCAGAGTTAGCAAACTTGGTACAAAGTTCTACCGCCTTTACTCAAGATGAGGTTGAGAAGTTAATAACTACATTACCAAGTGATAGTGAACAGGTCAGCTTGCTATCTGATATGAAGGCAATAATTAATGAAATTAAAAGTAAAAAAGATCACTTAAAAATTAGATTACCTAACCGACTTTCAGTATCAACTTTACTTTATTTAGCTAAGGATCCAAATGAGTTAGCGCTACGCCTACGTCGGCCAATGCCAAATCACATTGATAAATACGCAAGAGGTGGAACTGAGTTTCATCTTTGGCTTGAAAAGCATTTTAATCACCCATCTTTGATCTCAATGGATGATTTATTTAACCAAAATAATTCACGTACTTCTTCAGATGTTGCATTAGATAAATTACAGATCGCCTGGCTTGCTAGTGATTGGGCTAAAAAAGAGCCGGTAGGTATTGAAGTTGGCTTTGAAACAATGGTAGGAAACATACTTATTCGAGGAAGAATTGATGCGATTTACCAAATTGATAAAGACCATTTTGAGGTAGTTGATTGGAAGACGGGTAAGGTAAAAGATGGTGAAGATCTTGCTAATGCCGCAATTCAGTTAGCAATGTATCGCCTTGCCTACGCCAAGCTTGCAAATATTCCAATTGAAAACGTCAGCGCTGCCTTTCATTATGTGGCAGATAATCAAACTATCAGAGTCGCAGATATTTTAGATGAGCCTTCATTAATTGATCTAATTACAAAGATTCCATTAGAAGTTTAACTCAGCGCCAATTGGTACATGATCTGAAATATCAGGCTTAATTGTTGAAAGCGGGCTAGCTTGAACTTCTTGATTATTTGCCACCATAATGTAATCAAATTGAATCTTTGGCTTCCAACTTGGGTAGGTTGATTGGGATATAACTGATTTAAAACCGCTTAATTTTGAAGGAATATTAGCGGGTAGATTTAGATCACCAACTAATACCGGTACTCCTGATAATTTCTTTAGAGCGATAATCAATCGATTTAGTTGAAATACATTAACAAAAGGAACAAAAGATAGATGAGTAGTAGCAATTGTTAGACCGTTTTCTAGTTCAGCAATTAACGCCACTCTTGGTTCATCTTTAACGTAAATAAATCTAGCTCCTTTACCATTATCTTTAGGTACTAAGAGTGGCATACCAATAATTGATCTGCCTAAAGCTTTTGTGTATATTTTTTTAATTGGAACACTTGTGGCAAATCCAATTCCATAACTTGTGTTAGGACTTGGGTTATTTGTATTTTGTGAAATTATTCCTGGCTCTAAATTCTTTACTTTCTGCCATCTACTACCAGGTGTTCCAAGCAAGGCTGGTAAGTAATACCAGTACTTAAGTCCCATGCTTTCAGCTATTAATTTTGTTTGATTAATATTTCCAGATCGTGGTTGCAGGTAATCAACCTCTTGTAAGGATATGAAATCAGGTTGGAAGTGTTTAGCAACATCTTTAGCTGAAGATATTAAATTTTGCTGCCAGTCCTGCTCTGCCAATGGCGGAATCACCTGGCCATGTAAAAGGTTCCAGGAGATCACTCTCATCTTTTGGGCGGGGGCGACAACCATGACGACAGGCTAGTAGGGTCGGACGGTGATGGCCTCAAATAAACCACTAAAACTGCCGCTAGCAGTAGCTGAGGTCGATCGATCTGCTCATCTGCGAAGTGATGAGGCATACATTAAATCTGCTTGGCCAAATGCATTGGTACTGCAATTTGTATCAGAGAAATTTGTATCATATTCGAATCAATTAACTTTTGTAAAAGGGGCAAGCCTGGGTGAGTATGACTCCCAAATTGATTATTTTTTAGGTGTTAAAGATGGTGAGAATTTTTTCCTTCGCCACCTAAATGATGAAACATTAACGTCAGAGTTTAAGAGCTTGCGCGCAATTGGTTCCTTTCTATCACCTAGAGATATTGGTTTAGCAGTACATGCTCAAGGTTTAGCTAATTGGCATAGTAAACATCCAAGGTGTTCATTATGTGGTGGCCCAACAGTTGTAGTTTTGGCAGGCGCCGTAAGAAGATGCCCAGCAGATCAAAGTGAGCATTACCCGCGAACTGATGGGGCAATAATTGTTTTAATTAAAGATGATAAAGATCAAGTTTTGCTGGGCCGGCAAAAAGTTTGGCCAAAACATCGCTTCTCAACCTTTGCCGGTTTTGTTGAGCCAGGTGAGTCATTTGAGCATTGCGTAATCAGGGAAGTTAGAGAGGAAGCTGGAGTTGAGTTAACAAAAATAAACTACCTAGGATCACAGCCATGGCCATTTCCTGCATCCTTAATGATTGCTTTTGAAGCGGTAACAAATACACCAGAGCTTGCTCGAGCAGACGGGGATGAGATTGAAGAGATCCGCTGGTTTAGCCGAGAAGATATGAAGGCCGCTATTGCTGATAAATCTTTAATACTTCCACTTGAGATAAGTGTGGCGCGGCAGATGATTAATGCTTGGTATGGCGATGGGGCAGAAAAGGATTTAGTTGGTGATCAGTCATGGCGATAGATAATGCAGCAATACTCGCTGATTTAGATCCTGATCAAATTGCAGTTGTTAGCGCTATTAGAGGACCAGTTTGTGTAATTGCCGGAGCTGGTACTGGAAAAACTAGAGTTATTACAAACCGAATTGCCTATGCTATTAATGCTGGCGTAACTGATCCAACAAAGGTATTAGCACTTACTTTTACTGCAAAAGCAGCAGGTGAGATGAGATCTAGGCTTAGAACACTTGGAATATCTAATGCTGCGGCAAGAACATTTCACTCAGCTGCATTAAAACAACTTTTATACTTTTGGCCATACGCATTTGGTGGGCAATTTCCAACCTTACTAACAACAAAATCAGGGTTCATAAGCCAGGCTATTTCAAGAGCTGAGGTGGCAATGCCAGCAAGTGTTAACGCACTACGAGAGATTGCTGGAGAGATCGAATGGGCAAAGGTTTTAGAAATATCACCTGATAACTATCAAGAAGAAGCGATCGCAAGTAATAGATCAGTTAGGTTGCCAAATAATAAAAGTGAGAATGAGAACCTGGCGATGATTTCGCAAGTTTATGAAGCCTATGAATCACTTAAAAAACAGGAGCGGTGCTTAGATTTTGAAGATGTACTTTTACTTACTGTTGGGATGTTAGAGGAGGACAGGGGAGTAAGGGAGCGGGTAAGAGATCAATACCGCTACTTCACAGTTGATGAGTATCAGGATGTTTCACCCCTTCAGCAGCGATTACTAAATCTTTGGCTTGGAAATCGTGAGGAAATATGTGTAGTTGGCGATGCTGCGCAAACTATCTACTCATTTGCTGGGGCTAGCTCAAACTTTTTACTTACATTTAAAAACCGATTCCCAAACGCGCAAGTTTTCCGGCTAACCCGCGGCTATCGCTGTACCCCAGAGATTATTAATGCTGCCAATCAAATTTTGCGCCAGGGCAATCTAGTTAGTGATCATGGCAGTGAGCTGCAATCTGCCAATGAACATGGTGATAAGCCGAAGGTAAATGGCTTTAATTCAGCCTCTGATGAGATCGCATATGTTAGCTCTGAGGTTGAAAAGCTGATTAAAAGCCAGGTAGATAGTTCTGATATCGCAATTTTGGCTAGAACCAATGCGCAGTTAGATCAGGTTAAGTCCTCCCTTAATAATTTAAAGATCACCAGCCAAATTAGATCAGGTGAGAAGTTCTTTGATCGAGTAGATGTTAGAGATGCGATGCGAGTGATTAGAAGTGCCTCAGTATTACCCTCTGAAATAGGTGATTGGTATGCCGATCTAGAATCGGTGCTGCGCCCATTTGGTGAGGCTGATTATGTAATTAGCTTTTTAAAGCTAGCTAAAAGCATTAAAGAAAATGGTGGCACAAATATGCGAGCCTTTTTGCGAGAGATTGAGGACCGGGCTGAGCAAAATAACCCACCTACATTGCCTGGGGTAACGCTAGCTACATTACATAGTGCTAAAGGACTTGAATGGAAGCACCTGTTTTTAATTGGAGTCTCAGATGGTGTATTACCTATGGGTAATGATTTAAATGAAGAGCGCCGCCTTTTTTATGTGGGAGTTACTCGGGCTAAAGAGAAAATTCAGATTACCTATGCTGGTAAACCCAGCGTATTTTTAGAGCAATTTAATTAAGTTGCACCACCCCCACCTAATGCCTTACTCTTTGGGCATGGCAAAGTTAATTGATTCAAACACAGTTGTTGCACCAGCAGCCGCTGTTAATTCACCTGCCATTTTCCCGGCCTATGCGAAATCTTCATATCGCTCAGCTTGGACTAATAAGCGCTCTAATAAGGGTTTTTATACCTTCACATTAGATCGCACCCCTGGAGGCTATATCGGCTAAAGTCGAAATAGAAGCCAAGGGGCCCGCGAATCTAATGATTCGTAGGCCCTTTTTCTTTTATCCAAATAACCTCTAAATGAAAAAAGCCAAATGGCTAAATAAAAAAAGAAATAAACCAACGCAAGTTAACGAAAGGAAAGGTGAGAACGATGACCGTTCTCTTCAGCGAACTACTTATCCCTGGTTGGGCCGAGGGCCCAACTGCAAAAATTGGCTTAGCAGATGTCACCTGGGCTTATGGACAAGCCCCAGTCATCTCCTATACCGACTACAGCAAAAACTCAACGCCAACTTCAACAGTTGCTACGAGCTTTAAAGCTAAGGGTGAATACAAGCGCGCTGATAATCCTTTCCAACCTGAGATTAATCAAAATGTGCAGATGCTATCCCTACCCTGTCATAGCGCTGATCCTGAGCTCTTCTTTAATGACAGTGCTGAGGTAGTTGCCCAAGCTAAGGCGCTTTGTGGCTCCTGCCCAATGAAGGCGAAATGTTTGCAAGGCGCGCTCTCCAGGGCTGAACCATGCGGAGTCTGGGGCGGTGAGTTATTTGATGAAGGTCAAGTAATTCAAAGCAAGAGATCACCGGGTCGGCCAGTGAAGGGGGCGGCGGCAAGTTAATTTAAAAAAGTTAAAACAACTGTTAACTAGAAAGGGTTAACAAAAACGGCGGAGTTGGAATAAATCCAACCCCGCCGTTTTAATTTTTTGATACTTACTTATTAAGCCTTACCAAGAATACGATTTACCTTTGTGCCACAAACTGGGCAAATTCCTTGCGCCATTCGGCGACCTGAATCAGAGACCTTTACATGTCCTTCAAAAGCGCGCTTCTCTTTGCACTTAACGCAGTAAGCCTCACCCTTGTATTCTTCAGCCATTTTATTCCTCCATCTGCCGCACTCATCTGAGTGCGAATAGCAACACAATACCCCCCACGCCACGCTCAACTAGGGTTTTCCACGCGTAAAATCGAAAATATTATTTGGAAAGTGAAGAAAAAGGGCAAAACTAGATATTTACCGCCGGTATCACTCCAGATCCACTACTTTGGCAACCAAGTTCAAAGCCCTCTAAAAAGGCCTCAGCTTTTGCTGCTTCGGTATATCTGCCTAAATAATTATAGAAATCACTGTCATGGTTTGGAACTTGTAAATGAATTAGCTCATGAAAAATTATGTAATTTAAAACATAGGAAGGTGAGCCAACTAATCGATCTGAGATTCGAATAGTTTTATCAACTGTGGTGCAGGAGCCCCAGCGCTCATTCATATTGCGCCAATTAATACTGGCGGGATGAGTATCAAATTCAGGCAGGTACTGGGTTAGTAGTTCAATACCAATTTGCATGAGCTGTAGATCGGTTTTGCGCTCGCGGGCCTCACGGCGCAGCACCATAGAGATCATCTCGGGAATTATTTCAATCTCCTGGCGCCTACTCATCTTGGCTGGGATATGAATCTCAATTACCCCACCCTGGCGATAGGCCGAGACACTTCTTCGCCGTCGTTCTTTGCGAATTACTCGATACGCTGGCAGGTGAGGTGGCAGATTTGCCTCAAGTTTTTTCTTACGCGCAGAGATTTCAGACACGGTGGGCAAAATATCTGTAAAAAGGATTTGTTGTTCAAAGTTATCCACCATAACCTCTACTTATCCACCATAATTGTGGTTATCTCCACAGATTAATCCACAGAGCACATGCAAATTTTACGCGCCTAGCCACCCCTTGCCCATGATCTATGCCCGTGTGGTTTTAATAATTTTTTCTAAGCGGGAAATTAATAGGATAGGTGAAAAATATTATTAAAATTTACTTCTTAGAAACACCTTTTTAAGTTGATTCTCACCTTTGATTCACATAGGTTAGCGCCACGAAGTCCTCGGATAACTGTTTCGTATCTGCAAGGGGAAGGCAGATAAGAAATGAGCGCCCGGGGATTTCGCTTTTTTATCTAGAGCTTTAAAGCAACCCAGAAAGATCATCTGGGACAGTTACGCTATCTAAAAATGCCTTTACATCTTTTAAATCATCTGGCATCGGCAAGAATGCAGCATCTTGCCAACATTTATCGCGGCCATCAGTACCCCGTAATTGTTTTACCTCACTCCAAAATGCAGATGCTTCGCGCATTTTTCTTGGCGAAACCTCAAGCGCTAGTAAAGTTGCAAATATCTGTTGCATTGGTGAGTTAGTAGCCCGCCTTCTGCGTGAGTTTTCAATTAATGCATTAAACGCTGGCATCCGCTCACTAGCTACTTCAGAAATTACATGATCAATCCAACCTTCAATTAATGCCAGCGCCATTTCTAATTTAGTAAGCGCTAGCTCTTGAGCTGGTGTTTGTTGAGGTGTGAATAATCCAGAGTTTAAAGCAATATTAATTGCATTTGGATTATTGATATCAATCTCACCACTTGCCATCGCCTCTTCAGCTTGGCGAGTAATTGATTCAACATCAATACTTATTCCCTTGCCATAGGCAGTGATCACATCTTGGATGTATTTTGATAACCATTTATTATTAGCAAATAATCGAGCCGCAGCTGCTTCTCGCAGCGATAAATAAATACCGACCTGCTCTGGATCAATTCCAAGGCCATCTGACCATTGCGCTATGTTTTGTGGAATTAAATGAGCTACCTCTGCGCCATTTTGTAGGGGAATGGCCACATCATTTGCGCCGGTAATTGAATTAGCTAGAAGTCCAACACCTTGGCCAAGTTGAGTTGCAATTAAACTGCCCATAAAACCGCGAAGAAGCCGCGCAAACATAGTCTTCATCATTTCTTGTTGCGCCGGGCTATTGTTTTCAGAGCCCATAAACTCAGTAGGTAGGGCAGATGAGGTACTAGATATCACATTAGAGAGAGCATCGGCCATCCCTAGCGCCAGCGGTTCAAATAGGTGCTGCCAACTAGAAACGGTGTTATCAAGCCAATCACGCTTTGAACATGCACTCTGCGTTGGAAGAGTTGATGCTGGGAAAAGTATTTCGGTATCTAACCAAGTATTAGCAATTTTTAACGATTCACTTAGTTTTTGTTGATCAGATTGGCCAATTGGCAGGTCACCCTTTGCGGTAATTATTTGTTTTGCGGTTTCTCTAATTGCTGCAACGGTAATTAAATTTTGTTCATTAGGCGCTTGCATGTTTTCTAAAAATGACTTAGCACCAGCTAGGGTATTAGCATCAACTCCCATTTCTGAGAACTGCTTAAGCAGCGCCTCAAAATCTGGTTGCCCATCATTAGGGCCAAATCCAAAACCCATTTTCTTAACTCACCTTCTAACCAGTTGACCTAAAGATATCTGATGCCTAGATAACAATAATGCCATGCTTTTTCTTCCCCGTTCATTAGGATTACCTGTATGAACTCAACCGCCTTCACTGCCCTCATCTGGTGGGTGATTCCAATCGGGGCGGTACTAGGTGCAATTATTTATGGGGTCTGGGTCACTAAATATAAGAAAAAATTTGATAATGAAACTAACCGCTCAGTAAATAGTTTTAAAAAGTTCCAAAGTACCTTTAAATATAAAAAGTAATACGCTTAAGCCCCACGATGAAATCCCTACTTCCAGTAAAACCAACTCTGCCTACTCCTAGTAGGTTAATTTTTATTTTACTTATTTTTGCTGCCTTCTTCCTGCCTTCTCCTTATGTAATCCTTTCACCAGGAAATCCGCAAAATATTCTAGGCTCAGCTATAACTATTTCAGGAACTAAGGTTTATCCCACTACCGGAAAATTATCTGTTACCTCAGTATTAGTTACTGATCCAGATTCTTATATAACTGGATTTGATGTTTTATATGGCTGGATAGATAAAAACCGAGTAGTACTACCGCGGGCGCAGGTTTATCCTGAGGGTGAAAGCGCTGCTGAGTCTGTCAAAATCGGCGCCGATGAGATGTCTGGTTCACAAATTAATGCCACCGCTGCAGCCCTTGATCACTTAGGCTATAAAAACGAAGCTACGTTAGTGATTGTTGAAGTTAATAAGAAAAGTAATGCTGTTGGCAATCTTGAGGTAGATGATCAAATAATTTCAGTTGATAATAAAATCTATAATTCTTCAGCGCAGATTATGGATTATTTAGATCAAAAAAAACCAGGTGATTTGATTTTGATAAAGGTATTGCGAGTGGGTAAAGAGATTATTAGTCGAGAAATAAAACTATCCGCCAGAGATGATGGATCAGCATTTATTGGTATTAATATTCAGTCGCAATTTGATTTCCCATTTGATGTGAAAATTAAATTAGCAGAGACTGGTGGACCAAGTGGTGGCTTAATTTTTGCTTTAGGTATTGTTGATAAATTAACTTCGCAAGATTTAGTTCGTTATCGAAATATTGCTGGCACTGGAACAATTACTACTGATGGCAGAGTTGGCCCAATCGGAGGAATTGCTGAGAAAATTATTGGAGCGAAAAAAGCTGGGGTTGAGTTATTTTTAACTCCAATTGAAAACTGTAGTGATATTGCTAATGAGGAAAAGGTGGCTAGTAGTAGTGATAAAAAGGTGATGAAAATTGTGCCCGTCGCCACACTTAATGAGGCGATATCTGTACTTAAACTGCCAGCGGGCGCCAAGTATCCAAGCTGTTTGGATACTTTTCAATAATAGATAAGATCTGCGCATGAGTTCTTCCGGCTTTGGCGGTGGCGGTTTTAATAGAAACAACAACCCATTTGGTGGTTCAGGCTTTGGTGGTACTTTCCCTAATCCTTTTGCAAACCGAGGTGGTGGCCGCCGGCGAATTAGTCCACTGACTATTACTTTTGTAGTTCTATTTATTTTAGCGAGTGTTTTAGTTTCACTTAGCGGTTTCTATGCTGATTTACTCTGGTTTAGATCTGTTGATTTTGTAAATGTTTGGCAAACAACTTTATTTACCAAGGCGTATTTGTTTATCGGTTTTGGATTAGTAACTGCAGCCTTTATTACGGCAAATATTTATATCGCTTTTCGCCGCCGTCCGATGTATGTGCCAGTTGCAGTTGAAGCAGATAATTTAGAGCGCTACCGCGCACAATTAGAGCCAGTGCGTAAATTTGTTGGAATTGGAATATTTCTAGTCCTTTTTTATTTTGCAGGAAGTTCAGCAACTAGGCTTTGGCAAGAGTGGTTGCTATTTAGAAATGCAACAGAGTTTGGCGTAGTTGATCCACAATTTGGTAAAGATGTTTCATTTTTCGCTTTCAAACTACCAATGTGGCAATCATTAATTGGTTGGGGTATCTCAACGATCGTTTTGGCAATTCTCGCTGCTGCAGCAGTTCACTATATTTACGGTGGCATTCGTACTCAGGTTAAAGAAGATCGAACTACAGTTACCGCCAGAGTTCAGCTCTCAATTTTACTTGGGCTACTTGTGTTACTTAAATCTGTTGCATACTGGTTTGATCGCTATGCATTAACTTTAAAAGAGGGCAGATTAATTACTGGTCTTACCTATAGCGATGTAAATGCATTATTGCCAGCTAAATCAATTCTGGCTGCAATTGCAGCAGTATGTTCATTGCTATTTTTTGCCAACATAATTCGTAAATCATGGCTACTGCCTACAGCAGGTGTCGCGCTTATGGTGATTGCATCAGTTTTAATTGCTGGTGTTTACCCAGCAGCGATTCAGCAATTCCAAGTTAAGCCATCTGAATCAACTAAAGAAGCCCCTTTTATCCAAAAAAATATTGATGCAACCCGCCTTGCTTACGGTATAGATGATGTTGAAGTAATTGATTATCAAGCCACCGTGTCTACATCAGCTGGTCAGCTAGCAAATGACGCTGCAACTATTGCCAATATTCGCTTGATGGATCCAAATGTTTTGTCAGCAACCTTTAGACAACTTCAACAAATTAAGCCTTACTATAGTTTTGCTGACTCACTAGATATTGATCGCTACGTGATTAATGGTAAAGAGCGAGATATGGTGGTTTCAGTTCGTGAGTTAAATATTGAAGGCAATCCATCTCGAAATTGGATTAATGATCACCTTGTATACACCCATGGATTTGGAATGGTTGGAGCTTATGGAAACGCGGTGGATGCAGATGGAAAACCATCATTTACTGTCGGGGATATCCCACCTACAAAAGGATTAGGCGAGTTTGAACCACGAGTTTATTTTGGTGAAAATGTTCCTGATTACTCAATTATTGGTGGACCAGCAACAAGTGATCCAGTTGAATTAGATTACCCAGATGATAAATCTGCAAATGGTCAAAAGAATTACACCTATACCGGCAAAGGCGGCGTGCCAATGGGTTCCATTTTCTCACGCTTGCTATTTGCAATTAAATATCAAGAGCAGAGAATTGTTTTATCTAATTTAATTAATTCTGAATCTAAGATTTTATTTGATCGCAATCCCCGAGTTCGGGTCGCAAAAGTTGCTCCATGGCTCACTTTAGATGGAGATCCATACCCTACAATTGTTGACGGCAAGATCTTATGGATAATTGATGGCTATACGACAAGTGCTGGATATCCAAACTCTAGAAAAGTAAATTTAGCTAATACCGCAGATGCACTTGCTGTTAGGTCAAATGCTGTTTCTACATTAGCTAACCAAGACGTTAATTACATTCGCAACTCTGTCAAAGCCACTGTAGATGCCTACGATGGCACCGTAACCCTGTACCAGTGGGACGAGGCTGATCCAGTATTAGCCACATGGAGTAAGGCATTTCCAGGCAGTGTTAAACCAAAGAGTGAAATCTCCCCAGACCTACTTTCACACATAAGATATCCAGAGGACATGTTTAAAGTTCAACGCGATATTTTAAGTGCTTACCATGTGAAAACAGCGGACGCGTTTTATGGTGGTCAAGACTTTTGGCGTGTACCACTTGATCCATCTAGCTTTGGTTCAAACTCAGGAACACAGCCTCCCTACTACCTAACAATGCAGATACCTGGCCAAAAGAAACCGACCTTCTCCTTGTATACGCCATTCGTGCCACGTGGTGGGCGTGAAAACTTAACTGCACTAGCAGTTGTTAATTCAGATGCCAGAGATGATTACGGAAAGATCACCGTTTTACAACTTCCTCGTTCTACAAATATTGCAGGCCCATCACAGGTTTCATCTAATTTTGAGGCAAAACCTGATGTTGCAACCTCACTATCACTACTTCGCCAAGGTGGCGCTGATGTAGTTCTTGGAAACTTATTAACTTTGCCAGTCGGTAATGGTTTGCTATATGTGCAACCAGTTTATGTGCGAGCAACTGGAAATACCGCTGCCTACCCACTATTACAAAAAGTACTAGTTTCATTTGGTGATCAAATTGGATTTAGTGAAACTCTGCAAGGTGCCCTTGATCAAGTATTTGGTGGTAGTTCAGGCACAACTGTTACAAATAATCAGTCCGATACTCCAACAAAAGATGGCACTGGTAGTAGTCAAGCAATTAAATCTGCAATTGCTTCTTTGCAATCAGCATATGCAGATTTAGAAGCAGCACAAAAACGTTTAGATGGTGCTGCTGAAGATAAAGCTAGAGCACGAGTTAAAGCTGCAATTGCTGCATTAATTTCCGCGCAAAACAGATAAATAAATCAACCCATTTGGGTAAATTGCCATACTGCTCTAAGATTTAATTACCGACGCGGGGTGGAGCAGCTCGGTAGCTCGCTGGGCTCATAACCCAGAGGTCGTAGGTTCAAATCCTGCCCCCGCTACCAAATTTATTTAATACGTAAGCTGTTTAAAACTACAAATAATGAAGATGCTGACATGGCAGCTGCTGCATACATCGGAGATAGATTTCCGCTAGCCGCAATTGGAATACCAACTAAGTTATATAAAAATGCCCAGCCTAAGTTTGATTTAATAACCCTGACAGTCTTTTTAGAAATTGCTATAGCGTCTAATGCTGCTAGCAGAGATGGTCTAATCAGTGTGATATCGGCAGCAGCGATTGCAATGTCAGTTCCGGATCCAATTGCAATGCTCAAATCAGCCTTTGCAATAGCAGCTGCATCATTTATGCCATCACCAATCATTAATACTTTTCCATTTTCTTGAAGTTTTGTTACAAATTCAAGCTTGTCTGATGGAGAAGCTGATGCAAATATGTGATCAATTGGTATGCCAACTTCAGAGCCGATAGAGATAGCAGCAGATTCACTATCACCAGTAACTAACCAAGTATTGATGCTAGATGAATGCAATTCATCAATTGCAGTTTTAGCTTCAGGCTTTACCTGATCACCAACTTCAAAGACTCCATAAGCCAAGCCATCAATTGCTAAAACTGCAACTGAGTTTGCTCGCGCGGTAGCTGATTCAATGGCTTTATTTAATTCAGGTGAAAATTCAGTTGTGCTACGCGCGATTGAAAGTGGTGAGCCGATTAGAACAGCTTTAGCATCAGATGAGTTTAAGGATTGCACTCTAGCTGCAACGCCAGACCCAGGGGTATGTTCAAATTCAGTTGCAGTAAATGCAGTTACACCTTGTTTTGAAAGTGAATTAGCAATTGCAGAGGCGATTGGGTGTGAATCCATACTCTCAAGAGTTAATGCATAACTCATTAATTCAGAAGCAGCTATGGCGGTAGCGGGCGTTGATAGAGGGTTATTTATCAAAACCATCTGCTGTAAAACCATTTGTCCACTTGTTATCGTTCCGGTTTTATCAAAAACCACATCAGTTATACCAACAGCTTTTTCAATAGATCTAGGTGATCTAATTACTATGCCAGATTTTGCTGCTTTACCAGAGGCAACTAGTAGCGCAATTGGAGTTGCTAAGCCAAGCGCACATGGGCAGGCTATGACCAGTACTGAAACTGCGGCTGTAATTGAAAGAGTTATATCTGTTCCTGTTAGGTACCAAGTTAAAAAAGTAGCAATTGCAAGGATTAATACAATTGGAACAAAAACTCTGCTTATCCGATCTGCTAATTGCTGTACTGGAGCTTTTTCTATTTGAGCAGCTAAAACCATTCTAGTTATTCTTGCTAGTTCAGTATCAGATCCTATTCGCAGTGCCCTTACAACTAAGTTTCCGTTGTTATTAATTGCTCCAGCAAAAACTAAGCTATTAACAGAAATTTCAATCGGTACTACCTCACCAGTCAGAAATGCGTTATTAATTGTGCTAAACCCTGAGATAACTTGCCCATCAGTTGCAATTACCTCACCAGGTTTAACAATAAAAATATCACCAACTAATAATTGATCTATTGGAATTATTTCATTTCGATCAGATCTTTTAACCTCCACCTGAGCTGCAGCTAATTTAAACAGGTGTGATAGGGCTGATCCAGCTTTTCGCTTTGCACGGTACTCAAGATAACGACCTAACATTACAAAGAAAATAACTGCAGATGAAACCTCAACATAAATTAATGGCATCATCTGGCTATTGATTTGATATGTTGCTGCTGAGTAAATACTCCAACCAAGTGAAATTAATGATCCAAGAGATATAAGTGTGTCCATTGTTGGGTTTTTAAGATTTTTTATTGCAGCTCGATGAATAGGCCAGGCAAGAATACTTACAACTGGAACCGATAGTCCGATTAGGAACCAGGTTGTAATCGGTGCTATCGGGTATCCAATAATGAGAGAAATTCCAAGATTATTTAATAAGTTATTCACTTGATCAAGTGAACTACTAAGTTGCTTATCTATTTGTTCATGCCAACTATGAAACATAGAAATTAAGATCACTGGGGCGGTTAAAAGTAGGGTTAGAAATACTCTAACTCCAAGGCGATTAGACTTTTCAAATGATTCACGCTCACCCTTAAATGCACTTGCCTTATATCCAGACTTACTTACTGCTGTTATTAAATCTTGTTCTGAGATGTTTATTGGCGCAATTACATGCGCTGATTCCATCGCAAGATTAACTACAGCTTTAACACCTGGTACTTTATTTAAGGCGCCTTCAATAGTGCTAACACATGAAGAGCAAGTCATACCAGTTAGATGTAGATCTACCTGCCGACTTTTAACCTCATTTTGGGCGATTACCGAACTCATAGTGGTCAGATTACTCTTCTTTTCTTATTCAACTGATAACACTCTGCGCAGGCTTTCAAGCCTTGCCAAATTTTGGTTTGTGAAGCCTGGCCAATCATTTAATGCACAAGTAGCTTCATTGTGTGAGCAGTTTTTTGGGCAGTGTGAAATTGCTTTAGTAAATTCAGGAAATGCTGAAATAACTCTTGAGGGCTGAATATGAGCGATTCCAAATGATCTAACGCCAGGAGTATCAATAATCCAACCAAAATTTTCACCATCAAATGAAGAAGAAAGTGGAAGTGCAATTGCACTCGAAGAAGTATGGCGACCCCTACCAGTTACCTCATTAACATCACCAGTAGCACGATGCTTAGAATCATCACCAACAGCAACTGATTTGTTTTTCGAACTTTCTAATAGGTTGTTAACTAGCGTTGACTTACCAACACCTGAGTGACCAATTAGTACTGTGATTTTGTTGGCTAAAGTTTTCTGTAATTTTCCTAAATCTGATGATTTATCAATCTTAAAAACCTTGATTTCAAGATCTTTGTAAGTTTCTAAAAATTCATCGCCATTAGCAAGATCCTGTTTAGTCATAATTATGATTGGCTCAATCCCTTGGTCATATGCAACTACTAAGGCTCGATCGACAAAACCTTCCCGCGGTTCTGGATTAGTTGTAGCAATTACAATTGCAATCTGGTCGACATTTGCCACGATTACTCTTTCATCATTTGCATGATCATCTATGGTTCTTGTAAGTGAATTTTTTCTTGCTAAAACTGACACCACTCGGGCAAGTGAGCCTTCTGTACCTGATATATCTCCGACCACTGAAACCAAATCACCAACTACTACTGATTTTTTGCCAAGTTCACGAGCTTTCATAGCAGTAATAATTGTTTTATTAGCACCAGCTTCAATTAAACATTGAACACGACCTCTATCAACTTCAATTATGGTTGCACTTTGAGCCTTTGAGTAATCTGGACGGTCTTTAGTTCTTGGCCTTGTCTTATTGCTTGAGCCGAACTGTCGTGATTTATTGATTCGAACATCATCTTCATCCCAATTTTTCTTTTGCCTAACCATTAAGCATTCCCTGCCACATACCAGGAAAATCAGGCAGTGTTTTCTTAGTTGTTTCAATATTTTCTACAACTACACCTTCAACAGCTAATCCGATTATTGCGCCAGCTGTCGCCATTCGATGGTCCTCATAGCTTTTAAAAATTTGTGATGATTTAAGTGTGGCCGGCTTAATTAGTAACTCACCTGGACCTTCAGTTACAGAGCCACCGAGATTATTTATTTCAGTAGCAAGTGCGCTCAGTCGATCTGTTTCATGTAGTCGTAGGTGAGCGATACCTCTAAGCGTAGAAGGGGAATCTGCTAAGCAAGCTAGTGCTGCAATTGATGGTGTTAACTCGCCAACATCATGAAGATCTATATCTATGCCGACTACCTTTCCGGTTCCACTAATTTTTAAACCTGAATTAGTTTGTTCAATTTTTGCTCCCATTTTTTTAAATATATCTCGAAGTTGATCACCAGGTTGTGTTGTTAATTTTGGCCAATCTGCTATTTCAATACTTCCGCCACAAATCATTGCAGCTGCCATAAATGGTGCCGCATTTGATAAATCAGGTTCAATTATCAAGTCTTGGCCAATTAATTCACCGGATTTAACAATCCAACTATTTTTATTTACTTCAACCTGTCCACCAAATGCTCGTATCATTTGAATAGTCATTTCAATATGTGGCATCGATGGTAGTGATGCACCGGTGTGTTTAACAGTTATTCCTTGCTCTGTTGCTGGCCCAAGTAGAAGTAAGGCTGAAACAAATTGACTAGATGCACTTGCATCTATTTCAACTAATCCGCCTTTTACTTCACCAGACCCATTAATTGTTATTGGTAGGCGATACTTATTATCGTGCTCAATTGAAACTCCTAATTGCTCTAGCGCACTTATCACTGGTGCAAGTGGTCGCTCATGAGACCTGGCGTCACCATCAAAATGAATTAATCCGTTTGCAAGGCAAGCAATTGGTGGCAGAAAACGCATCACAGTTCCTGCATTACCAACCTCGATTTGGGTAGGTCCAGTTAGTTTTTTCGGTGTAATTTGATAATCAAACCCATCATCAGTTTTTATTTCATCGATCTCACAACCTAGTGCGCGCAATCCTTTAACCATTAGATCGGTATCTCGAGAAGAAAGTGGCTTGCGTAACCTTGATGGAGTTTTAGCAATTGCAGCAAGAATCAGAGCTCTATTTGTTACTGACTTAGATCCTGGAATAACCACCCTAGAATTAATTGGATTTGCCGCAGATGAAGTTAACTTACTTCGAAATGGCGCATTCCAATTAGTCATATGTCCCAGTCTACCTTCCGCCTACTTAAGCAGATTAGGCTTTTAAGCGGGGTAAGCCGGTGGTTGGCGGGAATAAATTGGGTAGGCAGCAGGTTTTATATCTATGCATGCGCTGCGTTCTAGTGTTAGCCAAAATAAAAAATATGATCCCATGCCCAAAACGTCATTCGAGGTAGCCTTGTCCCAAATGAGTAATGAAGATTTATTACCGGCGGTAGTTAACCGAGAGAAAGAAACCTTAGCCCAGCGCAAGGCGAGGTTTGAAAAAGATGCTCTAGTTTTCACTTCACAACTTTATGGAGCTGCACTTCGCTATACAAAGAATTCTCATGATGCTCAAGATTTAGTTCAAGATACATATGCAAAAGCTTTTACAAGTTTTCATCAATTTGAACCTGGTACAAATTTAAAAGCATGGCTCTATCGTATTCTTACGACAACATTTATAAATAATTATCGTAAAGATCAGCGAAGGCCACAAATCTCCAATGGTGAGATAGAAGATTGGCAAATTGCAAAGGCTTCATCACACACAAGTGATCAAGGAAAATCTGCAGAAGATGAAGTACTTGAAAACATCGCAGATAAAGATATTAAAGATGCGTTAGCTCAAATGCCAGAAGAATTTCGAATGGCTGTTTATTTATCTGACGTTGAAGGATTTGCGTATAAAGAGGTTGCAGAAATTATGGGTGTTCCAACTGGAACAGTTATGTCTCGATTGCATCGTGGTCGAAAATTATTAAGAGCTTCACTTGCTCAGTACGCCAAAGACCGTGGGTATGGTAAAGATAAAGTAGGTGATCAAAAGTGAACTTTAATCAAAACGATTTAATTCCTTGCGAGCAAGTTTTACCAAATATCGTGCTTTATATTGATCATGAAATCTTTGACACTCAAGAATTAAGTGCCGTTGAAATTCATTTTGGTCAATGCCCATCATGTCGGACTTATATGGAACGCGAAAATGCCACACTTACTTTGATGAAGAATCTTTTGTGTAATTCTCTTATTGAATCAGCTCCAGAGGAGTTATGTAATCGGATTAATCAGCAGACTCAGGATCTTTACAACCAAATGATGCAGGAAGGTGATTCCCAGGAAGTCACAGAAATTACCTATACCCAAACAACTTATACGGAAATCAGCGCAGAAGGCACGACACAAATCGAAATAACTAGCGAAATCCGCAGGCAGTTCCCGCTGGAGTAATTACTTAATCACTAGCCTTGTGATTATGAAAGCTGAACAAGTCATTGGTGTAATTGGTATGGCAACTATGACTATTCGTCCTGGCGACACATCAGTTGCGCAAGGAGTAAATGATTTACCAGTTGTTGGTTCAAATCAATTGTTATCTCTAATGGAGAGCGCATGTAGTACTGCAATAATTGAGTTTTTAGATTTTGGTGAGACCACTATTACTACCAGTTCGCAAGTAGATATATCCGGCGCCGCTGGAGTAGGAATTGAAATACATGCAACTGCCCGGTGCCTAGGACTTGATGAAAATATTCTTAAATTTGAGGTTGAAGTCCATCAAGTTGCCAGATTAATTGCAACCGGCCTAATAACTCGTAAATTTGTTGAACGAGTTTCATTTATGGCAAGAGTTGCCGCTGAAACCATGATGGCTGAAAAAGGAGTATCTGTTAGCGAAAAAAAAGTAGCTAGCAGCTTAAACTTCTAAGCCACTAGCTACATGTAATCTACTTACTTTTTAGTTGCCCAAAATATTTCAGAAATTTCATCAATTTTCTTAATCAATTTATCTGCAACCGCAACATCATTCGTGCCCTTACTGCCGCCAGCACCAGCAAGTTTGGTTGCCTCATTAAATAAAGTATGAAGCTGTGGATATGCCTCAAAATGATTTGGCTTGAAGTAATCTGTCCATAAAACCCATAAATGGTGCTTAACTAACTCAGATCGTTCTTCTTTAATTGCAACTGCACGTGATTTGAAATCAGCATCACTGCTACTTGCGTACTTCTCCATACAAGCCTTAACAGATTGCGCCTCAATCTTTGCTTGAGCTGGGTCATAAACGCCACAAGGTAGATCGCAGTGGGCGTATACGCTCTCTTTTGGAGTAATTAACTTAAGTAATGAATCGAGCATTTTCTCTCCTTGGTTTAAAATAAACTATTTATTAGTGGGAGAATACTCTTCATGTTCGGGTTTAGCACAGTAGTAGTTTCGGGAAATTCAATGTCGCCTGCCTATAACCAGGGAGATTTCTTGCTTATTCGTTCATTAAGTGGTCAACGGCACACCTTATTGATTGGCCAGGTTTACCTAATACAGGACCCCAATCGAGAGGGTGTTAAGTTGTTAAAGCGTTTGAAAGAAACTCGAATGGAACACGGGATTACTAGGTACTGGGTTGAAGGTGATAGCAAAGAAAGTAATGATTCAAGAAGCTGGGGATGGTTAGAGGGGGATAAGTTTGTTGGCAAGGTTTTACTTAGATATCGAAAAGGATAATTAGCGAGTAAACGCCTCTGTCATTAATGCTTTTTCTTCCTCTTCATGCAGATGGTGATTACCAGTTGCCGGACTTGCAGTAGCCCGTCTTGAAACTCTGCGAATACTTCTACCAGATAATTCTTCATGAGCAACAAAAGCTTCAGATGCTGTAAGAGCAATGTATGGCCATGGACCCTGGTTAGCTGGTTCATCTTGAACCCAAAGTAATGTTGCTTTTGGATGCTTCTTTGCTTCAGCAATCATCTCCTCGATTGGAAGAGGATATAACTGCTCAACTCTTGCGATCGCTGTTGAGTGCTCACCTAATTTTTCACGCTCTGCAATTAAATCGTAATAAACTTTTCCAGAGGTAAAAATTAAACGTGTGGTATTAACAACTTTGTCATCAGGTATAAATGGTTTAAATGTTCCAGTTGTGAAATCTTTTAGCCCACTTGCAGCAGCCTTTAACCTAAGCATCGATTTCGGTTCAAAAACAATTAATGGTCGACGAGCCGGATTTTTCATATGCCAGCGAAGTAGGTGGAAATAAGAAGCTGGCGTAGATGGCTGAGCAACTGTCATATTTTGTTCAGCACATAGTGCTAAAAATCTTTCTATGCGCCCAGATGAATGATCAGGCCCTTGTCCTTCATAACCGTGAGGCAGTAGCAGAACTACTGATGAACGCTCACCCCATTTCTGGAGTGCAGATGAAATAAATTCATCTATAACTGTCTGAGCACCATTAGCAAAGTCACCAAATTGTGCTTCCCAAATTACTAAGGCGTTATCACGCTCAACGGAGTAACCATATTCAAAGCCCATTACCGCGTACTCAGAAAGTAATGAATCATAGATATGAAATTGATTTGGATCTTTAACTAGTGAGCGAAGTGGGAATAACTCTTTACCGTTTTCTTTATCAACAATTACAGCATGACGGTTGCTAAATGTGCCACGGCGAACATCTTGTCCACTCATTCGAATTGGATGACCTTCTAGCAATAGTGAACCAAATGCAAACATCTCTCCAGTTGCCCAATCAACTGTAGATTCATCTAACATCTCAACACGCTTAAGTAATTGAGGCAATAATTTTGGATGTACCGTGAACTCAGCTGGCATTGATGATTGTGTTAAGGCAATTTTACGAAGCTGATCCTCAGCTACTGATGTATTAACTGTCGCTGGTGCTGGCACCACTGGTGGGCGCCAACTTGGATCACTTTCTGGTTCAGTATTATGAACAGAGGTAAATACTCCTTCTAATTGTTGTTGATAATCGCGCAATACTTCTTCAGCTTCTTCAACAGTAATATCTCCACGCCCAATTAGTGCCTCGGTATATAACTTTCGAGTTGATCTCTTAGCATCGATTAATTTATACATAAGTGGCTGAGTAAAGCTTGGCTCATCGCCTTCATTATGACCACGGCGACGGTAGCAAATCATGTCTATCACTACATCTTTATTAAATGTCTGACGGTATTCAAATGCGATTCTAGCAACCCGCACGCAAGCCTCAGGATCATCACCGTTAACATGAAATACAGGAGACTGAATCATCTTTGCAATATCAGTTGAATATGTTGAAGATCTTGCTGCACTAGGTGAAGTTGTAAACCCAACCTGATTGTTAACAATAATATGAATAGTTCCACCAGTTCTATAACCTTTAAGAAGTGAGAGTGAGAGTGTTTCAGAAACAACTCCTTGACCGGCAAATGCAGCATCACCATGTAGAAGTATTGGCATTACTGGGTAGGTGGTTTGCTCATCAATAGTGGTATCACCAGCGGCCACTCTTAATTTATCTTGCTTAGCTCTAACAATTCCTTCAAGAACTGGATTTACTGCCTCTAAATGAGATGGGTTTGCTGCCAAATAGATTTTTGTGGTGGCGCCGGATTCAGCAGTAAAGACTCCTTTAGTGCCAAGGTGATACTTAACATCGCCAGAACCGTGAACCTCATTGTCATGATAATTTCCTTCAAACTCCTGAAAAATCTGTCCATATGACTTACCTGCAATATTTGCCAAAACATTAAGTCGACCACGATGGGGCATACCAATGCAAACCTCATCTAACTTACTTTCAGCCGCTGATGAAATCATGGCATCAAGTAAAGGAATTACCGATTCACCACCTTCTAATGAAAATCTCTTTTGCCCAACATATTTTGTTTGCAAGAAAGACTCAAAAGCTTCAGCTGAGTTGAGTTTGCGCAAAATTCTAAGTTGCTCTTCACGAGCAGTTCGAGGGGCACCTACCTCTATCCGTTCTTGAATCCATTTGCGCTCAGCTGGATTTGCAATGTACATGTACTCCACACCAATTGTGCGGCAGTAGGAGTCTCGCAATATGCCAAGGATTCGACGCAACTTCATACTTGATTTCGCACCAAAGTCATCTGTTGCAAACTCTCGATCTAGATCCCAAAGGGATAAACCATGTGTAACTACATCTAAATCTGGGTGCGATCTTTGAACATAAGTTAGTGGATCTACATCTGCCATTAAATGACCCGTGGTGCGATATGCATCAATTAGTTTTTGAACCTTAGCTGTCTTTACTGATTCATCAGCTTTGGCATCTTGCATATCTGTAACCCAACGAATTGGTACATATGGAATTCGAAGAGCTTCAAAAATCTCATCATAGAAATTCTCTTCGCCCAATAAAATTTCATGAATTCTTCGCAAGAAGTCACCAGATTGAGCACCTTGAATGATTCTATGATCGTAAGTACTAGTAATTGTTACGACCTTGCTAATTCCTAGCTCTGACAAAGTTTGTTCATTGGCACCATGGAACTCAGCTGGATAATCAAGGGCGCCAACGCCAAGAATCATTCCCTGGCCCTGCACCAACCTTGGTACCGAGTGCACGGTGCCGATAGTTCCTGGATTAGTTAGTGAAATAGTTGTGCCAGCAAAATCTTCAACTGTTAAAGAGCCACCACGAGCCTTTCGCACTGTGTCTTCATAAGCAGACCAGAATTGAGCAAAATCTAGATCTTCACAACCCTTTATTGATGGCACAAGTAATTGGCGAGAGCCATCAGGTTTTGCTAAGTCAATTGCTATTCCTAAATTAATATGTTCAGGATGGCCAATTGCCGGCTTTCCATCTTGTGCAGTGAAAAACGCATTCATTTCTGGCATTGCACGGATCGCCTTGATCATTGC
>OFQC01000013.1_pt1 | contig 21938 bp, 24 predicted proteins | sample 1542751 | NCBI WGS metagenome assembly OFQC01 (sample SAMN05442523, study PRJEB24371) | freshwater metagenome | isolation source: Freshwater Lake | place: Canada: Niagara | collected 2012-08-09
GGGCAACCCGTAGGCCAACGCCGCCAACACGGTGACGGGCAGCATCCAAAATGGGGGACTCGCTAAAATCATGGTTCAGAGTTTAGCCTTTCAGGCGAGGCCGCAGGGGCTTCGCCGCACCGCTGAACTTAATTTTTTCTGGATTTTCCCTTTCTTTTTTTATTTGTTCTAAAGCATTTTTAATTTCTTGTTCATTTTTAAATGAAAACTTTTCAATCTTATTTCCTTTAAAAGAATAAAGTCTTGCATTTAATTCTTTTTTTTGTTGAGTCAAAAAAGTACAAGCAAAAGTCCAATATTCTTGCGGTTTAAATAATTCTATATCATGTTCTCTGTCCACAATAATTCTAAGAGCAACAGATTGAACTCTACCTGCTGATTTTGACCCTGGAAGTTTTGTCCAAAGAATAGGAGAAATATTAAATCCAACTAAATAATCTAATGCTCGTCTTGCCATATAGGCATTAACCAATTCAGGATTGATATCTCTCGGATTGCTAATTCCGTTATCAACTGCTTTTTTTGTAATCTCGTTAAATACAACTCTTTCAAATTTTTTATCTTTAATTTTTTTATTTTCTTCTAAAATACATTTTAAATGCCAAGCAATAGCTTCTCCTTCACGATCAGGGTCTGTTGCTAAAATAATTCTTTCAGCATCAATCGCACAATCAGTAATTTCTTTTAAATGTTTTTTAGAACCAGGGTCAATTTCCCAAATCATTTTAAAATCATGCTCTGTATCTACAGAACCATTTTTTGAAGGAAGATCTCTAACGTGACCGTAGCTTGCTAAAACTATATAATCTGAACCTAAATATTTGTTAATAGTTTTTGCTTTTGCAGGACTTTCAACGATAACTAAATTCATAAGTTATTAGTAAAAAGTGAAGAACTGTCAAAATTTGTGACCTTTGTCAAATTTCGAAAAATAACAAACAAAAAAGTCTTTAATTACTTAGAAATTATCTTTTTATTAAAGAAGCTATATTTTGTCTATGAGTGAAGATTGAAGTGATAAAATAAAATAAAATTAATAAAAATATCTTTTGATCAAAGAAAATAAAAGCTGTAACCGTCGCAACTAAATATCCCGATAATGCCGAGAGAGCTGATATTCTAAAAATGGAAAGCATAATTAACCATGCAGCAATAAATGCAGCTGATAAATAAAAATTGATTACTAATAAACTTCCTATGAATGTTGCAACTCCTTTTCCTCCTTTAAATTTTAGCCACACAGGAAAAATATGTGCAAGAAAAACAATTACAGCTGAGTAGTAAGTTAGTTCATTAAAATACTGCATCGTTAGGAAAACAGATAATGTTCCCTTAAGGCCGTCTAGAAGAAGAGTTAGAGTAGCGATAAATTTATTGCCCGTTCTTAAGACATTAGTTGCACCAATGTTACCAGATCCAATTTTTCTCACATCTCCCAAACCAGCTAATCTTGTAAGAATTAAACCAAACGGTATAGAGCCTAATATATAAGAGTAGAGTGTAACTATAAGTACGTCCATTAAGCCTCAAATACTAAATTTCCGTTGATAAAAGTTTTTTCAACCTTACCTTGCATTTTTCTTTTCTCAATTGCTGTATTTTTTGATTTTGATTTAATTTTTTCTTTTTCAACAACCCAAGGCTTATCAAGATTAACAATTGCTATGTCGGCATCACTCCCAATCGATAAATTTCCAGCATTGATATTTAATATTTTTGCAGGATTGCAAGTTAATGCTTTTATAAGTGTTTTTAGTTCACAAGATTGATTGTGGTAAAGTTCCAATGTTAGAGATAATAAAGTTTCAATTCCTGAAGCACCGGTTGCAGCCTGTTGAAATGGTAAACGTTTTGATTCTTCGTCCTCAGGTTTATGATCTGAGACAATAACATCGATTAATCCCTTTTTAACAGCATCGATTAAAGCTATGCGATCATTTTCAGTTCTTAGAGGAGGAGATAATTTTAAAAAAGTTCTAAAATCTCCAATATCATTTTCATTTAAAGATAAATTATTTATTGAAACACTAGTTGTAAATTCTAATCCCTTTTTTTTATAATTTTCAATTACTGGAAGTGATGCTTTTGAAGATATAGTTGATATATGATATCTATTTTTATAAAGCTCTAATAAACTTAAGTCTCTTTCTATAATAATTTTTTCAGCAATATCAGGAATTCCTTTTAATCCTAATCTTGTAGAAATTTCACCATCGTTAATAGCACCATTAGCTGATAGTTCGTTGTCTTGAGGAAATTGAATAATTAAGCTGTTTAAGTTTTTTGCGTAATTAAATATTTTATCCATTACTCTATTATTCTGAACGCACTTAATTCCATCGGTAAAACCAATAGCTCCAATAATTCCAAGTAAACCAAACTCTGACATTTCATTTCCCTCAAGATTTTTTGTAAGAGTGGCAAGTGGGTAGATTTTAATTTGTGACTTATCTTTGGCTCTTCTTTTTGTGAAATCTAATATGGAGCCATTATCGATTACTGGCATGGTATTTGGCATTGTTACAACAGAGGTTACACCACCAGATAAGGCTGCTTCACTTAAAGTCCTAAAATTTTCTTTGTACTCAAAGCCAGGCTCGCCTACAAATACTCTCATGTCTACAATTCCTGGAATTGAAATATTGCCTTTGCAGTCTATAATTTCACACTCCTTAGGTGAGCTATCCTTAGTTACTTTTTTTCCTATTGCTTTTATTTTTCCATTTTCATCAATTAAAATTCCACCCACTTCATCAATATTATTTTGAGGATCAATTATTCGAGTATTAATTAAAAGTTTCGTTTTCATTTCTTATTCCCGCATATGATTTTTAAACAAGCCATCCTAACCGCAACTCCCATTTCAACTTGCTCTTTGATAATGCTACGATTGATGTCATCAGCTAATGTTGTATCAATTTCAACGCCTCTGTTCATAGGACCTGGATGCATAATCAGTGCATTTGGATGAGCTTTAGTAATTTTTTTATAATCTAGACCGTAAAATTCGTAATACTCTCTTGTTGAAGGAACGTAAGATCCTTGCATACGTTCAGTTTGAAGTCTTAACATCATAACAATGTCTGATCCTTCTAGGCCTTTGTTCATATCCGTGAATGCTTTAACTCCAAGAATTTCAATATTTTTTGGCATTAGAGTAGGAGGGGCAATTACTCTTACTTCAGCTCCTAACATATTAAGTAAGTAGATATTTGATCTTGCAACTCTCGAGTGCATTATGTCTCCACAGATTGCAATTCTTAAACCTTCAATTTTCCCTTTTTTAATTTTAATTGTAAGAGCATCAAGCAAAGCTTGAGTTGGATGTTCTCTCCAACCATCTCCTGCATTAATTACTGAACAATTTACTTTTTGCGCTAAAAGATTTGCAGCTCCAGAGTCTTGATGTCTTATAATTAAAACATCAGGATGCATCGCATTCAAAGTCATTGCTGTATCAATTAAAGTTTCACCTTTTTTGATTGATGAATTTGAAACATTCATATTCATCACATCAGCTCCTAATCTTTTCCCAGCAAGTTCGAATGAGCTTAAGGTTCTAGTAGATGATTCAAAGAATAAATTAATTTGAGTTTTGCCGGCAAGAATATTTAATTTTTTTTGTTCTCTTTTGTTAAAATCAACAAACTGCATTGACTCATCAAGAATGTAATTAACTTCGGGAATAGAAAGGGATTGAATGCCTAAAAGGTGTTTGTGTCTGAATTTAACAGCTTCGTTTTGTATAGCCATTAAAAGCAACTCTATACTTGCAAACTATAAAGCTTGCAAGCATTAAATCAAAATCACTTATTTTGTTTGATTTTTATAATAATCAATAAAACCTTGTAAAATAAAGGCTGCAGAATTCTCATCTAGTTTTTTTTGCTTCTTTGTTACATTAATTGCTAACTCTGACATACCCTTGTAAGCGCCCTCACTAGAGAGTCTTTCATCCCAAAGTGTTACTGGAATAGATAATTGTTCAGTTAAACTTTTAGAAAAATCTCTAGCTGATTGAGCTCTTGGACCAAGAGAACCATCCATATTAATAGGGTTGCCCACTACAATTCCTTCAATATTATTTTCCAGAATTATATTTCTTATTTCAGTTATAAAAAATTTTAGCTGCTTAAATTCAATTGTAGTTAAAGGAGTTGCGATATTATGATTTTCATCACAAATAGAGATACCTATATTTTTTTTTCCATGATCAATTCCAATTAATCTGGATTGTTTATTTATTATTTCTACAAATTTATTGTTCTCTAATAGGTTGTAAGTTTTCATTAAAATGTTAATTTAGTCAGATTTACCATTAAGTCTAATGTCAATTAACAAAGATACTATTAAGAAAATATCAAAGCTAGCAAGGATATCAGTAACTAACGAAGAAACTGATAGACTTGAAAAAGATTTAAATTCTATTTTAAAATTTGTTGAACAGTTAAAAGAACTTAATACTGATAAAATTGCTCCTATAGCTTCGGTCTCTGATCAACCCCTTACAATGAATAAAGATGAGATTATAAAAATTAATGAAAAAGAAGAAATTTTAAAAAATGCTCCTGAGAAAAATTTCAATTATTATATCGTTCCAAAGGTTATCGAATAAATATGACCGATCTTACAAAATTAACATTAGTTGAAAGCATAAAGCATGTTAAAGAAAAAAAATGCAGCGCTTCAGAATTAGTCAGCGCTTATGTTAAGAGAATAGAAAAGTCAGATAAATTAAACTGCTTTAATACTAAAGATTTAGAAAATGCTGTTAGCAAAGCTAAAAAAATAGACGCTAATAAAAAATTAGATAAAGCTTTAGTTGGAGCTCCTATTGCTGTTAAGGACTTATTTTGTACAAAAGGTATAAAAACAACTGCATCTAGTAAAATTTTATCAAATTTTATTCCAACTTATGAATCTACTGTTACACAAAAACTCTGGAATGAAGATGCGATTTTAATTGGAAAATTAAACTCAGATGAATTTGCAATGGGCTCATCAAATGAGACTAGTAGTTTTGGAAATGTTTTAAATCCATATCGTTTAAATAATGAAAATCTTGTTCCAGGAGGATCTTCAGGAGGATGCGCTAGTGCAGTTGCCGCAGATTTAACAACAGCTACCGTTGGAACAGACACGGGCGGAAGTATTCGTCAACCTGCCGCATTTACAGGCATTGTCGGTTTAAAGCCTACTTATGGTCGTTGTTCTAGATGGGGGGTAGTTGCGTTCGCATCTTCTTTAGATCAGGCAGGACCTATGACAAAAGATGTGCGTGATGCTGCGTTAATGCTCGATGTTATTTCTGGTTATGATGAAAAAGATTCAACATCAGCAAACAAGCCTAAGAGTTCATTTTTAAATTTAGTTAAAAATAATGTTAAAGGCTTAAAGGTTGGAGTTCCTAAAGAATATCGCGTTGATAATATGCCAAAGGAAGTTGATGATTTATGGAAAGAGGGAATAAAAATTTTAAAAGATAATGGCGCAGTTATTAAAGATATTTCATTACCACATACAAAATATGCTCTTCCGACTTATTATATTATTGCACCAGCTGAAGCCTCATCAAATTTAGCAAGATACGATGGTGTTAGATACGGCCTTAGAGCAGAAGGAAAAGATTTAACTGAGATGTACGAAAATACCAGATCGAAAGGTTTTGGCACTGAAGTTAAAAGAAGAATTATGATTGGAACTTATGTTTTATCATCAGGTTATTATGATGCTTATTATTTAAAAGCTCAAAAGGTTAGAAATTTAATTAAAATGGATTTTGATAATGCTTTTAAAGATGTTGATGTTATTTTAACACCAACAACACCAACTCCCGCTTTTAAGTTTGGAGAAAATATAGACGATCCGATCGCTATGTATTTAAATGATATATTTACAGTAACTGCAAACTTAGCTGGTCTTCCAGCGATATCGTTGCCAATAAAATATAATAAAGACGGACTACCATTAGCATTACAATTATTCGGCAAATCTTTTGATGAACAAACATTGTTAAACACTGCTTATTCAATAGAGCAGCAGGTTAATTTTAAATCACAAGTAAAAGATTGGTGGATGTAATGAGCGATAAAGAATTTAATTATTATATTTCTGGGGAAACAGGAAAATGGGAAGTTGTAATTGGACTTGAAGTACATGCACAAGTAAGTTCAAACGCTAAATTATTTTCATCTTCTGCAACTAAATTCGGCTCAGAGCCAAATTCACAAGTAAGTTTAATTGATGCGGCAATGCCAGGAATGTTACCTGTGATTAATGAATTTTGTGTTGAACAGGCGGTTAAAACAGGACTTGGATTGAAAGCTAAGATTAATTTACTTTCAGTTTTCGATAGAAAAAATTATTTTTACGCTGATTTACCACAAGGTTATCAAATCTCACAATTCAAACATCCAATCGTTGGTGAAGGAGAAGTAATTCTTGATATGCCTTATGGAACAAAGAAAATTGGAATTGAAAGACTCCATCTTGAGCAAGATGCTGGAAAAAGTTTACACGATCAAGATCCAACAAAAACATTTATTGATTTAAACAGATCAGGCGTTGCATTAATGGAAATTGTAAGTAAGCCAGACTTAAGATCACCAGAAGAAGTTGCTGAATATATTAAAAAATTAAGATCTATTATGCGTTATTTAGGAACTTGTGATGGAAATATGGAAGAAGGCTCATTAAGAGCAGATGTGAACGTATCTGTCAGAAAAGTAGGCAGCAAAGATTTTGGAACACGTTGTGAAATTAAAAACGTTAATTCAATTAAATTTATGCAACAAGCCATTCAGTATGAAGCAAAAAGACAAATTGAATTACTAGAAGAAGGTAAAAAAATTGACCAAGAAACAAGATTATTTGACACTAAAAAAAATGAAACTCGTCCGATGCGTAGCAAGGAAGATGCGCATGACTATAGATATTTTCCAGATCCAGATCTTCCTCCTTTAAAATTCGATCAATCTTTTGTAGATGGAATTAAACAAAAATTACCGGAACTACCTGATGATAAAAAAGATCGTTTAATAAAAGATTATAAACTTTCAAGTTATGAAGCTGGAGTTTTAATATCAGATAAAGATACTTCAGATTATTTTGAAGATATTGCAAAAAATTCCGATGTAAAACTTGCAATTAATTGGGTGATTGGTGATTTGTTTGCAGCTTTAAATAAAATTGGAAAATCTATCAAAGATTCACCAATTTCATCTAAAAATTTAACAAAATTAATAGATCTAATAAAAAATAATACGATCTCAGGAAGAATTGCAAAAGAAGTTTTTGAATTAATGATTAATGACAATAGAGATCCAAAAGTTATTGTTGAAGAAAAGGGGCTTATTCAAGAAAGCAATGTTGGTGAGTTAGAAAAGATTATTGAAAAAGTGTTAAAAGAGAATGTAGACAAAGTTACAGAATATAAATCTGGCAAAGATAAATTATTTGGTTTCTTTGTAGGTTCTGTAATTAAAGAATCTAAAGGTAAGGCTAATCCTGCTTTAGTTAATGATATTTTAAAGAAAAAACTTTCATAAAGTGTTTAAGTCGATTGAAAATTCCACTGAATTGCAGCAATACCTTTTCAAAACGGGTATCAATGAACATCCTTTGCAAAGAGAACTTAGAGAATACACAGAAAAAAATCTGGGCAATGCCGCAACAATGCAAATTAGTCCAGATCAAGGAGCCTTACTTCAGTTTATTATTAAAAGTTCAAATATTCAGAACTGTTTAGAAATTGGAACCTTTACAGGTTACAGCGCTTTAACCATGGCTCTAGCTCTTCCCGAGAATGGAACTATTGTTAGTTTAGATATTGATAAAATTAATACTGACATTGCAAAAAAATATTGGACTAAACATAGCGTTGGCAAAAAAATTGATTTTATTTTGGCGCCAGCATTAGACACTATGGAAGAATTTATTAATCAAGATAAGATTTTTGATTTAGTTTTCATCGATGCCGACAAAAAGAATTATCTAAATTATTTTTTAAAATCACTAGAGCTTCTAGAAAAAGATGGAATTATTATTGTTGATAATACACTTTGGAAAGGAAAAGTTGCAGATGAGAATATTAGAGACGATCAAACAAATTCTATTAGAGAATTTAATAGATTTGTTAAGGACTTTAAGGGAACTGAGAGTATGATATTATCTATAGCGGACGGCATGACCATTTGTAGAAAGTTATAAAATGTTAAGATTAATTAGTTTTTATAAATTTGTTAAAATTAAAAACCCCGTAGATAATAAACTAACTTTTAAAAAATTTCTTATTGATAACAAATTAAAAGGTAGCATTATTTTTTCTTTAGAAGGAATTAACGGCAGTGTTTCAGGAAAACAATCTAATATTGATTTATTAATTAAGTTCTTAAAAGAAAGATTTTTATTTAAAGACTTTGATACTATTAATGAATGTGAAGTTGATTTTGTTCCGTTTCAAAAAGCTAAGGTTAAAATAAAAAATGAAGTAGTACCATTAAATGAACTATTTAATGATGATAAATATAAATTTCAAAACAGAATTGAACCTAAAGATTGGAATAAATTAATTTTATCAAATGACGTCACGGTTGTTGATGTTAGAAAATCTTTTGAAAGTGAACTTGGTACTTTTGAAAAAGCGATAAATCCTAAAATTAATGATTTTAGAAAATTCCCACAATATTTTGAAAAACTCTCAGATGATAAGGACAGAAAAATTGCAATGTTTTGCACCGGGGGAATTCGCTGTGAAAAAGCAGCAAGTTATTTATTTAAGAGAGGCTTTAAGAATGTTTACCAACTAAAAGGTGGAATTTTAAATTATCTAAATAATATTCCAGAAAAAAAATCTTTATGGAATGGAGAATGTTTCGTTTTTGATGAAAGAATTACTGTTGTGACTAATTCAAAAAAAGGAAATTATTTCACATGCGCAGGCTGTAGAACTCCTATAAAAAAGAGTGTCATTAACTCACCAAAATATGAAAAAGACGTAAGTTGTCCAAATTGTTATGACAAATTAACCGATAAACAAAAAATTGGATTTAGAATGAGAGCTTCACAAAAATTAAGTGGCAAATTAAAATCAAATTTATTACAAAGAACATCTGCATGAGCAAACAAGTTCCAAATGTTAAATTTGTAATTCGTCCTGAAAAAGAATTTATTACAATAACTTCAGATGATATTTTTAAAGATAAAACTATAGTCTTATTTGCTCTCCCTGGAGCTTTCACACCGACCTGTAATGATTATCATCTGCCAGGTTATGAATTAAATTATGACGAATTAAAAAAATTAGGCATTGATGAAGTTTATTGTTTAAGCGCTAACGATCCATTTGTAATGAAAGCTTGGGCTAAGAATTTAGATCTTAAAAAAGTTAAAATGTTACCAGATGCTAATATGGAATTTACTAAAGCTATGGAAATGGTCTCTGATAGATCAGCCGCCGGCATGGGTCAGCGTTCAAAAAGATATTCAATTTATGTTAAAAATAAAATAATCGAAAAAATGTTTATTGATGCAGATGGTAAATTTGATGTGAGCGATTCAAATACCATGATTAGTTTTTTAAAGTCACAAAAGTAAATGAAAAAAGGTTTTCGACCTGTTACACGAACAGCCAATCCAGAACCTCAAGATAAAAATTCTATTAATTGGATTATTTGGGCCGCTTGGGCTGACCGAATTACTTTTGAAGACATAAAAGAAAAAACAGGAAGATCAGAGTCTGAAGTTATTAAAATAATGAGAAAGAATTTAAGTGAAAGTTCATTTAAATTATGGAGAAAAAGAACCCATAATCAAAGTATTAAACATAGAAAAAAATTCGAGAACTCCAGAAAACAACTAAATCAAAGAATTTACTTTTCTGATGACGACTAAATTATCTACATTTTAGTTGAATAAATACAATTCTAGTTTAGATAGACACTCTTCATGGCAACAGATATTAAAAAAATTCGTAACATTGCAATTATTGCACACGTCGATCACGGCAAGACTACACTCTTAGATAAACTGTTAAGAGACTCTGGAACATTAAAAGCATCCGAGATGGCGGAGGAGCGAATAATGGATTCTAATGAAATTGAAAAAGAAAGAGGTATTACAATTCTTGCAAAAAATACTTCATTAACTTGGAATGGCTATCAAATAAATATTATTGATACACCTGGTCACGCTGACTTTGGTGGTGAAGTAGAGCGAGGTCTTTCTATGGTAGATTCTGTTCTGCTTCTAGTAGACGCAGTGGATGGGCCGATGCCACAAACAAGATTTGTAACATCAAAAGCTTTAAAACTTGGACTTCGTCCAATTGTAGTAATTAATAAAGTAGATAGAGACGGAGCAAGACCTGATTGGGCATTAGATCAAACTTTCGATTTGTTTGATAAATTAGGAGCAACTTCTGAACAGTTAGATTTTCCAATTGTTTACACATCTGCAATTCAAGGCTGGGCAGCAAAAGAGCCAAAAAAAGCTGATCATAATATGAGCATTTTATTTCAATGTATTGTTGATAACGTTCCGCATCCAAAGGTGGATCTTGATGGACCTTTCAGAATGCAAGTGAGCTCTCTTGATTATTCAAGTTATGTTGGAGTTATTGGAATTGGTAGGATTCAAAGAGGAACTGTTAAAATAAATGATAACGTTTCAATTATTAATAAAGATGGAAAAATTAAAAACGGAAAAATTTTACAAATTTTAGGATTTTTAGGTTTAGCAAGAATTGAAAAACAGGAAGCATCAGCTGGAGAAATTATTATGTTTTCTGGAATTGATGGTGTTAAAATTTCTGATACAGTTTGCGATCCAAAACAAGTAGAAGCGCTCCCACCGCTTATTGTTGATGAGCCAACAATTAGCATGACTTTTCAAGTCAACACTTCTCCATTTGCTGGCAAAGAAGGAAAATACGTTACAACAAGAAATATTAAAGACAGATTAGACAAAGAACTTATTCATAACGTTGCTCTTCGAGTTACAGAAACTGAAAGCCCAGATAAATACAGGGTCTCAGGAAGAGGTGAACTACATTTATCAATTTTAATCGAAAATATGAGAAGAGAAGGTTTTGAACTTGCAATTTCTAGACCCGAAGTAATTATTAAAAAAGTGGACGGTCAAGACCAAGAACCTTTCGAAGCTTTAACCATTGATATTGAAGAGCAAAATCAAGGAAAAATTATGGAAAAACTTGGTGAGAGAAAAGGGGATTTAAAAAATATGGTCTCTGATAGCAGAGGCAGAGTTCGATTAGATTATATTATTCCAACACGAGGTTTAATTGGTTTTCGTTCAGATTTTTTATCAACTACTTCAGGAACTGGTTTGATGTATCATTCCTTCGATCATTATGGTCCTAAAATTAACCAATCGTTAGGTGAAAGAAATAATGGTGTTCTAATTTCAAAAGACCAAGGAAAAGCAGTTACTTATGGAATATTTCATCTTCAAGAGCGTGGACGTTTCTTCATATCACACGGTGATGAGATTTATGCAGGACAAGTTATTGGAATACATAACAGAGACAACGATTTAATAGTTAATCCATTAATTGGAAAAAAAGTATCCAACGTAAGATCAGTTACTGCTGACGAAGCTTTAGTTATTGTTCCTCCAATTAGAACAACTTTAGAATATTCACTTCAGTTTATTAATGATGATGAACTTGTTGAAGTTACACCAAAGTCTATTCGTATAAGAAAAAGATTCTTACTTGAACACGAGCGCAAAAGAGCCCAAAAGTCATAATAAATAATGGTTTCGGTTATTAAGTATAAAGATCTAGGCGGAGCTGATCATGGCTGGTTAAAGGCAAAACATCATTTTAGTTTTGCATCTTATTACAATCCTAAAAGAATGGGTTTCGGTACTATTCGAGTTATTAATGACGATATTATAAAAGCTAAAAAGGGTTTTGATCCGCATCAGCATAATGACATGGAGATAATTACTTATGTTAGGTCTGGTGCAATTACTCATACAGACAATCAAAATAACAAAGGCAGAACTGAAGCCGGTGATATTCAGGTTATGAGTGCAGGCTCAGGAGTTATTCATTCAGAATATAATTTAGAAGACAAAGAAACAAATATTTATCAAATCTGGATTGTACCAAATAAAATTGGAGTTAAACCCAGATGGGAAGCAAAACAATTTCCAAAAAATCCAGTTAAAGATAAACTTAATCTTTTAGTTTCTGGATTTGGAAAAAATTACAAAGAAGGAACATTGGGAATTTATCAAGATGCTTATGTATATGGTGGAAAAATAAATAAAGGCGATCAAATCAGTCACAACACTAAACATCAGGCTTACTTATTATGCTCTTATGGAAGCGTCACTTTAGATGATAAAATATTAGAAAAGGGTGACGCTGCTGAAATTTTAGATATTAAAGAATTTAAAATTAGAGCTAATGAAGATTCCGAAGTTTTAGTAATAGATGCTCTAAAATAAAAATTAGTATAATATTAAGCGGCTTTAAGAAATATAACTCCAAGAATAATTAAAGATACTCCGATCCACCTTAAAAGAATTGATGGATCATTAAAGTATAAAACTCCAATAATAAAAGTTCCAGCAGCACCAATCCCAGTCCATACAGCATAAGCTGTTCCGATAGATATTCCTTTAAGAGAAAGCCATAATAAAATGCCACTTATGGTCATAGATAAAACTGAAATAATAGGTCCTAATACTTTATAGGATGGAATAGCTGATAGCTTTAACCCAAGCGGCCATCCAATTTCAAAAATGCCAGCAACAATAAGATAAATCCAGTGAGTTGTAGTCATATATCAAAGCAGATATATCCTTATTTATAAAAATTATCAAAATTAGGAGAGATGGCCGAGAGGCTGAAGGCGGCGGTTTGCTAAACCGTTATACGGTTGAAAAGTCGTATCGAGGGTTCGAATCCCTCTCTCTCCGCCAAAAATATGAATGACAATCTTATTGTAAGCGAAATAATTTCCAAATCTTTTTCTTATATATTTAAAGATATTAAAAAAATATTTAGAGAAAGTTTTTTTACAGTTTTGCTACTTACAATAATTTTTAACGTATTATATTTTTTAGTTTTAAAAGGCATCGCAACTAAATTCACATTTTTTATAATTTTTGCTCTTATGGGATCAGTAATTAGTACAATTGCTTATAAAGTGCATAGAGATATTTTGTTAAATCAAACTATATTTAATCCCTTATTTAAAATGTTAGACTTAACTAATATTAGATATTTATTTTATAGTACCTTAATTTCTTTTTTAGCTTTAAGTCCCGTATTTTTAAAATACTATTTAGACCGAAATGGTATTAGCACCATATTTGGAGCTGATAGTAGGTACGTTGTCTTATTATTAATACCAACCATTTATTTAACTTTTAAATTAATTTTAATTTTGCCAAAAATATCTTTAAATAAATCAATTAGTATTTTTGCAGGAAAAGAATTTAATAATTTTTCTGGAAAATTATTTCTAATATTTTTAATTATTACTCTAGCTTTTATTTTACCAACCTATTTAATTTTTGCAGTACAGGTCTATTTATTGCAGAATATGCAAGAGTTTTACAAATTTCTTAAACCTTTTTTTGATTTTATCTCTTTTTTTGTTTCTTATTTAAATTATGCAGCAGTTTTTGCAGCATTATCTTACTCTTATAAAGCAACTAAAAAATAATTATCGATATAAAATTTTTTCAATTTTATTAGTAGCATTTACAGGGTCATTTAAATATTCATATACGTTAATATTTTCACTAACCCTTTGCACATAATTTCTAGTCTCATGGAATGGTATAAGTTCAATAAAATCAATTGGATCAATTTGTTTCTTTCTTGGATCTCCGTACGTTTTAATCCATTTTTCAACTCGATGTGGACCAGCATTGTATGCCGCAAACGCTAGATAGTGAGAGCCAAAATCATTATCAAGATCTGAAATATAATATGAGCCAAGTGCTAAGTTATAATCTTTGTCTTTTGTTAATTTTTCTTTAGAAAAATCAACATTAGTTACTTTACTCAACAATTTTGCTGTTGCTGGCATGATTTGCATTAAACCTTTTGCTCCGACATTAGAGTTTGCAGATGTATCAAATTCACTTTCTTGTCTTATTAAAGCTAAAATAACGGAACTATCTAATATCTTCTGGTTTTTAACTTGTTTTGGAACTTCTATTCTTGGATAGCTTATTTCTAAAAAATTTAAATTTTTATAAGAAGCATTCTTTGCAATTTGAATGGCAAAATCTAATCTTTCAATTTCTTGCGCCAACAAACCAGCCATTGAAATTTCTTCAAAGGTTCTATTTTGTTCAACATCACCAAGATGTCTAAGTATATCTTTTGAGTATTTAGTTCTATTTAACTCTTTTAATAAGATAACTGATTTTGCTTGAGGGTTATTTTTTTTAAATTCTTCATATTTATCTTCACTAAATTTAAAATTATTGTTTATTGAAAATTTTTTTTCGTTTAATTCTATATGTGAAAGTTGACCATAAAATGTGGCTCCATATTGAGAACCCGTTCTAAACCATGTGTTAGATTGATTTGTTTGACCTAATTTTTTATATGTTCTTCCAATCCAATAAGCTGCTCTTGCTTTAGATATCGGATAAGTAACCGCCGCATTCATTTTTAAAAAATGATTAAGAGCTGTATCTGCTTGATTGGTAAAACTTAAAGCAATCCAACCAAGATGCCATTCAATTTCAGCATAATCTGAACCTTCATTTAATCTGTGATCTTTTAAAATATCGTATGCTATTTTATATTCTTTGTCTGAAATCTTATCTCTTGCAACTGATAGCCTTTCTTTAGCTAGATATTGATTTCGCATTAAAGAGTCTGATGCGCTTTGATTCATTAAAGTTAGTGCATCATCAAATCTTGCTTTCTTTCTTCGCCATTTAATTCTGTCATAAATTAAACCAGGATCTTCTTTTAAAGATTGAGGTACTTGAGATATTAAATTATCAGCTGATCTTTTAGTAAATAGAGCCGCCCTAGCGTTATATAATTTTTGATAATCAGGATTTAAATAATCTATAGTATCTCTCAAGTCTTTATATTTTGCTTCATAGGCAAAATAATCTGCTCTCAAAACGTAATCTTGATGAGTTAAAAACTTTTTAAATATTTTAGAGAAATATTTTAAATCATTTTTACTTAACTCTGCATCTTTAAAACCATCTTTGACTAAATTTTTAGCTTTTTCAGTTTGATTATTTTCTAAAAATGCCTCTGCTAATCTCAATCTTCCAAATCCACTAAGGGGAGGATTATTGCTAAAATATTCTATAATTGAAGGGGGTGAATTATTATCAAAGTTAATTTTATGCTCTGCGAGGTATTTTATACGATTTATTCTTGGCCAATCTTTATGGTTTTTAATAAATGCAGAATATTCATTAAAGCTTGCTCCGCTTTGAGGTTCGATTAAATACATCCAATTTACGAGTGTATAAATTGTCTTGTCTTGCATTTTTTGAGCGTCATATAATGCAAGTTTCCATTGCTTTCTATCAACATAATCAAAAACAACTTTTGTTATTTCAAAATCTTTATCACTAAGAGTTTTTGTTGCTAAAGCTCCTTTAGGTTCAGGGGTAAAATTTTTAAAGTCACTAGGTTTTGCCTTGGGAACCACTTCCTTATTGCCGTCAGTTTTTTCGATATCTTTTTTTACTTCTTTTGTTTCTTTAGGTTTAGGTATTTCTTGTTTTTTTTCAGGAATTTGTTTTTCTTTGACATCTTTGACTTCTTTTTTTGGCTCTTCTTTTTTTTGAATTTTTTCTTCCTGGATTAAAACTTCATCTTTAGGTTTTAAAACTTGTTGTTCTTTTTTTTTATTTTTTGTTAAATTGTCTAAAAACTTCGATGTTTTTGAGGAATATGCTGAGCTATCTATAAATTTTTCAGGTTTTAATTTTGGTGGTATATTTTTTGCATGAGCGGAAAAAGTTAAGCCCAATAGCAAAAATAAATTAATAATTACAACAAATTTAAAGTTCATTTAATTTTATTATTTAAAAAAACAGTGTATTATAAAAAAGCTTTTTTATAGATATTTATATAATGTTTAAAGGATCATTTACCGCTCTTATTACACCATTTAAAAACAATCGATTAGATAGAGATGCTTACGCTAAACTAATTCATCACCAAATTGATAATGGTACAAACGGTTTGGTACCTGGTGGCACAACAGGAGAATCTCCAACTCTAAGTCATGCTGAACATAGAGAAATAATTAAAATTTGCGTTCGTGAGTCAAAAAATAGAATTCCTATTATGGCTGGCACAGGATCAAATTCCACAGAAGAAGCAATTCATTTAACAAGATTTGCAGAAAAAGCAGGAGCAAATGCAGCATTGGTTGTAACTCCTTATTATAACAAACCAACGCAGGAAGGTTTGTATCAACATTATAAAGCAATTAATAATAAATGTGGCTTACCAATTTTTATTTATAATATTCCAGGCCGCTCAGTAATTGACATGAGCGTTGATACAATGTCTCGTTTGTTTGAGCTTAAAAATATAGCGGGTGTTAAAGATGCGACTGGCGATCTAAATAGAGTCATTCAACAAAGAAAAAAATTAGGAAAAGATTTTATTCAATTTACCGGAGAAGATTCAAACGCGTATGAATTTAGATTAAGAGGTGGAGTAGGATGCATATCCGTTACAGCAAATGTTGCTCCAAGACTTTGTTCTGAAATGCAAACTTTGTTAGATTACCAAACAGATAAACTTATTTTACAGAGAGCAAAGGAAATTAATAGAATTTTGAAACCCTTGCATGATTTAATGTTCATTGAAACAAATCCATCTCCAGTCAAATATGCGGTTAGTTTATTAAAATTATGTTCAAAGGATTTACGTTTACCAATGGTTACAATTACTAAGAAAAATCAAATTAGAATTAAGAATTTATTAAAAAAGCTTTCATTAATTTAATTAATGAAAAAAGATGAAGGCAATTATCAGGTAGTTGCAAATAACAGAAAAGCTAGTTTTAATTATTTTCTTTTAGAATTAATTGAGGCTGGAATTGTTTTATTAGGTTCAGAAGTTAAATCTTTACGTTTAGGAAAAGGAAACATTGCAGAATCATATGCTGCAGATTTAGGAGGAGAGCTATTCTTACAAAATTCTTACATTCCTGAATATAATCAATCTTCCTATAACAACCATGATCCAAGAAGGCTCAGAAAGTTATTATTAAGTAAAAAACAAATTAACAAGATTATTGGAAAGATTAATCAAGAAGGATTAACCGTTGTTCCTGTAAGGATGTATTTTAATCATAAAGGGATAGCCAAAGTTCAAATTGCTATTGCCAAAGGGAAGAAACAACATGACAAACGTCACACCAAAAAAGCAAGAGACTGGGAAAGAGAAAAATCAAGAGTTTTTAGAAAAAGTTAGTTATGATTCTTCTATCTCTTGGCTCTAATCTTCCATCTAAGTTTGGTGATAGTAAAAATACTATATTAAAATGTTATGAGTTTTTTAATAACAACGATATCAAAATATTAAAAAAATCTAGTTTTTACGAAACCTTTGCAATTCCCAATAAATCAGATCCAAAATTTGTTAATAGCGTTATATCTGTGGAGACGAGATTTTCGCCAGAGGAACTAATTAAATATATTCTTAAAGTTGAGGAAAAATTTGATCGAAAGCGTGAACAAATTAACGCCCCAAGAACATGCGATATAGACATTGTGGATTTTAATAGCGAAATAATAAATATTTTTAATAAAAATATTTCTTTAGAAATTCCTCATCCACGCTTGGAACAAAGAAGTTTTGTTTTATATCCAATTAGAGAAATTGATAAAAATTGGAAAAGCCCACTATCAGGAAAAAAAATAGATCAATTGATTGAAAATTTAGACGCTGAAACTAAGAAGAACATTACAATTATATAAAATTTTGATATATTTTTGTTCATGCTTAATCAGCAAGAACTCTTAGATAAAGTTAAGGTTTATAATAACTACATAGACGAAAATGTTGTCAAAAAAGCCTATGATTTTGCATTTGATGTTCATAAAAATCAAAAAAGACTTTCTGGAGATCCCTACATAACTCATCCAATTGCGGTTGCCGCAATTTTGTGTGATTTAAAAGTAGATACAGCCACAATTATCACAGCTTTATTACACGACACTATTGAAGATACGGAGGCAACATATAACGAAGTAAATAAATTATTTGGAAAAGAAATAGCTGATCTTGTTGAAGGAGTTACAAAAATTTCAAGATTAGAAGACAAATCAAAAGAATATTCTGTCGCTGAAAATTTTAGAAAATTAATACTAGCAACATCAAAAGATATTAGAGTTTTATTAGTTAAACTTGCAGACAGACTTCATAATATGCGCACCATTAATAATATAACCAATCCTGACAAAAGATTAAGAATAGCAAAAGAAACTATGGAAATTTATTCTCCATTAGCTGAAAGAATGGGAATGCATAATTTTCGTGATGAGCTTGAAGATTTAGCATTTAATGTTTTAAATCCAGATGCTAGAAAATTAATTACCGATCGTTTAATTTTTAATAAAGAAAGTTTAGGAGTTACTTTTTCGGATATTTCAGAAAAAATTTTAAAATTATTAGAAGAAAAAGATATTAAAGCTAAAGTAACCGGTAGAGAAAAAACTCCTTTTTCAATTTGGAGAAAAATACAAAGTAAGAGAATTTCTTTAGAGCAAATTACAGATATTGTTGGGTTTAGAGTTATTCTTGATAATACTGATATGTGCTATCGCGCTCTCGGCATTTTTCATACTAAATGGTCGATGGTTCCTGGAAGATTTAAAGATTATATTTCTGTTCCAAAATCTAATAATTATAAATCAATTCATACTTCGGTAATTGGACCAAAAAGACAAAAAATAGAAATCCAAATCAGAACTCAAGAAATGCATGAATTTGCAGAAAGAGGAGTAGCTGCTCATTGGAATTACAAAGCTAACGAAAAAGTAAGTGATAATACTCTCAAAGATTATAATTGGTTAAAAGATTTGGTTGAGATGTTAGAAAGCGGTGAAAATCCAGAACATTTTTTTGAATATACAAAACTTCAGTTATTTCAAGATCAGGTTTTTTGTTTTACACCAAAAGGTGCTCTCATTCGTCTACCAGCAAATGCCACGCCTATAGATTTTGCTTATGCTGTGCACACTGAAATTGGTGATAAATGTATTGGCTGTAAAATTAATGGAAAGGAATCTCCGTTACAAAGTATTCTTCAAAACGGTGATGAAGTTCAAATTGTTACATCTGCTAAACCATCACCTTCAATGTACTGGTCATCAATTGCAAAAACAGGGAAAGCTAGAGCCGCAGTTAGAAGATATTGGAATTTAAGAAAAACAGATAAATCTGAAGACAAGGCTTATGATACTAGTTTGTGGGTTCTTTTAAGTCATAAAGCGGGAACTTTAGGAGAGGTTTGCACCATGATAGGAAAGCATAAATGCAATATTTCAAACGTAGAGTTAGTTGATAAAAAAGATGATTTTTTAAGTTTTATTTTTGATTTAGAGATTAAAAACTTAAAAGATTTTACTAATCTAGTTTCAGAAATTAAACAACTGGGAATAAATTTTAAAATTATACGAAATAGAAAAGTAGATGCTGACAGAAAAAAAAACTAAAGAAATTTTTGTAAAAACAAAAGCCTTATTACAAGGACATTTTATTTTATCATCAGGCTTGAGAAGTGAACAATATCTGCAATGCGCAAAACTATTAATGCATCCAAAACAGTCAGAATTGATTTGTAAATCTCTTGCTCAAAAAATAAAAAAAGTTTTTAAAAAAATAGATTTAGTTGTCGCACCAGCAATGGGTGGAATTATTGTTGGATATGAAGTTGCTAGACACTTAAAAGTACCTTCAATTTTTACAGAAAGAGTTTCTGGTGAATTTCAAGTAAGACGTGGTTTTGAAATTAAAGCAGGTGCAAGAATTTTAATTGTAGAAGATGTTATTACAACAGGAAAATCAAGCATGGAATGTGCTCAAGTAATAAAGAAACACAAAGGACATGTCGTAGGATTTGCATGCATTGTAGATCGTTCAAACAATCAAAGTTCAATTAATTCAAAAATTGTTTCGCAAATTACTTTTAATATACCAACTTATCGCGAAGATCAGATCCCTAATAAGTTAAAATCTATTCCAGCGATAAAACCAGGTAGTAGAAATTTAGTTTAAATGAGAAAAAGAATTAGATTAGGATTTAATATTGACCATGTTGCTACAGTTAGAAATGCAAGAGGGGATGATTATCCATCACCTATAAATGCTGCAATTATAGCGCAAAAAAACGGCGCAGATTCAATAACAGTTCATTTGCGAGAAGATCGCAGACACATTCGAGATCATGACTTAACTGAGTTAAAAAAAAAAATTAAAATTCCAATAAATTTAGAAATGGCGTTAACTCATGAGATGCTGCAAATTGCATTAAAACTTAAGCCTAAATATGTATGTATTGTTCCTGAAAAAAGAAAAGAAGTAACAACAGAGGGTGGTTTAAATTTAAATTACAAAAAAAATTATTTAAAAAAAGTTATTAACTTATTAAAAAATAAAAATATTAAGGTTTCATTATTTATAGAACCAGATTTAAAAACTGTTCATTTAGCTAAAGAATTAGGCTCAGATAATATCGAGTTACATACTGGAAAGTATTGTAAATTTTTTAGAGAAAAAAATAATTTAAATATAAAAAAAGAATTTCTTAAAATCAAAAATTCAGCAAAACTTGCTCACACTTTAAATTGGTGTTCACGCTGGACATGGTTTGAATTATCAAACTTCAAAAAAAATATCAGAGATTAATGAAATTTCAGAATTAAATATTGGACATTTTTTTATATCAGAGTCGATATTTTTTGGTATAGCTAATGTCCTTAAGAAGTTTAATAAAATTTTAAAACGATGAATATAATTGGACTTGGAACAGATATTGTAAATATTAATAGAATAAAAAAAATTTATTCTAAGTATGGTAATCATTTTTTAGATAAAATTTTAACTGAATCTGAAAAAAAAAATTGAGGGCAAAGTTACCAGATCAAATGCTATTGCAACTTTAGCAAAGAGATTTGCTGCCAAAGAGGCTATTTCTAAAGCTATTGGCTATGGTTTTTCAAAAGGAATTCATTTCAAAAATATCGAAATTTACAACGATAAGAACGGCAAGCCCTATGCGAATGTAAACGGCAAGGCAAAAACAATGCTTAGCAAAATATCAAAAAAATATAATATTTTTTTATCTTTATCTGATGATAAACCCTGGGCTGTAGCAACAGCCTTAATTACTTCTCGATGAAAAAAATTATTATTGAAAATGCGAAGACACTTGTCTTTGCTTTTTTAATCGCACTATTCATTAGAAGTTTTTTTTTCCAACCTTTTTATATTCCATCATCATCAATGGAAGAAAATTTGTTAGTAGGGGATAGATTGTTTGTTTCAAAATTTACCTATGGGTACAGCAAACATTCCCTGCCTTTTAGTCCTAATATTTCTGATAAAAGAATTTTTTATTCTTCGCCTGAAAGAGGAGATGTAATTGTTTTTAAAACCCCTGAAGATAACGATACTGATTATATTAAAAGGTTAATTGGACTTCCGGGTGATAAAATTCAAATGGTTAATGGCGTCCTTTATATTAATAATAAACCCATCAAAAAAGAGTTTATTAAAAATGATTTTGTACTTTGTGGTGGATCTAAAATTAAATCAAATTTTTATCTTGAGACCCTGCCAAATGGAAAGTCCTATTTAGCTGCTTACTCTGAAAAGAATCTGTCTCTTATACACATCTCCGAGCCCACGAGACCAGAGAGGAACTCGTATGCCGTCTTCTGCTTGAAAA
>OFQC01000021.1_pt1 | contig 17334 bp, 17 predicted proteins | sample 1542751 | NCBI WGS metagenome assembly OFQC01 (sample SAMN05442523, study PRJEB24371) | freshwater metagenome | isolation source: Freshwater Lake | place: Canada: Niagara | collected 2012-08-09
AAGCAGAAGACGGCATACGAGATCCTCTCTGGTCTCGTGGGCTCGGAGATGTGTATAAGAGACAGATAATACCTGACATTTTTTTAGTTCCGCTGTTAGCTTTTGATAAATATGGTAATAGGCTCGGTTATGGATCTGGATATTATGATAAATATTTTAACATGTTAAATAAAACTAAAAAAAAATTTAGAACAATTGGAATTGGTTTTTCATTTCAAAAAAAAGACAAACTAAAAACATTAAAAACAGACTTTTGTTTGGATGCCGTTTTCACAGAAAAAGGATTTTTAAATATTCAATGAATTTTTTATTTTTAGGGGACATCGTGGGCAGATCCGGTAGGGATATAGTTTTATCTGAATTACCAAAAGTAAAAGCTAATGAGGAAATAGATTTTGTTATCGTAAATGGAGAAAACGCAGCTGGGGGTTATGGAATTACCAAAAAAATTTGTGATGAATTGTTTTCAGTCGGTGTTGATGTAATTACTTCTGGAAATCATATTTGGGATCAAAAAGAGACAGCAGATTTTATATCCCAAGAAAAAAGATTATTAAGACCATTAAATTTTATGGAAGGAACTCCAGGATCAGGTTGTGAAATTTATCCTTTAAAAAATAATAAAAAAGTTGCTGTAATTAATATTATGGGAAATATTTATATGAAAAAAGCAGATGATGTTTTCAACTGTATTTCTCTTAAATTACAATCATTAAAATTAGGCAAAGATGTAGACTTTATTATTGTCGATATTCACGCTGAAATAACTAGCGAAAAAATGGCTATGGGTCATTATCTTGATGGCCAGGTAACGTTAGTTGTTGGAACCCACAGTCATGTTCCTACTTATGATTTTAGAATTTTAAACCACGGAACCGCATATCAAACTGACGCCGGCATGTGTGGAGATTACGATTCAGTTATAGGAATGAACAAAGATGCGGCATTAAATAAATTTTTAAAACAGCCAAATTTAGAACGTTTGTCTCCGGCATTAGGCAAAGGGACTTTATCCGGAATTAAGGTTATTGCTGATGAAAAAACGGGTCTTGCTAAAGATATAAAACCCATCACAATTGGCGCTCATTTTAATCAAAGATCATTTTAATAGCATGGCAGGTCATTCGCATTTTAAAAACATGATGCACAGAAAAGGACGTGCAGACAAAATACGTTCTAAGTTGTTTACTAAAATTTCAAGAGAAATAACTGTTTCAGCAAAACTTGGAACACCGGATCCAGAGATGAACCCAAGATTACGAGCTGCTGTTCAATTAGCAAGAGCAGCAAATATGCCCAAAGATAATATTGAAAGAGCTATTAAAAAATCACAAGGTAATATTGATAATAGTTATGAGTTTTCAAGATATGAGGGCTTTGGCCCAGGCAGAACTGGAGTAATCATAGAAGTATTAACTGACAATAAAAATCGTTCTGTATCAAATATTAGAACAATATTTCAAAAATTTGGAGGAATCTTAGGGGAGACAGGATCTGTTAGTTATCAATTTGAACAGATAGGGCAAATCAAGATAAAGAAAGAGTTAATGAGTGCAAATGATGCTTTAGAACTCGCTATTAATGCAGGAGCGGAAGATTGTGTTACCACCGATCTTCATCATGAAATTAATTGTAAAAAAGAAGAATTTAATTCTGTTAGAGAGCAAATAGAGAAAAAAATTAAAGATTTAAATTTTGCTGGTTTAATCTGGAATCCTCTTAGCAAAGTTAATTTAGATAAAGAAACATTTGCTAAAGTTGTAAATTTTTTAGATCAAATAGAAGATGATGACGATGTTCAAAATGTTTTTACTAATTTTGAAGTTGATGAAAAATTATTAGAAGGAGCGAATTAAAAAATTGTTAGTTTTTTCTATTGATCCAGGAGTAAGCGGGGCAATCTGTGTTTTTAAAAATAAAGATATTTTAGAAATATATGACGTTCCAACAATGGTTGATGGTAAGAAAAATAAAAGACAAATTAATTCAGCTCAGGTCACTCATATCTTTAAAAGTTTTTTACATGAAAGTGATAAAGTTTCAGTAATAGTCGAACAGGTAAATGCTATGCCAGGGCAAGGAGTGACTAGTATGTTTAATTTCGGGCAATCCTTTGGAATTATTAAGGGAATATGTGCGGCATTAAGTTTTCCAATATATTTTGTAAGACCCGCAAAGTGGAAGAAACATTTTAATCTAATCGGATCGGTTAAAGATGCAAGCAGAACAAAAGTAATAGAAATTTATCCAACCATATCTCCAAAGCTGGCCAGGAAAAAAGATTCTAATAAAGCGGATGCTATTTTAATTGGAAAATATTTTATAGATAATTATAAAAACGACAGTTTTCATGGCTAGTGTGTTAAAAAAATTTACCTACCAAACCAAAGTCTATTACGAAGATACCGATGCTGGAGGGATAGTTTATTACGCTAATTATTTAAAGTATTTTGAAAGAGCAAGAACTGAACTTATCTATTCTCTTGGTTATAATCATAAAGAATTAAATAATAAGTTTGATATCAAAATTGTTGTCCATAAATTTAGCATCACTTATAAAAAACCTTTATTTTTTGAAGATAAAATTATCGTTGAGAGCTTTGTAAGAAAAGTATCAAATTTAAGAATTGAGATGGCGCAAAACGTTCTAAGAGATAAAGAAGTTTTGGCTGAGGCGACAGTTGAACTAGTGACTACTGATAATACAGGAAAACCAAAAATAATTCCTGAGGATTTAAAGGTAAAATTAAGCTCCTGCATATAACAAAGAACTAGATCTTTGTTGCGAAGACAAATAAATGACAAGTTTTAAAAATACAAAACAATTAAACTAAACAAAAAAAATATATGAATTTTGCAGCAAGTAATTTTTCTTTTTTCACATTATTTTTAAAAGCAGATTTTGTAGTTAAATTTGTAATTATTATTTTAATTGCAGCATCAATTTATTCTTGGGCAATCATAATTGAGAAATATAAATTATTTAAAAAAATTAATGGCTCATCTTCAATATTTGAAGAACAATTTTGGTCCTCAAAGTCAGCTGATAGTTTATACAAGAAATTAGAAGGCTATAATGAAGACCCTATGGCCAATGTATTTAAAGCAGGCATGGATTTTATGATAAAAAATAAATCTAGATCTGCATCAAACCAAGAAAGAGTTTTGCAAGCTTTGAGCGGCTCAATAGATAAAGAGATGGAAGTTGTAGAAAAAAAACTAACCTTTTTAGCAACTGTTGGATCAACAGCTCCTTTTATTGGTTTATTTGGAACTGTATGGGGAATTATGAATTCGTTTCAATCAATTGCTATTTCAAAAAATACAAGTCTTGCAATTGTTGCTCCTGGTATAGCGGAGGCGTTATTTGCAACTGCGTTAGGGTTACTAGCAGCAATACCGGCGGTCGTTGCTTACAATAAGTTTACTAGCGATTCTAGAAAATATTCAACACGTTTAGAAAATTTTAGCCAATCATTTATTTCTATTACATAAATGGCTTTTAAAATTCAGAACAATAGATCTCGAAAACGAGAACCTATGAGTGAGATAAACGTTACGCCGTTTGTAGATGTAATGTTAGTTTTATTAATTATTTTTATGGTCACAGCGCCAATGTTAACCGCTGGTGTCGCTGTTAATTTGCCTGATAGTTCTGCAAACTCATTGCCCGATGATAAAGAGCCATTGACCCTTAGCATTAATGCAAAAGGAGAAACTTTTATTCAAGAAACCCAAGTTGAAACTAGTCAATTAGTTTCTAAAATTCTAGCAATGTCAAAAAATAGAACTGACACTAGAATTTATGTAAGAGGAGACAAGTCAATAGATTATGGAAGAGTTATGGAAGTGATGGGATTGCTTTCTAGAGCTGGTTTTACGAAAGTTGCTTTAATTTCAGGACCACCACTTTCTAAAAGCAAAAAATAATGTCATGCAAAAGAGTCTTAAGATTTCTTTTATAACTCACTTCGTTATTCTTATTATTAGCAGTATAACTTTACCTTTTCTAATGGGAAGAGTGCAGGCACCTTTAGTTATGTCTGTAGATCTTGTTCAAATTGGGGAAAGAACAAATATACCCTACGCTCCCAAAGTTTCTGATGGTGCAAAAACTGATAAAAAAATAAAAGACAGAGTTGTAACCGAACAAGCTCCACCTAAAATTGTACCAAAAGAAAAACCAGATGCCGTACCTTTGCCAGAAAACATAAAACAAATTAAAGAATTATTAGAAAAAAGACAAAACCCAGTTAAAGTTGAAGACTTAACAAAACAAACTTCAGAATTTGAAAAAAAAGAGATTTTTGACCCCAATAAGATTTCTGCACTTATAGATAAATCCAAAAAAGACAATGCAGAAGCTAATAATAAGCCAAGTTTAGAAGCTACTCAAAGCCAACAAAAAAATGTTGTTACATCCAAACTTACAATAACTCAGGAAGATGCGATTAAAGCCCAAATATTTAAATGCTGGAACATACCTATCGGACTTCCTTATAATGAAAATTTAACAGTCAGAATAAAAATAAAACTTAATCCAGACGGCTCATTAGTAAGTAGTGAGATTTTAGATCAAGCAAGAATGAATACGACTGGACAAACTTATTATAAGATATTAGCAGAGAGTGCATTGAGGGCTGTTAAGCTTTGCAATCCTCTTAAAGTACCATCAACTGGTTATGAAAAGTGGAAAGAAATGCAATTAAACTTTGACGCTAAAGAAATGTTAAAAGGTTAATATGAAATATAAAATTTTTACAATTCTTGTATTATTTTTTATTTTATCAACAAAGTCATTTGCACTTGTTTCAGTAGATATAACAAGGGGAAATTTAGATCCTTTACCAACAGCAATCTCTGATTTTTATTTAGATTCAAAATTAGCTGATAACATAAAAAATTTAAAACTTGAGAGTAAAATTCCTGAATTAATACAAAATAATCTTTCAAGATCAGGTTTATTTTTTGCATTAGAAAAAAAATCGTTTATTCAAAGACCAGAACCAGCTCACAACAAACCAAGATTTGAAGATTGGGCTTTTATAAAAACCCAAGTACTTGTTACTGGAAAAATTTCGTTAGAAAAAGAAGGTAGACTTAGAGTTGAATTTAAATTGTGGGACGTTGTATCAGCAACAGAATTATCAGCTTTAGCTTTTTATACTACGCCTGATAATTGGAGAAGAGTATCTCATATGATCTCAGATAAAATTTACGAAAGATTAACAGGAGAGAAAGGTTATTTTGATTCTAGAATAATTTATGTGTCTGAGACTGGACCAAAAGTAGATAAAAAAAAAAGATTAGCGGTAATGGATCAGGATGGTTATGGAGTAAAATATTTAACACTGGGCAATGAATTAGTTTTAACTCCTAGATTTAGTCCAACAAGTCAGCAGGTAACTTATATGTCCTATTTTAAAAATTTACCTAGAGTTTATTTATTAAACATTGAAACAGGAATTCAAGATTTAGTTGGAGATTTTCCAGGAATGACTTTTGCCCCACGTTTTTCTCCTGATGGAAAAAAAATAATTATGAGTTTTGCGCAGGAAGGTAACTCTGATATTTATACAATGGATATTAAAACAAGAGTTGTTGAGAAATTAACAGATCATCCTTCAATAGATACTTCGCCTTCTTACTCTCCAGACGGTTCTTACATTACATTTAATTCTGACCGTAGTGGCTTCCAACAAATCTACACAATGAAAAGCGATGGCACGAATGTAAAAAGAATATCCTTTGGTGAAGGACTTTATGGAACACCAGTTTGGTCACCAAGAGGTGATTTAATAGCTTTTACTAAATTATATAGGAATAAATTTTATATTGGAGTTATGAGATCCGATGGTTCTGGTGAACGATTATTGACTGAAAACTATTATCAAGAAGCACCATCTTGGGCGCCCAATGGAAGAGTTCTTGTATTTTATAGAGAGACAGCCTCTGATAGCAGCGGAAGAGGAGGGGGTGCAAAATTATGGTCTATTGATTTGACAGGTTATAATGAACGTTTAATTCAAACACCAACTGATGCTTCAGACCCATCTTGGTCAGGATTATTATCAGGAAAATAAGCAATTAACTTATTAGTTGCATTATTCATTACATTAAAATATCAAGATTATTCAGTAAAATTATAAACAAAGGAATAATAATGTTATTTAAAAATCTAAATAAAGTTGCTCTAGCTCTAGTAATGACTTTATTTTTGGGTGCTTGCGCAACACAACAAGCAACAACAACAACAACAACAACAACAAAAGGCGACGATGCTTATACTGGAACAGAAACAGTTAAATTCTTAGCGGACGGAGTTCCAGATAGAGTGTTTTTCTCAACTAACAAATCAGAATTAACTTCAGCTGCAACAACAACTCTTGGCAAACAAGCTACTTATTTAAAAGCAAATCCGACTTTAAATGTAGTCCTTGAAGGTCATGCAGATGAAAGAGGAACAAGAGAATATAACTTGGCCCTTGGCGAAAGAAGAGCAACAGCTGCTAAAAACTATTTAATCAGCAATGGTGTTGCTGCTAATAGAATTAAAGTTCTTAGTTACGGTAAAGAAAAACCTGCTAATCCAGCATCAAATGTTTTAGCTTGGTCACAAAACCGAAGAACAGTAACAGTTAAAACTAATTAATATTAAAAACTTCATAAAAGACCCTAATGAGAAATTCATTAGGGTCTTTTTTTTGCCATTTAAATTAAATAAAATAAGTGAATATGTTTTTAAATAATAGATTCTTACTACAGATCTTAGTTATCGTATTTTTCGCAAATATTTCTTTTGCGCAACAAGATAAGATGAATGAATTGTTAGATAGATTAGAAAAAATTCAAAAAGATATTCAAACTTTAGAAAAAGCTGTTTATAGCAAGAATGCTGCTCTACCATCAGACAATGTTGTTGTGAATGAGGCTTTAACTAGACAGTTAGCTAAAATTTCAGAGTTAGAAAAACAAATCCAGCAAATGACATCAAAATTTGAAGAAAATAACTACAAACTTCAACAGTTATCCGATCGACTAAATAAAGTTTCAAACGATAGTCAGTTTAGATTTCAGCAATTAGAAAGTAATAAAGCTATTAGTGAAAAGGTTAGCGCTCCTAAAGAAGTGATTTTAGAAAAAGCCCCGATAGTAAAAAAAAATGAAACTAATATTTTAAATTCTGAAGAAGTTAATAAAGAAGAAGAAAATCTTATTCAGGAACAGCCAGTCCAGTCAGAAAATATTAAATTAAAAGAAAAAGTTAATAAACCTAAGACAAAAGTTTTGCCAAAAGTTTCAATCGCAGAACAGTATAAATATGCGACGAATATTATGAAAAGCGGAGATTTTGAAAAAGCAGAAATTGCTTTTAAAGAATTTGTAGATACTCATTCAAAGCATGAACTCGCAGGGAGCGCACAGTTTTGGTATGGAGAAACTTTTTATATTAGACAACTTTATGAAGATGCAGCTGCAGCATTCCTAGACGGTTACCAAAAATATCCTAACAGTCCAAAAGCTTCTGAAAATTTGTTAAAATTAGGAGTAACACTTGCGGAGCTTGGCGAAATTGAACAAGGTTGTAAGATGATCATTAATTTAAAAAAAGCTTATCCTAAGACTGATGCTTCAATCTTACAAAAATCATCTTATGAAAAGAAAAGATTTAACTGTAGTTAGTCTTAAATTATTAGAAGATAAAAAAATAAATCATATTTATTTTCGTTTCAGAGAAAAAATTTCATCTTTAATTGGCAAAGAAAGATTTGCAATTGCAGTATCAGGAGGTAGCGATAGTCTAGCTCTTAGTGTACTTGCAAAGTTATACTCATTAGAAAATGATAATGATTTTGTATCGTTAATTATTGATCATAAACTTAGAAAGGAATCTGCTGAAGAAGCAAAGCAGACTTATAAAAGTTTAACACAGAAAAAAATCAAGGCTAAGATTTTAACTTATCAGGGTGAAAAATTTTCTTCTAACATTCAAAAAAAAGCAAGAGATCTACGATATGATTTATTCGAAAAATATTGTGCAAAAAGAAAAATCAAATTTCTCATTCTTGCACATCATCAAGACGACCTAATTGAAAATTTTTATATAAGATTAATTAGAGGCAGCGGTATTAAAGGGTTAACTTCATTACAAAATATTTTTGAATACAATAAAAATTTTTATCTTTTAAGACCTCTATTAAATTTAAATAAAGAAGAATTGTTAAGTGTCACAAAAAAATCCTATTCATCATGGATTGAAGATCCCTCAAATAAGAATGATAAATTTTTAAGAGTTAGAATTAGAAAAATGCAGACAAAGTTACAGAAAGAAGGGTTTGACCCTAAACGTATTATCAAAACTATAGACAATCTTAATATCGCTAAAGATTCACTAGATTTTTATATTTTTAAGTCTGAAAAAAAATATTTAAACTTTTATAAAGAAGGCTATGTGACGTTAAAGGCTTCTATTTTTAATAATGAAGCACAAGAAGTAATCTTTAGAGTTATTATCAAAGCAATTCATTTTGTCTCAGGGGAATATTATCCGCCACGATCAGATAGTTTAAAAAGTTTAATGAAAAATTTATCAGCAAAATCTTTTAAATCTTCAACTTTAGGCGGATGTTTAATTGAGAAAAATAAAAATATAATTTCATTTTATAGAGAAGGCAGAAATGTTGCAGTCGAAAATTTAAATAAAAAAAAACAAAGAATAAATTGGGATAATCGTTTTTTAGTTTATAACAATTTTAATAATCAACAACAATTTATTGTTAAAAAATTGGGTAACAATGGAATTGAATATTTAAAAAAAAATAAAGTTATTGAATCTGGAAATAAAATCCCAATGCATGCAAAAAAAACATTACCATCTTTTTGGACTAATAAAGGAGACTTGTTATTTGTTCCTTTTATTAATTTTAAGAATAAGAAATACAACATTAAAAACGATAGTTTTATGGTGCGATATCTTAGATTTATTTGAGAATAGCACTTGTTTAATCTATAATAATGATTACTTTTAAACTATGAATTTGCGCAATTTAATGATGTGGGGCGTAATCGTTCTGCTCGTTTTAGGCTTATATAATCTTTTCCAAAATCCAGGATCAATCGCTGGAAAAACTGAAATGCCATTTTCTACTTTTTTAACAGAAGTGGATAAAGGAAACATTGTTTCAGTTGATATTAGAGGTAGTGAAATTTCTGGAAACTTTAGAGACGGCAAGGGTTTCAAAACTTACTCTCCAAATTATCCAAATTTAGTTGAAAAATTATCAGCAAAGGGAGTTGCAATTACCGCAGGCCCTAGAGAAGAAAAGGGACCTTCGTTGTGGGGAATAATATTATCATGGTTTCCTATGTTACTGCTTATCGGAGTATGGATATTTTTCATGCGTCAGATGCAAGGTGGCAAAGGTGGAGCCATGGGATTTGGAAGATCAAAAGCAAAATTACTTACAGAAGCTCATGGCAGAGTCACATTCCAAGATGTTGCTGGAGTTGAAGAAGCAAAAGAAGAATTAGAAGAAATTGTTCATTTTCTAAAAGATCCTAGAAAATTTCAAAAATTAGGAGGAAGAATTCCAAAAGGCGCTTTGCTTGTTGGACCTCCAGGAACAGGTAAAACTTTATTAGCAAGAGCAATTGCAGGAGAGGCAAATGTTCCTTTCTTTACAATTTCAGGATCAGATTTTGTTGAGATGTTCGTTGGAGTTGGAGCATCTAGAGTTAGAGATATGTTTGAGCAAGGAAAGAAGAGCGCTCCTTGTATTATATTTATAGATGAGATTGATGCTGTCGGCAGAAGTAGAGGAGCTGGTTTAGGCGGGGGGAACGATGAAAGAGAGCAAACATTAAATCAGTTACTTGTCGAGATGGATGGATTTGAAACTAATGAGGGCGTAATTTTAATTGCAGCAACTAACAGACCAGACGTTTTAGATCCCGCTTTATTAAGACCAGGTCGTTTTGATAGGCAAGTTGTCGTATCTAATCCAGATATTATTGGTAGAGAAGCTATCCTAAAGGTGCATCTTAAGAAAATTACAACAGGACCAGATGTAAATCCTAAAGTTATCGCAAGAGGTACACCGGGCTTTTCAGGAGCTGATCTTGCAAATATTGTAAATGAATCTGCATTACTTGCTGCAAGAAAAAATAAAAGAATTGTTACCATGTCTGATCTTGAAGAGGCGAAAGACAAAGTCATGATGGGAGCAGAAAGAAAATCCATGGTTATGACTGAAGAAGAAAAAACATTAACTGCTTACCATGAAGGTGGACATGCAGTTGTTGCTTTGTATGAGCCAACATCAGATCCAATTCATAAAGCAACAATCATTCCAAGAGGTAGGGCTTTAGGAATGGTTATGAGACTGCCAGAAAGAGACCAATTATCTATAACTAGAGAAAAAATGTTTGGTAATATCTCTGTTGCTATGGGAGGTAGAATTGCTGAAGAAATGATATTTGGTTATGACAACGTAACCTCAGGAGCATCCTCTGACATTGAAATGGTAACGAAAATGGCAAAAAATATGGTTACTAGATATGGAATGAGTGATCAATTAGGACCTATTGCTTATCAAGAAAATGAAGAAGAGGTATTTTTAGGAAGATCTGTTTCTAGAACGCAGAATGTTTCCGAAGAAACTGCTAAGAAAATTGATTTTGAAGTAAAAAAAATAGTTGAGGCTGGTTACGCAAGGGCTAAAAAAATATTAGCAGAGAAAGTTGACGAACTTCATAAAGTTTCAAAAGCTTTATTGACTTACGAAACACTATCAGGTGAAGAAATTAAAAAAATAGTATTCGAAAATGTTTATCCAAAACGTCTATCTGGAAAAGAAGAAGCTAGCACTACAAAGAAAAATCTAGGTAGCGCTTTAGGAGCAATTGGTTTAAAGCCTAATACGCAAAGTTAATCTAACTTTTCTTTCATGAAGAGTATTTATATAAGGCCAACCAATATTGTCTTTGGTCAAAAAGCTAATTATTTTATCCAAGAAGGAACCGCTAAAAGCCTTTGCGGATTAGATGATGTTGGTTTTTTATCAGTAGAGATTTTAAAAAGACAATCTGACGGACATACAGTTGAAGAATATAGTGTTCTAGAATTAGAAAGATTAGATTTTAGAAATGAAATCGAAAACGATTTAAATAAAATAACTTTAAAAAGAAAAAATATATTTAATTTAAATTTTAAAAACCCCATTTTAATGGGAGTTTTAAATGTTACACCAGACAGTTTTTCTGATGGCGGAAAATACAACACTACTTTTAGAGCAATTGATCATGTTAAGAGCATGATTGATTTTGGAGCTCATATCATTGATGTTGGTGGAGAATCGACAAGACCGGGTGCAAAATCAGTTAATGAGCAAGATGAAATTGCAAGAGTATCTGAGACAATTCAATTGATAAAAAAGAAATATTCAAACCAACTAATTTCACTAGACACAAGAAAGTCTAAAGTAATGCAACACGGCATAAGTTTAGGAGTGGATATGTTAAATGATGTATCAGCACTAGATTTTGATCAGCAATCTTATCAAGTTGTAAAAGATTCAGGAAAACCAATTATTTTAAATCATTCACAAGGCACACCTGAAGATATGCAAAATAATCCAACTTACGAAAATGTATTACTAGATATTTTTGATTATTTTGAAAATAAAATTAAATTTTTAAAAGATAATGGAATTAAGGATGAGCAAATTATTATTGATCCGGGAATTGGTTTTGGAAAAACTTTAGAACATAATTTAGAAATTATTTCTAAGATTTCATTGTTTCACAGTCTTGGTTATCCGATAATGGTCGGTCCTTCGCGAAAAAGTTTTATAGGTAAAATTATGGGCGAAAAAGATAATCCACAAAGATTGGGAGGTACAATAGCCTCTGTTTTGTATTCATATTTGCAGGGTATTCAGCTATTCAGGGTTCATGATATACAAGAAACGAGCGAAGCTCTTAAAGTTTATTCTCATTTTTTAAATAAATAATGAAAAAGTATTTTGGAACTGACGGTATTAGAGGAGAAGTTAATAAAGGTAGTATTACTGGAGAAATGTTTTTTAGATTTGGTCTTGCTGCAGGAACATATTTTTCTAATCAAAATAAACAACGTCACAAAGCAATCATTGCAAAAGACACTCGATTATCAGGCTACATGCTGGAACCCGCTTTAGTCTCAGGACTTATTTCTGCGGGCATGGATGTTTTGTTATTAGGACCATTACCAACAAACGGTCTTGCGATGTTAACAAAATCTATGAAAGCGGATCTTGGAATTATGTTAACAGCGTCACACAATCCGCATACCGATAACGGGTTAAAACTTTTTGGACCTGATGGTATGAAACTTTCTGATAAAGTTGAAAAACAAATTGAAAAATTAATAGACGATAAAGTTGAAAAATATTTAGTAAAACCGAACTTATTAGGCAGAGCCAAAAGGTTAGAAGATGCAACTGAAAATTATATAGAAATATTAAAAAATATTTTTCCAAAATCATTTAATTTATCAGGAATGAAAATATTCCTAGATTGTGCAAATGGAGCTTCTTATAAATCGGCGCCAGCTTTACTTAGAGAATTGGGAGCTGAAGTTGTGGCTATTGGAATCAACCCAGATGGATTTAATATTAATAAAAATTGCGGATCAACTCATCCAGAGCTTATTCAGCAATCAGTAAAAACTCATAAGGCAGATATTGGTATAGCATTCGATGGTGATGCCGACAGAGTTATTATGTGTGATGAAAAAGGAGAAATTATTGATGGCGATCAAATTATTGCGATGATTGCAAAAAATTGGAAAAAGAAAAAGATTTTAAAAGGAGGAGTGGTCGGTACATTAATGACTAATTTAGGATTAGAGAATTATTTTAAAACTAATAATATTAAATTTCATAGAGCAGATGTAGGAGATAGATATGTTAAAGAAAAAATGAATAGTTTAAAATATAATTTAGGAGGAGAACAGTCAGGACACATTATCCTTGGAAACCTTGCAACTACAGGAGATGGACTATTAGTTGCTTTAGAAGTTTTAAATTCTTTAAAAAATAATGGTAAAGCAAGTAAAGTATTTTCAGTATTTAAAAAAATTCCTCAAGTTTTAGAAAATATTAAAGTTAAGAATAAAAATATTGTTGAAAATAAATCTCTTAAAGCAAGAATTGATCAGATTGATAAAAGTTTAAAACAAGAAGGTAGATTGCTAGTTAGAAAATCAGGAACCGAAAATTTTGTTAGAATAATGGTTGAAAGCTCAGATAAGAAATTAATCAAAGACACTTTGGGCGAAGTTAAAAAACTAATACTTAATTACGCCTAACATTGAAACTAAAGTCTAAATTATTAATTATTGCAGGTTCAGATTCTAGCGGTGGAGCTGGTATTCAAGCAGATATTAAAACAGCAACATCACTTGGTGTTTATGCAATGACAGCAATAACTGCGATTACTGCTCAAAATACTACAGGAGTAAAATCAATTGTTCCTGTTTCGCCAAAAGAAATTTTTAATCAAATTTCATTTTCGGTTCAGGATATTAAACCAAATTCTGTAAAAATTGGGATGCTGCAAAATGTGGGCGTTATCAAAGAAGTTATAAAGGCTATTAAGAAATACAAATTAAAAAATATTATAATCGATCCTGTGATGGTTGCTAAAGGAGGTCACAGATTAATCAGCAATAGTTCTATTAATTATTTAAGAAAAAAATTGCTTCCTTATGCATTATTAGTAACACCAAATATTCCGGAAGCTGAAACTTTGATTAAAAAAAGGATTCAAACCTTAGAAGATGTAATTAAAGCTGGAAAAGAAATTCTAAAATTTGGACCTAAGTTTGTTCTTATAAAAGGAGGTCATACTAATAAATCTTTTATTGAAGATGTATTGATTTCAAAAAAAAATATTAAAATTTTTAAAAATAAGAAAATTAAAACTAAAAATACACATGGCACAGGCTGTACTTTATCTAGTGCAATCGCTTCTTTTATTTCCAAAAATTACAATATGAACGAATCGTGCAGACGATCTATTCAATATGTTCATAAAGCAATTTTACTAAATCCAAAATTTGGAAGAGGGCACGGGCCAATTAATCATATGGCTTTATTAAATTAAATAATTTAAATCTTTATAGAGATCTAAAAAAATTTACTTATGACAAACGTTGTAGTTGTAGGCTCTCAGTGGGGTGATGAGGGCAAAGGGAAGATTGTGGATTGGCTTTCAGAGCAAGCCGATGTCGTTATTAGATTCCAAGGTGGGCATAATGCAGGTCACACATTAGTTATTAACGGAAAAGTTTTTAAATTAAAATTACTTCCATCAGGAATAGTTAGAGGAGATAAGATTTCAATTATTGGAAATGGTGTTGTTATCGATCCTTGGGCATTGTTAGAAGAAATTGAAGAGATTAAAAAAAAAGGTGTGGATGTTAATGAAGGTAATTTAATTATTTCTGATACTGCAACTTTAATTCTCCCTTTTCATAAAGAAATGGATGAGATCAGAGAAGATGCAGCAAAATCTAAAATTGGAACTACAAGAAGAGGAATAGGACCTGCTTATGAAGATAAGATTGGCAGACGTTCTATTCGAGTTATGGATTTGCGCTCAAAAACAAATTTAGAGCAAAGATTAGAAGTTATTTTAGAACATCATAATGCAATAAGAAAAGGATTAAAAAAGAAGATATATAAATCAGATGAATTAATTAATGAATTATTAAAGATTGCACCGCAGATATTAAAATTTTCTCAGCCAGTTTGGAAAAAAATAGCTGAATATCAAAAGTTAAATAAAAAAATATTATTTGAAGGTGCACAAGGAATATTACTTGATGTAGATCATGGAACTTATCCTTATGTCACTTCATCAAATACAGTAGCTGGAACAGCATCCGTTGGTACAGGATGTGGTCCAAAAACAATTGATTATGTTCTTGGAATTACCAAGGCTTATACAACGAGAGTAGGGGAAGGTCCTTTTCCAACTGAGCTTAAAAATGAAATAGGTGAATTAATTGGTCAAAGAGGTCATGAGTTTGGAACTGTCACTAACAGAAAAAGAAGATGCGGTTGGTTTGATGGAGTTCTTGTAAAGCAATCAGCTACTATTTCAGGAATTACTGGCATAGCACTAACTAAGTTAGACGTTCTTGATACACTAGATGAAATTAAATTTTGCGTTGGTTATAAATTGCGTGGCAAAGAAATTGATTATTTCCCGAGTGCATCAGAGGATCAATTTGCAGTAGAGCCTATTTATAAAACTTATGAAGGATGGAAGTCTGAAACTAAAGGAATAAGAAATTACAAAGAATTACCTGAGAAAGCTAAAATCTATATTGCGGCTATTGAAGATTTTATAGGTGTTAAGATTGCAAGTATTTCAACAAGTCCTGAAAGAGAAGATACGATTTTTGTCGAAGACCCTTTTAATGCGTAATGAAAGGTTTTGTTTTAATATTCTCTAACATTGCTTTTTGAACTTTTTCAAAAGCTCTATTTTCAATTTGCCTTACTCTTTCTCTACTAATTTTATATTTTTGACTAAGCTCTTCTAAAGTTTTTGGCTCATCAATAAGTTTTCTGTCATATAAAATTTCTTTTTCTCTCTCATCTAAAATTTTTAAAGCCGTTTGCAATAAAGCATGTTTTTGATCTAATTCTTGGCGTTGAGAAATTAATAGTTCTTGATCAGCATTTTCATCGACAATCCAATCCTGCCACTGACCGCTTTGTTCTTCATCGGAAATTTTAGCATTCAATGATTTTTCTTGTCCAGCCATTCGTCTGTTCATTGAAATAACTTCATCTTCATTCACATCTAGTCGACTTGCTATTTCTTTAACATGAGCATCAGTCATATCACCACTTTCAATAGCAAAAATTTGGTTTTTTAATTTTCTAAGATTAAAAAATAATTTTTTTTGTGCAGCAGTCGTTCCAATTTTAACCAAACTCCATGATCTTAAAATGTATTCTTGGATAGAAGCTTTAATCCACCACATCGCATATGTTGCAAGTCTAAATCCTCTTTCAGGGTCAAATTTTTTAACTGCTTGCATTAAACCAATGTTTCCCTCAGATATTAATTCTCCAACAGGTAATCCGTAACCTCTGTAACCCATCGCAATTTTTGCAACTAATCTTAAATGACTTGTAACCAAAGTGTGAGCAGACTCTCTATCTCCTTTTTCACGCCAATTTTTTGCAAGTGTATATTCTTGCTCAGGCTCTAACATTGGAAATTTTCTAATTTTTAATAAATAAGAATTTAAACTTCCCTCAGGTGTAAGTGTCGGAAGATTAGAATTTTTTTCAATTTTTTCCATAGTATTTATGTGGGTATTATAACTATTATAACAAGATATTAAAACTTAAGTTTTTTTATTGTTTTTAGTAGATTTTCAAAATCTTTTGGTTTTTCGCATTCAAATTCTATTTCTTTCTTTGTAGTTGGATGAATAAATCCAATTGATTTTGCATGCAAAGCTTGTCTTTTAAATCCTTCTAATAGTTCTCTAAATTCAGGATCAATATCTCTAATAAATTTATTTTGTTTTCCATAAATTTGATCACCAATAATAGGATTGCCGTGAGATGAAAGATGAACTCGGATTTGATGAGTTCTTCCTGTCTCCAGTCTGCATTCAAGAAAGCTCATATCAGCAATTTTTTTACCTGTAAAAAATTCTATAGTTTTATAATTTGTAACAGCATCTTTTCCTCTAGAGGTATTGATGCTCATTTTTTTTCTATTAAATTTACTTCTGCCAATCATAGAAGAAATTTGTCCAGAGCTTGGTTTCATTCTTCCATAAACAAGGACCTCATAAACTCTTTTGATAGTATGCTCTGCAAACTGTTTTGATAAAAAAATATGAGCATTATCGTTTTTTGCAACCACTAACAGACCGCTGGTTCCTTTATCGATTCTATGAACTATGCCCGGTCTTAATTCTCCACCAATGGTTGAAAGTTTGTTTTTACAATGAAACATAAGAGCATTTACTAAAGTGTTGTCAAAGTTTCCAGCACCAGGATGAACAACCATTTCAGGAGATTTATTAATAATTAATAAATCAGCGTCCTCATAACGAATGTCGAGTTTAATATCTTTTGCAGCAATATTAACTTCCTTAGGTTCTGGAATTGAAACTTCTATAATGTCAGATGAGTGAACTTTAATTGAGGCCTGAGTTATTTGAGCTTTATTAATTTTAACAAAACCTTCATTAATAATATTTTTAATTCTTGTTCTGCTAATATTTGGAATTAAAATAGCCAGCGTAGAGTCTAATCG
>OFQC01000031.1_pt1 | contig 15459 bp, 18 predicted proteins | sample 1542751 | NCBI WGS metagenome assembly OFQC01 (sample SAMN05442523, study PRJEB24371) | freshwater metagenome | isolation source: Freshwater Lake | place: Canada: Niagara | collected 2012-08-09
GGCGAACTAGCACCGGTCTTGATATGACAGATTGGATCACCCAGATTCAAAAGCGGGGAGCTGGTGAGATTTTATTAAACTCAATGGATGCCGATGGTAGTCGGGCAGGTTATGACATCGAGATGATTAAGCTGGCAAGGCAGCACACTACTCTGCCAATTATTGCAAGCGGTGGAGCTGGATCGTTAAGTGATTTTCCAAAAGCATTAGCCGCTGGTGCTAATGCATTACTTGCAGCCTCAGTCTTTCACTTTGGCCAGTTTAGAATTAGCCAAGTTAAGGCGCAGTTAGCTAAAGATAACTACCCAGTTCGGGTATGAAGAGTAAAAAGTTAGTGAGAGAATAAGGCCATGATCGCTAAGTCAGTAATTCCACAATCGGTTTTAGATAGATTTAATAATGGCGAGCTAGTTGCCGCAGTTGTGCAAGATGTTGATACTAAAGAGGTTTTAATGATGGCCTGGGTTAATCAAGAAGCACTTGAAAAAAGTATTTCAACTAAGGCAGCAACATTTTGGAGCAGAAGCCGAAATAAACTTTGGGTTAAGGGATCAGAGTCAGGTAATAGCCAAGAAGTAAAAGTGATCTCATTTGATTGTGATAGTGACACCTTACTTTTTCAGGTTAAACCTGCTGGCCCAGCCTGTCACACTGGCGCTATTACCTGCTTTGATCAGAAGATCATCTAGGAAAAACTAGTAAAATCTCGGGGTAAACTTAGGTATGAAATCCTTTGAATCCTTATGGCAGCAGTTATCTCAAACTGCTACCGAGCGCCCGGCAGGTTCTAAAACTGTGGCTGAGTTAGATAAAGGTGTGCATGAAATAGGTAAAAAAATTATTGAAGAGGCTGGTGAGGTTTGGTTAGCAGCTGAACATGAGGGTAATGCTGAATTAGCCAAAGAAATCTCACAACTTATCTATCACCTACAAGTTTTAATGATCGCTAAAGGATTAACACTTGATGATGTTTATAAGGAGCTATAAATGACACTAAAGATTGCATTACCTAATAAAGGTAGTTTAAGTGAGGCAGCCGCCCAGATTTTGCGTGAAGCTGGCTATCGACAACGCAGTGAAGACCGAGATCTTTCGCTAATTGATAGTGAAAATGATGTTGAGTTCTACTACCTACGCCCACGTGATATCGCAATCTATGTTGGCAATGGCGAGTTAAATCTTGGAATTACTGGCCGTGATCTTCTGCTAGATAGTGGAGCTAAGGCTAAAGTTATTTTAGATCTAGATTTTGGTAAATCAACCTTTCGTTTTGCCTCACCTATTGGCAGTAAATTAAGCCTTTCAAATCTTGCTGGTAAGCGGATTGCCACCGCCTATCCAAATTTATTAAGTAATTATCTAACTGAGCAGAAGATCTCCGCCACTATTGTTGAATTAGATGGCGCAGTTGAAAGTGCTATCGCATTAGGGGTTGCAGATGTAATTGCGGATGTAGTTTCAACAGGTGGCACACTACGTGCTGCAAATCTTGAAAGCTTTGGTGAGGTAATTACCAAGTCTGAGGCGGTATTAATTCAAGGCAGCAGCAAGGTTGATCAAGGCGCAGTTGAGACCCTAGTTAGGCGCTTATCTGGAGTAGTAATCGCTCGTCAATATGTCTTAGTTGATTATGATGTCTTAAAGAAAGATGTTGATAAGGCTTGCGCCATCACACCAGGCATTGAATCGCCCACTATCTCACCACTTCAAAATTCTGAATGGGTAGCAGTTAGAGCAATGGTGCTTAGAAAAGATGTTAATACTGCGATGGATAAACTATGGCAATTAGGAGCTAAGGGAATATTAGTAAGTAATATTAACTCTTGCCGTCTTTAAGATTTTTGTGTAACTGCAGTTAATGCGTTTTTAAACTCAACTGACTTAAAATCTTTCATCGCAACCTCATACTTTTGCATTCCCCAATCCCAAAAATTAAAATCAATATCGGAGACTGAGTTTTGAATAGATGCCCATAATGTCCAGCCGTAGCGGGCCAGGAGAGCAAATAGCCAAGCTCTAGCTACTTTTTCAGGTCGGTGTTTGCCGTAGTAACTATCTACTAACTCAATTAGTTGATCATAAGAAAGATTAGATTCACTATATATATTGCCAAGCTCAAAGCAGGCATCATTATTTCCAGAGTACTCATAATCTATTAGCCAGATTTTCTGGCCATCATCAATAAAGTTTGCTGCTAATAGATCATTATTACATGCCACTTTGCCTTCATCTAAGATGGCAAGCGCCTTTTTCATCTGAGTAAGTGAATCTGCATAATCTAAGTAATTATCAGGCATTTTAAAACCACGCTCACTTACAATCTTTAAATAATTTTGCTGAATTACAAACATATCAAAATCACTAACAAATGCTTTTGCGCTATGTAGTTGCTTAACACTTTTGGCAACTCTTCCCAGGTTACTTGCCACATCTTGGCTATTAAATGTTTTCCCAGGTAGATAACCAATTACCAATAAACCAGACTGGGGCAGAAAGTCATAGACAGGGGCGCCAATACCAATATCAGCAGCAATCTTTGAGTTTTCATACTCAGCATTTCGATCAATTGATAACAGAGCTGATTTATTACTTGAGATACGGGCAACAAAATCACCATTTGGGGTAGTGATCTTTAAATTTCGATTAGTTAGGCCACCTGATAACTCATCTACTGAACTTCGAGTAAGCAGCCTTGGTACTTGGTTTAGTAGATCACTAAAATCATTACTAGAGGAGCTCACAGAGAAAGGATACAGTTGGATGATGAGCACACAAGTGTTACCTACTAGGGCCAAAATTGTTGTAATAGGTGGTGGCGTTGGTGGCACATCAGTTGCATATCACCTGGCTAAGTTTGGTGAAAAAGATGTGGTCTTACTTGATCGCTCTGATCTAACTAGTGGCTCAACTTTTCACTCAGCAGGTTTAGTTGGACAACTACGTGCTGATCCAACCCTTACAAAAATGAATATGTACTCAGTTGAGTTATACCGAGAGTTAGAAAAAAGTGAAACACCAGCCTCTTGGCGAGAGTGTGGTTCAATTAAAATTGCATCAAGTAATGAGCGAATGGCCGAAATTAGGCGCCAAATTGGCTGGGCTAAAACATTTGGTTTAGATCTAGTTGAGATATCTAATGATCAGATTAAAGATTTATTTCCACTAATTAATTTAGATGGGGTAGTTGGTGGTTGCTATATGGCCTCTGATGGTCAGGTGGATCCATCTTCATTAACTGGCGCACTAGCAGCAGGTGCTAGGCGTGGTGGGGTTAAGATCTTTACCCACACCAGAGTGCTTGCAATTAATACCAAAGATAATCGCATTGCCTCAGTAACAACTGATAAAGGTGAGATCCAGTGTGAGATTGTTATAAATTGTGGCGGCATGTTTGCCGCAGAGATTGGCCGATTAGTAGATGTTCGAATTCCAATTATTCCAATGAGTCATCAATACTTAATTACTGAAAACTTTATCCCAGATGAGGTGAAGTTTTTGCCCTCACTTCGGGATCCAGATAATTTAATCTACTTCCGCCAAGAGGTTAAAGGTTTAGTTATGGGTGGGTATGAACGTAATTCAAAACCTTTCACAGCATCTGCTAACTCATTTGATCAAATTCCAGCAGATTTTAACTCTAAGTTACTACCGGATGAGTGGGATCGCTTTGAAGAGATTGCTGAAAATGCAGCTAAGCGCGTGCCAGTGATGGGTGAGGTGGGACTTAAAAACTTTATTAATGGACCAGAGGGCTTCACACCAGATAATGAGTTTTGTTTAGGTGAGACATCAGTTGGTGGTTTTTATGTTGCAGCCGGATTTTGTGCTCATGGAATTGCCGGAGCTGGTGGGATTGGCAAGGTAGTTGCTGAATGGGTAATAGCAGGTGAGCCAACGATGGATCTTTGGCATATGGATATTAAAAGATTCTCCGATGCTTATAAATCACCTAAGTTCACACTAGAGCGTGTTAAAGAAAATTATGAGGCTTACTATGACATTCATTATCCAGGGGAGGAACGGTCTAGCGCTCGCGGTGAGAATAAATCTCCAATTTATAATTGGCATAAAGAAAATGGCGCAGTCTTTGGTGAGAAAGCTGCCTGGGAGAGAGTTAATTACTATTTAAAGGCAACTGAAAAAGATTTAGATCAAAGCCTTCAGCCAAATGGTTGGGTTGGAAAGCATTGGAGCGCAGCTGTTGCATTAGAACACCATGCCACCAGAAATAGCGCAGGCTTATTTGATGAATCAAGCTTTGCCAAGATAAAGGTAAGGGGCGCTCGAGCAGGTGAGTTTTTAAATCTAATTTGTGCAAATAATGTTGTAAAAGGTGTTGATAAGACTACCTATACCCAAGTGCTTAATAAAAAAGGTGGCATAGTCTCTGACTACACCATCACACAAGTAGCAGATAGTGAGTTTTTAATTATCACCGGCACCGCCTTTTTAAATCATGATAAGGGCTGGCTTGAAAAGCAGATGCGTGAGAATAACTTTGATCAAGTAGAGATAAGTGATATCACCAAAGAGTTAGCATGTTTTGGAATTTGGGGACCAAATGCTAGAAAGATATTACAGAAAGTAACAGATTTTGATCTATCAAATCAGGCCTTTGGTTTTATGAACTCAAAGATGATAAAAATAAAAGATATTTCATTACGGGCAACTCGAATTACCTATGTTGGTGAGTTAGGTTGGGAGTTATATATCCCAGTAAAAGATGGTCTAAGCGTTTGGCTCGCACTACTTGATGCTGGTCGTGATTTAGGCATTAGGCCATGTGGTTATCGAGCGATTGAATCACTACGCCTTGAGAAGGGCTATCGCGCTTGGGCTGGTGAGATAAATACTGAAACAAATCCTTATGAGGCAGGTCTTGGCTTTGCGGTCTCATCTAAAAAAGATAATTTTATTGGTAAGGCTAGTTTAGATGCGATCAAAGACAAGCTAAGTAGAAAATTAACCGCACTTACCTTCACTGATATAAAAGATGTGGCAATGGGTAATGAGCCAATCTTTATTAACAACAAAGTAGTTGGCAGAGTTAAATCAGCTGGTCAGGGTTACACCTTAAATAAAGCAATCGCCTACGCATACTTGCCGACAGAACACACCAGCCCCGGTACATCTGTTGAGGTTGAGATGTTTGGGGTTAAAAAAGTAGCAACAATTATGGCCGAGCCACTCTTTGATCCAACTGGGGAGCGGATTAAGAGTTAGTAACGCTTATATTTATGCTTTTTCTATAACTTTTATGTAATTTAGCCTTAGTTGTGGCTTTTCATCAAATATTTAAGCGGGTAGTTTAGGCTCAGCCAAATCAGCGGTGCAGGCGAAGGGATCAACTCTTGAGTACAGGTTTTGTTTCACTTCGCGGTGTTAATAAGTTCTTTGATGAAGTTCATGCTGTTGCTAATTTAGATTTAGATGTTAATGCTGGTGAGTTCTTCTCAATGCTTGGCCCATCTGGTTCTGGTAAGACAACTGTTCTTAGATTAATCGCAGGTTTTGAAAATGCTAGCTCAGGAAAAATTACGATCGAGTCACAAGATGTTACAGATTTAGCGCCCTTTGATCGCCCAGTAAATACAGTTTTCCAAGATTACGCATTATTTCCTCATATGAGCATTCAAGAAAATGTTGAGTATGGCCTTCGCACTAGAAAAGTTGCAAAGCCTGAGCGAGCAAAGCAAGCACTTGCAGCAATTGATTCTGTAAAACTTTCACATCTCTCTCAGCGATTACCACACCAATTATCAGGTGGGCAGCGCCAACGTATTGCATTAGCAAGAGCTTTAGTTCTTAGGCCAAAGGTATTACTTCTAGATGAACCACTTGGCGCCTTAGATAAGCAGTTGCGTGAGGAAATGCAGGTTGAGTTAAAGCGTATTCAGCGTGAAGCCGGTATTACTTTTATTTTTGTTACCCATGATCAAGAAGAGGCAATGCGGATGAGTGATCGCATTGCAGTCTTTAATGAAGGATCAATTGAGCAAGTTGGCACACCAGCAGAGGTCTATGAGAGACCACAAACAAAGTTTGTCGCAAGTTTCTTAGGTGTTTCAAATGTATTTTCAGGCGATGATGCCAAAGCAATCTTTGGCAGCTCAACTATGGTCAACATCAGGCCAGAGCGAATTAAATTAGTTCCAGCAGATACAAAGTTAAAAGCGGGTGAAAGCGGAGTAGTAGGAAGCATTATTGAGGCCTCTTATATTGGGGCAACCACAATTTACTTAATCCAAACAGAATCTGGGCAGAGAGTAATTGCCACCAGATTAAATGAAGAATTGCCAGATCAGATCAATCGATTTGAAACTGGCGATCGGGTCGGTGCCGTTTGGAAAAGCGACCACTCGGCAGTAATACCAACCTAATAAGACTAAAAATAGTCGAATGAAAGGAAGTTCAATGAAGGGTAAGAAACTCTCAGTACTTAGCCTGTTGGCGGTATCGGCGATGATTCTCACTAGTTGTTCATCAAGTAATGATGCATCTGGTGTGAAGATTGAAGTGCCAGATATTCCTATGCATGAATCGATGGGCGATTTTGAAGGTGAATTAAACATTGTTAACTGGGCTGGCTTTGTTGATCCAAAGTGGACCGATAAGTTTGAAGCAGATACTGGTTGCAAGGTTAAGCCACGCGTAGCAGGAACAAGTGATGAAATGGTTACCTTGATGCGAACAGGTCAATATGACATTGTTTCAGCTTCAGGTGATGCCGCACTACGTTTAATCGTAGGTGGAGATGTTCAACCACTTAATGTTGAATTAATTCCAAACTTTGGTGATGAGATTGCAACAGGAATGCGCAATAACATCTATGACACTGTAAATGGCAAGCCATACGGTGTACCAATTGGTAGAGGTGCAAATCTTCTTCAGTACAACGATGACATAACTAAGGGAGCACCTGCTAGCTGGGATGTTGTTTGGGAGACAGATAGCCCATACAAAGGCAAGATCACAGCATATGACGCACCAATTTACATCGCAGATGCTGCTGTGTACTTGATGTATCACAAGCCTGAGCTAGGAATTAAGAATCCTTATGCTCTAGATAAGACTCAATTAGATGCAGCAATTGCATTGCTTAAGCAACAAAATACGATTGTTGGCGAGTACTGGTCAGATGCAGTAGCGCAAATAACCTCATTTGTTGGCGGCAATACAGTTGTCGGAACATCTTGGGAAATTCTTCGTAAGTTTGCCGGCAAGCCAAACATTAAGACAACACTTCCAGTAGAAGGTTCAACTGGTTGGTATGACTCTTGGTTGGTTAGCTCAAAGACTAAGAACACTAACTGTGCATATGCATGGATGGATTACACAAGTACAGCTTCAGTTAACGGCGCTATTGCTATGAACTTTGGTATGGCACCAGCGAACGTTGCATTCTGTAAGTCCAGTCCAACTGCGCAAGCTCACTGTGATGAGTTTGCTGCTGAGGATGAGGAGTTCTTCAAGAAGGTATGGCCTTGGACAACTCCAATTGAAACCTGTGTTGATGGTCGCAAAGATGTTAAGTGCACCAGCTTCCAGGAATGGACCAATGCTTGGTTAACGGTAAAAGGTTAATCAGTAGGTATCACAAGTAAGTAAAGAATGAGGGGATTTAAGAAATTAATCCCCTCATTCTTTTATAAATAGTTAGGTAGAGATGAGCACAATTACTAGCAAAGCTGGCAGTAGGCCAATCTCTGCTTATTTATATAAACGTGCCAAACTCAGATTATTTTCCCTTCTCGCCCTGCCAATGTTTTGGATTGTGGGCGTATATATCCTCTCCTTATTTTTATTATTAATAACCGCTTTTTGGTTTGTTGATCCCTTTACCTCAAAGGTAATTGTTGGCTTTACCTTAGAAAATTTTGTTTCAATCTTTACCGTTCCAGCTTATATTTCAACTTCAATTAGAACTTTATTAATAGCACTAGCTGTTACAGCCTTATCAGTTTTATTTGCAATACCTCTTGGAATTTATATGGCAAAAATTGCGCGCCCTTGGGTAAGAAATGCCTTGGCCGTGGCAATTACCCTGCCATTATGGGCTGGTTACTTAGTTAAAATTATTGCAATGCGCTTGGTATTTACTGAGCAAGGATTTTTTAATTGGGCACTTGCTCCATTTGGTTTATCTGGTCCAACCTTTTCGATACCAATTGTTATTTTAACTCTTACCTATCTTTGGTTTCCCTATATGGCACTTCCTGTCTTTACTGCCATTAGGCAAATTCCTTCAAATCTATTTGATGCCTCAAGTGATATGGGAGCTAAGGGCTTTACTACGATCTACCGGGTTGTTTTGCCATTAATTGTGCCAGCAGTAATTGCCGGTTCAGTCTTCACATTCTCACTAAGCCTTGGAGATTATCTAGCGGCTAAATTTACTGGGGGCTCAACCCAAATGATCGGCTCAATAATTGCAGCTAATATTAATTTAAATCCACCTGTGGCAGCCGCCTTTTCAATGGTGCCAATCGCATTTGTAGTTATCTACCTCATGGTTGCTCGTCGCACCGGATCATTAGAGCGGATGTAATTATGCTGCGACTATCTGCTTTAAGTAGAGGAATTTTAATTGCATTAGTTGGTTTTATTTTAATCTTTATGTATGTGCCACTTTTAGTACTGGTCTTAAACTCATTTAATCAATCAAACATCTCAAGTTGGCCGATTCAAACCTTCTCAGTTAAGTGGTGGGAGTTTGCATCTACCTATGAACCAATACGCACCGCTCTATTAAACTCACTAATAGTTGCAACTGGATCAATGATTATTGCCTCCATCTTGGGCACATTAGTAGCCTTTGCTTTAAAGGGCTTTGATTTTTTTGGTAAGGGCACAGTTAATCTATTAGTAGTACTACCAATCGCACTGCCTGGTGTTGTAACAGGTGTGGCATTTAGTAATACCTACAATACTTTTTTATCTCCAGCAGGTTTTAATATTGGCTACTTTGGCATGATCGTTGCTCACGCTACCTTTTGTATTGTGATGGTATTTAATAATGTATTTGCAAGATTAAAACGCATGAATCCCTCACTGCAAGAGGCCTCTGCTGATCTAGGCGCTGGGCTATGGCAAACATTTAGATTAGTTACCTTTCCACAATTTAGAACTTCATTTGTTGCAGGTGCCTTACTTGCATTCGCACTCAGCTTTGATGAGGTAGTGGTAACAATCTTTACCGCACCTCCTGGTGTGGATACTTTGCCACTTTGGATCTTAAAAGAGATGTCACGTCCTAATCAGGCAAGTGTGGTTAATGTTGTAGCAACAGTTGTTATCTTAATTTCACTAATTCCTGTTTACATCTCACAGCGATTAAGCCGGGCTCAAGATGAGGTTAAGTAAGTACTCAGGCTTATTCTTTTAAGTTAAGAATTAACAACTTTCCACTATCGGTTGTAGCAACTAATTGCCCAGAATTTAAAACTTCAAGATCTCTTATCCGCTCACCAATATCAAAGTTTTGTGTATCAGTAATTGTTAAATTATCAGTTAGTGAGATGAAAACTAGGACCTGCTCCTTAAGTGATCCTGAAACTAATTGATTACTCCACGCTGCCCAACCACTTTTAGGTAGTTGCACCAACTCAGTTATTGCAATTGATGGCACCCAATATTTAAGTGGCTCTTCATATCCAATATGCGTGCCAGGTTTTGTTGGCTTTACATAGTCACCTGAGCCATACGGCTGCCCGTAGCTAACAAATGGCCAGCCGTAATCAGCTCCGGCTCTAATTAAATTAAGTTCATCCCCACCACGTGGGCCCTGCTCAGTGGCTAATAAATCTTTACCGTTATATAAAAGTATTCCTTGGGCATTTCGATGACCCTGGGAGATTTTAGTTATTGAATTACTACTTAATTTAAAGATTGATCCTAAATCTCCTCGCTTACTTCTATTTGATATTTGTGGATAACCTAAATCACCAATAGTCACATAAGCAGATTTTTTATCAATCACTGCAAATCTACCGGATGTGTGCTGCACAGCTGAGATTGGCACACATGGCTTTGTGACTAACCAATTCTTAACTCGCTTAATTTTTTGATTAACTCGATCATAATTTATATTCTCAACAACAATTTCAACACAATTTTTCTGTGAACCCAGTCGTGGGTAGGAAACAAGTAGATTTGCACTGCTCTGCGTTTCAGATAAGTCTGCAATATCATTGATAGCAAATCTTGAGTCATCATTTCTTCTGTTCGCAGCAATTACTGCGCCTAACTTAGTTAGCTGTTTATTTGCTAAATTATATAAAAATAACTCACCACCCGTCTTACCACCACCTAGAAGTAGATCATCATTTCCTAACACGGAAAGTGCGGGTCCGCGCATATTCCCACCTGAGGTGGTGGCTGTTTTAATCTCATCTGATCTAATTTGTAGATTAGGCAGGGGCGCACTGTTTGCGGTGGCAGCAGATAAAATTGAGGTAAGTAGTGAGATTAAAAGCAGGTAGATCATCTGCGTAGTCTAGAACAGATGACCTACCTGGTAAGTGTTAGTTAAATTACTTTAAGCAACTACTAAGCAGTTATTAAGCAGGTGGTATTAAAGTGTTTGCAAAGATCTGCCAAGAAAGAGCTGACTTTGCAACCAAAGATAGGGTGATATAGGTAGCCTCACCACGAAGGTAATCACTCCACTTACCCACCTTTTTATATTGCAGAAATTGCACAAGTGCAAATGAGTTAAAGAATAAGAAGATAGTAAATACAATTACATAAACAAATGCTGGAGCCTTTGTCTCACCGGCCCCACCTATGCCAAAGACATAAAAACAAAGCGCAATCCAAGGAACAATTCCTGTGATGCATCCAAAGATGTATGGCAGCCAACCACCATTTCCTGGGCTCTCATACTTCTCTTGCAGCCAGCCAAATAAAATCATTGATGCATTAACGCCAAAGATAGAGATGATTGCAGTTATATCTGCAACGCCAGTAACTTGCGCAATTAAAACAATCATTACCGATGAGCTAATTGAGTACTCAACCCAACGGAAGTAATTACGTTTTAACGCTAAGCCGGCTGCATATCTTGGATAAAACTTGCCACTTGCAACTAAGAAGTGGAAAAAGGCAGAAAGACCTAAAAAGATTGCAACTGTTAAACCAATTGGTGTTTCAAATAATGTAACTGGGGGAGCATATGTAGTTCCTGGTGGGCCAGACATATAGGTAGCATTTATTGGAAGTGAGAAGTCACTACTTAGGGCAAGTACTGCTGCCATTTGAGCTAGGTGTAATACACCAGCGTAGATATTAGTTTTACGTAATCTTTCAGCCGTTAATGGTTTACTCATAGTTTAAAGATAGCCTAAATAATAAAAAATCGGCTTTACTTACCCCATGGCGTTAATAAAAACTCTAGCCCAACTAGGCCTTGGTGCATTTTTGCTATCAGCTGGCATCAGCCACCTTGAATCAAATAGAACAGAGTTCTTAGCCCAGGTACCAACCTGGCTGCCACTTGATCCTGACTTTGTAGTCATCGCATCTGGCTTAGTTGAAATCACCCTAGGCGTACTACTTATTACTACCGCATTAATACTTAAAAAGTATCGCGGGGTAATTGGCTTAATAACTGCAGTATTTTTTATTCTTATTTTTCCTGGCAATATCAATCAGTATGTAAATCAGATTGATGCCTTTGGCTTAGACACAGATACTAAGCGGCTAATCCGCCTCTTCTTTCAACCACCGCTGGTTATTTGGGCATTATGGAGTACAAATGTTATTAGGCTCACAAAAAAATCAGCCAAGGGCTAACTTTTCTCTCAGCAAGAAATGGTATTTTTGCTCTTATGAAAATTAGCAAAAATGCTGCCGCAGTACTCGCCGTAGTCCTAGTGATCACTTCTGGCTTTTTTGCCTACGCATTGCTTAACCCAAATGAATCAAATCAAATGGGTTCAATGAATCATGGCGGCTCGCACTCAACTATGAAAGGTGAAAATCTCTCAGCAGATGATGCAATGTTTCTGCAAATGATGATTCCACATCATGGTCAAGCAGTGATTATTTCTGAGTACGCACTTACAAACTCAAAAAATGAGCAGATTCTAAAACTTGCAAAGCAAATAAAAGCAGATCAAGCAGGTGAGATCATGCAGATGAAGAAGTGGCTTAGCGATGATGGCTTAGGTGAAGATCCTGGACATTCAATGAGTGCTATGGCTGGCATGTTAAGTTCAGATCAACTAGCTACTCTAAAAAATAGTAAGGCTGACGCCTTTGATAAGTTATTTCTAAATAACATGATTGAGCACCATAAAGGCGCCCTACAAATGGTCTCTATGATTGAAAATAGTAAAGTGGCAGACCTTCGTGATTTTGCCGCAAGTATCGCTGCGGCTCAGCAAGCTGAGATAGATCAAATGGCGGAAATTTTAGGAAATTAACAGCTTTAAACTCGCACTCATCTGATCAATACTTAACTTATCTTTATCCTTAAAACTACTACTGCAAATAACGCAGCGTATTTGCCACTGCCACCAAGAGATATCGTCATAACCTAATTTATAGGTAGTTACAAAAACCTTTGCTGGCAAGATTCTGCAAAATTGACATCTACTTGGAGTGATTAACTCATTTACTACCTGTGTTTCAGCCCGATAGCCTCTGGCATATTTAAATCCAACCCCATATAGATCAACATCTAATAAAAAAGCACCTGGATTAATTGAGCCCTCAAACTTAGCCTCTTCGATATCACTATATGCATAAAAGCCGCATTCACAATCTGCCACCGGTGGCACATGCTCTTTGTTAATTGTGCACTTAGCAGAGGCATCAGAAAGATACGCATCCCCTGTTAATCCCGTAAGAGTTGGTGGCCGGGCGGTGATTAAAGCTAATTTATAACCATGCATCACCTCACTGGGCAAATCAAAAGCGTGGTTGTAATTTAATTTACTATGCATATTGTTTTTAAGACCAGCCTTATCACTGGCTTTACCAACTGCTATAAATCCAATAATAAATAACAACGGCACTGCGCCTACAAATAAATACAAAGCGGTGATGACTACATCCTGTGAGATGAATGGATTTTCCCGATCACTAAAACCACCGAGTAAATAGGCAAGGGAAAGGACAGTGAGTGCAATTAAGGGATAGATGCGAATTAATCTAATTAACCTGCGACGATTTTGGGCATAATCCATAAAAGTAATTAAACACCTACTTATCCCAGTTAGGCAGGTGATCTAGATCTACCTAACACCTCATTTACAGGGGCAAATCTAAGACGTAAGGTTTAGGCACTAGGTGAGGATTTAATATGGCAGAGATTGGTGAACCAGATCGCGTGGTGCGCCGTGAGCGCGAGCCGTTAATCTCACCAGCACTTCCTGTGCCAACACCAGAGCTAGAGCCAGCTAAGTAATTCTTTTAATAAATCTAGATAAGCCCCTAACAAATAGTGATTGCCTATTTGTGGCAATTAATTTGTAGCCAAGGGCGCCAATTGGTCCAGATACTTTAAGAATAAAAGCACTTAATTTATTACCGCGGGCGCTTAGCAAAAAGATAACTGCGCTAATTCCAGCGTATTTTTTCTCACCTACTACGGCATAGACCTGCTTCTCACACTGCGCTCTAGTTAGATTAAAGCTTGCTAGATCACCACTTTGAAAAGTTATTGGCGTGAAAGTTAAGCCCTTACTTAGCCAATTAATTGAGTTCTCACACAACTGGCAATCACCATCATAGATAACAGTTATTTCCCTCATCTGTGGCTGACCTCATACCTTTTCACATTAAAAGCCTATCTTAAGCATCACTACGCCCACGCTTACTAAATTATCTCATCTACAATTAGCAACAGAGAGTGGGGCTATTTTGAAGAATTTAGGCGATATTAAAAACTTTAACCTTAAAGAGTTTGATACTTTACTGATCAACTATTTAAGTAAAATATCACTGCCAGTACTGCGAGTATCACTAGGCATAATATTTATTTGGTTTGGCGCTCTTAAGCCTTTTGGTGATTCACCAGCAAATGATGTAATAACTAAAACTATCTACTGGTTTGATCCAGATATCTTTATTCCTATCCTTGGTTACTGGGAGATGATTATTGGTATCTGCCTTCTCTACACCCCTCTGATTCGAATTGGGCTGTTCTTGCTAGCACTACAAATGCCAGGAACTTTTCTGCCGCTAGTTCTTCGCCCAGAGATCTGCTTTATTGATTTCCCATTTAATCTCACCTTAGAAGGTCAATACATCATTAAGAACTTAGTATTAATTGGCGCAGCCATGGTGGTGGGTAGCAAGCTGGTGCCGATATTAGAAAAAGATAAATAATGGCGCCTATTATCTTTGCCCTTGGCGTTGTATTTGGCACAATACTTTTAATTATTTTTACTGAGGTTTTAGAAAAACCAGTATTAAGTGAGATTAAGCGGGTTAAATACGGAAGTGAGTCTACTAAGGCATTACCTAAGGGTTGGATTAGAAGTTTTCACACAACAATTGCCCTTACCAGCTACTTACTTGGCATGGGTATTGCCTACTTTGTATTAGCTGTTTTATAAATCTACCAACTACTCTCACACTTAACACATTTATATATCGGATCCCGGCCTGTAACACAGCAGCCACCAACCTCAAAGCGATCAAAGTCAAAGTTATCAAAATCTGGAAAGCCATAGGCAATCTTTTTCACCTCAAAGCTGCCACAATCTGGGCAGATTAGCTTCACCTTCATAACTAAAAGAATATATATAGCCACTGACAGTCAGTGGGTAATGAGATAGGTCATAGATAGATTAAATAGGGGTGAAGATTTATAAACATTTGCTGTGAAATCAGTGAAAAGTGATGGTGGCCACAGGTGATCTTGGCGCTGATTAATTTTCAAAGGTAGGCGCATCTGAGAGAATTCTCTTATGGGAAAAAGTAACTCAGTAATGCGCAAGTTATTATCACTAACAGTAATTTTCTCATTTATAAATCTACAAAGTGCCACAGCCGCCTCCTTAGGGGAGTTAAGCCATATTCATAATATAAGAGTGCATCAAAATAAAATCTTTCTTGGTACCCATGAAGGTTTATATCAATACTTTTCTCCGACAAAGGTTGTAAAAATTAAGCCAGATAGCTTTGATGTGATGGGCCTGGCCACAAACCAAAGCACACTTTTTGCCAGTGGTCACCCAGGAGTTAATTCAAAGTTTGCCCAACCAGTTGGTGTGCTCTCATCTGCTGATAATGGTGTTACTTGGAAGCAGGTGAGTTTAAAAGGTGAGGTTGATTTTCATATGCTCGAGGTGGGTAAGACAGATATGTATGGGGTGGATTCGGGTAAGGGTGATCTGATGTACTCAGCAAATCTAGGTAAGAGTTGGTCTAACCAAGGAGTGAATACCTGTCTCTTATACACATCTCCGAGCCCACGAGACCAGAGAGGATCTCGTATGCCGTCTTCTG
>OFQC01000039.1_pt1 | contig 14077 bp, 17 predicted proteins | sample 1542751 | NCBI WGS metagenome assembly OFQC01 (sample SAMN05442523, study PRJEB24371) | freshwater metagenome | isolation source: Freshwater Lake | place: Canada: Niagara | collected 2012-08-09
AGGAGGACAGGAAATATTTGATGCATTCTTTAAATCACTTAACCTTGAACCTTGGCAATTTTTAGTAGTCGCGCAAATTATAATTTTTGTTTTAGGTTGGCCATTGGAGTGGACAGAAATTATAATTATTTTTGTTCCAATCTTTTTACCTTTAGTAAAATATTACGGAATAGATCCTTATTTCTTTGGAATTTTAATTGGACTTAATTTACAAACATCATTCTTGTCTCCACCTATGGCAATGGCAGCTTTTTATTTAAAAGGCGTACAAGGAGACAAAGTAAGCTTGCAAGAAATTTTCAAAGGCGGATATCCGTTTATATTTATGGTTATTTTCGCAATGTTTTTATTATATAATTTCCAAGGCCTTTCAACTTGGCTTCCAAAGTACCTTTTTGATTAAATTTTTTTAATAAAATAATTCCAAATGAAACCATGTTTTTTATCCGCCAAACAAATTATTGATAAAATTAAGAATAGTGAGTTTTCATCAGTAGAGTTAGCAAATAGTTTTATTGAAAGAATAGAAGAATTTGAAAAAAAAATTCATGCTTGGGCTTTTTTTGATAAAAAATCGTTTTTAGAAAAATCTAAAGAAGCAGATGATTGGAGATTGTCAGGGAAGCCGTTGGGTCCTCTGCATGGTCTTCCAATTGCAATTAAAGATATTTTCAAAACTGATGATATGCCGACAGGTTATGGAACATCTTTAAAAGATGGTCATCGTACAAGAGATGAAGCAGAGGTAGTAAGACTTCTTAAAAATGCAGGCGCTATTATTATGGGAAAAACCGTAACAACTGAACTTGCTTATTTTGATGCTGGAAAAACTGCTAACCCTTATGATTATTCAAGGACACCTGGAGGATCTTCAAGCGGTTCTGCAGCAGCAGTTGCATCATTTATGGCGCCAGTAGCAATTGGTTCTCAAACAAATGGATCTGTTATTAGACCAGCATCTTACTGTGGTGTGATTGGCTACAAGCCATCTTATGGATTAGTCTCAAGAAGCGGAGCTTTAAGACTATCTTTTTTACTCGATCAAGTTGGAATTTTTGGCAGAACAATTGAGGACATGGGATTAGTTTCTAAAGTTATAATGCAGAAAGACCACAAAGATAAATCAACAAAGATTTATCCAACAGAAAATATGGAGTCATCCGTTTTAAAAGATCACCCTTTTGAGCCAAAATTTTTTTTTGTAGAAACTCCAAAATGGAAAAATTTAGACAGCAATTCTAAGAAAGAATTTGAAAAGTTGAGAAAAAAATTACAAAAAAATGTTGTCGATTTTCAGGACGCTTCTTTTTTTGAAAAAGTTTTTGAATATCAGCAAATAATTATGGAAACTGATATGGCTTATAATTTATCTTACTTTTATAACGAGCATAAAAATAAAATTGGAAAAAAATTAAGAGAAGCAATTGAGAGAGGACAATCTTATAAATCCAAAGATTATGCAGAGGCAGTTGATCATATGGAAGTTTATTATGAAAATATTTCAGAGATGTTTAATCATTTCCATGCAATTATTACACCCGCAACTACAGGCGAAGCTCCAAAAGGATTGGACTACACAGGAAGTCCTGAATTTTGCACAATTTGGACTTACCTTGGAATGCCATCTATTTCATTGCCAATTTTAAATGGATCTAATAAAATGCCTATTGGAGTTCAAGTTGTTGGAGAAAAGTTTGATGATGTTAGATTTTTACGTTCAGCAAATTGGCTTTTAAAAAAATTAACATAATATATTTATGATTGGAAAATTTTCCGCTTTTATCGGAGCCATTTTGTTTATAATCTTTTTGGGATCAATTACTTATTCTGTTTTAAAATCTCCGATTATAACATTTTCAGCATCCATTCCAGTTATATGTGTAGGAGTTGTAGCTGTGGGAATGTTAATTTTTGATTTCAAAAGAATGTTATTTTTTGTGAAGAAAAAATAATATTTTATAATTATAAATTATCTTGAAAGAATCCAAGGTTAGTTTTTTACCTTTATTGTTTTTATTTATTCAGCCTATATTTATGACAGGAAATATTGCTGTTGCACGTGGTGCAGCAGGATTAGTTCCACCTGTGTCACTTGCTTTTTGGCGATGGGTTCTTGCTGCGTTAATACTATTACCATTCATATACCCTTCTCTTAAAAAGCAATGGAAGGATGTATTAATTGAATTTCCTAAATTATTAGTTCTAGGTCTTACTGGCTTTGCATTTTGTGGTGCTTTTCCTTACATTAGCGGACTTACAACTAGCGTTGTAAACATGGGAATTATTTACTCTGCTTCTCCTATATTTATTATTTTACTTTCAGTTTTTATTTATAAAGAAAAGTTAAGCAAACTTCAGATATTTGGAACAGTTTTATGTTTATCTGGAATTATGGTTGTGGTCTGCAAAGGTCAGCTTGAAACATTAATGAGACTGCAATTTACTAAAGGAGATTTTTGGATTTCAGGAGCGATGATTAGTTGGGCAGTTTATTCGGTGTTTTTAATGAACTGGAAAAGTAAATTTGATCTACTGACTCGTTTTGGCCTTATGGCAATTGCTGGAGTTATTTGTTTGTTGCCAATGTATTATGTTGAAGAAGCTTTTTTCTATACCACCTCGTTTAATAAAGATTTTATTTTTTGGACTGTTGTTGCCGCAATTTTTCCAGGCATTATTGCTTTTTTAATGTATTCAAAATTACAAAAATTTGTTGGTGCCTCCATAACTGGATTAGTGATTTATTTGATGCCAATTTATAGTGCATTATATGGCTATTTTTTATTTAATGAAAAATTGCAAAGCTTTCATTGGTTTGGTGGTTTATTTGTATTAGCAGGTATAATTTTAGCTAATAAAAATTTATTTAAAATTAAATGAGTAGTTCAATCAAAACAGTAGGCTTTATTGGCACAGGTTTAATGGGGTTGCCTATGGCAAAAAACATTTTATCTAAAAAATTTAAATTAAATGTTTGGAACAGAACCCCAGGAAAAACTTTAGAGCTTCAAAAAAAAGGAGCAAAAATTTTTAAAGATATAAAAGATTTAGTTCAAAACTCTAAAGTAATCATTTCAATGCTTGCAAACGATAATGTTTGTAAAGCAATTCTTATAAAGAAAATTCATCCATATTTAAAAAAAGGACAGATTGTAATTGATATGAGTTCAACAACTCAAAATACAGCATTAGAAATTGGCAAAGCTTTAAAAAAGAAAAGAGCAATTTTTTTAGACGCGCCTGTTTCTGGCGGTACGATAGGAGCAGAAAAGGGAACGCTTGCGATCATGGTGGGTGGAGAGAAAAAAATGTTTAATACTATTCTGCCATTATTTAAAAGCATGGGAACAGCAATCTACGTTGGAAAAACTGGTTGTGGCCAAGTTGCAAAATTAGCAAACCAAACAATAGTTGGAATCAGCATTGGAGCTGTATCTGAGGCTTTAATTTTAGCAGAAGCAGCAGGAGCAGACCCTAAAGCTGTAAGAGAAATTATGTTACGTGGGTTTGCAGGAGGCCCAATTCTTCAAAACCATGGATTAAGAATATTAACTAAGAATTTTAAACCTGGTGGCAAAGCATCTACCCAACTAAAAGACATGAATAATATAATTGCAACTGCGAAAAAATATAAACTTAATTTGCCAATTGCAAAAAAAGTACAAGAACTTTACGCAAAGACAGTAAAATCTGGAAGAGCTAATCTAGATCATAGTGCTTTATATTTGTTTATCAAAGCACTCAGCAGATAATGAAATTAAGACAAGTTTTTTTATACGTCTTTTTATCTTTAACCATTCTTTATGCTTGCGTTTGTACATATATGTACATTTTTCAGAGAAATTTTTTATATCTTCCCGGGCAAAATAATAATTTGCGTGGCGAGAAATTAAACTTAGAAATCAAGGAAATATCTGTCCCTTCAACGGAGAACATTACCTTAAAAGCGTGGTTTTATAATAACCCCAAGAATAAATATACCGTTTTATTTTTTCATGGAAATGCCGGGGGATTAGAAAAAAGAATTTATAAGTTAAATGAATTTAAAAATTTAAATTTGAATTATTTAATTATTTCTTGGCGAGGATTTAGTGGTAACAAAGGAAGTCCAACAGAACAGGGCTTATATAGTGATGCCAGAAGTGCTTTAGAATGGTTACAAAAGAATAATATTTCAAAGAATAAAATTATTTTATATGGAGAATCTTTAGGCACAGGCGTTGCAGTTGAAGTTGCTCAAAATCAAAAATTTGCAGGAATTATTTTAGAGTCTCCCTACACTTCTATCGTTGATGCCGCCAAGATTTATTATCCTTATTTACCTGTAGATCTAATATTAAAAGATAAATATTTAAGTTTAAAAAAAATTAAAAATATTAATTCACCAATTCTTATAATGCATGGCGGAGCAGATATAATAATACCTATTGCTATGGGAAAAAAATTGTTTGATGAAGTTCAGTCAAAAAAATATGGATACTTCCCACAATTTGATCGTCATATGATGACTTATAATTCCGAGCTTAAGTTAGAATTACAGAAATTTATAAAAACTTTAAATTAGTTTTTAATAAAGGCTTGCACAAAGTCTTTTGCAATAAAGTTGTCTAAATCTTCTTCTTTTTCACCTATGCCAATTGCATAGATTGGAATTTGAAATTGTTTTGCAATAGCAACCAGAATACCTCCCTTTGCAGTTCCATCTAATTTAGTCATAATAATTCCAGAGATAGGTGTAATTTTTTTAAATTCTTCAATTTGATTAATTGCATTCTGTCCTGTGGTTGCATCAAGGACTAAAATAGTTTCATGAGGAGCGTCTGCATCAATTTTTTTTAAAACTCTAATAATTTTTGAGAATTCTTCCATTAAGTTCTTTTTGTTTTGAAGTCGTCCTGCCGTATCAATTACACAGTAATCAGCATTGTTTTGTCTTGCATATTCAAAACTTTTAAATGCAACAGAGGCTGGATCTGAGCCAATATCTGATTTTATTATTTCTACATTAATTTTTTTACACCAAAGTTCTAATTGATCAATTGCTGCAGCTCTAAAAGTATCACCAGCTCCAACAATAACTTTATTTCCTTGGACCTTGAGTTTTTTACATAATTTGCCAATAGTTGTTGTTTTACCAACTCCATTAACTCCACAAACTAATACCACTGTGGGTTTGTTATGCTTTTTCGTAAAAAAATCTTTTTGTAGAGGTATTAAAATTTCTTCTATTTCTTTAGCAATAGCATGAAAAAAATTTTCCTTTGTTAATTCTTCTTTGCTGTATTTTTTATTGGCTATATTTTTTCTAAATTCTTCTACAAAGCCAATACCAACATCTGCCTGAATTAGAATATCTTCTATATCTTGAAGAATTTCTACTTGTGGTTTGGATTTATTAAAAATTTCGTCAATTCCTTTTGTGAATTTTTCTGAAGTTTTTTTTAGACTGTCTTGAAGTTTTTTAAAAAAATTCATTAAGAATTATATTTTAAGACTGATATTTTTAATATTTGAGACAGATCCTGTCATAATAATATGTTTGTCTTTAGCCCATTCAATATGAAGCGTTCCATTTTTAAAATGAATGTTAACTTTTTTTCCAGTCAGACCTAATTTACTTGCAGCTACTGCAGTAGCGCAAGCAGCTGTACCGCACGCAAGCGTTAAACCAGCACCTCTTTCCCAAACTTTTACTGCAATATTTTGTTTATTCATTATTTTAGCAAATGTGACGTTGCATCTTTCTGGAAAAAATTCGTGATGTTCAATTTGAGGTCCAATTTTTTTAAGTAATTCAAATGTTATATCTTTAAAAAAAATAACATGAGGATTGCCAACGCTTAAAGTATATCCTGATAAAACTCCAAAATGTTTAGTTTTAATTTTAACTTTTGTGTTGTCCATTTTTTTTACCAAAGGAATTTTTTGCCAATCAAAATTTGGAATTCCCATGTCAACAGATACTTCAGTTTTTCCAACAAGTTTTGCTTTTAGAATTCCACTTTCGGTATTTATTTTAGATTTATTTAATTTTTTCTCACTCATTAAAAAATATTAAATACATCTTGAACCGTTGCCACATGCACCCGTTTCTCCGCCGTCAGAATTATAAAAGGTTATTTTAGCGTTTGTTTTTTTTTCTTTATCTTTGTCTATAATAATAATTTGGTCACAACCCGCAGCTTTTTTTCTGTCTGCAATATTTATAATTTGTTGTTTTGAAAGATCGATTTTATCTTTTCTTCTATCAATGATGATAAAGTCATTGCCTAGGCCATCCATTTTATAAGCTTGTATTTCGATCATCTATTTTATTGTTGTATCTTACAAATATTCTCAATTATTGACTTTTAAAATAGTAAAATATACTTTTAAGAAAATTTTCCACAAAAATAAGCAGGTTTTGTGGTGTCCTTCTAATGAAGGAGATCAACACTAGTCAGCGATATTCGCCCACTAGTGCGATTGCTGCTGGAGAAAAAAAATGTTTGAAAATTTAACAAGTAAAATTGAGTCTGCCTTTTCTTTTTTTAATAAAAGCACTCAATTAGATGAAAAACAGGTTGATGAAGGATTGCGAAAGATCCGCCAGGCTCTTCTTGAGTCCGACGTTGCTCTTTCTGTTGCTAAAGAATTTATTGCAAATGTTAAACCAAAAGCAATCGGCCAAGAAGTTTTAAAATCTATAACTCCAGGGCAGTTACTTGTTAAAATTGTATACGATGAACTTGTTAAAATTTTAGGTAGCGAAAAATCAGAAATTAATCTTAATACAGTTCCGCCAGCAAAAATATTAGTTGTTGGTTTGCAAGGCTCAGGAAAAACAACAACTTCAGCAAAGATTGCAAAATTTATTGAAAAGAATTTTAATAAAAAAGTAATGTTATCGAGCTTAGACGTTTACCGTCCAGCAGCTCAAAAACAATTAGAGTTATTAGGTAGTCAAAATAATATTCAAACAATTCCAATTATAGAAGGACAACTTCCAATAGAAATTACTCAAAGGACTTTAGCGGCTGCTTCTTTATCTGGCTCTGATGTAATTATTTTTGATACTGCGGGACGAACACAAATTGATAGCGTGATGATGAGTGAATTAAATAATCTTAAAAAAATAATTAATCCAATCGAAACTTTTTTAGTTGCTGACTCTTTAACAGGACAAGACGCCGTAAATATCGCTAGTGAATTTAAAAAAACAGTCGATTTAACAGGAATAATATTAACAAGAATAGATGGAGATGGAAAAGGTGGTGCAGCCCTTAGCATGAAGTCCGTTGCCAATTGTCCAATTAAATTTTTAGGGGTTGGTGAAAAAATTGATGATTTTGAAATATTCCATCCAGAAAGAATTGCAAATAGAATTTTAGGAATGGGAGATGTTGTTTCTCTTGTTGAAAAAGTATCTGAAAATTTAAAAAAAGAAGAAGTTGAAGAACTAGAAGAGAATTTTAAAAAAGGACAATTTACTTTTAATGATTATTTAAAACAGATTAGACAAATGAAAAAAATTGGTGGCATGGGAAAAGTTTTAGGAATGATTCCTGGGATTTCAAAAATTAAAAAACAAATAGATGAGGCTGATATTGACGAGAGTCTTCTTGGAAAACAAGAAGCGGTTATTTTATCAATGACTCCTAAAGAAAGAGATAACCCAAAAATTATTGATGGATCGAGAAAAAAAAGAATAGCGAATGGTTCAGGAACCGACATCGCTTTAGTAAACAAGCTTCTAAAACAACATAAAATGATGACAGGAATGATGAAAAGAATGTCTCAAGGTGGCGGAAGAAATTTTGGAGGTTTAGGTGAAATACCTCCCGAATTATTTAACAAACTAAAATAGAAAGGCAAATAAATGTTAAAAATAAGACTATCTAGAGGGGGAACAAAAAAAAGACCCTTCTATCAAATCGTAGTTGCAGATTCTAGAAATCCAAGAGATGGAAAATTTATTGAAAAACTTGGATACTTCAATCCGTTATTACCAAAAAGCAAACCAGAAAGATTAAGCTTAGAGTCAGAAAGAATAACTCATTGGATTAAAATGGGAGCTCAGCCTACTCTAAGAGTTGCAAAATTTTTAGGTGCTGCAAATCTTGCCCCAGTTCCTGAAAAAAGAAATAATCCAATTAAAGCTTTACCTAAAAAGAAAGCTCAAGAAAGATTAAAAGCTGCCCAAGCACCAAAAGAGGCACCAGCGGCAGCTCCGGCAGCAGAAGTGGCCCCAGCAGCAGAAGCAGCGGCCCCAGCAGTTGAACCAGCTCCTGTAGAAGCTCCAAAGGTTGAAGAAAAAGCACCAGAAGCGGAGGCACCAAAAACAAATTAACTATTATGTGGTCTGCAAAAATATTCACTTTATATCCAGAATTTTTTCCAGGGATTTTAGATATCGGGCTTTATAAAAGAGCTAGAGAAAATAAAATCTGGTCACTCGATGTCATTAACATCAGGGACTCTGCTTTAGATAAGCATGGAAGTGTGGATGATACTCCTTTTGGAGGAGGAAGCGGAATGGTTATGCGTGCCGATGTAATAGATAGTTGTTTGGATAAAAATATTAAAAACTCTAAAAATGAACTTATTTATCTAAGTCCTAGAGGTGAATTGTTAACGCAAAAAATTGCAAAACAATTATCACAAAAAAATGGAGTAGATCTTATCTGTGGACACTTTGAAGGAATTGATCAAAGAGTTATAGAAGAAAGAAAGATTAGAGAAATAAGTATTGGTGATTTTATTTTATCCGGCGGTGAAACAGCAGCGTTTGTTTTTTTAGATTCCATACTTAGATTGTTGCCAGGCGTTCTTGGCAATTCTTCTTCATTAAATGAAGAGAGTTTTGAAAATAATTTATTAGAATATCCTCAATATACAAAACCCCAAGAGTGGAAAGGAAGAACTGTTCCGGAAGTACTTTTGTCTGGGAATCACGCTAAAATTAAGGACTGGCGCTTAGCACAATCCGAGGATATAACACGACGCCAGAGACAAGACTTATGGGAAAAATATCACAAATAACTAAATTTTAATGCAAATTTCTACAATGAGAATAGACGAATTAGATAAACTTCATATTAAGAAAATTGGTGAAAAAAAATTACCAGAATTTTCTCCTGGAGATACTTTAAAAGTAAACGTTCGAATTATCGAAGGAAAAAGACAAAGAATACAAGCTTACGAAGGAGTTTGTATTGCTAAAAAAAATAGAGGAATTAATTCTACTTTTACAGTTAGAAAAATTTCTTTTGGTGAAGGTGTTGAAAGATTATTTCCAGTTCACAGCCCAAACGTAGAGTCTGTTGAAGTAATTAGAAGCGGAAAAGTAAGAAGAGCAAAACTTTATTATTTAAGAGAAAGAACTGGTAAATCAGCTAGAATTACAGAAAAAATTAGAAAAAAAATTGGTGTAGATATTATTCAACCTTTACCAAAAAAAGAGGCAGTCCAAAATATTGAAGCACAAGCAGCTGTAGTTGCTGAACAGGCTCCAAAAAATACGGAAAAAGCTTCAGCGCCAAAGACAGAAGCTCAGAATAAAAAGAAGTAATACTAGTTTTTATTTAATGGCAAAGACAATTTACGACAAAATATGGGAAAGTCATTTAGTTGATGAGCAAAATGACGGAACATCACTATTGTACATTGATAGGCATTTAGTTCACGAAGTAACGAGTCCACAGGCATTTGAGGGATTACGTTTATCTAATAGAAAAGTAAAATTACCTGGTTCAACATTAGCAGTTGTAGATCATAACGTTCCAACTACTGATAGATCAAAAGGAATAGCAGATAAAGAATCTGCAATTCAAGTTGAGACTCTTTCTAAAAATTGTAAAGATTTTGGTATAGAATTTTTTGGTTTAACAGATAAAAGACAAGGCATTGTTCATGTGATTGGTCCTGAACAAGGATTCACTCAGCCTGGAATGACAATTGTTTGTGGTGATAGTCATACTTCAACGCATGGCGCATTTGGTGCATTAGCTTTTGGAATCGGAACTTCAGAAGTAGAGCATGTTCTTGCAACGCAAACTTTAATTCAAAGCAGAGCCAAAAATTTTAAAATTAGTGTTGATGGAAAATTGCCATTGGGTGTTACTGCTAAAGATGTAATCCTATCTATTATTGGAAAAATTGGAACAGCAGGTGGAACCGGTTACGTTATTGAATACTGTGGAGAAGTTTTTAGAAACTTTTCTATGGAAGAAAGAATGACGGTTTGTAATATGAGTATCGAAGCAGGTGCTCGAGCTGGACTTGTTGCCCCTGATCAAAAAACATTTGATTATATTAAAGGAAGACCATTAGCTCCAAAGGGAGATAATTGGGAAAAAGCACTTAAATATTGGAGCGCTTTATATACAGATAAAGATGCAAAATTTGATAGAGAACTTCATTTGCAAGGAAAAGATATTGAGCCAACAGTTACTTGGGGAACAAGTCCTCAAGATATAGCATCCATTAATGGAAAAGTTCCTGATCCAAATTTAGAAAAAAATGAAGATAGAAAAAAATCTATTCTAAGATCTTTGGATTATATGGGCTTAGAGCCCAATACTGCCATTCAGGATATTAAAATTGATAAGGTTTTTATAGGCTCTTGCACCAATGGAAGAATTGAAGATTTAAGAGAAGTTGCAAAAATAGTTAAAGGAAAAAAAGTAAATAAAAACGTTGATGCAATTGTTGTTCCAGGTTCTGGACTTGTAAAATTACAAGCTGAAAAAGAAGGCTTAGATAAAATATTCAAAGAATCGGGATTTGAATGGAGAGAACCTGGATGTTCAATGTGTCTTGGAATGAATCCGGATCAATTAAAACCAAAAGAAAGATGCGCCTCTACTTCAAATAGAAATTTTGAAGGAAGACAAGGAAGAGGTGGAAGAACACATCTTGTGAGCCCAGTTATGGCAGCCGCTGCTGCAATTGAGGGTAAATTTGTAGATATTAGAAAGATTATTTAATGGAAAAGTTTGCAAAAGTTAAAAGTATTGCTGCCGATCTTCAGATCTCAAATATTGATACGGATATGATTATTCCAAAACAATTTTTAAAGACAATCAAAAGAACAGGCCTTGGTTCTGCTTTGTTTTATGAAATGCGTTATGATGAAAAAGGCAACGCAATAAAAAGTTTTATTTTAAATAATGCCCCTTTCAATAAAGCAAAAATTTTGATTTCAGGTAAAAATTTTGGTTGCGGATCATCCAGAGAGCATGCGCCCTGGGCATTATTAGATTTTGGTATTAAATGTATCATTGCCGAAAGTTTTGCAGATATTTTCTATAACAACTGTTTTAAAAATGGAATTTTACCAATCGTTCTTCCAGAAAATCAGGTTAAAGAATTATCTGAGGCTGCAAAAAAAAATAAAGAAATAGAAATTGATTTGATTGATCAAAAAATTCATAAAGGGGACAATAGACCTTTCGATTTTGAAATTGAATCATTTAGAAAAGAATGTTTATTAAATGGTTATGACGACATTGCTCTTACTCTAAAAAAAGATGCTAAAATTAATATCTTTGAACAAAATAAAAAAAATCTAACTCCTTGGTTATATTAATGAAAAAAAAACTTCTTATTCTTGCTGGAGATGGAATTGGACCGGAGGTAATGAATGAGGTTAAAAAAATTATTGCTTGGTTTAATAAAAATAAATCTACTGATTTTGATATTACCGAAGAATTAGCAGGAGGAATATCCTTTGATAAGCATGGCACTCCAATTACTGACAAAGTAATGGAAGTTGCAATGGCAAGTGACGCAGTTTTATTAGGAGCCGTGGGTGGCCCAAAGTGGGATAAATTAGAATTTTCTAAAAGACCTGAGAGAGCATTATTAAGACTTAGAAAAGATTTAGAATTATTTGCAAATTTAAGACCTGCAATTTGTTTTAAAGAACTTGCTAATGCATCTACTTTAAAGCCAGAAGTTGTTTCTGATTTAGATATTATGATTGTGCGAGAGCTTACAGGAGGTATTTATTTTGGAACTCCAAGAGGAGTTGAAAAATTACCTAATGGTGAAAAAAAAGGCACAAATACTCACACTTACACATCAAGCGAAATTCAAAGAGTTGCTAGGGTTGCTTTTGAACTTGCAAGAAAAAGAGGCAATAAAGTTACTTCTTGTGAAAAATCTAATGTTATGGAAGCCGGTTTATTATGGAGAGAAGAAGTAGAAGAGTTGCATAAGAAAGAATTTAAAGATGTAGAACTGAGCCATATGCTTGCAGATAATTGCGCTATGCAATTAGTTAGAAATCCTAAACAATTTGACGTGATCGTAACTGATAACTTGTTTGGAGATATGCTTTCAGATGAGGCTGGAATGTTAACAGGTTCACTTGGAATGTTGCCTTCAGCATCATTAAGCGGAAAGAATAAAAATGGAAAATTTAAATCAATGTATGAACCTTGTCATGGCTCTGCACCTGACATAGCGGGTAAAAATATTGCAAATCCACTTGCATCAATCTTGAGTTTTTCTATGGCTTTACGTTATTCTTTTGATATGGATAAAGAAGCGGATATGCTTGATCAGGCAGTTAAAGATGTTCTTAAAGATGGTCACAGAACGCAAGATATAATGGAAAAAGGTCAGAAAAAAGTTTCAACTTCAGAAATGGGTGATTTGGTTATATCCAAACTAAAATAATGAGAGCAAATATTGCAATCGTAGGAAGCACAGGAAACGCAGGCAGAAAAACAATCGAAGTTTTAGAAAGACGAAAGTTTCCAGTAAATATACTTTATTTATTAGCTTCAAAAAAAAGTGTTGGAAAATTTATAAAATTTAGAAATAAAAATATTGAAGTTAGAAGCTTAGAAGATTTTGATTTTAGAAAAGTAGATATTACTTTTTTTTGTGCAGGATCTAAACTTGCAAAAACTTGGGCACCAAAGATTGCAAAAGATTCAATTGTAATTGAATATTCAAGTTATTTTAGATCATTCAAAGACATCCCATTGATTGTTCCTGAAGTGAATGAACATGCAATTAAAGATTATAAAAAGACAAATATTATTGCCAACCCAAACTGTTCAACAGCGCAATTAGTTGTGGCTTTAAAACCTCTCCACGATAAATTTAAGATAAAAAGAGTCGTAACATCGACTTATCAGTCAGTATCAGGAGCAGGAAAAGCTGCTATGGATGAACTAATTTCTCAGACAAAAGATTATTTAAATAACAAGAAAATTAAACCCAAGAAATTTACAAAACAAATAGCATTTAACGTTATTCCTCACATCGACGTTTTCATGAAAGATGGATCTACAAAAGAAGAGTGGAAAATGGAAAATGAGACAAAAAAGATATTAGATAAGAATATTAAATTAACAGCAACATGCGTACGTGTTCCAGTGCTTGTTTCTCATTCAGAAACTGTGAACGTTGAACTTAAAAAGAAATTCGATATTAAGCAAATACGTTCAACTTTAATGAAAGCACCTAGCTGTAAAGTTATTGATCAAAAAAAGAACGGAGGCTATGCAACCCCCGTTGAGTCTGCCGGAAGCTTTTTAACTTACATTTCTAGAATTAGAAGAGATCCTACAAAAAATGCTGTAAATATGTGGATCGTTTCTGACAATTTATTAAAAGGAGCGGCGTTTAATGCAGTGCAAATCGCGGAGGTTTTAGTTAAAAAGTATATAAGAAATAATTAAATATTTTTTATGGAAAAAAATTCTGGTCCACTATCTCCTCATCTCCAGATTTATAAGTGGCAGTTTTCATCTTTATTATCAATTACGCATAGACTTACCGGCACAATTAATACTGTAGGATTTTTTGTAATTGTTCTGTGGATTTTATTTTTAGCTTTAGGACCTGAATATTATAATTTTTATCAAACATTTCTAAGAAGTTTTATAGGTAAATTTATTCTTGTAGGTTTTACTTGGTCATTTGTTTATCACATGTTTAATGGCATTAGACATCTTGCTTGGGATTTTGGTTATGGTTATGAAATTAAGATCGCAAATCTTTCTGGAACTGTCTCTTATACACATCTGACGCTGCCGACGAGCGATCTAGTGTAGATCTCGGTGGTCGCCGTATCATTAAA
>OFQC01000044.1_pt1 | contig 11364 bp, 9 predicted proteins | sample 1542751 | NCBI WGS metagenome assembly OFQC01 (sample SAMN05442523, study PRJEB24371) | freshwater metagenome | isolation source: Freshwater Lake | place: Canada: Niagara | collected 2012-08-09
AAATGGGGCCACAAGCAATTCGAATGGGTGATTATCTTCCTCATGATGCATCGCGTCCACACCTTGCAATGCGGATTGATCCACTACAAAAACTAAAAATATTTGATGCTGGTGATCTTTTGATGCCAGGTGGAGATTTAGTTAGCTCATTAAAAGTATTAGAGATAGCAACTGAAAAGATTTCAAAAGCTGGCGCTATTGCAGTTGTATTAGGTGGAGATCACTCAATTGCATCCGCTGACGTAACTGGTATTGCTAATCATTTAGGTAAAGGCAAAGTTTCAATGATTCATTTTGATGCTCATGCTGATACTGGTGAGGATCAATTTGGCGCACTTATTGGACATGGCACACCAATGCGTAGATTAATTGAATCAGGATCAGTTCGTGGTGATCGCTTTTTACAATTAGGACTTCGTGGTTATTGGCCAGATGATGCCACTTTAAAGTGGATGGCTAGTAAAGGAATGAAGTCTTATGAAATGACAGAGATCCATCATCGCGGCATGAAAGCTGTTTTAGATGAATCATTTGCAATTCTTACCGATGGCTGTGATGGCGTATTTTTATCTGTTGATATTGATGTGGTTGATCCTGGAATGGCTCCAGGCACCGGTACACCAGAGCCTGGTGGTATGACGAGTAGAGAATTACTTGAAGCGGTGCGAAGAATTTGTTTAGAACTACCAATTGTTGGCATTGATGTAGTTGAAGTTGCACCTGCTTATGACAGCAGTGATATCACAGCAATCTTGGCTAATCGAGTGGTGCTAGAGGCGTTAAGTGCGATTGCGCTTAAAAAAACGGGCGGTAAATACTCTTCAACCCGAAATTTATTAGATAGAGATTAATTTTTAACAGAAGCTATTGCTTCATCTAATACTGAAAGACCATCTTTTAGCAGATCTTCATCAATAATTAGTGGCGGCAGCAATCTAATTACATTTGCATATGTTCCAGCTGAGAGAATTAATACTCCCTTACTAATACAGTACTTAATAATTGCTAATTGAGCATCTGAGTTTGGCTCATTACTGCCAGGCTTTATCAATTCAATCGCTTGCATTGCGCCCCGGCCTCTAACTTCACCAATAATGGAGTATTTCTTTGCCATCTGAAGGAGGGCGTCATTCATAATTTTGCCAATTTTATTAGCACGCTCTACCAAATTATCTTTTTCGATAGTTTCAATCGCGCCAAGAGCAGCAGCGCATGCAACTGGATTTCCACCATATGTGCCACCTAGTCCGGAAAGATGAATTGAATCCATAACATCAGCTCTACCAGTTACTCCGGCAAGTGGCAGACCGGCAGCGATTCCTTTAGCGGTGACAATTAAATCTGGAACGACAGATTCATCTTCACATGCAAACATATGCCCAGTTCTACCAAATCCAGTTTGTACTTCATCTGCAATAAAAATAATTCCGTTTTCTTTACAAAATTTAGCAAGCCCAGGTAGAAAGCCCTTACACGGAACGATAAATCCACCCTCACCAAGAATAGGTTCTATAACGATACAAGCGACATTACTGGCGCCAATCTCTTTTTCAATTTTATGGATCACCATGGATAAAACAGAACTCTCACAAGGCTTAATGCATGCATCGCATCGATATGGATACGCCATCGGCATTCGGTAAACCTCTGGAGCAAAGGGCCCAAATCCATCCTTGTATGGCATGTTCTTCGCTGTCATTGCCATAGTTAAATTAGTACGACCGTGATATCCATGCTCAAAAACAACAACTGCAGATCGCTTAGTAAATTTACGAGCAATCTTTACGGCATTTTCAACTGCTTCAGCACCTGAGTTAAAGAGAGCCGATTTCTTCTTATGAGTACCTGGGGTTAAGCGATTAAGTGCTTCACAAACTTCAACATATCCGGTGTATGGCACAACCATAAAACAAGTATGAGTAAATGCATCTATTTGAGTTTTAACATTCTCAATTACTTTAGGTGATGAATGGCCAACATTTAACACCGCAATACCTGCGCCTAAATCTAAAATTGAATTACCATCAACATCAAGAATTATTGAACCCTCAGCTCTTTCAATAAATACTGGGAAAGCAGTTCCAAGTGAGGCTGATACCGCCTCTGCTCTACGTTTAATTAATTGCTCTGATTTTGGTCCAGGAATAGCAGTAACTAAATTACGCTTTTGCGCAATTGGGTTTTTTGCCTCTGAGTACATGCGTAAATGCTAGCGGATAGGGTCAATCACTGGCGCAGTTAAGATACTCACATGCGCGAGATAGTCATTTTGGGCTCAACTGGATCAATAGGTGTTCAAGCCCTAGAGATTGTTGCTGCCTATCCAGAAAAGTTTCGAGTTATTGGGCTAAGTGCGGGGCGAAAAAATCCAGCATTACTAATGCAGCAGGCTAAAAAATTTAATGTGCCAATTGTTGGCAGCATGGCAGCTGCTCCTAAAACTGATGGAGTTAAGGTAATTGATGGTGATAATTCATCAATTGAGATTGCTGCATTGCCTTGCGACATTGTTTTAAATGGCATTACTGGATCAATTGGGTTAGGCCCAACACTTTCTGCGCTAGCAGTTGGAAATAAGGTTGCGTTAGCAAATAAAGAGTCTTTAGTTGCTGGCGGAGAATTAGTCATGAAATATGGCAGCGATAAATTAATTCCAGTCGACTCTGAACACTCTGCTATTTATCAAGCACTATTGGCTGGAAAAGTAAGTGATGTTAAGAAACTTGTTTTAACTGCAAGTGGTGGTCCATTTAGAGATAGAGCAGATCTATCTGATGTCAGCGTTGCTGATGCTTTAAATCATCCAACATGGTCAATGGGTGAGGTAGTAACAATTAACTCTGCCACCTTACTTAATAAAGGACTTGAGATTATTGAAGCTCATTATTTATTTGGACTTTCATACGATGCGATCGAAGCAGTAATTCATCCGCAATCTGTTGTGCATTCACTTGTTGAATTTATTGATGGTTCAACTATTGCTCAAGCATCACCACCGAATATGAAAGGGCCGATTGCTTACGCACTTTCTTATCCAGAGCGAATGAATAAAGCATGCGAAGCTATTGATTGGAGTAAGTCACATACTTGGAATTTTTCACCAATTGATAATAAAAAGTATCCTGCAGTTGAGTTAGCAAAAAATTGCGGCAGATCAGGTGGGGGATTACCAGCAATTTATAATGCCGCAAATGAGGTGGCGGTTGCCGCATTTTTAGCATCACAAATTAAATTCACAGCGATTATTGAGGTGGTTGAGCGAGTAGTTAACGCATTTATTAGTAACACTGCAACTACAATTAGAGACATATCCGATGTCAGTGGCATAGAGCAGAGTGCGCGAATTAAAGCTGGTGAGTTTATAAAGGAGATCTCTTAAATGGCATTTATCGGTGTATTAGCTTTTATCGCTGCTCTTTTAATTTCAGTAATGATTCATGAGGCCGGACATTATTTAACAGCTAAAAAGTTTGGTATGAAAGTTACTGAGTTTTTTATTGGTTTTGGAAAAAAGATTTGGTCTACTCAGCGAGGTGAGACTGAGTTTGGTGTTAAGGCGATTCCAGCCGGCGGTTACTGCCGAATTGTTGGAATGTCACCGAGGGAAGAGTTATCTGATGCTGATAGTGATCGCGCATTTGTTAAAGCCGGAGTTGGCCAAAGACTAATTGTTTTAGGCGCAGGCTCTTTTCTGCACTTCGTAATTGGCTTTGTTTTACTACTAACTCTGTTTTTATCAGTTGGTGTTACATCTGTTACCAGCACTATTGAAAATGTGAGTGAGTGTATTCCACAAAAAGCTAATGAGGTTTGCTCTGAAAAATCTGTGCCATCACCTGCTAAAAAAGTTGGAATTTTACCTGGCGATAAAGTGACAAAAGTAAATGGGCAAATCTATGAAGAATGGGTAGATGTAATTGGAATTATTCGTGCATCATCAGGAAAGCAAATTGAGATTACTGTTGAAAGAAATGGCATGCCAATCAACTTTTTAGTGACACCAGCAAGTAGAGATTTAAATGGTGAAAAAGTTGGTGTTCTAGGTGTTATAAATACAGTTGGCACAATTACCTATGCACCATTTACAGCAACTGCTAAAGCAACTAAATACACTGGTGAAATATTAAAAAATAGTTTGACATCATTATTTACACTCCCTGCAAAGATCCCAGATTTAGTAAGACAAACCTTTGGTGGAGAAAAGCGAGATGAACAAGGTTTAGTTGGTGTCGTAGGTGTGGCAAGAGTAAGTGGTGAAACAGCTAGTACTGATGTTTTAACAGTGCGAGAGAAGGTAGCCACCTTTATATTAATAATTGCCTCACTTAATTTGTTTGTTGGAATGTTTAATTTACTTCCACTTCTGCCACTAGATGGTGGACATATGGCAGTTGCAATCGCAGATGGTGTTAGAAACTTCCTAGCTAGGCGGCGTGGATTTAGTAAGCCTGCGCCATTTGATGTCGAGCGATTAGCGCCAATAACTATGGTGGTCTTTATTTTTATGGCTTCTTTATCACTTCTTCTGCTCACGGCAGACATCTTTAATCCAATCAGACTTAATTTCTAGATAAGATTTAGCCATGGTTGATTTAGGTATTCCATCAGCACCAGCGCCAACTTTGGCGCCACGTCGAAAAAGTAGGCAATTAAAGGTTGGTTCGGTATTAGTTGGCGGAGACGCACCTGTCTCAGTTCAATCGATGTGTACAACTCTTACAGCAGATGTTGATTCAACTTTGCAACAGATTGCCGAATTAACCGCTTCTGGTTGTCAAATAGTTAGAGTTGCTGTTCCCTCACAAGATGATGCAGATGCATTAGCTCAGATTGCTAAAAAATCACAGATTCCAGTAATTGCTGATATTCACTTTCAGCCTAAATATATTTTTGCAGCAATTGATGCAGGATGTGCTGCGGTTCGAGTAAATCCTGGAAACATTAAACAATTTGATGACAAAGTTAAAGAGGTTGCAAAAGCAGCCGGAGATGCAAAGATTCCAATTCGAATTGGTGTTAATGCTGGCTCACTTGATCCGAGATTACTTGCAAAGTATGGCAAGGCAACACCTGAGGCATTAGCTGAGTCAGCTTTATGGGAAGCATCCTTATTTGAAGAGCATGGCTTTAGTGATATTAAAATTTCAGTTAAACATCATGATCCAGTAACAATGGTGAAGGCTTATCGTATTTTGGCGGCTAAATGTGATTATCCATTACATCTTGGCGTTACTGAGGCAGGTCCGCTATTTCAAGGAACAATTAAATCTTCAACAGCATTTGCCATATTACTTGCTGAAGGAATTGGTGACACTATTCGTGTTTCACTATCTGCCCCACCCGTTGAAGAAGTAAAAGTTGGTATATCTATTTTAGAATCACTTAATTTACGCCAACGTAAATTAGAGATTGTCTCTTGTCCTTCATGTGGTCGCGCGCAAGTTGATGTTTACTCATTAGCTGAAAAAGTTCAAGCAGGATTGCAAGGAATGACTGTGCCACTTCGGGTTGCAGTAATGGGTTGTGTAGTTAATGGACCGGGTGAGGCAAGAGAGGCAGATCTTGGTGTTGCTTCTGGTAATGGTAAGGGTCAAATATTTGTAAAGGGTGAGGTAATTAAAACTGTGCCAGAGGCACAGATAGTTGAGACGCTAATTGAAGAAGCGATGCGCCTTGCGGAAGAAATGGAAGCCGCTGGAGTTGCATCAGGTGAGCCAACTGTTGCAGTTAAATAGATAGGCTTTACCTATGCTTAGGATGTCCACATTATTGCTGCGCACCCTGCGAGATGATCCAGCAGATGCTGAGGTTGCATCCCATCGATTACTAGTTAGAGCAGGTTTTGTTAGAAGAATTTCAGCTGGTGTTTATTCTTGGCTACCACTTGGCTATCGCACATTTAGAAAAATAGAGCAGGTAGTACGGCAAGAGATGGATAGCGCCGGATTTCAAGAGGTGCACTTTCCAGCTCTACTTCCAAAAGAGCCGTATGAATCAACAAATCGTTGGACAGAGTACGGTCCAGATTTATTTAGATTAAAAGATCGAAAAGGTAATGATTATTTATTAGGCCCAACTCATGAAGAGATGTTTACTTTAATGGTTAAAGGTGAGTTTTCTTCCTATAAAGATCTGCCACTATCTATTTATCAGATTCAAACTAAGTATCGCGATGAACCACGTCCTCGTAGTGGAATTATTAGAGGACGAGAGTTTGTAATGAAAGACTCGTATAGCTTTGATTTAGATGATGCTGGTCTTGAGGCTTCTTATAACAAGCACAGGCAGGCTTATATAAAAACCTTTGACCGATTAGGACTTAAGTACAACATTGTTTCAGCAATGAGTGGAGCGATGGGTGGATCAAAATCTGAAGAGTTTTTAGCACCTTGCCCAACTGGTGAAGATACTTATGTGCTTTGTAAGGCTTGTGGGTATGCTGCAAATGTTGAGGCGATGATTTGTAAAGTCACCCCTTACCAGGGCGAGAAAGTTGGTGCTATTGAACTACTTGATACACCTAATACCCCAACAATTGATTCTTTAGTTGAAATTTTAAATAAGAAGTATTCAGCTTCAATTACTGCTGCTAATACCTTAAAAAATGTATTACTCATGGCTGATGAAAAACCAATTGCAGTATTAGTACCAGGGGACCGCGAAGTTGATTTAAAGCGTCTTGGCGCTAACTTGCCAGAGGTTAAAGATTTAAGGTTATTTGAGGATGCAGATTTTGCTAAGTATCCAAAATTAGTTAAAGGATATGTTGGCCCACAAGATGCTAAAGCCCTTGGTGTGAGTGTTTATGCAGATCCAAGAGTTAGTCAAGATTCTGTTTGGGTTACTGGTGGAAATAAGAAAGATGTTCATGCTAGAAATGTTACTTGTGGGCGTGATTTTAAAGTCGAACATTATGTCGAGGCAGCTGAAGTTAAAGCAGGAGATAATTGTCCAAGCTGTGATAAGCCAGTAATTATTGATCGGGCAATTGAAATTGGTCATATATTTCAATTAGGAAAAAAATATGCCGAGGCCCTTGGCTTAACTGTTTTAGATAAAGAGGGTAAGCCAAAAGTAGTAACTATGGGTTCATATGGAATTGGTGTATCAAGGGCTGTGGCAGCTATAGCTGAACAAACTTATGATGAACTTGGATTATGTTGGCCAGCTGAAATTGCACCAGTTGATGTTCACATTGTTGCAACCGGGAAAGAAGATCAACCATTTGAAGTTGCTGAGCAGATTGCTAAGGATCTAGAGGCAAAAGGGTTAGAGGTTTTACTAGATGATCGCAGGGAGGCAAGTGCGGGAGTCAAATTTAAAGATGCAGAGCTAATTGGTGTTCCAAAGATAATAATTGTTGGTAAATCATTAGCAGATGGAAAAGTGGAGATAAGAGACCGTAAGTCATCAGATAAAGTTGAGGTTGCTTTAGCTGATGTGGTTAAAACACTAGTTAAGTAATTTATGAGTGTTGAAGTTTTAATTTTTCTAGCTCTTGCCTCAGGCTTTGCTGGCTTCGTAGATGCAATGGCTGGTGGCGGGGGACTTATTCAGTTACCAGCCTTACTAATTGGGTTACCAAATAAAGAGCTTCCATTAATTTTAGGAACAAATAAAGTTCCTTCAATTTTTGGCACAACAGCGGCAGCTCGTAATTACTTTAAAAATATTAAACCTGACATTCCATTAACAATTTCAATGATGGGACCAGCATTTATTGGTTCTATAACAGGTGCTGCTTTTGCAGCTGCTATTCCAAAAGATTTTTTCAAGCCATTTATTGTATTTTTATTAATTACTGTCGCCATTTATACTTGGCGAAAGCCAGCACTTGGTATGAATGAAAATCTTAAATTTACTCACAAAAAAAGATTGCTCTTTGTTGCATTAATCGGATTATTAATTGGTTTCTATGATGGCATCTTTGGACCTGGTACTGGAACCTTTTTAGTCTTTTTTCTAGTCTCAGGTATCGGTTATGCATTCTTAAAAGCATCTGCAACTGCAAAATTAGTTAACATCGCAACGAATGCGGGCGCCATATTAAGTTTTCAACTAACCGGACATATCTGGTGGCAATTAGGCTTACTGCTAGCTTTTGCAAATGTGGCGGGCGCAGTAATTGGCTCACGCCTTGCAATTAAAGGTGGATCGCCATTGGTTCGTAAAGTTTTTCTAGCTGTCATCTTCTTACTCATCGCTCGCGTTGCTTGGGATACATTTATAAGTTAAACTACTAACACAACTTAATATCGAAGAAGGAAAATATGGGAAAGAAAGAAGATATATCTGCGGCGATTACTCCCGCACTAGAGGCCCTCGGTTTTTACCTTGAGGATGTAACAATTATTTCTGCAGGGCGTCGAAGCATGCTCACAGTTATTGTTGATGGCGATACTCATTTATCTCTTGATCAAGTTACCTCTGCAACTAAAGCAATTGGTGAGATAGTAGAAAGTGTTCAAAGTTTGGGTGAAACCCCATTTACATTAGAGGTCACCTCACCTGGACTAGATCGCCCACTAACTAAGGTTCGTCACTGGCAAAAAAATATTAACAGGCTGGTAAAAGTTGTTTTATTAGATGGATCAGAAATTAAAGGAAGAATAAAAGATGTTAATGAAGTAAGTGCCACAGTTGATGAAAAAAATATTAATTATTCTGATATTAAGCGGGCAACTCTTGAAATTGAGTTTAAGCCGGTGACTAAGTGAGTGTTGATGTAGCAGCACTTAAAATACTTGCTGAAGAAAAAAAATTACCACTTGAGCGATTAATAAATGCAATTGAAAATGAGGTAGCTAAAGCTTATGCCGAGCTACCAGTTGCTAAGCCGCATGGGCGAGCAGTTTTAAATCGCCAAACTGGTGAGATCCTTATTTATATTCCATTACTTGGACCAGATGGTGATCGCATCGATACCGTTACCGATAATCCAGATGGTTTTGCAAAACTAGCTGATAAAACTGCGCGTAAGGTTATTAAAGAAAAAATGCGCGAAGCTAAAGATCTTGAGGTAGTTACAGAATTTTCTGGCTCCGTTGGTGATGTAATTGGTGGGATTGTGCAGCAGGGTAGGGATGCTGAAGTTATTTATGTAAGTTTAGGAAGAGTTGAAGGAAAAGTTCCGCCTGCTGAGCAAGTAAAAGGTGAGGTATATAAACATGGCGATCGAATTAAATGTTTTGTTGTAGATGTTAAGCAAGGTGAGAAAGGTCCGGAGGTAACACTTTCTAGAACCCACCCTGCATTTGTAAAAATGTTATTTGCATTAGAGGTTCCTGAAGTTAAAGAGCGAGTTGTAGATATTGTTGGAATTGCTAGAGAACCTGGAGCAAGAACTAAGTTATCAGTTAGAACACACCGAGCAGGAGTTAGCGCAAAAGGAGCATTAATAGGGCCGCAAGGTTCTAGAGCGCAAAATGTAATGAATGAATTAAATGGAGAAAAAATTGACATTATTGATTTCTCTGATGATCCAGCAACTTATGTTGCTAATGCGTTAGCGCCAGCTCGAGTTACATCAGTTGAAATTGTTGATTTAGAAAGTAAATCAGCCAAGGTAATAGTTCCAGACTTTCAATTATCACTTGCAATTGGCAAAGATGGCCAAAATGCCAGGCTGGCTGCTCGCCTTACCCAGTGGCGAATTGATATCCACCCAGATAATCCAGTGACTTCGATTAAGGCGGAAAACGTAGAGGGTGCGGTAGATATTTCTCCTGTTGAAGGGGCTTAGGGTAGAGTTGTCATGTTCAGTAAAAAGCTACGGCAACGCAGTTGTATCGCTTGTCGAGGCTTAGATAACCGAACAGATTTGATTCGCACGGTTCTAGTCGGCAATGAAATAAAGGTCGATTTAAATCATCGAATGCCTGGTCGGGGAGCATGGCTTCACAGCAAATGTTTTCTGGTAGCAGTTGAGCGAAAAGCTTTTAATCGTTCCTTCAATTATGAGGGGCAGATTAAAGTGAAAGAGTTAGAAGATTACTTAAAAAACTTAAGTAATTAATTCAAAGTATGGAGCGAGCGAGAATGACACTCTAATGAGCACTGCAAGATTATGAGTAGGTCTATTTAGGTTCGCACGTAACTAACGTCGGGCCAGGAGAAGGAGAAGTGTGGCCAAGGTCCGCGTTTATGAATTAGCTAAAGAGTTAGGGCTTGAAAGTAAAGAGCTACTAGCAAAGTTAGTAGAGGTCGGCGAATTCGTTCGATCTGCATCATCAACAGTTGAAGCACCAGTTGTGCGAAAGTTGATGGATAAATTTCCTGATTTAATGCCGGCTGAAGCTGCGCCGAAAGCAAAGAAAGCACCTGCTAAAAAAGCGGCTGCAAAGATAACTGTAAAAGTTGAAGACCTTCCTCCTGAGCTACAACAAATGATTGAAGATGCCACACCAATTACAAAACCAGTAGTACCTCCTCGCGCAGCTAATAATCCTTTTTCAACAACACCTAACGCAGCATCTGCTGGCAGTTCTATGCCAAGACCGCCACGTGCTGGAAATAATCCATTTAGTTCAGGTAGCGGTGCAAGCCGTCCACCTGCAAGACCAATTCGTCCAGGTGAAGCAGGACGCACACCAGGAAAAATACAACCAGGACAACGTCCGCCAATGTCAGGTGCACGTCCTGGTTCAGTACGCCCAGGTTTTGCTGCACGTCCGCCACAAAGTAATCCACGTCCAGCAAATGCTGCTGGTAGTTCACGTCCAACAACTGGTTCATCTCCTTATCGCTCACCATCTGCATCACCAACTGGTTCACCATTTGGCGGTAAAGGCGGAGGTCGTCCACCACAAAGAGGTGGGGCTGCAGGTGCTTTTGGTAAAGGCGGAAAAGGTAAAGGAAAAAATAGAGGACAAAAGAGTAAAAAAGAAAGACGCGAAGATTTTGAAAATTTACCAGCACCACAATTAGGTGGCGCAGTTGTTCCCAGGGGCGACGGTAAAACTGTAGTTCGCATGAGGCGCGGTGCAACACTGATGGATTTTGCTGAAAAAATTAGCGCAGATCCGGCCGCATTAGTTTCAGCCTTATTTCATTTAGGTGAGATGGTTACCGCAACTCAATCAGTTGATGAAGATACCTTCACATTACTTGGCGCAGAGCTAGGTTTCATCATTCAAATCGTAAGTCCTGAGGATGAAGACCGTGAGTTACTTGAAGAGTTTGATATTAATTTAGAGCAAGAGTTAGCTCAGATTGATCCAGAGGATCTAGTAGTGCGCTCGCCAATTGTCACAGTAATGGGACATGTTGATCATGGTAAGACCAGGTTGTTAGATGCAATTAGATCTACTGAGGTTGTTAAGTCAGAGGCTGGTGGCTGTCTCTTATACACATCTGACGCTGCCG
>OFQC01000050.1_pt1 | contig 10648 bp, 10 predicted proteins | sample 1542751 | NCBI WGS metagenome assembly OFQC01 (sample SAMN05442523, study PRJEB24371) | freshwater metagenome | isolation source: Freshwater Lake | place: Canada: Niagara | collected 2012-08-09
ATAATATAGAGGGTAATAAAAATAAAGATAAGCCGCGAAGTAGGTAGTAAAAGAAAAGAAGTTTTCTAGGATCAATTCGATCAGTTAGATAACCAGATGAGATTGTGCCCACCACATCAAATACACCAATTAATGCCAACAAACTAGCAGCTGTTACCTGGGGCATTCCATGATCATGAGCTGCTGGAATAAAATGTGTGCCAATTAATCCACTAGTTGAAAGTCCGCAAATAAAGAATGAGCCAACTAAATACCAAAAATTTCTAACCTTGCTGGCATCTTTAAGTGCCTGGATTGCATTCTTAGCCGCATTACCTTTTTGTAACACTGGTGGTTGCCAATCATCAGCTGCCCCATATGGCTTGGAGTTAACACTTTGTGGATCCTCTTTTAAAAAGAAATAAATCAACGGAACCATTAAAAAAGCACCGATTGAAACCATTAATGAAGAGGCGCGCCAACCTGGATCTTGCGCAAGTCTTGCCAAACTTGGCAAGAAAACTAATTGACCAGATGCTCCTGCTGCAGTTAAAACTCCAATTACTAAACCACGCCTTTTAACAAACCATCTATTTGCAATAGTTGCCGCAAAGACCAATGCCATCGAACCTGTACCAACTCCAACAACGACACCCCAAAGCAACATCAGGTGCCAACTTTGACTCATCCAAATTGTTAGAAATGCGCCAATACCAATCACAGTTAGTGCGCCCATCACCACTTTGCGCACGGTAAAGCGATCCATTAAGGCAGCAGCAAAGGGAGCGGTTAATCCATAAAGTAAAACATTTATTGCAATGGCGGCAGAGATTACATCGCGGCGCCAGCCAAACTCCTCCTCCAGTGGCAAAATTAAAACAGAGGGTGCACTTCTAAAACCTGCGGTAGCAAATAATGTGCCAAAGGTAATACCGGCAACTATCCAAGCTGGGTGGATTTTTTGTTTCATTAATTAGCCAGGTATTTATTTAAAAATTCTCGCTCGTTTTCATTAATTGGCCGAGATTTTCTGCTTCCTAAATCAATCATTACCTGCACAGTTTTCATCTTGGCATAAACCACAGCACCTTTTACTACCTCATAGCCCATCACAAAGGATGAGTTTCCAATACTTTCTACCCATAAATTAAGATCATAAAAAGAGCCACCATCAGTAATTGGCAATAAATAATCAACCTCACCTCTAGCTACAACCATCTCAATTAATGCTGAGCCCTCTTTGTTCTCAGCAAATTGTGAGTAGCCCCATTCAAAGCGGGCCTCTTGTGCGTAGGTTAAGTACTTTGCATTATTAACATGACCGAATGCATCTAGATCATCCCAGCGAACAAATGCTTTATGTGTGTACTTCATTATTACCTCTTAATTACCTAGTTAACTTACGGTAAGTAGCACGGTGTGGGCGGGCGGCATCAATGCCTAGGCGAGCAATCTTATTCTCTTCATAGCTTTCAAAGTTACCTTCAAACCAAAACCACTTTGATTCACCTTCATAGGCAAGTATGTGAGTAGCAACTCGATCTAGAAACCAGCGATCATGGGAGATCACAACAGCGCAACCAGGAAACTCAAGTAAAGCATTCTCAAGTGAACCAAGTGTGTCAACATCTAAATCATTAGTTGGCTCATCAAGAAGTAATAAATTACCGCCTTGTTTAAGAGTGAGAGCTAGATTTAATCTATTTCGCTCACCACCTGATAAGACGCCAGCCATTTTTTGTTGATCAGGTCCTTTAAAACCAAAGGCTGATACATATGCCCTACTTGGCATCTCAACATTTCCAACCTTTATAAAATCAAGACCATCTGAGACAACCTCCCAAAGAGATTTCTTTGGATCAATACCACCGCGAGATTGATCAACGTATGAAATCTTTACCGACTCACCAACTTTTACTTCACCTGAATCAGCTTTTTCCATTCCTAAAATTGTCTTAAACAATGTTGTTTTACCAGCGCCGTTTGGCCCAATTACGCCAACAATTCCATTGCGAGGTAGTGTGAAAGATAGATCATCAATAAGGATTCGATCATCAAAACCTTTAACTAGATTTTTACTCTCCACCACAATATCGCCAAGTCTTGGTCCTGGTGGAATTTGAATCTCTTCAAAATCTAACTTACGAGTTTTATCAGCTTCAGCTGCCATCTCTTCATAACGAGTGAGCCGTGCTTTAGATTTAACTTGGCGCCCTTTTGCATTCATTCGCACCCACTCAAGCTCTTCTTTTAATCGCTTAGCGCGCTTAACATCTTTTTGTCCTTCAACCTTCATACGAGCTTCTTTAGTTTCTAAATAGGTTGTGTAATTTCCTTCATACGGATAAGCACGTCCGCGATCTAACTCTAAAATCCACTGCGCAACATTGTCTAAAAAGTATCTATCGTGAGTGATTGCAACAACAGTTCCTTCATATTTACTTAAATGTTGTTCAAGCCACAAAACAGATTCTGCATCTAGATGATTTGTTGGCTCATCAAGGAGTAATAGATCAGGTTTTTGTAGAAGTAATTTACATAAAGCAACACGGCGGCGCTCACCACCTGATAACACCTTCACAGCTTCGGGCGGTGGGCAACGAAGTGCGTCCATTGCTTGTTCTAATTGTGAATCTAAATCCCAAGCATTGCGGTGATCTAATTGCTCTTGCAGAGTTCCCATCTCAGCTAGCAACTTATCGTAATCAGCATCTGGGTTTGCCATCTCTTCACTTATTGCATTAAATCTATTTAATAAACCAATGGTTTCAGCCACACCCTCTTGCACATTTTCTAAAACATTTTTATCTTCATTAAGTGGTGGCTCTTGTAATAAAATACCGACGGTATAACCAGGTGAAAGATATGCCTCACCATTTGATGGTTGTTGAATACCAGCCATGATCTGTAGCACCGTTGACTTACCAGCACCGTTAGGCCCAAGCACACCAATTTTGGCGCCAGGTAAGAACATCAAGGTGACGTCATCAAGAATTACTTTCTCACCATGCGCCTTGCGCGCCTTTTTCATCGTGTAAATAAACTCAGCCATAGAGGCAAACCTTACCTGTTGTGATCGGTAGACTTATCCTCGTAAAGCACTAAATGCGCCTGTAGCTCAGTCGGATAGAGCGAATGCCTTCTAAGCATTAGGTCGCAGGTTCGATTCCTGCCAGGCGCGCACTACTTAAGAATCAAATCCCAAACCAAGTCGGTCTAATAACTTCAGCCATAAATTACGTTTTCCTTCATTTTTATCAGCCCTAGTAATTGACCATTGGGTAAGCCTGATAAATAAAAATCTAAATGGCTCTGGTGGAAATGGAATTGGTTTGTGTTTAACCATAGACAATTCCGTTGCTTCACTTTCAATACCATCTAATAAATCCAGCATGGTGGATGCACCAAATCTAGTTGTAGCAACACCAAGGCCTGTGTAACCAAGTACGTAGGCAACTTTGCCATCAAAATCAGTTCCCCAAAATGGTGAAAACCTTGAGCAGGTATCAATTGCCCCACCCCATCCATGGGTAAATTTAATTCCAGCTAATTGTGGAAATGTTTTAAAGAAGTTTGTTGCAAGCCTGGCATAAGTAAGAGGACTAGTTTCATACTCAGTTCTAACCTTGCCAGCGTAGTTATAAATTGCATCATAACCACCCCATAAAATCTCATTCTCTTTAGTTAACCGGTAGTAGTGGAACTGATACCCAGCATCGGATAATCCCTCTCTACCTTTCCAGCCAATACTTTCTAACTGCTCAGCAGTTAATGGCTGCGTTACTAATTGAAAGTCATAAACTGCAATTACATACTTTTTCACACTCTTAACAAGGGGCGTGTAGATATTGGTGGCCAGAGCCACCTTATTTGCTCTAATTGATCCATAGGCACTTTTAACAATTATTTGCTCACCATCTTGGATTAACTCCTCAACTTTAGAGTTTTCATAAATCTTTACGCCAAGGGAGAGACAAACCTTCTCTAGTCCCCAAACTAATCTGGCCGGATCAACTAAGGCTGTGCCATCATGATCAAAGAGTGCTCCCTCATAAATTGGTGATTTAACCAGCGCTCTTATTTCCTCTTTGCTTAATACCTCAACTTGATCACCAGTCTTATTTCTAGCAACTGCTTCCTCTTTTAAACCAGCCATCTGCCATGGGGCAACTGCAACTCGTAGCTCACCATTTCTTTCAAAATCACAATCAATCTTGTATTTCTTTATTGTCTCCTCAATCGCGTCAAGATTTTGCCTACCTAATTTTTCAATAGTTACCATCTCATTGGCAAAGCGGGTGTAACCATTAACAAAACCATGAGTGAGAGAGCCATTACAAAAGCCGCCATTACGTCCTGAGGCGCCATTGCCAGTCTCTCACGTTGTTCAATTATTACTACCTCACGCTTTGGATCTCGCTCTTTAGCAAGAAGAGCTGTCCAAAGACCGGTGTAACCGGCGCCAACAATACAAAGATCAGTTTCTATTTCACTGGTAAGGGATGAATGAGAGTCAGGCTCTAATGGATCTGCATCTAACCAATAGAGTGCTGGCTGAAGATCAGATAATGAATTAAGAACAATTGGATTAATGGCTGGCATGGGCTGACTCCGGTGTGAACCGGATTCCACCCCTTTGCATAATTATCAGTGGCCCGGGTCCTCCGGAGTCCACACCCATAACGCAGATCTTTATCTAGCAATCTGTTTTTCGTCACAGTTACATCTTTATCTTACTCTAACTAAAGAGTTAAAACCAAGAACAAACCAATTTTAAGCATAAAAAATCCCCCGCACTCTAGGAGTGTGCGGGGGATTTCTTTTTTACTTATTTACTTGATCTTTGCAATCTGAGACATTGCTTTGTCGTATAAAGGACCAGTAATTTGTGCATATCCCTTTTCTGGGAATTTAGCTGGACACTTTTGTAGCATGTATGTGTGCCACTCAGCAACGATCTTTTGAGTAGCAGCGTCTTTCTTAGCAGCTTCTGGATATACCAAGCCATAAGAAGCAGTAGCTACTGGATAAGCACCTGAAATTGACTTCTTGTAATCAGCTGTAAGGCTTCCATTAGCTTCAATAGTTCCGCCACCTAAAAATGCTGAGGTACCAGCAGCAGTAGGAGCAATAAACTCACCAGCAGCGTTTCGAATATTTGCTACAGGTAATTTATTATCAGTTGCCCAGCTAACCTCACCATATCCAATACCGCCAACTTTACCCTTAACACCGGCTGCAACTAAAGCTGAACCTGATGCGCCTTGGAAGTTAAAGAAGGTTGAGATGTTATTTGGTGTGGAGTTAGCAAAAGTTCCACTCGCTGTCTTTGGCCATAATCTTTCATTTGTTCCAGCGTTAGCACCTTTTAGAAACTTACCAAATTGCTCAGATGTTCCTGATGAGTCAGTACGGTAGTAAACAGTAATTGGTTGCTTTGGTAGATCAATATTTACTACCTTCTCAGAAGTACTAGCAATGACTGGCTTACCCTTTTTATCTAATAATGGAACAGTCTTTGTTACATTCTTGCCACCAACCTTGGTGGTTACTTTCTTTGTCTTGTATGTAACAGTCTTTACTGTGCGCTCATTATCTGCAGCAATAAGCTTGTCATCCCAGTTAGTAATATAACCAGAGAAGATCTGAGCAAGTGTTGCTTCACTTAGATAAATTGACTCTTTAACTGTTGGAAGATTGTACATAATTGCAATTGGAGCTGCATAAACTGGTGCATACTCTAAGTGAGCAGGGAAATCTGATGTGTAAACAGAATCTGATGCAGCAAAATCAACTAGATTTTTTGTGAAGTCAGTACGACCTTTTCCTGAACCACCTGCGGTGTAATTTACGGTGTGGCCAGTATCTTTTGTAAACTCTACTTTACAAACATCAATTAGTGGTTGAGCGAATGTTGCACCGCTACCATTAATCTGACCAGCAAAAGCTGGTGATGATGATAAAACTAATGCGGCTGTGGCAATTACGGTAACTGCCAATTTTCTTTGTAACTTCATTATTCCCCCTTGAAGTAATCGGTGAGTGAAAACTACTTAGGCCAGGAGAACTCGAGACTCATATCAGGTAAACATATGATGTTAGTTAAGTTAACAATTGGTAACGAAATTAACCAAATCTTCCAGAGACATAATCCTCGGTTCGCTTCTCCTTTGGATTAGTAAATATCTCAGAAGTTGATGAGCTTTCAATTAATCGACCTGGGCCGCCATCTGATAAGAAGAAGCCTGTGTAATCAGAGACGCGTGCTGCCTGCTGCATATTGTGAGTAACAATCACAATACTGATGCTAGAGGCCAACTCTCTAATGGTTTCCTCAATTCGAAGTGTTGATCCTGGATCAAGAGCTGAGCAAGGCTCATCCATTAGAAGAACTTGTGGATTTACTGCAAGTGATCTGGCAATACATAAGCGCTGTTGCTGCCCACCTGATAACGCTCCGCCATACTCATCTAATCGATCTTTAACTTCATCCCAAAGACCTGCTCTTCTTAGGCAACTCTCGAGTAACTCATCTGCATTTTCAATTTTAATTTGAGCAAGTTTTAGCCCAGATAAAACATTCTCTTTAATCGTCATCGATGGGAATGGATTTGGTTTCTGAAATACCATTCCTACCTTTAATCTAATCTTTGTAACATCAACTCCTGGATCATAAACATCTTTGCCATCTAGAATTACTTCACCAGCAAGAGCTGCAGTTGGAATAAATTCATGCATCCGGTTAAGAATTCGAATAAATGTAGATTTACCACAACCTGATGGGCCAATTAGCGCGGTTACTGTGCCAGAGAAGAAATCCATTGAGATATCTTCAAGTACATGTTTTTTACCAAACCATGCATGAATTCCTTTTGCGGTAAGGCCAGTTAAACCAGCAATCGGCTTACCTACCTTGGCAGTTCTTGCCGCGGCAACATCTGCTAGTGAGTGAGTGGCAACTCTGCGATCTTGCGCTGAGCTACTCTTTTGCCCACTCTCCGGCTTTCCTGTTAACTGACTCATATTTTCCTTTCGCTCATTGGGAGTTTCTGGTGAATTCTCATTACTCATTTTTTCCTACTTCCTTTAGCTGCTCCAAAATATCTAGCCAGTGCAAAAAATATGAAGACAATAACCATTAATACAAATACGCCCTGCCAAGCTCTACTAATAGCATTTTCACTTCCGATAAGTAGATTTTTCCAAACATAGTAAGGAAAAGCTGACATATTTCCTTGCGTAGGGTTTAAATTAATTGCATCAGCGCCACCAATTGTTAGAAGTAAGGGCGCAGTTTCACCGACTACTCGAGCTATTCCTAGAATTACCGCTGTAATTAACCCACTCCTTGCTGCTGGTATGACCACCATGGCAACTGTGCGCCACTGGGTAGCACCTAAAGCTAAACCAGCTTCACGAAGATCACTTGGAATAAGTTTTAATACCTCTTCAGAGGTTCTAGCCACAGTTGGAATCATTAAAACTGTTAACGCAAAGGCACCGGCTATGGCGCTATATGCATTTCCTAACTGCACCATCCAGACCGCGAAAATAAATAATCCAGCAACAATTGATGGCACACCACTCATTGCTTGTACGAAAAATCTAACTAGTCCAGCAAATCGACCTTTAACTTCAACTATATAAAGCGCGGTTAAAATACCAATTGGTGTGGAGAGCACGGTTGCAAAGGTAACGATGTAGGCAGTTCCAATCACCGCATGTATTAATCCACCCTCAGTTAGTTCAGATTCTGAGGCTGTTTGTGACATATCTTGAGTGAACATTGCACCTGGTGATAATTGTGAAGCACCTAATCTGATAATTTCATATAAAACTGAAGCTAAAGCGATAATGACAAATGATGCCGCAATATAAACCAATACTGTGGTGGAGGAATTTACCGCAGCCTTACGATCTTTTTTGATCCAGCTAACTGCTGTAGCAGTAATTATTGACATAAAAATTAATGTCAAAGCAAATCCTAATTTACCTTTTAATGGTGAAAAGCCAACAATTGCCAAGGTTGCAACAACTGTAAATAACGCCCCAAGTAAATCAGTAATTAAGTCTTTTGGAGTTAGCTTCCAAGGATGCTCTGGCTTAACCAGCAAGACACTTTGGCTCATTTTTACTCTCTCGCCGTCTTATTAATAATAGCGTTGGCTAGAAAGTTAACCGCTAAGGTAACTAAAAATAGAACAAAGCCGGCTGCCATTAATGCTTGTAATTCAACTCGATCAGCTTCCCCGAATTTATTAACGATCATAGATGCCACTGACCCACCAGCGCTTAGTAAAACTTCAATTCGAATGTCATAAACTAAGTTAAGTACTGTGTAAACAGCAACTGTTTCACCAAGGGCTCGGCCTAAACCAAGCATGGCGCCACCAATCACACCACCGCGACCATAAGGAATTACCACCGCTTTAATCATTGACCACTTAGTAGCGCCGAGTGCGTACGCTGCCTGGATTCGCTCTAGCGGAGTTTGTGCAAATACTTCCCGTGCTACCGCTGTCACGATTGGTGTAATCATGATTGCTAACACTAAGCCTGCAATAAAAGGTGATCTAGTAAATACTGGTGCTGGCATATCAAAGAATGGAATAAAGCTAAAGTACTTGTGAATTAATTTAGCCCAGTACTCTGCATGCGGCATTAAAACAAAGTAACCCCATAATCCGTAAACAATTGATGGGATTGCTGCCATTACATCAACTACTACCACCATTGGTTTTTTTAGCCACTGCGGTGCGTAATAAGATAAAAACAATGCGGTACCAACTGCAATTGGCACACCCATAATCATCGCTAAAATTCCAGTAACAATTGTTCCGTAAAGCATTGCGCCAACTCCATAAGCTGCAGGTTGACCTTCCTCCGGTATGGCGTCCACCCAATCAAAGCCAGTTATGAATCCCAGGCCAGCTGCTCGTATTGCTTCAAAGCCGTTATAAACTAAGAAAAATCCAATTAAACCTAAAAGTGCTAATGAAAATAAGCCACCAGATGTAACTACACCCCTAAATACTTTGTCAGTAAATCTTGGCTGGGTGGTTATTACTCTAGGTATTGGCGCACTCTTTGCCTGTGGAAGAGTGGTAGTCATAGAGGAATAATGCTGTGCTGTGAGTTTATTTATGAGGACGCAGGGTTAAAACAAGGTGAACGAGAGGTGAAATCACACGGGCAGGTGACCCAATAGGCTTAACCCATATGAGCGCAGATCTTCCAAACATAATCTGGGTCGATTGTGAGATGACCGGGCTAGATATTCAAAATGATGCCCTAGTTGAGATTGCAGTCCTAGTAACTGATGCCCAACTAAATGTATTAGGCACCGGAGTTGATCTAGTAATTAAGTGTGATCCGGAGAAATTAGCTAACATGCAACAGGTTGTAATAGATATGCATACAAGCTCTGGACTTATTAAAGAGATCCCAAATGGGACAACTTTAGATAAAGCAGATGAGGCGATCATCGCCTATCTAAAAAAATACGCACCTGCCGAAGGTAAATCACCACTGGCTGGTAACTCTGTCTATGTTGATCGAGCCTTTATCGCTAGAGATCTACCCCTATTAAATAAGTATCTGCATTATCGAACTATTGATGTCTCAACCATTAAAGAGTTAGCAAGAAGGTGGCACCCTAAAACCTACTTCTCAGCCCCTGCTAAAGATGGAAATCATCGAGCACTCGGTGATATCAGAGACTCAATTGCAGAGCTTGATTACTACCGCAGCGCAATATTTCTTCCCTAACCAGGCAGTAATTAATAGGTAATTAATAGGTATAAATAAGTAGCAGATATTTGCCGTATCATTGCCTTTGCAAAACATGGTGGGCGTAGCTCAGCTGGTAGAGCACCCGGTTGTGGTCCGGGATGTCGCGGGTTCGAGCCCCGTCGCTCACCCCACTAATTTGGCAAAGAGTTAGCAATTAATTACACATAGGAGAAAGCAATGAAGCCGATGATCTTTGATGTTGTAATTGAGATTCCTGCAGGCTCTCGTAATAAGTATGAGATCGATCATGAGACAGGTCAGATTAGATTAGATCGAATGCTCTTCACATCAACTCGTTATCCATATGATTACGGCTTTGTTGAAAACACATTATCACTCGATGGTGATCCACTAGATGCTCTCGTAATGCTGGACGAACCAACATTTCCAGGATGTGTGGTCTCATGCCGAGTAATTGGCATGCTGCGAATGAGTGATGAAGCGGGTGGGGATGATAAATTACTTTGCGTTGCAGCAGGTGATATCAGAAAAGATTATTTAACTAATATCTCAGATCTACCAAGCTTTGAGCTTGAAGAAATAAAACACTTCTTTCAGGTCTATAAATCACTAGAACCAAACAAAGTGGTCCACGGTGGTGATTGGGTTGATCAAAAGGCAGCAGAGGATGAAATAAACGCCTCCTATAAGCGTTATAAAAAGTAGTAATAAATAGGAAACCTAACTCCGAATTTACCTTTAGTAAATCGCTGATAGGGTCGGGCAGTAATAAAAAGCCGGGTTGTTAGCTCAGTTGGTAGAGCAGGTGACTCTTAATCACCGGGTCGGGGGTTCGAATCCCTCACAACCCACTTACAAGCGTGAGTGAGACTGACTAACTACTCTAAAAAGTCGTAAGACTCGATGAGTATGAATC
>OFQC01000053.1_pt1 | contig 10227 bp, 8 predicted proteins | sample 1542751 | NCBI WGS metagenome assembly OFQC01 (sample SAMN05442523, study PRJEB24371) | freshwater metagenome | isolation source: Freshwater Lake | place: Canada: Niagara | collected 2012-08-09
CCATGAATCTAGATATGAGGCGATGAAAGTTTCCCTAAGGGGAGTGGTTGAACCGATATTAGCTTCAGGTTCAACTGTAATTGCCGGCCTCTTAGTCCTATTACTCAGTGATCTATCTGGTAACCGTGGACTTGGCCCAGTTGGTGCAATCGGTGTGGCAGTATCAATGATTACTGTATTAACTTTTCTACCAGCACTGCTATTAGTTTTTGGTCGATGGATATTTTGGCCAAAAATTCCAAGATTTGATGATGTAGATGAGCAGCTAAGCGGTACTTGGGCAAAAATTGGTAATGCGGTTGAGCGAAATCCAAAACGAATCTGGATATCAACAGCGTTACTTTTAGTGATATTTGCGGGTTTTTCCTTCACTCTAAAGGCGGATGGGTTAGCAAATACTGAAGCATTTACAAAAAGGACTGATTCAGTAATTGGACTAGAACGCCTTGGTGAACATTTTCCAAGTGGTGAAGGTTTACCGGTTGAGATTGTGGTGAACGAGAGTGATGTAACACGAGCTACCGACGCATTATTAACTGTTAAAAATATTGCATTTGTTGAACCAGTTGTTGCTGGACAAAAAATTCCAGGCGCCCCTACACCACCAGTTAAGGTGGTAGATGGACAGGTATTACTAAATGCTACTTTAAAAGTAGCCCCTGACTCTGTAGAAGCTAGAAATACTATTCCCTTGATTAGAGAAGCAGTACACGCGGTCGATAAAGGCATTCTTGTTGGCGGTGGAACGGCAGTTCAGTATGACACCGATGTAGCATCCCGTAATGATAATCGAGTAATTATTCCGATCGTATTGATAATTATTGGAATTATTTTAGGCTTACTATTACGAAGCATCTTAGCTGCGGCATTACTTTTACTAACTGTAGTACTTTCATTTATGGCCACTCTTGGTGTCTGTCAATTAGTCTTTGATAACATATTTAATTTCAAAGGCGCTGATGCTTCATTCCCATTGTTTGCCTTTATCTTTTTAGTTGCACTAGGTATCGATTACAACATCTTCTTAATGACAAGAGTTAGAGAAGAGTCGTTAAAGTTGGGAACGCGTAAGGGAGTAATAAAAGGATTAACCGTAACTGGTGGTGTGATTACTTCTGCTGGAGTTGTATTAGCTGCAACATTCGCAGTACTTGGTGTTCTACCACTTGTTCCCTTAGCACAACTTGGCTTTGCAGTCGCATTTGGAGTATTACTCGATACCATCATTGTTAGATCATTACTTGTTCCAGCGCTGGTTCATCAGATAGGACCAAAGATTTGGTGGCCTTCAAAGTTACAACATGAACGTAAGTAGTACTATTTCTAAATGGCTCTTCGTGTTGGTATTGCAGGTTATGGGCTTGCTGGGCGCTATTTCCATGCCCCGCTTCTAAAAGGCGTTGGTTTTGATGTTGTTGGGGTACTTACTAAAAATCCAGAGAGAAAAAAGGCTGCGGAATCTGATTTTCCTGCAGTAGGTGTTGTAGAAAATATTGAACAACTTCTGGAGTTAGATTTAGATTTGCTAGTAGTTGCTTCAGCAAATAATGCACATGCTAGCCAAGCAATCACAGGATTAAAGGCAGGCGTACCTGTTGTCATCGAAAAACCAATGGGAAGAACACTTAAAGAAACTGAAGAGATAATTCAAGTGTCAAAGCAATTTAATACCCCTGTCACAACTTACTTTAATCGTAAGTGGGATAGCGATGCTTTAACTATTAAGAAAATCATTAAAGAGGGAGTAATTGGAAATATATTTAGATTAGAATCTAGATTTGAACGTTTTAGAGAGATAATAAATCCCGAATCTTGGCGAGAGAATCAAAATGCGAGTGAGGGTGGCGGTAATTTACTAGATCTGCAGCCACACCTACTATCAACTGCATTAGATTGGTTTGGTCCAGCAGAGTTAGTTTCATCTTCAATTAATTCAATTCGTGGTGGAGCAGATGATGATACTGTTTTGGTTTTAAAGCATGCATCTGGTGTTGACTCTTATTTATCTGCAAGCACTATCATTGGTTCGCCTGGCCCAAGAATTAGATTAATCGGCGATAAAGGTGCACTAATTATTAGTGATTTAGATCCACAAGAGACAATGCTGCGAAATGGGCTTTATCCAAAGGGTGGAGTCTGGGGGGAAAGTACAAAAAGTAAGGCTTTCATTCATCGTGGTGATGAAATTACGGAGTATCAAAGTGTTGATGGAAATTATGCACAATTTTATGTTCAAGTTAAAGAAGCTTTATCTGGTGGAAGTTGGCCAGTTTCTACAGATGAAGCATTAAGTGTTGCAAAAATTATTGACTTAGCAAGGCTAAATTCAATTAGATAGTAATTTTTAAAATTAATCTACTAAAGCGGTAAGTGCTGCAGACACATGTGGATAAGCAAATTCAAATTTATTATCCATTAATACCTGCGGGATTACTTTTTTAGAACCTAAGACCTCGGTAGAAAAACCGCCCAAGACTGCCCGCAGGGCAAAGGCTGGGGCAGGAAATATTGCAGGGCGCTTCATAGCGAGAGCTAATGCGGCTGTGAACTCTTGATTAGTTACAGCATTAGGGGAAGTCAAGTTAACTGCGCCTTCAATCTTTGAGTTCATTAAAAATAGCATTGCTCTAATTTGATCATGCAATGTTATCCAAGACCACCACTGCTTACCTGAGCCTAATTTTCCACCGAACCCAAATTTAAATAACGGAATCATTCTTCCTAAGGCTCCACCGGTTGGATCTAGTACTAATCCAGTTCGTAACTTAATGGTTCTAACACTTGGAGCAAGATCAGCAACAGCCTCCCACTCACGGCAAACGATTGATAAGAAATCATCACCGCCACGATCTGTTTCAGTAACAGATCGATTTCCAGTCTCACCGTAGTAACCGATGGCGCTAGCAGAAATAAATACTTCAGGTTGTAATTTCTCACATGCGGCTGCAATTGTGGTTGTACCAAGTAAGCGCGAGTTTAATATTTGAGAACGGTAAGCAGCTGACCATCTTTTGTCACCAACTCCTGCGCCAGCTAAATGAAATACCGCATCAACACCCTCTAAAGAGGCAAGATCAATTTCACCTTTAATTGGATCCCAACTGACTTCATCTGCAGTTCTAGGTGATCGCCTTACTAGTTTTTTTACCTGATAGCCATCAAGTCTTAGTTGGCCAACTAGTGCGCTTCCAATTAAGCCAGAGGCCCCGGTTACTGCGATTGAAGTAATCTTTGGCAAATTACAAACCTAAATCAGATTCGAAGCGACCCTCTTCTAATCTTTCTTTTAGTGTTACTAAAAAGCGGGCAGCATCTGCGCCATCAACGACTCGATGATCATAAGAGAGAGCTAAATAAACCATTGAACGAATTGCAATAGTTTCGCCCCCATCAGTGTCTTTCACAACTGTTGGTCTTTTAACCACGGCGCCTAAACCTAGAATTGCTACCTGTGGTTGATTAATTATCGGTGTATCAAATAGCGCCCCACGTGATCCAGTATTAGTAATAGTAAAGGTGCCACCACCTAGTTCATCTGGTGTTATTTTATTTTCTCTAGTGCGAGAGGCCACCTCTGAGATTCGTCGCGCAATGCCACCCATGTTTAAATCACCAGCATCTTTTACTACTGGTACTAATAATCCACGTTCAGTATCTACAGCAACACCTAAGTGTTCAGCGCCATGATAAGTAATCTGATCACCTTCAACTGATGAGTTTAAAACTGGGTGTTGCTTTAATGCCTCACATACTGCAACAGCAAAAAATGGCAAAAAGGTTAACTTAACCCCTTCTCTAGCTTCAAAAGATGCCTTAGCAGCGATACGCAGACGATCGATCTTTGTTACATCAACTTCAACAACTGTAGTTAATTGAGCAGAAATCTTTAATGACTCAACCATTCGATCAGCAATTACCTTACGCAACCTTGACATTGAAACAGTTGTGCCTCGAAGTGGTGAAACAGCAATTGGCCCCGATTGAGAAGTTGAAGTAGGTGTGTAATTAGATTGAGTTGAAGATAGAGAAGTGGCAGTAGGTGTAGCAGCAGCTCTAGGAGCGGCAGCTAAAATATCTTCCTTACGAATTCGCCCGCCAACACCAGTTCCAGTAATTGTGGAAAGATTAACGCCAGCTTCAGCAGCAAGTTTTCTAACAATTGGTGTCACATAAGCATCATCTGATCTTGTTGTATTTACCTGTGCACTCATAACTGGGGCAGGGGCAACAACGGGAGCAGATGCAACTGGTGCTACGGCTACCGGTTTTTGTACAACCGGAGCTGCTACAACTGGTGCTACTGCTACCGGTTTTGGTTCAACAACAGGAGCGGCTGCAGCAACTGGCGCAGGTGCGGCAGCTTTTGTAGGGGATGAAGATTCATCAATTACAGCAAGTTCTGCGCCAACTGCCACAGTTGAATCAACTTGGACAATAATTTTTTGTAGTACTCCTGCAACTGGAGATGGAATCTCAGTATCAACTTTGTCGGTAGAAACTTCTAATAAAGGTTCATCAACTGCAATTTGATCGCCCTCTTTTTTAAGCCAACGGGTAACAGTTCCTTCAGTTACTGATTCACCAAGTGCTGGCATAGTTATTGAAAATGTCATATTTATTTTCTCCTAACCATGAGCATGTAGTGGCTTACCGGCCAGGGCTAAGTGTGCCTCACCCATTGCCTCAGACAAGGTTGGATGGGCATGAATGTGTTGGGCAACATCGCTTGCATCTGCTTCCCAGTTATAAATTAACTGTGCTTCAGCTAAAAGCTCACCGACTCGAGAGCCGACCATATGTATTCCCAAGATTGGTCCATTCTTCTTCGCAACTAATTTCACTGATCCAGCGGTCTTTAAGATATTAGCCTTTCCATTTCCAGCCAAATCATAATTTAATTCAACTACATCATGCCCAGCTGCCTTAGCAGCTGCGGTGGTAAGGCCAACGGATGCCACCTCAGGCTCAGAGTAGGTAACACGAGGAACACCATCATAATTAATTGCCCTTGGCTTTAAACCAGCGATCTCTTCAGCCACCAGAATTCCTTCAGCAAAACCAACATGGGCTAATTGCAGAGTCGGTATTAAATCTCCAACTGCCCAGATACCTGCCACATTTGTTCGGCATTTATCATCTACTAATACATAGCCGCGATCCATCTTTATGCCAGCTTCTTCATAACCTAAGCCAGAAGATACTGGTCCACGACCAACTGCTACTAATAAGATCTGCGCACTAAATTTTTTACCATCTTCTAAAGTAATTGTTACATCTTTCTTACCGCGTTCAGCAGATTTAAACTTAACACCAAGCTCAAAATTAATACCACGTTTTCTAAATGCCCGCTCTAGTTGCTTACTTGATGATTCATCTTCAAGAGCTACCAAATGAGAAAGTCCTTCAACAATTGTTACTTCAGCACCAAATGATTTCCAGACTGAGGCAAACTCACAACCAATTACGCCACCACCTAAAACAATTACCGATTTTGGCACATAATCTAGATGCATCGCTTGCTCACTAGTCATTATTTGTTTGCCATCAATTTCAAGACCAGGTAATGTTTTTGGAAATGAACCTGTAGCTAAAATAATGTTCTTGCCGGTGTATTTTTCACCATTGGCTTCAATTGTATTTTTAGATATTAGCTTTCCAGATCCCTGCACGTAGGTAATGTTTCTTGATTTAACTAAACCTTCTAATCCTTTATGTAACTTTGAAACCACGCCATCCTTGTATGAGTTAACTGCGCCCATATCCATTGAATGAAAATCTGCCTTAACGCCAAACTCACCAGCATGGCGAGTGTTATCAGCAATCTCACCAGCATGAAGTAGGGCTTTAGTTGGAATGCAACCTTTATGAAGGCAGGTGCCGCCAAGTTTTTCTTTTTCAATTAGTACGACTTTTTGACCTAGTTGGGATGCTCGAAGTGCTGCCGCGTAGCCACCACTGCCACCACCGAGAATTACAAGATCAAAATCGGCCATGAGGTAATCCTTCCACAAAATTACTAGCTGCTAATACCTGAGAATTAATAAGCACTATGCCTGTGATGAAGCCAACTCAGCTAGGCAAAGCAGTGAGCGTAGGGCAATTCCAGTACCACCAACTGGTGTGTAACCATGAGCGGTTTTCTCGTTAAATGCTGGCCCAGCAATATCAAGGTGCAGCCATGGAGTTTGTGGATCAATAAATTCCTTTAAAAATAATCCTGCCACCAACATGCCGCCCATTCGATCACCAATGTTTGCTAAATCTGCAATTGGTGAATCAAGTGATGCTCTAAGTTCAACTGGCAATGGCATTGGCCAAAATGATTCACCAGCAATATTGGCTGCAGTTAAAAATTGGCCACTAAAATTTTCATCATTTGTCATAACTGCAGATGTTCTACTACCGAGGGCAACAACTTGAGCGCCAGTTAACGTGGCAACATCAATGATTCCATCTAAGCCACCAGACTTCTTACCGACCTCGGCAGCTTTTACTAGGGCATCGGCTAAAACTAATCTTCCTTCTGCATCAGGATTTAATACCTCAACAGTTTTACCACCATAAATAGTAATTACATCACTTGGTCTAGTAGCGGTATCGCTAACCATATTCTCAGCAAGGGGCGCCCAAGCATCAATAGCAATTGGAAGCTTTAACTGCGCAATTGCAAAGATAGCTGCAACCACAGCTGCAGCTCCAGACATATCTGCCTTCATTGCCTCCATGCCATTTGCTGGCTTAAGTGCAAGACCGCCGGTATCAAAGGTAATTCCTTTACCAACAAAGGCAAATCTTTTTTTAGCTTTGGTAGGTGAATAGGTCAGGTGAAGAAGTCTTGGGGGATTAGCTGAACCTTGCCCTACGCCAATAATTCCACCGTAGCCACCTTTGCGAAGTGCTGCATCATTAAGTATTTCAACTTTAACTCCATACTTTGAAGCTAATTTTTTAGTACGAAGACAAAATGAATCAGGAGTTAGAGATGATGGTGGAGTATTAATAAGATCTCTTACAAGAAAAGTTTGTTCGGCAATAATTTCTGCACGCTTCATAGCTGTTTTTGCTTGGGCGGTATTAGCAAAGCGGGTTACAACTGTTATTGATGAAAGTGGGTTCTTTTGAGCACCCTTGCTACTGCCGCGAAACTCTGTAAATGCATAGGAACCTAGTGCGGCTCCTTCAGCAATTGCAGCTATTTCTGCAACAGATTTGTGGGGCAAGGCAAAGCTTGCCGAGTCATTACCAAGTAAATGTCGAGCAGCGGCTCCAGCAGCTCTGCGTAAAAGCTCTGGACTAAAGTTTGATTCAATTTTTCCCAGGCCAGTAAAAACGATTAACTTATTTGATTTACTAGGTAATTTAATTACTTCATCAACCTCACCACTAGCGCCCATGTTAGTTAGTGTGGTGAGTAAGGCGGCGGTGTCTATTTGTGCACCTGTTGATTCTATTTGCAGTTTTTTGCCGACTAATCCAAGCCCAACCACCAAGATTTCACTATCTGCTCGTTCAGTTAGTTTAATCTTTAACATCTAAACTCCCATTTTTTGGTTAATCACATCACAGTATTGGCTAGGGGCTAAGCCTAAGGGATACTTTTAAAAGATGATAATCATAGAAAATGCCACCTGCATTAAAATTTAATCACTGGCGTGTAGGTTAAGCCAATGAATAATTCACCTCTGAATTCTAGGCATTTGCAGTTAAATGCAAAGATGGCAGATTTTGGTGGCTGGCTTATGCCAATTGAGTATCCAGATACTGGAGTAATTGCGGAGTACTCTGCAGTTCGCCAGCAAGTAGGAGTATTTGATGTTTCCCATCTTGGCAAAATTTCTGTAAAGGGAGATGGTGCACTTAATTTTTTAAATCAAATGTTAACCAATGATTTAAATAGAATTACAGCCGGACAAGCCCAATACTCTTTGTTATGTAATGAAGATGGTGGAGTAGTTGATGATCTTATTGTTTATCGAAACTCAGATACTGATCTATTTTTAGTACCAAATGCCTCTAATACCAGTTCGGTCTTTAAAATATTAAATGATCAAGCGCCTAGTTCAGTTGAAGTTAAGAATCTGCATAATGAGTATGGAGTGATCGCACTCCAAGGACCTAAGTCATCACAAGCGCTAGAGATACTTGGAATTAAAAGCTCAATTGATTACATGGAGTTTATTAATACCACAATCGATAATTGTTCAGTTATTTTGTGTAGAACTGGCTATACCGGTGAGTTCGGCTTTGAAATCATTCCAACATGGGCGCAGACTGAAAAAGTTTGGGACAGATTGATAACAGTTATTAAGCAACTTAATGGCACACCATGTGGCTTAGGAGCGCGAGATGTTCTGCGAACTGAGATGGGATATCCATTACATGGACATGAACTCTCACTTGAGATATCACCGGTGCAAGCATCGGCTAGTTGGGCAATTGGTTGGCAAAAAGAATCCTTCAGAGGCAAGCAAACATTGCTTGAGCAGAAGCAAGTTGGAACTAAATTAAAATTAAGAGCAATTTTGGCAACTGATCGCGGAATTCCACGAAAAGATATGCAGGTAAAAGATTTAACTGGCAAAGTTATTGGACAGGTAACTAGTGGAACATTTTCTCCTGGCCTTAAAAAAGGTATTGGACTGGCATTAATTAATCCTGCAATTGTTAAAGGAGATCAGGTTCTAATTGATATTAGAGGAGTAGATTCTTCATTTAATGTTGTAGAGCTACCTTTTGTGCCATCAAAGGTTCGTTAATAGATTTAGTAGTGCCCGCCCCAGTAACGCCAGCCATATTCTGCAAGGCTAGTACCAGCAAAAAGTATTGCTACATGCAGAGCTAGCGCAAATGCTTTTGAAATCGCTAGTTTAATTCTTGAAGTTGTTTTAGTCATGACGATTATCGGTTCTTGCTCAAACATAGTTTTTTGCATTTCAACTCCTAATCAGGGAACTTTACATCGCCATTAGTAACAAAAACAAATGCCAGGCCGTCACCTTGTTTCATGGCTAACTCAGCCACACCAACTTGTGCCCACGCCCATTTTCCATTTAAATCAAAAGGGTTTGGAATTATCTGCCATCTTTTTTCAAGTACTGCCCAGTATGCAAAAGCTGCTGGCATCTCCTTGCACTCTTCAATGTAATCTTCATGCCCTTTTACACCGATTGCTTGGTTCGGTTTAGGTAAATTATTTAATCGACAAACTACATTATTTCCGTATTTATTTGTTCCTTCTAATTTAAAATTTGCATTTTGCATCAATTCTAAAGCTGTAATTTCACCAGTTACTGGCAGACATTTTTCAAAGTCAGCATTGGAAGAATCTAAGGAGCCATAATCAATAAGAACATTTACACAATTTGCTCGAGTTTGAGTAGACCAAAGGGAAGTACCACCTACAACTAGAACTGCGACAAATATGGCAGAAAAAAACTTTCTCGCCTCAGTAGATATATCGCTAAACATTATTGCCTCTCTAGCTGAGAGGTTTACGAAAGCGCAGAGACTCACTAGGTGAGAATCCTCGCCCCGCAATCCTCGACGGGTGGATAAGTAAATGTGTTGGGTAATCCGACTTGAAAAAATCTTCTCACGGTTGCGGGACAGCGCCGGATTTACACCGACTTCCCCCAATTACATTTAAAAGCCTTCAATATTTGGTTGTAGGTGAATTGTTGTATTAATGCAGGCGTAATAGCAACTCACCACGCAATATTGCGCTAAATCCTTTCGCAGGTTAAAGTTAAATATGCAACATAGACGCCTGGGTAGCACTGGAATGTATGTATCCGAATTAACATTTGGAAACTGGATTACCCACGGTTCACAGGTTGAATCAGATGCAGCCATTAAGTGCGTAAAGACCGCCCTTGATCTTGGTATCACCACATATGACACCGCAGATGTTTATGCCGGTACAAAAGCAGAATCTGTTTTAGGTAAAGCATTAAAAGGTGTTAAGCGTGAATCTTATGAATTATTTACCAAGGTTTATTGGCCAACTGGTGAGGGAAAAAATGACCGTGGCCTTTCCCGTAAACACATTATGGAATCTTGCAATGCCTCCCTTAAACGACTTAAGACTGATTATGTAGATTTATATCAAGCTCACCGTTTTGATTATGAAACACCGCTAGAGGAAACACTGGGTGCATTTGATGATCTAATCAGAAGTGGCAAAGTTTTATATATTGGTTTTTCCGAGTGGAATGCCCAACAGATTGC
>OFQC01000055.1_pt1 | contig 10009 bp, 10 predicted proteins | sample 1542751 | NCBI WGS metagenome assembly OFQC01 (sample SAMN05442523, study PRJEB24371) | freshwater metagenome | isolation source: Freshwater Lake | place: Canada: Niagara | collected 2012-08-09
CGTGGGCTCGGAGATGTGTATAAGAGACAGGACGAAGAGACTGCAAAAAATTATTACAAAGAAGCACTCGGAGAATCGAGCGACCAAGCTTGGTCGCTGTATACGAAGATGCGTCCGAATCAGTCCCCCATTGAAATGGTCGCTGCAATGCAGACCGATCAAAACTTCCGGGCTCCCGCGTGGGATCTGTGCGAAACACGAGTCAAAATGGGCGTTTCAACTTGGATGTATTGGTTTACGTGGCCGACACCGATCTTTAATGGCATATTTGGTTGTTGTCACGCGCTGGACTTGCCATTTATGTTTCACAACTTGGATGCACCCAACGTTGAATTGTTCACCGGAGATGCGCCGAATCGAACCACAATCGCTAACACTTTTTCCTCAGAATTACTGAGCTTTGCAAAAGACACATCGGTTTCGTGGCCGGAGTTTGATCTTGATAATCGCTCGACATTACAAATTGATCTTGATACGAAAGTAATAAATAATCCAGAGCCAGAACTTAGAGAGCTTTGGTCAGCAAAGATCTAAATTCGCTTTGGCGCGATGCAGCAATAAACGACGCTGCGCCACGCGAGAAACTTAACTCTGACATCGAAACTGATGTTGCAATAATTGGAGCTGGCTTTAGTGGGCTCTGGAGCGCATTTCATTTAAAACAATTTCAACCAAATCTTAAAATTGCAATTTTTGAAAAGGAGTATGTTGGATTTGGGGCAAGTGGCCGAAATGGTGGATGGGCATCTGCTGAGTACCCAACCTCAGGTAATAGATTAATCAAAGAGAATGGTCTAGAAAGCTACAAGAATCTGCGCACTGCTATAACTAAATCCATTGATGAGATTGGTGAAATCGCTAAATCAAATAATTGGCAGATTGATTATGCCAAAGGTGGGGCTTTAGTATTTGCAAGAGGTAACGCTCAACTAAGCAGAATCTCAAAGGAAATTGATGAGGAGCATCAATTATTAAATAAATCCCAAACTACCGATCTATTAAATATCCCCTCCGCTCTTGGCTCAGTCTTTACCCCACACTGCGCCGCACTAAATCCATTTAAATTAGTCAGAGCTCTAGCTGATCATCTAGAAAAACTCGGTGTAATGATCTATGAACAATCTAGTGTGAGTGAGATAAGAGATAAACAGGTTGAAGTAAATGGCTTTAATGTTAACTGCACATTTTCAATTAGAGCAACTGAAGCCTTTACGCCTAGAAAATGGATGGGAAATAGACAAATACCAATTTATTCCCTAATGGTTGCAACTGAGCCATTATCTAATGAGGTAGTAAAAGAAATAAGAAATACTCAACGCGCTACTTTTCAAGAGGCTTGCCATTTAATTACCTACGCTCAAATTACAAGTGATAACAGATTAGCGCTCGGCGGGCGAGGTGTTCGCTATAAATTATTTTCCCGGCTTTCAGAACGAAGTGAGATAGATAATCGAATGCACTCGGCGTTAGAAAAGCGTGCTAGATCTTGGTTTCCACAAATTGCTAATGCAAAGTTTGAGTATCGCTGGGGTGGCGCTGTAGCTCTGACGAGAAGGTGGCAGGCATATTTAAATTTTGATCAGGCCACTGGCCGTGCTGAAATTGGTGGCTATGTTGGTGATGGAGTGACACTTTCTTACTTAGTGGCAAAAACTTTGGCAGAAAAAATGAGTAATATAAAAACTGCAAACCTGCCATTTATTGATCAAGGAATTGGTAGATGGGAGCCAGAGCCAATTCGATACCTTGCAGTTAATGCTGGGTTTAAGGCTACTGTGCTTGCCGATTATGAAGAAAAAATTACTAACCGGCCAAGTTTACTTGCTTCAATTATTGATCCGCTAATTAATCGTTAGTCGATTAGCTTTCGCAAATACCTTTTAACTTAACTAGAGTTTTCGCCATAGCTTTTGGAACCCACTTTTCTGAATCATCTACCCACCATCTTGATAAAGCCTTTCTGCCATCCCAAGTTTCAATAACTAATGTGGTACTTGGATCAATTTCTTGTAATTCATATCGCCAAACATTACGAAGCAGATGTTGCCAAGCAATTTGATTACTATCTTTAAACTCAACTACCTGATTTGTTATCACATAAGGAATGCCAAGTTTCATTTTCATTCCAAATTTTGCCCCTAAATAAAGCTGTTCTGGTCCTTTGAACCTGCCTTTAACCATCCCTGAGCCATCCATTAAAGGATGATTACTTGGCCTGGATATGAAATCAAATATCTTTTTAGCGGGAGCATTTATTTTAATTTGCGCTTTAAATAATAAAGGTGTTGAGGTATCAAGTATCTCAGCTCGCTCTGCCATAACTAGTGCACAGAGTTAGAAGGGCGTTCATACTGCAGAACAAGACCAATTATTGAAATTATCATCGCCCCCACGGCAATTAACACCAGCCACCAGCCAATTATTAATCCAGTACCAACTGCGCAAATTGATAATGCCAGCGGCAGTGGCCACCATGAATGAGGTGAAAAGAAACCAAGTTCACCAGCAGAATCTGCAATCTCACCTTGCACATTATCTTCAGGTAATAAATTTCCTAATCTTCGGTTAGTAAACCAAAGGTAAAATCCCACGATTATTGATAGCCCAGCACTTAATGAAATAGCGGTGATACCGACAGCTTCTCCACCAACTTGCCAATAAATAACTGCGAGGATTGCGTAAAAAATTGCAAGACCAACAAATAGCATCCAACCAGTTTTCATTAGTGATCTGCCTTTGCTGCCATATGTGGGTAGTGAAGATCAAATGCTGGTCGCTCACTTCTAATTCTTGGCATTGATTTAAAGTTGTGCCTTGGCGGTGGACATGAGGTTGCCCATTCAAGAGAGGAGCCATAACCCCAAGGATCATCAGTTGTGACTGAAGGTGTTGAGCGAGTAATCCAAATATTAATTGCAAATGGAATCATTGAAAGTGCAAGCAGGCCAGAACCAACAGTTGAAACCATATTCATAAATGTGAAGCCATCACTCGCTAGGTAATCAGCATAACGACGTGGGAAACCTTTAATTCCTAGCCAGTGCTGAATTAAAAATGTTATGTGGAAGCCAAAAAATAAGGTCCAGAAGTGAATTTTACCTAGAGTCTCATTTAGCATCTTGCCAGTCATCTTTGGCCACCAGAAGTAGAAACCGGCAAACATAGCAAAGACCACAGTTCCAAATAACACATAATGGAAGTGAGCAACTACGAAGTAGGAAGCAGAGACTGCGAAATCAAGTGGTGGTGAAGCCAAAATAATTCCAGTAATTCCGCCAAATAAAAATGTTACTAAGAAACCTAGAACAAAAAGCATTGGAGTTTCAAAGGTAACTGATCCTCGCCACATCGTGCCGATCCAGTTAAAGAACTTAACACCGGTCGGAACACCAATTAAAAATGTCATAAACGAGAAGAACGGCAAGAGCACTTGCCCACTTGCATACATATGGTGTGCCCAAACTGCGACAGATAAGGCAGCAATTGCAATAGTTGCTGCGATTAAGCCTTTATATCCAAAGATTGGTTTGCGAGAAAAGACTGGCAAGATTTCAGTTGCAATTCCAAAGAATGGCAGCGCCAAGATATAAACCTCAGGATGGCCGAAAAACCAAAACAAATGTTGCCAGAGCATAGCTCCGCCATTTGCTGGATCAAAGATATGAGAACCAAATAATCGATCAGATTCAAGTGCTAAAAACGCTGCTGCAAGTGGTGGGAATGCAATTAAAACCAAAATTGAAGTTAGCAATACGTTCCAACTAAATATTGACATTCTAAACATAGTCATACCAGGTGCTCGCATAGTTAAAATTGTGGTTACAAAGTTAACTCCGCCAAGGATTGTGCCAAGTCCACCAATTGCAAGACCGACTAGCCATAGATCTGCGCCAATACCTGGTGAGTACTCAACTCTGGAAAGTGGGGCGTAGGCAGTCCAACCAAAGGAGGCAGCACCTCCTGGTGTAATAAATCCGATAAATGCCATTGTTCCGCCAAATAAATACAACCAGTAAGAGAGCATGTTTAATCTTGGAAATGCCACATCTGCTGCGCCAATTTGTAGAGGCATAATCACATTAGCAAAACCAACAAATAATGGTGTTGCAAACATTAATAACATAATAGTTCCATGCATTGTAAAGATTTGGTTGTACTGCTCATTACTTAAAAACTGCATTCCCGGACGAGCTAATTCACCTCGAAGTAATAATGCAAGTAATCCAGCAATTAAAAACCAGGCAAATGAAGTAATTAAATATAAATAGCCGATTGTCTTGTGATCAGTTGAAGTAAGCCACTTAACAAGTAGTCTTCCTTTTGAAGTTGGCGCTGGTGCTGAAGCAGATGATGAGATAACTGGGCGCTGGGCGTAGGTGGTCATGAAATCACTGCTTTCTCTTCGGCTACCAAGGATTGAATATAACTCTCATACTCTGCTGGGGTCACTACTTTAACGTTAAATAACATCTGTGAGTGATTTCTTCCGCACAAAATATTACACCTACCCGGGAAGGTTCCTAATTTGGTTGCTGAGAATTCAAGTTGATTTGTTACACCAGGTAAATTTTGCATTTGAATCATAAAAGCTGGTATCCAAAAGCCGTGAACTACATCATTTGCAGTTAATGTGAATCTCACATTTTCACCCAATGGTAAGTACAGCGTTGGTGGCTGCGCCGGAGTTCCAGTAACAGTTGCACTCTTGTAATCACCGGCATCTTTGTACTTAAACTGCCATGACCACTGGAAACCAACTACATCAATAAAGTGTGAGACCTGATTATCTGGTGAGATCTTTAAAATTCGAGATTCACGCTGAGCGGTGAAATAGAAAAGTACTGCCACGATAATAAAAGGTATGACGGTGTAAGCAATCTCTACCGGAATGTTGTACTGGGTTTGCTTTGGAAAGTTTTCATCTTTTTTACGATGAAAGAAAACTGGCCATAAAATTAAAATTAATGTAAATACTCCAACCACTGCAGCTGCTATCCAAGCCCCTTGCCAGAGTGAGAGTGATTGATCATTTACGCTAGATACTCCCTCTTCAAACCCAAGGCCAGATACTTCACCTGAGCAGCTAGTAAGTAAGAAGGTGGCGGCCGGCAAAGTTGAGATGAATTTAAAGTGAGCCTGGCGCATGGCTTAAGGATAACCTTCTGCCATTGAGTTGCTTTACATTCTTGGTTAGGGGTATCAGGTGGTTCGCATCACAGGCGATTTCCAACAGGAAAGAGTGCTGCACCCTGCCGCCATTTCGCTACTTCCGCAGTTTTTTACTACCGGGTGGGCGGACCCAGCTAAATTAAATAATAGCTCGCGTCAGGTGAACATTCTATTAGAGCAGGTGCGCCAAAGTTTTGCTAAGGCATTAAATGTTAGAAGCGATGAGATTGAATTTTTAGGTGAACCTGACCTTGGCTTTCAGCTAGGTATAGCAGGCCTCTTAAATGCTGAGAGTAAATTATTTTATTCAAGTATTGATCGTCAAAAAGTTTTTGCAATCACAGCAAATGAAAAAAATAGTGGCCGAACTGTTACTGAACTACCAGTTAATAATGATGGCGTAATTAAAGAAATTGAAATCAGGTCTAGTGATCTTTTAATCTGGCAGGTTGCAAACGGGGAAACTGGAAATATCCAAAGTGCACCAAAAAGTGGCGCAAATATTTTTGCAGACTGCACAAGTAGTGGAGTTGATTTACTGCCTAATTTCAATTATCAAACTGCTTTATTTGATAGCCGCTCATGGGCGGGACCAGCCGGAGTTGGCATATTAGTTATTAAATCATCAGCTACTTGGCGCAATCCCCTACCCCATAATGATTTAAATCGAACTCCTAATACATACTCACTACCCCTACTACTAGCTAGCGCGGTAGCACTTGAGAATTACCTATCACAAACTGATATTCGATCTAAATTAAAAAATGAAATAATCGGTTTTATTAAAGAGCAGATCACCGATGTTGATATCGCATCTAGTGATAATGGCCTTGGAAAGTTTCTTTCTCTTTCAATTAAAGGTGTTGAGGCAGATCGCTTATTACTTGATTTAGAGGATCAAGGCTTTGCAGTTGAATCAGGCTCAGCCTGTAAATCAGCTGATATGAAACCATCTCATGTATTAGCTGCAATGGGTAAACCAATTACTGGAAATATTAGATTAACGATTCATAAAGAGATTACATCTGAGATTGTTAAGGATTTCTGCCAAGCACTTAAAACTAGCGTTTCAAAACTACGTTCTAATTAACCCGCTAATTTCACATTAAGGTGAGGCCTAACCTCATCAGTTGCAGCTTTGCCATAAGCAGTTTCAAATCTTGTTAAAAACTCATCTTTTGTAAAGCTGTACTCCTGAGTTCCAGTAGTTTCAATACAGTATGTGGCAAGCATCGAGCCAAGTTGAGCGCACCGCTCATGTCCAAGGCCCCAGGAAAGACCAGCAATAAATCCTGATCTAAAGTTATCGCCAACTCCAGTCGGATCTAGTTTTTCTTTTTCTTTTGGTACTCCCACATAAATAGTTTCCTTGCCATGCTCCTCTATTTGAGCACCCTTTGAACCTAATGTAACAACACGGACCTGCACGCGATCAAATAATTGTCGATCAGTCCAGCCAGTTTTTTGAATAGCAAGTGCTAACTCATACTCATTTAAAAATAAGTACTTAGCCCCATCAATTAGTTGGGCAATTTCTTTGCCATCCATCCGAGCCATTTGTTGTGATGGATCAGCTGCTACAGCGATCTTTAACTCTCTGGCCATTTGGGAGTAACGCATCATTGCTTCTGGGTCATCGGGCGAGATAACTAGTAAATCAAAATTGCCAGTTTTAGCAATTATTGGAGCAAGTTCAATATTTCTTGCCTCACTCATTGCTCCAGGAAAAAATGATGCGATCTGATTTAACTCAGTATCGGTGGTAACCATAAAGGTTGCAGTATGAAGTTTTTCTGAAACTAATACATGTGAGGTATCTACACCGTGCCGCTTTAACCAGGCTTCATAGTCAACCCAATCACGACCAACTGCTGCAATTAATATTGGGTTAAGTCCAAGGGCGCCCATTCCAAATGAAATATTGGCACCGCACCCACCACGCCTAATTACAAGAGTATCTACTAAAAAGGAAAGAGAAACTTTTGCTAAAGATCCAGCAACTAGTGAATCGGTGAACTTGCCACCAAAACTCATGATGTGGTCGCCACCGACTGAGCCGGCAACTGCCACCTTCATATTATAAATTTAGCTTTTAGTTAAATGAATCGCCGCAAGCACAAGAGCCTCCGGCATTTGGATTATCGATTGTAAAACCTTGCTTTTCGATGGTGTCAGTAAAATCAATTGTGGCGCCCATTAGATATGGCGTACTCATCTTGTCGGTAACAACTCGAACCTTTGCTGCACCAAATTCAGTTACGGTGTCACCTTCTAAATTACGGTCATCAAAATAAAGTTGGTAACGAAGACCTGAACAACCACCAGGTTGCACAGCAACGCGAAGACTTAAATCATCACGTCCTTCTTGCTTTAATAGAGCAGAAACCTTTTCGGCTGCAACATCAGATAGTGCAATTGAAGATGATGAAATTGCAACATCAGTTGCAGTTGTTGACTCTGTGCTCATATTCACTCTTCTCCATCACTTTGCCTAGGCTCATAGGTTACTAGTTCCGGCCAGTGTTTTAAGCACCAAAACCTGTGAGCGTTTACACTCCCCTCATGGGAATAACTGATCTACTGCTGCAAAAGGGTGAGCGGGATCTAAATAGTGAGCGGGGCGTCTCCTGTGACGGTGAATTACCTGCCGCTAGTGATCCGCAGTTAGTAGAGCGGGCAAAAGCTGCAAGGGCTGCCCTTGGCAGCAAAGCGATGGTTTTAGGACATCACTATCAAAGAGATGAAGTAATTGCATTTGCTGATATTCGTGGTGACTCATTTAAGTTGGCACAAGCAGCAGCTGATAATTCAGAAGCTGAATTTATTTTCTTTTGTGGCGTTCACTTTATGGCAGAAAGCGCTGATATTTTAACAACGCCAAATCAAAAGGTAATCCTGCCTGATTTATCTGCTGGTTGCTCAATGGCTGATATGGCAACGGCTTCACAGGTTAATGATTGCTGGCAGGTGTTAGGTAAGTTAGGGGTAGCAGCAAAAACTATTCCTATTACATATATGAACTCTTCCGCTGCCATTAAAGCTTTTACTGGTAAAAATAATGGCGCAGTTTGCACCTCATCTAATGCAGCTAGAGCTATGAAATGGGCATTTGAAAATGGTGAGAAGATTTTATTTCTGCCAGATCAACACTTAGGAAGAAACACAGCAGTTTTATCCCTTGGCCTGACACTTAATGATTGCGTTTTATGGAATCCATGGAAACCAAATGGTGGCTTAACTGATGATCAGATTAAAAAATCTAAGGTAATTTTATGGAGAGGTCATTGCTCAGTACATGGGCGATTCTCTATTCAAAACATTAATGATGTTAGGCAACAAGTGCCCGGAATTAAGGTGTTGGTGCACCCAGAGTGCCAACATGAGGTGGTCTCAAATGCTGATGTCGTGGGAAGCACCGAGATGATTATTAAAACAGTTAGAGAATCAGCTCCCGGCTCAAAATGGGCAATCGGTACTGAGTTAAACCTTGTATCTCGATTAGCTAATGAGAATTTGGATAAGCAGGTAGTTTTCTTAGATAAAACTGTGTGTTATTGCTCAACAATGAACCGAATTGATCTGCCCCATCTTGTTTGGGTTATGGAGTCACTTGTAAGTGGCCGCTTGGTCAATCAAATAAAGGTTGAAGCAGAGGTTGCCAAGTATGCAAAAGTTGCATTAGAGCGAATGTTGGCTCTACCTTAATCTCATGGTTGATAAAAAAGGCAAGCCAACTCCTAAGCGCAAAGAGGCTCAGGCGAAGTTAAATCTTTCACCGCTATCTCCGGGCGCCAGTAAAGAATCAAAAAAAGTATTAAAGGCACAAACTCGAATTAGAAGAATGGAATCTAGAGCCGCATATATGCGTGGTGAAGAGAGCGCTCTACCTGCTAGAGATAAGGGACCAGTACGCAAATTTGTTAGAAATTATGTTGATGAGCGAAGGTCAGTAGCTGAGTATTTCCTAGTAATGATTATGTTTGTTTTATTTTTAACACTTATCCCTATCCCTGCGGTTCAATTATTTGCAGTTGCAATTATGTACTCAGCGATGATATTTATAAGCGTAAGCGGATTTATGATGTCAAGAAAAATTAAAAAGCTAGTTGCAGAGAAATTTCCTGGTGAACCTACTAAAGGCCTTGGTTTATATGGTTGGATGCGCTCTACTCAACTTCGCAGATTACGCGCTCCCTCACCACAGGTTGGCCCTGGATTAAAAAAGAAAAAATAGGTGATTAGGCTCTTGGCTTAGGGCTTATTGTTTTAGTTGGATCTTTTTCGATTACTGCGCTAAGTACTGCATCAATCTCATCCATAATTGATTTATCAAGTTTTATCCCAGTTGCTTTTACATTCTCTTTAATTTGAGCAGGCTTTGTTGCCCCAATAATTGCACTTGAAACATTTGAGTTTTGTAGCACCCAAGCAACTGCAAGCTGAGCAGGTGTTAAATCAACTTTTTTAGCAATCGGTAGCAATTTTTGGGCCGCAGTTAATATTGGTTCAGTCATAAATTTAGAGATCATATTTGCGCCACCTTTTTTATCAGTAGCCCGAGATCCTGCAGGTGCTTTTTGGCCTGGTAAATATTTTCCAGTTAACACACCTTGCGCAATTGGTGACCAAACAATCTGACCAATCCCCTCTTTTTCACAAAGTGGAATAACCTCAGATTCAATTACTCGCCAAAGCATTGAATATTGAGGTTGGCTGGAGATAAAGCGGTAGTAACCTTTTTCATCTTGAATCTTTAATGCTGCTGCAATCTGTTGGGCATTCCACTCGGAAAAACCAATATATAAAACTTTGCCACTTCTGATTAGATCATCAAATGCAC
>OFQC01000060.1_pt1 | contig 9428 bp, 10 predicted proteins | sample 1542751 | NCBI WGS metagenome assembly OFQC01 (sample SAMN05442523, study PRJEB24371) | freshwater metagenome | isolation source: Freshwater Lake | place: Canada: Niagara | collected 2012-08-09
CCTTGGCGGGTTGCCCGAGCGGCCAATGGGAGGGGACTGTAAATCCCCCGGCTCTGCCTTCGAAGGTTCAAATCCTTCACCCGCCACCAAAGAAATTAAAGCGAGTATTTTTCGATTAAAGTTTTTAGATTTATATCATTTCTTTCTTTGTTCCCGTTATTCCATAAACCAGTTTCTTGAGTTCCATCTACATAGTTTAAAATACTTTGGCCAGGTAATCGTTTTGTCTTTGTACCAATGCGTTTACTTTGAATAAACCACCAAAGATCATCTGTGTGAAATGCTAATTCTGTATAAGCTTTTTCATCAGTCACATCATTATGGAAAAATTCTGCCTTATATAGAGTGCCAGCCCCTGAGGTAGCAAGTAGATCAATCGATGGTCCATCACTTAATGAGTAGTTTTTTTGCCATTTATCATAAGTAGATATTTTGCCTTCCGGAGTATGAATTATCTTGTGTACACGAGATGCGATTATTGTCCCTGGAGATAAATGATGCGCAATCATAAGTTTTAAGGTTAAATCAGTATCAAAAACCAAATCATCATCAACGACAATGATAGGAAGACTTTTTTCTAGTTTCAGTGTCGGAATCAACTTTTTACCTGGCCCTAAGTTTTCACAGGTATTAATTTTTATGAGCCCACTAGATGCTAAATCCTTTACTGAATCTGGAAGCTTGCCTAAGTCTTCTTGCGCTATATTTAAATATATATTTTTTGCGATAAGCCGCTGCGTAAGCAAGGAATTAAGGGTTTGGTTCAAGGTATTAAATCTTGCTGGATGGCTAGTCAAAGAGATTACATGCTCCCAATTAACTGCCTTAAACTCCTTACTATCAGGAATCAATAATTGATTTAACAAGATTCCACTAGTTGCTGACCTAATTTGACTTATATTTTCCATCATAACTTTATGGTTTTTAGTAGCTTTACTACCTAGATTACGAGCAGTTCTAATTAAGTAATAAACAGCAAATACTTGCAGAACTAAAATTACTAGCAATAGCGAGGTATTCATTAGGTCTGCCTAACTTTGATGTAGTTATACTAATTTCATGGATAAGCCAACCATAATTCTAGCCACTAGTAACGGTATTGGAATGGGACATTTAACCAGAGCAAGTGCAATCGCTTCAGAATTGAAGAGTTTTGCTAATCCAATCATCATCTCAATGGCTTCCGGTGTAGTTGAAGTGCCAAAAATTGCTGGCGTTAGATTTGAATACATTCCAGGTCGTGATCGCAAGTGGATGGGCAGGCACGAATGGGATGCCTACTTAAGAGATCGTATTGTTGCTTTAATTGATGAAACAAATGCAAAGATAGTTAGTTTTGATGGAGTTGTTCCATATCCAGGCATTATTGGAATTAAAAGCGTAAGACCAAATATTAATTTAGTTTGGGTTCGAAGAGGTTTTTGGCAAAAAACTCCCACCAGATATTTACTTAATCTTCAATCAAAGATGATGGATTTAATTATCACTCCAGGAGATTTTGGTCAAAGCTATGACAAAGGACCAACTGCTAAAAGAGCAGATTCAGTTATGGTTAAACCAATATCAATATTTAATCCTTTAACAACACTTAATAAAAGTGATGCCCGAAGCACACTTGGTTTAGATCAAGAGCGCCCAGCAGTATTGGTTCAACTAGGGGTAGGTGAAGCAGATCTAAATGCAAAGATGACTGCCGCACTCACCGGCTTAATATCTTGGCCAAATCTGCAAGTGGTATTAACTAAAGATCCAGTTGACTCTAATGGCAATAATCTTGCTCCAGCTGGCTTAGATATAAAAATAATTCGTCATTTTCCATTAGCAAATGTGCTTAATGCATTTGATGCAGCAATTTGTGCTGCTGGGTATAACAGTGTTCACGAGGAGTTGGCCGCAAAAATACCAACACTATTTATTCCAAATACGAGGGGTACTGATAATCAAGCTGCCAGAGCTTTATGGGCTGCAGATAATAAAATGGCGCTAACTGTTGATCAAAGTAATTTACTTGAGATTAAAGAAAATGCAGCCAAATTAGCCTTGGCTAGTATTCGAGATGAACTAGCAAATAACTGCGGCAAGCTTGAAAAGGTTACCGGAGCATTAGATGTAGCTAATTTATTTAAAGAGTTAGTAAACAAACCTGCAAAAAATGAAGAGCAGTTATCTACTACTTTATTTAAATTAAAATTACAGGATTTATTTGGTAGGGGTTGGCGAGGTAGCGTTTATTCTTTATTACAAGGTTTAACACTAGTTTATCGATGGTTTAAACCTCATAAGGATGTCCAAGTCATGCATGCAAATGACGTAAAAGTTTATGAGACAGATAAAGCAGATGAGTTACGTAAATTAATTAAAAGCGGTAATCCATTTGAACATCTAATTATTGGTGCATCAGAGTCATATAAAAGTAGGCGGATTGAGATTGCAAGCAAGGCTTACCTAAAGTAAGGGCTCAATTCGTAAATACTAAAGACGGGTTGTATCCTTAGTCAGCACTTCGCCCCCTTAGCTCAGTTGGTAGAGTGTTTCCATGGTAAGGAAAAGGTCAACGGTTCGATTCCGTTAGGGGGCTCGATTAACAAATAAATAATGAAAGATTTAAAAGTTTGGCGGGGTAGCTCAGCTTGGTAGAGCAAGCGGCTCATAATCGCTGTGTCGTGGGTTCAAATCCCGCCTCCGCTACAAGTAATAAAGATGTGAAGTAAGGTGAGAATTACGCATCAATTTCAGTAAATGATGCAGGTCAGGTAATCTCACCCAAAGAAATTAACAACAGTTAATTTAACTACAAGGCTAGGAGCTCAACCATGGCAAGTAAAAGTGCAGATGTTCGTCCAAAAATTACAATGGCATGTGTTGAGTGCAAAGAGCGCAACTACATCACACGCAAGAATCGCCGTAACGATCCTGATCGCTTAGAACTTAAGAAGTTTTGCCCTCGCTGCAAATCTTCACAACTTCACCGCGAAACTCGCTAAATAAACCCGCCTAATGGCTGGGTCAATTCGCATCTGCCTAATCGCAGAGGGTTTTACAGAAGATTTAATTACCTGCGTTAGTTCAATAACAAAACACACTCAAACTCCGGTAAGTATCTATGCAAATGGTAAAAGTAATTGGTTAAGCGATGATTTATTTAAATCTAATCAGATAAACATTACTCAAGAGAAAAATCCACTTGGTTGGGGTAATGTGATTAATCATTTTTTAAATACCAGTACTGAGGATTACTTAGTAATTATGGATCCCTCCACAATTTTTACAGACGATCCCATCACAGCAACTCTTACTCAACTTGAATCTGGCTACCAAGGTGTTGGTTGGAAGGGTGGACTTGTTAATTTAGATGATGAATGGCGTAGCACTGATGATAAAGGCGTAGGTGAAGTAGATGTGCTTTTTAGTTACTTCCTAGCCCTTGATCGCGTATTTGCTCAAAAAGCTGGCGGAGCTAACCCAAGTGCTAAGTATTATCGAAATGCAGATATTGAACTCTCACTTGCTATTAGGGCTGCTGGTGGAAAGTTAATGCAGATTGATCTACCACTTACACAGGAGCGCCACCATGGTTACTACGATGTTGATCCAGATTATCGGGATAAGAATTCTCGCAAAAATTATCAAAGGATCTTAGAAAGATTTAGAGGAAAAAATGAGATCCTCTCACCACGTCGGTAGGCTTAGGTAATGGAACAGTTATCAAATTTCACAACACTTAAGGTCGGTGGGCCTGCCCGAAAGATTGTGCATGCTCATACCGAAGATGAATTAATTGAGTTTGTGAAAGCTGCAGATAAAGCTGGTGAGCAAGTATTAATTTTAGGCGCAGGATCTAATTTATTAATTAGCGATGCTGGTTTTGCTGGCACAGTAATTAGAGTTGAAAGTAAGGGAAGCGCACTTGATTACGATGCCTGTAGTGGCGGAATGATTGAAGTTTCAGCCGGTGAAGACTGGGATAAATTTGTGGCGTTAACTATTGAAAAAGGCTTTGCAGACCTTGAATCATTAAGTGGAATTCCTGGAACTATTGGGGGAGCACCTATTCAAAATATTGGTGCATACGGACATGAAGTAAGTGAAACTATTGCCAGAGTTAAAGCCTTTGATCGTAAAAAAGGTGAAGTAGTAAGTTTTGCAAATGAACAATGTAAATTTTCATACCGCAACTCTATTTTTAAAGAAGAATCTGGTCGCTACGTAATATTAAATGTTACTTTTCAACTTAGAAAAGGTGAACAATCTCTACCTATTGCCTATGCAGAGTTAGCTAAATATTTGTCAGTAAATATCGGAGATAGAGTAAGTGTTAAAGCTGTTCGCAATGCTGTGCTAGAACTTAGAGGGCGCAAGGGAATGCTGATAGATTCAAAAGAAAATCAAATTCATTCAGCTGGTTCATTCTTCATTAACCCAATATTAAGTAAAGAAGCGGCTGATAAATTACCTAGTGATGCACCACGCTGGCCACAAGCAGATGGCAAAGTAAAGACTTCAGCTGCTTGGCTGATGGAGCATTCTGGTATTACAAAGGGCGAAAAATTAGCCGGTGCTCAGATTTCTAGTAAGCATGTTTTAGCACTTTCAAATTCAGGTAGTGCCACTGCAGATGACATTATTGAGTTAGCAAAAATGGCCAGAGCTAAAGTTGATGAAAAATTTGGTATTAAATTACAAGCAGAGGTTCAATTAATTGGAGTAGATTTAAACTAAATTGCCTCACTAAGTAGTTTTTTAACTCTACCAATTCCTTCAATAATATCTTCATCTCCTAAGGCATAAGAAAAGCGCAGATAACCAGAAGGACCAAAAGCTTCACCAGGAACTGCTGCCACCTCAACCTCTTCTAATATCAAGGTCGCAAGTTCAGCTGATGTCTTAGGGCGCTTACCTCTAATTTCTTTTCCTAAAACTCCTTTAACTGAAGGGTAAACATAAAACGCACCAGTTGGATTTGGACAAGAAACTCCTGGTATTTCATTAAGAAGCTTCACAATTAATTTACGACGGCGATCAAATGCCTCACCCATTTTATGCACAGCAGATAAGTCACCAGTAAGGGCAGTTATTGCCGCTCGTTGTGAAATATTTGAAACATTTGAAGAAAGGTGTGATTGCAAATTAGTTGCAGCCTTAATCACATCCTTTGGCCCAATCATCCAACCAACTCGCCATCCGGTCATAGCGTATGTTTTTGCTACACCATTAATAATTATTGTTCGATCAGCAAGTGCTGGAACTGCTACACAAATACTTGGCGCAGTTGCACCGTCGTAGAGTAGGTGTTCATAAATTTCATCCGTTACTACCCATAAACCATTTGCGAGCGCCCAATTACCAATCGCCTTTACCTGCTCAGGTGAGTAAACCGAGCCAGTCGGATTAGATGGGGAACAAAACAGCAACACTTTTGTTTTTGCTGTTCGCACCTTTTCTAGTTGCTCAACTGAGACTAAGTAATTTTGTGACTCATCAGCAAAAACTTCAACAGATACACCACCGGCTAATTTGATGCACTCTGGATATGTCGTCCAGTATGGTGATGGAAGTATTACCTCGTCCCCTGGATCTAAAATGGATGCAAATGCTTGATAGACCGCTTGCTTACCACCATTAGTTACTAATACTTGATCAGATGTAATTTCATAATTTGAATCACGTTTAGTTTTTTTAACAATCGCATCCCGCAGTTCTGGTAATCCGGCAGCTGGTGTATAGCGGTGATTAGCTACAACTTTTGCAGCTTCAATTGCAGAGTTAACAATGTAATCAGGAGTTGGAAAATCTGGTTCACCGGCGCCAAAACCAATTACTGGCCGACCGGCTGCCTTTAGCGCTTTAGCTTTACTATCAACTGCAAGAGTTGCTGACTCTGCGATAGCTGCAATTCGTTTTGAAACTCTAGGTTTTTCAGATGCGCTCATGGGGCTTAAGTGTGCCATCTACGCTTAAAAGAGGCTTCATATTTATCTCAGTTTTACCTTCGACTACTACCTCCTCTACACTTTCGCCCCCGGCGCTTGTATTAGGTCATGATTTTTCATGCCTTAATTCGGGACAAAGGGCAGTAGCTCAATTGGCTAGAGTTGCCGTCTCCAAAGCGGCCGGTTGGGGGTTCGAGTCCCTCCTGCCCTGCAAGTAGTTCGGTAATTAGTAAGAAGTAAGTAAGAACTGAAAAGAAAAGGAATAGGTAGATGAGCGAAGAGATTGTCTCAACTGAAGAAGCCAAAGGGCTCTTTGGTCGCATCGGCCTGTTCTACCGCCAAATTATTTCTGAGTTAGTAAAAGTTGTTTGGCCAACTCGAAATCAATTAACCACCTACACAGCTGTGGTTTTAGTATTCGTTGGATTTATTATTTTAGTAGTTTCAATATTTGATTTAGTTTTAACAAAAATTACCTTCTGGGTATTCGGCTAAGGGATCTAGGAAAATATGATGTCAATTGATACCCCAGCTAATCCACCAGTGGATGCATTTGAAGCAGCTCTTGCTGTTACTGAAGTAGCACCAGTTGTTGAAGAGGTAATTGCGCCAGTTATTGAAGATGTAACTGATGAGAGTGTTAGTGAAGAAAATGATGAGAACGCTGAGTTTCGCGCCGCCCTTCGCAACGCACCAGGTGAGTGGTTTGTTGTTCACTCATACGCTGGATATGAAAAGAAGGTTAAAGGAAATTTAGTAAACCGTATTCAATCTTTAAATATGGAGGACTTTATCTTCCAGATTGAAGTCCCTGAAGAAGAGGTTCGCGAGCTTAAGAATGGCGCAATTAAAGTAGTAAAGCGCAACGTATTTCCAGGTTATGTATTAGTTCGTATGGAATTATCTGATGAGTCATGGTCATGCGTTAGAAACACACCAGGTGTTACCGGCTTTGTTGGCAACGCTCATCATCCATCACCACTTACGCTTTCTGAAGTTGAAAACATCTTAGCTCCACGCCCACTTAAGAAGGGCGGCAAGATTGAGATGAAGGATATTGATTATGCAATTGGTGAATCCATCACTGTTATGGATGGTCCGTTTGCAACACTGCCTGCAACTATCTCTGAGATCATGCCAGAGCAAGCAAAGTTAAAGGTATTAGTCTCTATCTTTGGCCGCGAGACTCCAGTTGAACTTTCATTTCATCAGGTACAAAAGATTTAACGAGAAGAGAAAAGGAAAAAACCATGGCACCAAAGAAAAAAGTAACCGCACTTATTAAGCTGCAGATTCAGGCTGGAGCAGCCACACCGGCGCCACCAGTAGGACCAGCATTAGGCCAGCATGGTGTGAACATCATGGACTTCGTTAAGGCGTATAACGCTGCGACTGAAAGCCAAAAAGGAAACATCATTCCAGTTGAAATTACTGTGTTTGAGGATCGCTCATTTACTTTTATTACTAAAACTCCACCAGCTTCACGATTAATTCTTAAGGCTGCCGGAATTGAAAAGGGATCAGCAGTTCCCCATAAAGATAAAGTTGCAAATCTAACTAAGGCACAGGTTGAAGATATAGCCAAGCAAAAGATGGTTGATCTAAATGCTAATGACTTAGAGATGGCTTCACGAATTATTGCCGGTACCGCTCGTTCGATGGGTATTACCGTCTCTAGTTAAAAATAAATAATGTGGGAGAACCTCGCTGGTTCGCAAACACCACAACCCCAATCTTGAAAACCCTTTCAAGATTAATTAAGAGGAGAAGAAATGAAGCGCAGTAAGAAATACAAGGCCGCCGCCGAGAAGATAAAGTTAGAAAATCTTTATATGCCAGGTGAGGCGATGAAGTTAGTTAAAGAGACTTCAACTGTTAAATACGATGCAACTGTTGATATCGCATTGTTTTTAGGTGTGGATCCAAAGAAAGCAGATCAAGCTATTCGTTCCACCGTTAACTTGCCACACGGAACTGGTAAGACTGCCAGAGTTTTAGTTTTTGCCGGTGGTGAGCGAGCTGAAGAGGCACGTGCTGCTGGTGCTGACATTGTTGGCGCAGATGAATTAATCGATGAAGTTTCAAAGGGGCGTCTTGATTACGACGCAGTTGTATCAACACCTGAATTAATGGGAAAGGTTGGCCGACTTGGAAAAGTTCTTGGACCTCGTGGCCTAATGCCAAACCCAAAGACTGGAACTGTTACAACCAATGTTGCTAAAGCTGTTACTGATATTAAAGGTGGAAAGATTGAGTTTAGAGTTGATAAGAACTCAAACCTGCACTTTGTAATTGGTAAAGTTTCATTTACTGCTGAACAACTTGCTGAAAATTATGCTGCAGCAATTGAAGAGGTAATGAGAGCAAAGCCTGCATCATCTAAAGGCCGCTTTATTAAGTCAGCTACTGTTTCATCAACTATGAGCCCAGGAATCCAACTTGATACCTCAGTTGCTCGTGATGGTGGAGCCCAGATCCAATAAATAAGTAATTTTGACTTGGGTAGGCCTAACCGCCTACCCTTGGCTTATTCAGTCAGGCTAATTAATAAAATAATTAGAAAGACAGAAAACCAAAGACTGCAGGTCTTTTAAAGTAAATCTTTAAAAGGTAATTGTTGAAAAACAGCCCGCATAGGTGTAATCGATAACCTCGAGTGCATTTATGCGCCGAGGTTTTTCTTATTTAGAAAGGATGCCAAATGGCAACCCCAGATAAGAGCGCTGCTGTTGCAGAGATCGCAGAAGATTTCCGCACCGCAAATGCAACTGTACTTACTGAGTACCGTGGTCTATCCGCTACATTATTAAAGCAACTACGTCGATCACTTGGTGTAAAAAACAAGTACTCCGTAGTTAAGAACACTTTAACTAAAATTGCAGCAAAGGAAGCCGGTGTTGATCTAGATCCAGCAATGCTGGCTGGTCCATCTGCTGTTGCATTTATTAAAGGTGACCCAATTGATGCTGCTAAAGCATTACGTGATTTTGCTAAGGAAAATCCACTTCTAATTATTAAGGGTGGAATTTTTGATGGTAAGGCAGTAACAACTGCTGAGATTATGCAACTTGCTAATCTTGAATCTCGCGAAGTTCTACTTGCCAAGATTGCCGGTGCACTTAAAGCATCAATGTCTAAGGCTGCTAGAACATTTGATGGTCTTCGCATCAAGATGGAGGCAGGTGCACCAGCACCAGTTGCTCCACCAGTTGCGCAAGCAGCTCCTGAAGTTGTAGCAGAGGCACCAGTTGCCGAAGCAGCTCCTGAAGTTGTTGCAGAAGCAGTCGTTGCACAAGATGCAACACCTGAAGTTGTAGCCGAAGCGGCACCTGCTGCTGAAAGCACAGAAAACTAAACCGACCCCCAACCCCCGTACTCATACCAAGAGTTGGAGTCGGGAACAAAAAGAAAAGGAACGAACATGGCAAAGCTAAATACCCCAGATCTATTAGGTCAGTTCAAAGATATGACTTTGGTTGAACTAACAGAGTTTGTGAA